>Ga0210389_10003770_pt1 | contig 11828 bp, 9 predicted proteins | sample IncBWH28OmetaG_FD_160127 | JGI IMG/M metagenome (GOLD analysis project Ga0210389, IMG submission 160127) | Forest soil microbial communities from Barre Woods Harvard Forest LTER site, Petersham, Massachusetts, United States - Inc-BW-H-28-O ... | reverse complement strand
ACTCTCTGTCCTCGTCGGCGGTTATTCAGGAGCCTCGCCCCACCAAAGTTGGTCACATCACTCTGCCAGCGCCAATTCCTTACAACGGCCCAGATCGAGTTTGCCGGAGCCCAGTACCGGAATCTGTTCGACGGGTTTTATCTTCTTCGGAATCCACAAGCTCGGTAACCCGGCGGCCAAAAGTTTCTCCCGGAGAATGTCCGGTTTGATCTCTCGAGCCGCCAAAAGAATTAAAGCTTCGCCTTTCGCTTCGTCGGGAACACCAACTACGGCCACGGCGCGTTCTTCCTCGGATTCGAAGTTAAACTGTTTGTTGATCGCTGCCTCGAGGGTTTCATGCGGAACCATTTCGCCACCGATTTTGGAGAAACGTGAAAGCCGCCCCTCGATGTACAGAAATCCATCTTCATCGATCCGCGCTAGATCACCGGTTTTAAACCAGCCTCCTTCAAGTACCTCAGCCGTCCGTTCGGGTTGGTTCAGATAACCCTGGAAAATATTCGGACCTTTGAGCCAGAGCATACCAAGCTCTGTACTCGGCAAAAGTGCGTCTGTCTCAGCGTCTCGAATCCGAGCGGCCTGCCCCGGCAGAAGTTTGCCTACCGAGCCGGGGCGCGATGCGGGTTGGATTGTGTCGTTCGGATGACTTGGCAACGGATCCGGAAGATTTACGCTCACCACGGGTGCGGTCTCGGTGAGGCCATAACCTTCGTGCACGGGCATACCGAAACGTGCCTCAAAACTCTCCGCCAGGTCGCGAGGCAACTTCTCGGCCCCCACGATCAAGATCTTGAGGCTCTTGAACTGCTCCGGTTGAGTTCGGCGCAGATAACCCCGCAGAAAAGTTGGCGTTGTGATTAGCAAGGTGATCTGGTGTTTTTCTACGAGCTCCGCGTTCTTCACCACGTCCACCGGAGTCGGATAAGTCACCATCCTGACTCCCTCTGTAATCGGGTACCAAAGTGTCACCGTGCACCCGAAACAATGGAAGAAAGGCAGCGAAGCCATAATGGAGTCGCTCTTAGTCTGGTTCAGGTACCCGCTGAACTGAGCGATGTTTCCGAGGATGCTGCGATGGGTAAGAATGACTCCTTTAGGCTCACCAGACGATCCGCTCGTGAATAGCAGGACTGCTTCACGTTGGTCGCCCACACTAGGTAGACCAAGGATGGAGCCCAGCAGCCAGGAAGGGGTCAGCATGGCCACGATCCGCCAGAGAACGATTCGCGGCTTAAGCTCCGGCATCATTTCTTCGAGGCGATATACATTTTGTGGCCACGGGAAATCCATCAACCGCTTTATGACCGGTTTAGCAGAGATAGCGTGCGCAATCTCCCCGTTTCGGATGGCAGACTCCAAGGCCGCCCGGCCGGCGGTAAAGTTGAGATTGACCGGCGTTTTGTTCGCCAGCGTGACTGCGACGTTTGCGACCACCGCGCCGGCTCCTGGCGGTAAAACAACCGCTACCCGCTGATCTGGAACATTGCGTTTGATCCAGCGGCTCAGAGCAATGCTCGCCGCTAACAGGTCGCCTCGCTTGACCTGGCGCCCGTCCATCCCATCAATCACTCCGACTTCGAATTGTTTCTTTTTTAATCCAAGGATAGTCACGCGTCCCAAGTGACGCCGGATCTCCGGGCGCTGCTGGAAGCAAAACTCGCCCAGCTCAAGCAGTTCCTGGCGTGCAACGGTGATGTCGATTGCCCGCGGTTCGATCGGTTTGCCAAACGCGATGGTGATGTGTTGAGGAACTCGGCGCGGCCATTTAAAGAAATACCGTCCGCGTTCGAATGAGAAAATCGATCCCCAAAGACCGTCCGACCACACCGGCACGACCGGTGCGTCGGCCAGTCGCGCAACCAGCTCAAACCCTTTGCGGAGTTTGATCAAAACGCCAGTCCGGCTGAGTTCTCCTTCTGGGAAAATACAAACAATTTCGCCGGCTTTAATTTGGTCTGCTGCCGCCCTGATCGCGTCTTTTGCGCGAACGCTGGAGATCGGAATCGCTCGAACCAGTTTGAAAATCGGTGTCAGCCATTTGACCTGATAGATCGACTCATGCACCACAAAGCGGATGGGCCGCGGACAAGCGAGTTGGAGCACCACCGCGTCGACATAGCTCATATGATTAGGTAGCAGGAGGAACCCGCCTTCCGGAAGATTCTCCAGGCCAAATCTTCTGACCCGATAGAAAATGCGCACCAGGACGCTCGCTCCGGAACGAAAAATCTTCTCGCGGATACTATGACCGAGAGGGGTGGGCATCGCTAGAAAACCAGTTATTAGAAGCGGTATACAGTACTCCACCGCTTCCAAATTGAGGGGCGCATATTGCCATAGATGGCACCATCGTGGAAGAGAGGCGGATTGTGAGAAAAGCCAAAAAATTGAGACTAGCAAGAGGAAACCAATCCCGACCGGAAATATGGCCTTCATCTGCGTCCGACTAGAACTGTTCATGCAGATTAAATGCATCACCGGATTCAATCTATCTAATCGATAAAACGCGAATGGAATTCAGTTTTATTGATCATTGTTTGGGTTACGCGTGCTCCCCAATATGCCGGTCCTACGGAGCTTACCCCTGTTTAGGACGCCGATAGCGATAAAGATTTTGCTCCTACGGAGCACGCCGGCACGCCCATACACCGACACGCTCACACGTTCCCGGCGTTGACGGCGATGACGGCGTTGATAAGCTCGCCTGCATGTCAGGGACTCCGATGATGCAGCAGTATCAAAGCATCCGGCGCTCGCTGCCCAAGGGCACGCTTCTCCTTTTTCGCCTGGGTGACTTCTACGAGCTCTTTTTCGACGATGCCAAGCTCGCTGCCGACATTCTTGGGGTTGCGTTGACCAAGCGAAATGGCATGCCGATGTGCGGTGTCCCATTCCATGCCGCAGAAGCCTATATCGGCAAACTGATCAAGGCCGGACACCGAGTCGCGATTTGTGATCAAGTCAGTGAACCACAGCCAGGGAAGATCGTTGAAAGGAAAGTATCCCAGATCATCAGCCCGGGGACGGTTAGTGATCTCAATCTTCTCGAGTCGAAACAGAACAATTTTCTGGCTGCGATTAATCAGGTAAAGAATCGTTTCGGGTTGGCCCTGATCGACGTTAGCACGGGGGAATTTCGAGTAGCGGAAATGGACAGACAGGGCGCGTTGCAAGACGAACTGGCTCGATTCTCGCCCACAGAACTGATTCGTCCTGATACCATGGATGGTTTCGCGGAAGGTACCGTTTACGACGGGTACGCTTTCGAGATCGAGCAAGCGACGGAGATGCTGCGCGAACAATTTCAGGTGCAATCTTTGGACGGATTCGGTTGCGCCTCGCTTGTGGCCGGTGTCGGCGCTGCCGGAGCCATTATCCATTACCTGAAAAATCAGCTGCGCCGGTCGACCGAGCATATCCGGTCGCTGGGAGTCTATCTGGCAGATGAATTTGTGGCCTTGGATGCCACCACGCACAGCCACCTCGAGCTAGTTGGAAGACGGGACGATCGGCGCGATACCAGCCTGTTACGTGCTCTCGATCGCACCGTGACTCCGATGGGGGCTCGTCTGCTCCGTGAGTCAATTCTTAAACCCCTGCGAAACCTCGAAAAAATTCGTCGCCGCCAAGGACTAGTCGCTCGGTTTCTGGAGCAGCCGTTTCTCTTGAATGCTTGCCGGGAATCAATGCGTGGCGTGCGCGATGTTGAACGGACCTTGAGCCGGGTTAGCCAGGGGACCGGCGGTCCCCGCGATCTGGCTGCGATTCGTCACTCGTTGGAAGCGCTGCGTCCTCTAGTGGACCACTTAACCGCGCTGGGAAAATCCGCTCTCTTCGCGCGAGAATCGTCCGAGGCCACCGAGTCCATCACGGCCACTCAGTCCACTACTTCACGGCCGGCGAAGGAGGACTCACTCTGTTACGAAATCCTCTGCAGTATCCATCTCTTACCGGAACTATTGGAACGGCTCCGGACCGCCATTGAGGACGAACCGCCGGCTACGGTTAAGGAAGGCGGCATTTTCCGATCCGGTTACGATGCGGATCTGGATGAATTGCGCCAAATGTCCGGGAGCGGCAAAGAGTGGATCGCTGAGCTTCAGCAGAAGGAGATCGATCGAACCGGAATAAAATCTTTAAAGGTTCGCTACAATTCAGTTTTTGGTTATTTCATTGAGATTACCAAGGCAAATCTCAGTGCCGTTCCTGACGATTACATTCGAAAACAAACCACGGTAAACGGCGAACGCTTTATCACGCCGGAATTGAAAGAGTTCGAAGCCAAGGTCCTCGGAGCCGATGAACGCTCTAAACAGCTCGAGTACCAGCTTTTCTTGAAATTGCGCGAGTTCACGCTGGGTTTTCTGGGGCCGCTGCAAGAGACTGCCCGGGCCGTTGCCCAGCTCGATCTCATCGCCAGCCTGGGTGAAACCGCTCGTCTTTTCGGCTATTGCCAGCCGGAAATAAATGCCGAGAGCATCCTGCATATTGTCGAGGGCCGTCACCCCGTCCTGGATCAGAATCTAACTGAGGAAAAATTTGTTCCTAACGATTGTGTGCTGGATGGGGAAGCCAATCGCTTACTCTTGATCACCGGTCCTAATATGGCCGGAAAATCTACCTACATCCGGCAAGTCGCGCTCTTAGTGCTAATGGCTCAGATAGGGAGTTTCATCCCCGCTAAATCAGCTACCGTTGGAATCGTCGACCGCATTTTTACCCGAGTCGGCGCCTCGGATGACCTGGCTCGCGGTCAATCCACTTTCATGGTGGAGATGAACGAGACCGCCAACATCGTCAACAATGCGACCGAGCGAAGTCTTATTATCTTGGACGAGATCGGACGGGGAACCTCAACCTTTGACGGTCTATCCATCGCGTGGAGCGTGGCGGAATATCTGCACGACGTCGTGCGGGCACGCACGCTTTTCGCGACTCACTACCATGAGATGACAGAACTCGAAATGGTGTGTACCGGCGTGAAGAACTTCAACGTGGCGGTTCGGGAATGGAATGACCGGATCATCTTTCTGCGCAAAATTCAGAAGGGAGCCGCCGACAAAAGCTACGGTATTCAGGTGGCGCGATTAGCCGGACTGCCCGTCGCGGTGATAGATCGGGCCAAAGAAATTCTCGCTAACCTCGAAAGCGCCGAACTGAACGCCCAGGGGCGTCCCCGGTTGGCCGAGGCGAAATCGCCTCGGCGCAAAGCCAAAACCGAAGACTCACGCCCCCAACCGACTTTGTTCGATTTCCAGCCTGGCGACCGTTGAGCTGAATGCCGATTTAAGATCCGCAGATTACACAGATTCTAGGGTCGCAACCCGTGGAGCGCTGCCTCGCTTGCGAGGCCGATGGTGAGCAAGGAGGATTTTTGTGTGATTCCCTTGTATGTGCTGCGCTCCACGGCTTCCACTGTTTTTCCGTTTTCCGGCCCTCCAGACGCTGCCTCCCTGCCTGTCCGACGAAGTTTCCTGGAGCCTAAGCGACAGGGCGAAGTCTGGCGTTTAGTAAGTGTCCACGTCCTTACCCGTCTTAATGGCAACCTGCTGCTGTTGCTGCTGCTTTTGCGGAGACTGCTGCGCTCCCGGCTGCTGCTCCTGTCCGCGAATCGGTGTTTGAGCGTTATACCCGCCCCCAGGGCCCATCGCACCGGAAACCGCCGGTGCTCCCGCTGAAAGAACACAGAAACTGACGATCGTGAAGAAGCGATTCATGCCCTGCGATGGAAATACCGGGGCATTAAAGATGCAAGCCTATACGTTAGTAAACGCTGACGCCGCCGGCCCAACGCCGCAATCAGAATATCTCAGCTGGACAGAAGAACTCTTACCACCTCAAAAGTCGTATTCGCTCCTTAGCCACAGCGATGGCCCCAGAACCAACGCCCGGAAGCTGTTCACGAATTCTGAGGGAAAAAGGTCTTCGGCGTCGCCGAGGAGGCTGGCTGAGTTGAGGGGCTCGCCTCTGTTTTCGCCTGGCCTTGTTCAGATGCTTCTTGCAGTTGGCTAGCCGGATGACGTTCGCACGCCGCCAGACCGATACCCGAGACGAGCAAAACAAGACAGAGTTTCTTCATGTGGGATGGATGGGTGGCTAACCGCTATTGCGCCCAGAGTCAACCATGGAGTTGGCGGTTTTGCCGTTGGCCGTTGGGCGGTTTGGAGTTAACAGTTCGCCAGCGACCAAACATGCCGGCCTCGAGAAAGGTACCTTGGTCGCACAGGTCCCATGAATCCAATGCTATTGCCGGAGCCGCTGATAATCTCTTATCTCTGACGCGTGAGTCGCCAACCGCCAACCATGTCCAGGAAGCGAGCATTCAAATGGGGCGAATTCCTCAGGAGTGAAGGCTCTCGACGTGCAACCAGTTTCCAGGCTGCATTCAGCGGTCTCTGCCGTCTCGTCACATCCGAGAGACACTTTCAGCTTCACCTTATTGCAGCAGCGTGCGCCGTTATCATGGCAGCCTTCCTTGATTTCAGCAGGTTGGAATGGGCGATCCTGATGGTCACCATCGGCTTGGTTCTAGTCGCCGAAGGCCTGAATAGCGCCATCGAACGCGCCATCGATACAACAACGCCGGGTTTCCATCCATTAGCCAAAGCAGCCAAAGACATCGCTGCCGCCGGCGTCCTGATCGCCGCGATTATCTCCGTCGTAGTCGGCGTCCTCCTCTACGCCCCAAAGCTCTGGGCGTTACTCAGCACCCGGCACTGAAAAGTTCACAGTTAAAGCACGGCGACTTGCAGTGCGTTGCTGCCAACACATAAGTCCCCATTGGTCCTATAAGTCCCATCTGAGTCACCGCCCCAAAGCGCTAAAACTGAATTAGAATTATTCTTGATCTCGTTTTCACTTGCATCCCGTTCTCAGTTACGCGACGCTCATTTGTGAAGCTTTCTTCCGAGGTGACTGAGCGTCTAGCAGCCAGCGGTATCCGGTTGACTAGGCAACGCGAGGAAGTGCTCGCCGTTCTTCTCCAGAAACGTGATCATCCCACTGCGGTTGAGGTATTTATGCGATCGAAAAAGCATATGCCAACCATTTCTTTGGCCACTGTTTACAACTGTTTGGAAGCGTTGGTCGAGAACGGTCTCGTCAAGCAAGTTAACCTCGATCGTGCCCCGACGCGCTACTGCGCTAACCTGCTTGATCATAGCCACTTCTTCTGTGAGGAATGCGGCTCCGTGCACGATATTGAAATTCCGCGGCAATCACCCTGGAATCTGCCCGCTGGATATCTAATTAAACAAGCTGAAGTGACTTTCCGGGGTAAATGCCCCGCGTGTACCTCAAAAAATCTATGAGTTCGATCTCCGTTCAAAACCTCCATGCATCAATCAACGGCCAGGAAATCCTCCGTGGCCTGGATATCGAGGTTAGCCAAGGCGAAGTGCACGCGATCATGGGTCCAAACGGATCTGGGAAAAGCACTCTGGCCAAGGTCATGGCCGGGCACCCTGACTATGAGGTGACTGCGGGTGACGTCCTTTTAAATGGAGAAAGCGTCTTGGAGATGGAGCCGGACGAACGCGCTCGCAAAGGCCTTTTCATGGCGTTTCAGTATCCGATCGAAATCCCGGGAGTCAGTAACGCCAACTTCTTACGAGCAGCGTTGCAAGCGCGTCTCCCGGAAGGCGAAGAACTGGATGCCACCGACTTTTATCACCGCCTTTACGAAAAAATGGATCTTCTGGAAATGAAGCGGGAATTTACTGCCCGCGCCGTAAACGAAGGATTTTCCGGCGGCGAAAAGAAACGAAATGAAATCCTGCAACTGGCGATTCTCGAACCAGCTTTTGCAGTTCTGGACGAAACCGACAGCGGGTTAGATATCGATGCTCTCAAAGTCGTGGCCAACGGAGTTAATAAACTGCGTGGGCCGAAACTGGGTGTCCTATTGATCACCCACTACCAGCGACTTCTAAATTATATTGTACCGGATTTTGTCCACGTGATGCATGCCGGCAAGATTGTCCGAAGCGGCGGTAAAGAGCTCGCTTTAGAGCTCGAATCTAAAGGATACGACTGGCTGAAAGAGGAGAACAATGGAGCGGCCCCGCTTGCGAGCTCGACTGTTCTAACCAACTAACAAAAGTGGAAACTTTGAACTTCGAACTTCAAACATTGAACTTCGAACTGTTATGAGCACAGCGAACAACACCATCCAAATCGATCGCAGCGTTGGGGATTTCTACTTTGACGTCAAAGCAGCGCGAGATGCCGGAACCGGCTTAACCGAAAGTACGATCGACTACATTGTTGACGCTAAGGAGGAACCCGATTGGATTCGTGAGTTTCGCAAAAACGCGTTTCACGTTTACAAGGACAAACCGCTCCCGACGCATTGGGCCAGCCACGAGTTGGACGTCATCGACTTTGACAAGATTCGTTATTACTTGGCCTCCGGCGAAGCACCTAAGCGTAGTTGGGAAGAAGTGCCCGACGAGATTAAGCAAACGTTTGAGCGGCTGGGTATCCCCGAGAGCGAACGGAAATTCTTAGCCGGGGTCGAAGCCCAATTCGATTCCGAAGCGGTCTATTCTAATATTAAGAAGGCCGTTTCTGACCAGGGCGTGATCTTTGTAGGCAGCACCGACGGATTAAAACAGCACCCGGAGATTTTCCGGAAATGGTTCGGCAAGGTGATCCCAACCGGGGACAATAAATTCAGCGCTTTAAACAGCGCCGTCTTTAGCGGCGGCAGCTTTATCTACGTCCCGCCGGGAGTGAAGGTGAAGCATCCCTTGCAGGCTTATTTCCGAATTAACGCGGAAAACTTTGGTCAGTTCGAACGGACCTTGATCATTGCCGACGAAGGTTCTGAGGTGATGTACATGGAAGGTTGTACCGCACCGAAGTTTACTACAGCAACGCTTCACTCCGCCGTGGTTGAACTGGTAGCGATGCCCGGCGCTAAGATTCAATACGTGACGGTGCAGAACTGGGCGCCGAACGTGTTCAACCTGGTCACTAAACGCGGGATGGCGATGGAAGAAGCCGAGATCAAATGGATCGATTGTAATATCGGTTCGCGGCTGACCATGAAATATCCCGGTGTGGTGTTGAAAGGTAGAAAAGCTCGCGGAGAGGTGATCAGCATCGCTCTCGCTGGGGACGGTCAGCATCAGGACACCGGAGCGAAAATGATCCATGCCGCGGACGAAACCTCGAGTAACATCGTTTCCAAGAGCATCAGTGTTGGACAGGGACGCGCTACTTACCGCGGTCTCGTGCATGTGCCGAAGCATCTGAAGGGCTGCAAAAACAATACGGAATGCGACGCGCTCTTAATCAACGCGCACAGCCGGACTGATACCTATCCAGCGATCACCGTGCGGGGTACCGGAAACGCGACTCAACATGAGGCGTCGGTTAGCCAGATCAGCGCGGAGCAAATCTTCTATATGCAACAACGAGGTCTCTCCGAGGGACAGGCCATGAGCTTGGCCGTTAACGGGTTCGTCAATGATTTGGTCCGGCAATTTCCGATGGAATATAGCGTGGAATTGAAGCGATTGATCGATCTCGAGATGGAGGGTTCAGTCGGGTAGTTCTGGGACGGCCTCGCTCTTGTCCTTCGAAGCCTTGGCAAAAGGAGGATGCGGGGCCCAGCGCTTTCTGGACGGATCGGACGCGTTCTCGCGACAATGACTATTACCTTAGCTGAACCCATTTCATCGGTGACGTTACGAGCCGAACACTACGAACCTTAAATGTTACAAGGGCAGAAATCTGGCGGAACGGCGCTCGACGAACTTTCGTCGGCGTCAAAAATTGAAACTCACGACAATCTTCCTCAATGGTTTGTCGATGCTCAGAACGAAGCGCGAAAAGAATTCGCGAACGAGCCGTATCCAAGTCGAAAAGACGAGCTCTGGCGCTTTTCTTCGGTAAAGAACCTGGATGGAGTAGCCGCGTTTTCGCGTCCAGCCTCTTCCGATGAGCCGGCTTCGGTCTTGTCCTCCGACTTGTCCGACGAAGCCTTGGCGAAGTCGGGAGCTTTAGCGAAGGGGCATGCGAAGCCCGCTGTGGAACGCGGTTTTCCAGAGCCCGCCGGGAGGATGGTGTTCGTCAATGACCAGCTGGTCTCGTGTGAGCTGCTAGACGATTCCCTAAGTGATCGAGGTGTTCTTTTTCTTCCCTTAAAACAAGCGCTCAAGCTCCGCCCCGATTTGTTGCAGGCACATTTCATGGCGCAACCGGCTCGACTTGGTTCAAAGAAGTTTGCTGCCCTTCACAAAGCGTCAGTTAGCGCCGGAACCGTTCTTTACCTGCCGCCCAGCTTGGCTGTCGATGCTCCCTTTGAGGTTTTTCATATTGTCACCGGCGGAAACCTGGCTCTTTTCCCGCACACGCTGATCATCGCGGACAAAGAAAGCGAGGTGACATTCCTCGATCACTTCCTATCGACAGAGGGTCAGGTGCGTGGGTTTGCCTGCGGCGTCAATGATTTGGTCTTACGTCCAGGATCCAAGCTGAACTACATCAGCGTTCAGAATTGGAGCCGGCAATTTGTTTCCGTGCAGGTGAATTCCACCGTTGCTGAGGAACAGTCCAGCGCGGTGAACCTTTCTTTGAATTTTGGAGGACGGTATTCCCGGCTGGAAAGTGTTAGCCGCTTAGCAGGTGCCGGCTCCCGGAGCGATATGCTAGCCGTCTCCATCGGCGGAGCGGACCAGGAGTTCGACCAGCGGACGTTGCAGGATCATCTGCAGCCCAATACAACCAGCGATTTGCTCTATAAGAATGCGCTGAGTAATAACGCGCGCACAGTTTTCTCCGGTCTGATCAAAGTCGAACGCGGCGCTCATCGCACCGACGCGTACCAGAAAGTAAGAAATCTTCTTCTCAGCGACGAGGCCGAAGCGAACTCGATGCCGGGTCTCGAAATCCTGGCCGATGACGTTCGTTGCACCCACGGTGCGACCTCAGGCCAAGTCGAGCCCGAAGAACTGTTCTATCTCCAGAGCCGAGGCATCCCGGAGCTGAAAGCCAAGGGCCTTATCGTTAACGGTTTCTTAAATGAAGTCGTCGACCGCCTCTCCAACAAAGAGATCAAAGCCTACCTCCACGAGCAAATCGCCCATCGACTGAGGGATTAGTGGTGCGCTCGGGATCGTCGTCGTCCTTCCGCCTCCGCCAACGTTCTTGTGGACCGCTGCCTTGCTTGCGAGGCCGACCTGAGCGGGTTACGCCATAGTTGCGCGGGCTACGCCGGACAAGCGGTCCTCGATTGGGGTTAGCAGCTAACCGTTCCACAATCCGAACCGCTGTCGCGTAGCGTTGGATCTCATAAGTCTCATGAGGCCCAAGAACCTATCGCATCACACGCGTTGCGAAGGCGGTTCCAAGCCGTTGTCGCACGGCGTTCTCCGGGTCTTCCGGTACAATTCCTGCTTCAAGCGTCCGCTATACTAGACATCGGTTTCCGCGAACGATTCTTAAGCACTAAGCCCAATCCTTTTTCTTTTGTTCAGCGGACTTGAGGAATTCGTTGAATTACTCAAATCCGAGGGTGGTCATATTTCCTCAATAAAAATCTTGCAGCCTGAAAAAAAAGAGTCACTTTGACGACTTACGTTTTCAGGATAAGGTTTATAGTTTTCTCGTTAAGACCTGCGTTATGCGGAAGCTCCCCCGGGACAGGACAGTTTGGTTTAGAGGTAATCAAGCTGGCAGGTATGGCAAGGATCCTGCTCGATACGGATCTCCTGCCAATGAGAGTAAGCGTATAGCCGAATTCCCAGAGCAGGAAAACAATATCAATTCACTCTAACCCAATAAACTATGTTTAGTTTGATAGCTCAAACTCCACTATTGGC
>Ga0210389_10003769_pt1 | contig 11830 bp, 11 predicted proteins | sample IncBWH28OmetaG_FD_160127 | JGI IMG/M metagenome (GOLD analysis project Ga0210389, IMG submission 160127) | Forest soil microbial communities from Barre Woods Harvard Forest LTER site, Petersham, Massachusetts, United States - Inc-BW-H-28-O ... | reverse complement strand
GTAGCAGTGCTGACGATCTTGTAGAAATCGGCAGGAATGGCGACCATCTTTTCCAGAGTCTGTTCCAAATTCTTGGTGGCGCGGAAGTCGTGGTGCGAGAGGATGAGAGCGGCGTTTGTGCGCAGGCGCCGCAATTGCTCCGGTTTACAGTGCGCCGCGCTCTGCAGTTCGAGATCCACTACCTGGCAGCCGGCCGCCGCCGCCTTGCCCAGAATGTCCAGTTGGGAGGCCACTGAACCCTTAAACTTGCCCCCGGCGACGACCCGCCTGCAGGTCGCCATGGCTACCACGTGAGAATGGTACTGGGCGAACTGTTTGATCTTCGGTAACGCCAGCGCAGGGCGCGGCAGGTAATCTAACCTGAACTCTAGAAAGATGTTGTCCCGAACCAGAGCCTCCGCCTTTTCAAGCATCTCGGTCGGATCGGAACCGATCACCGCCACGCACACTCGGGGCAGCCGCAAAGGCCGCAGACGGGTGATATAGCTATTGGATGCTGCTGTCATCATTATTTTAATTTTAAGAGTGGCCGCGATATTACAAGCCCGCAATTCCAGATGCAACTATGGATTGCGAATTTTTCCGGAAAAAACTATTTAACGTATCCCGCATGACACCAGAGTAACCTTGACCGGCCCTGCCTCTATTGTTACTGTCCGGGCTGTAAGTCCTTTTATTTTGTGCAATCAACGGGGCTACCGCGCTGGCTGGTTTCCAGAACTGGCCCTGGAGGTAACATGAAGAAAACACGACTGTTGCTGATTTTTTGCCTGGCGATCACCGCTCATGCCCAGGACTCGCCCCGGGCCAACGAAACAGGCCTCGTCGCACCCGCAGGAACTCAGCCCACCACGGTCAGCTTCCCCTTTGAGCGGATACAGACGCCGACGGCGGTTGATCTGGCCTGCGCTGGGTTCGTCAGCAAGCAACTTGTGCCCAATGCCAATTTCGTGGCCGGCGACCTGTACACTCCGAGCGTCACCAAGAACAGCAATGGGGAGGTGGTATATCTGGCGGGAAAAGGATATGAAGTCGGTCAGAAATACACCATCGTGCGCGAACTGCGTGATCCGAACCGCTATGAAATCTTTGCCGGCCAGCATACGCTGTTGAAAACCATGGGCCAGCCCTACTCCGAACTGGCTCGGGTTCGCATTGTCGATACTCGCAGCAAGATGGCCATTGCGGAGATCGAAATGAGTTGCGATCCGGTCAATCCCGGTGACTATGTCGTCCCTTACGTCGAAAAGCCGGCCATCGCCTTCCATCCTCCGTTGCGCTTCGATCGCTTCCTGCCCTCCAGCGGCAAGTTGACCGGACGCATCGCCATGGCAAAGGATTTCGACTCGGAGATTGGCCCCGGAGACAAGGTGTATATGAACGTCGGATCCAATCAGGGCGTGAAGCCCGGAGACTACTTCCGCGCCGTGCGGACCTACGAAGCCGATCTCCACGACCCGGTCGACTCGCTCTCGTTCAAAGCCTCCACCAGCGAAGACTCTCAGGCGAAACAGGCCGTGTTCGAACCCAACTTCCTCAACAAAACCGGAGGCCCGGAGATCCATGTTCGCGATCTGCCGCGCCGGGGGGTAGGCGAAGTCGTGGTCATTTCGACCACCCCGACCACCGCTACCGGCATGGTCGTCTTCGCCATGGAGAGCGTGCACCTCGGCGATGGTGTGGAACTGGACCAGCCGTAATCTCGCGCCGGAAACGATCTGCAGGAGTCAAAGGTGGAGAAGCAAGCCGCTGCTCCCCGTATTTTTTGGCCGGAATCGCTTGCGCGTGTAACGGATCACCCAAGATGCCGGGAGGGTTGTGACCGCGTCTGAGTATCGCTGCACCCACCCGGTAGAGATTTGATCCATTGACGCAGCAACTTCACGCCCTCCGCGTGAACCACATCACGGCCCAGCGCCGGCATGGAAATTTTCGGAGCCGTGGATTCCAGGCGGAAAATCAAGATGGATTCGTCCGGGCGTCCCGGCACCACGTCGTAGCGTAGAGCGCCCACCGGCCCCGCCGAGTTCGGAGACTTGCAAAATCCCTGGTGCCCCGGGTCCGCCTGCGTGAGGCGGAGATCGACGCCGGTGTAGCCCGCTTGTCCGCCGGGCTGATGGCAATGCGCGCAGTTGTTATCGAGATATGCGCGCGCACGGTCGGTCACAGATCCGCTGCCCGGGTCATCCCACTTCGCAGCCCTCGGGCGCGCCGCAGTTGCAGGCAAACCCCGCAAATATCCCACGCGGGCCCAGTGCTCAAGCTGATTTTCGACGCCGTCCTCATAAGCGAAGTTGCGGTTCAGGTTGCGCGCCTTAGGCCCGATCGGAAACAGCACTTTCTGGTTTTCATGGCACTGGCGGCATTCGTTCGAATTAGGGATTACATAATTGAAATCGTGAAGTCTTGCCGATGCGTCCGTCCACTTCACGCGCACCGGATCCGGCACGAGTTGCAAAGTGGCGTCGCTCTGTTTCTCATCCCAAACGTAAGGGAGGGCCACCCATCCGGCTTTCGAATGCACCAGCAGCCGGGTTTCGATCAGCTTCTCCGCTGATCGCTCCCCCACCGGGAACGCGAAAGTTTTTGCCAGCACAGTTCCTACGGGAAACTCGAATGGCCCGTCATCACGATAGTGCGCCGAAGTTCCTGGAGGCATCCAGACAAACCGGTATTTATCGCTGTAGTCAGAAAATAAAGGCGTATTCAGATCATAAGGAATCACGCCGCGATTGGGTTTGAGCGCGGGAGAGTGCGCGGTGAACAAATGCCACGCCGAAAGCTTCTGCGGGAACGGTCCCTCGATGTGACCTTCTACATCAGGTCGCAGGAAACGCCCACAACTTCCGAACAAGCACACAGAGAGCAAAGCGCATCCCGCTGTCCGCAAAGCGGCCGGCCTTCGCACTAGTTCCCGCCTGCCGGTGTGGCTTGCGCAATCTTCACTGCCGGGAGGGGCGTCAACGAGCATGCGTACTGCTTCACATCATGAACCGGATGCTTCATGTTGCCTGCGGCGTCGAAGTTCAAGAATGTCGCCGTGCCGTTTGCCGAAAGGCAGACCTGTCCCTGGTTGGGTCCTTTGCGTCCCCACGTCGGATCTACCATGCCGTCATAAAGGATGTCGGGGAACTTGCCGCCCAGCGCGGTGGCCATCTCCGTCATGCCCGGAACCCGGCTGTCCGGCGATTGGCCGCCGCCGCTGATGTCGTTGTCATGGATGAAAACGTCGCGCACGAATGGGTCAAATCGCTTGTCCTCGGGAGCGAAAATTTGCTGAGTGATCGGCGAGGATGCGGTGTCTCGGAGGGCGTCCTCGCCCACCCCAGTCTTATAGTTAATGACGTAAAGGTTGACCGTGTTGTTGTTCTGGATTTTGTTGTTAAAGACTTCCACGTCGCGGATGGCCATTACATACATGCCGGTCCCGGTCGGCAAATAATAGATCGGACCCAGACTCTTGGGCGCAAAGTTTGGTGTGTTGTTATCCACCAGTTGATTGTTGAAGGCGCGCACGTGGCGGCCGCCTTGCCGGGGCAAATTGGGCAGGTTGAATATTCCCATTCCTCCGGCGTTGTGCGTGGCTACATTTTCATAGACGTCGACGTTCTCGGAGTTCTCGATCTCGTAACCATCCACATTGAACTCGGAACGGTTGCGGCGGATGATCACATTCTCCGCCTGTCCCACGTAAATGCCCGCGTCGGCCGCGCCGCGCGCCACTGAATCTTCCACCAGCAGTTGCTTGCACTCCACCGGATAAATGCCGTACGGGCCGTTGGCTTCATTCGGCCCGCGTGTCCACTCCGCACGCACCCGTCGTACGGTGATGTTTGTACCGCCCTGAATGGTGAGCGCGTCGCCCGCCGAGTCTTCGATGGCGACATCCTCGATGGTGAAATCATTCGCCTTAACCAGCACTCCTTGGGCCCCGGTTTTCTGCCCGGTGAAAGAAAGAATGCTCTTGTCCATACCTTTCCCGCGGATGGTAACGCCGTTGGCGATCAGCGAAAGCGTGCGGTCGACATGAAATTTGCCTTCGGGGATTTCAATCACGTCGCCCGGATTGGCCGTGATCAGGCGCTCCTGCAAACTCTTCTGAAAATCTTTCGCGGCAGGCTTGCCGCAACTGGATAGCAGAAAAACTCCGGCCACTGCAACCACAGCGCACCAGAAGCTGGCCCGTTTCATGATTCCCCCGATCGCTACGCAATCATCGTCGCTAAATCAGCCAGGATTCTATGCTGCACCATCGCTTTGGTCAAAACGTGATTGTCGTTGAATTCCGTGATCGGTGACGAACTTGTAATGCAGGCAACAATCAACGATGCAGCCACGTTGCTCCAACTCCGATCGCGGCCCCGCCCAGCATCAGCCAAACGGAGTTGACGTGATAGCGAAACAGCAGAAAGAAGCTCACCCCGGCCAGGACTAGCGTGGTCCAGTCTACGACAGCGGCGCGGAAGAGTTGCCAGGACACGACCGCGATCAAGGCCAGTGCCGCAACGTTCACTCCATCCAGCACGGCCCCGGCGACAGGCGACTGACGCAACCGTGGAACCAGCGGCCCGCTCATCGCGACGAAAGCGAATGCCGGGAGAAAAATGGCGACGGTCGCAATCACCGCCCCAGGAACGCCGGCCAACAGGTAGCCAATGAAGGTAGCGGTTGTGGACAGAGGGCCCGGAGTTACCTGTCCCATGGCGATGGCATCGAGCAATTGCCGTTCGCTGATCCAGCCCAGTCCGGCCACCAGATTGGAACGAATCAGCGCCACCAGCACGTAGCCGCCCCCAAAAAGAATCGCCCCAATCTTGAGAAAAACAAGGAACAACGCAGTTCGGCTAAAAGAAGCAGCGATACCCGATGGCGCCGCAAAGGCACTGAAGCCACTTCCGCTCAAGAAAAGAGCTTTCGCAGAGGTTCGCCTACCCGAGCGCAGCCAATAAACCAGCCCGGTCAGCAAACCACCACCTGCCAGCACAGCGACTTGATCCACGCCAAGAACGGTCCCCAGCGCCGCGAACACACCCACGACGGCAATCCATGTCGACTTCACCGCCGTCTTCGCCAGCTTGAACACGGCCTGCACAATCAGAGCAATCACGATGGGCTTAACTCCGTAGAGAAGCCCCGCAACCTGCGGCAGTGATCCAAAGCGCACATACGCCCACGCCAGCGCGGTAACCATGACCGCCGACGGCAGAATGAAACTCGCGCCCGCCACCAGCAAACCCAGCCATCCGGCTCGAATCCGGCCCACATGGATTGCCATCTCCGTGGAGTTCGGGCCAGGGATAAGATTGGTCGCGCCCAGAAAGTCGAGAAACTGTTCGCGCGTAAGCCAGCCGCGCCGCGATACGACTTCGTCTTCCATCATGGCAATATGCGCCGGAGGGCCACCGAAAGCGACTATACCGAGCTTCAGGAAGAGGCGTGCGAGTTCAATCAGCGAGGTGTGGCGCAGCGCAGAGGCGTCGGAATATTTAGTAGCGGCGACCGGTTCGTGCAAGCCAAACCTCGCTGGAAAGTGATCCGAGGATTGTAATCAAGAGCCCAGTCTGCTGTCTGAATTGGACGGAACTCGTCCGGCGCAGTAGCTCCGGCGATATAGCTAATGGCAGTCCATCTTCCGGATTTCGAGTGAGCCCGAAACGGTCACTCTGGGATCGTAGGTGACTGTGCATTCTGAAGTCTCTGCCGGAAGTTGCTTTGCGAGAAACACGCGGGTAGATGAATAACGGCAACGTAGCCAGATCGGGTGAGAAGATTTGGGTTGAAAGCGCCAAACGCCGTATGCCAGGCCATTGCGCTTTGTCCACTGGTCGTACACCAGACTGGCTTTTTCCTCGGGAGGTCCGCTATAAAACGTAATCCCCTCCAAGGTGCTGGCCGCTTCATCCTGCCTAACCGTCCAGCCCTCCGGAATTGTTGCTACCGTCTGCTCCACGGAGATACTCTCCGGACAGTAGATCTCTTGAGCGGAGGCTGGCTCGGGACAAGCGAAAAACCGCAAACCCACAATGAGTGCAGCGCTGATCCACTTTACATGGAACTTAGTCCGTCGCAAACTGCCATGTGGTGTCGAGTACAAAAGCTCCGGCGTCGCACCTGTCATTTTGCCTCCCGATCCCCGAACACTTCCGCCGTAAATGCCTCGAGCGTCGCACCCTGCCGCCAGGCATCGAGCGGCAGCCCCGCCTTGCGGCAAGTCTGCTCCATGAAGGTGGCGCGGTCCCATTGATGTTCGACGGGTACTTGGGGAAGGAGCAACCCACGGCGTCCGCCGTGCGAAACCACCAACCCGTGCCGCCCGATCTCAACTTCTTCCGGCGTGATGACTCGCAATGGAGAAAGAATACTCAGAGAGACGCCCAATTCCGGCGCCTCTTGCGGGCTAACGGGCGAGAAACGCGTATCCTCGAAGGCCGCGGCGCGGGCCGTTTCAGCCACCGTCCGGTATAGCGAAGCAACCGGAAATACGTAGCCCACACATCCGCGCAGGTTGCCGTGGAAATAAATCGTGGTGAATGCGCCCCGCGGTTCGTCGAGATGCGGCGAAGGCGGGGTTAGAGAAATCTCGCGGCGCTCGAGAGCCGACAGGATTGACTCATGGGCGAGCCTCAACAGAACCGCGTGTTCCTCAGGTGTGAATTCATTCTGACGTGCGCCTGCGAGCGCAGCAGGTGCAGCCATGTGTTCAGGTTGCGGCGACATCGCGCTTCCTACGACGGCTGAGGACAAACGCGCGGCGCCGGCTCTTCACCACCTGCCGGTCGATCTTCGACCAGAAGGCGACGAAGTAATCACCTGCCGATACCAGCGACAGCAGAACCATAAACCAGATGGCCAGCCGCGCAATCCAATGCACCGGGAAGAAATACCCGCCATAGATCGGCCATTCTTTCCAGCGATGGTCAAGAATAACGGCCACCACGGAAACAATTTGCACCAGCATCTTGAACTTGCCGAGATCGCTGGCCTCGATCGCAAACCCCTCGGAAGCGGCAATCGAACGCAAGCCGCTCACCAGAAATTCCCGCCCGATGATGATCACGGCGATCCAGGCCGGAACCATGCTGGGATTGAACTGCACCAGAGTGATAAACGCGGCGGCGATCAGCAGCTTGTCGGCCAGTGGATCGAGCAGTACACCCATGGTCGTGATCTGTCCGCGCTTGCGCGCAAGGTACCCGTCAATGCCGTCGGTAATCGAAGCAGCGATGAACAGGGCGGAAGCCAGCAGCTCCTTTTCGCCGCCCGTACTCTGAAAACGGTTGGTGGAAAGAATCCAGATCAGCAGCGGGATGCTGCAGATGCGGGTGAGCGTGATGGAGTTGGGAAGGTTCACCGGGTACGCTGGCAACCGCAAGCCGGCACGAATGCCGGAACGAGCGATAACGAATTATCCTCCACCATGAATGGCGAAAGCAATGCAAGAGTAAACGCGAAGGGGCAGAACCTGCTTAACAGCTTGCGGAAAACTCTTGGCGTTGGATTTTTGAAAGGGCACGGCTTCCCAGCCGTGCCGTAAGTCTTTGAAATCGATGCAGGGCTCGGCTCGAAGCCGAGCCCTTTCAAGGCGCCAGGCCGCTGCTTTCGACGTTTTTCCGCAAGCTGTTAAGCATTGAACGGCCCCTCGCGCAAAGTGAAGTTCTGCTTGGCCGAGCAGGGTCGGACAACAAAAAAGCTCCTGCATGACGGCAGGAGCTAGGCTCCTTGCTCTCCAGGTCTCGGACAAACCCTTAGGCGGCGTCGGTCTCGGTTTTTGTCAGGGACTTCAGCATATTCATTCCGGTCGCGAGCAAGCCGCTCTGCGCCGGCAACTGCCCGTTAGGGGTAAGTCTGTCCATAATCATCGGCAGCACTTCGGCAATCTTGGCGCTGGCCACATCGGGCGAAATCCCGGCTTTCGCGGCAAATGCCTGTACATGCTCGTTGCTGAGCACACTTTTGATCTGGTCCGCAGAGATCGGAAGGTTCTGGCCCGTGCTTACCCAGGAGTTGACCACGTCTCCCAGGCCTTTGTCGTGAAATTGCTGGACCAGTCCGCTGATGCCGCCGGGATGGTTCTTCAGAAGTTCCAGAGCGGCGCTTGCCGTCGGATTCTCTTCCGCGATATTTCCCATAACCTTGTTCTTCATGTCGTCGACGAAACTCATGTTGCCTCCTTGGAAAACGAATTCAAGATTGGGCTTTGGTTAAGGTTGGGGCAGGGCGCGGCGGTCCGGTCTGCGGGCACGTCGTGGAATGCTCGTGGTCCTATTTTTGCTTGGCGATAATCATGTCCTTAATCTTGTTGTACGTGGCCTGAGGTATCACCTTTTTGCGTACCAGGTCCGTCTTCTTGGCATACGGGCGACCGTCGATGATCTTCTGTGAATAGGCCGCGCCGATGCCGGGAAGCGCATCGAGTTGGTCCTTGGTTGCAGAATTGATATCAACCAGGTCGGCGGAACTTGCGGTCATGGTTGACGTCGAACTCTTGCTCCCGCTGCCGGCTTGGGCAGCACCCTGGCTCACGCTGATGCCCGTGATCAGTGCGAGGGCGAACAGTACAAGCAGAACACGTGAAACGGGTTTCTTGCTCATTCATTCCTCCTTGATTAGTCTTTCTGGGATGCCTTGTACCCGGCTTGCTGGGCTTCGGCTTCAGTCATGAACTTGCCTTTTTTCGTGGTGCCATACCAGCGTCCGCCTTTGTGGTAGACGCCGCTGTCGAGATTGACCCACACCTTCCCGCTGGACTTTGCCGAAGCGATTTCTGAACTCGAAGCCGTACTTGCCATGGTTGTTTGGGAAGACGCCTTCTTGGTCGTGGCGCTGGCCGAGGAATCGGCCGCTGGCTTTGCCGGAGCAGAGCTTGCCGCTGCCGCGGAACTTGCAGCGGGCGCTGAACTCGTCGCCGGGGCGGAGGCCGAAGCAGTCGAAGCGGACTTCTTGCTGCTTGGAGCCGATGTCTCCGACATTGCTGACGAACTCGCTGGAGCCGTCGATTGCGTGGTGCTGTCGCTCGCGGCTGCCTTCTTGCTCTTATGACTCGTCTTCGGCGCAGTTGCATCGGATGCACCCGCCGTGGACTGATCGGTCGCGTCTGCACTTGCAGACTTCGTCTTCGAGCTGGACTTCTTTTTGCTGGCAGTGGACGACGTGTCGCTGGCGGCAGAATCCGGACTCGCTTGGGTGTCCGACTTGGCGCTCGACTTCTTCTTGCTGGCACTCGATTTGCTAGCAGCCGACGAAGTGTCGCTGGCAGAATCAGAGTCAGTTGCCGCATCCGACTTCGCGCTCTTCGTGGATTTCTTGCTGGAAGACTTACCACTACTCGAAGCGGCGGATTGATCGTCGGTGGCGGTTGTATCCTTCCTGGACTTTTTCTTTTTGCTCGTGCTGGTCGACGAGGCGGTTTGATCGGTCGGTGAAGTAGTTTGGGTCTGCGTTAATGCCGGAGCTATAACTAACCCCAACACTAGACACACTCCCGCGGCCCAGATCAGCACCCTCATTCGCAGTGTGCTCGTACCGATTCCCTCCTTAAAGATGCTTTACTGAATCGTGATTCCGTGCCCGAATCCGGAATCTCAGGCGTAGATTCCGCGCTGCCGAATCGTATACGCGACGCGGTCGATTGCCAGCATATAAGCTGCAATCCGGTTATTGACACCGTGAATTTCGGCAAACCTTACCACATCCTCGAAGGCTGCGACCATGATTGTTTCAAGCTGTTCGTTTACCACGGATTCCTTCCAGAAATATCCCTGGCGATCCTGCACCCATTCGAAGTAGGAAGTGGTTACACCCCCGGCATTGCACAGGATGTCCGGAATCACGAAGACTCCTTTTTCCGCCAGAATCTCATCCGCGGACGCCGTTGTCGGCCCGTTCGCGCCCTCGGCCAGGATCTTGCACTTTATTCGATCGGCATTGCGGCTGGTGATCTGATTTTCGGTGGCGGCGGGAATCAGAATGTCACAATCCGTGACCAGCAATTCAGCGGGATCGGTCGCTTCGGCCTCCGGGAAACCCGCCAATGTCCCATGCTTCTGCCGGTAATCAGACAGCGCCCGCACGTCAATCCCATTCTTGTTGTAAATGCTGCCGGTGACCTCGATAATGCCGATAATCTTATAGCCCGCTTGTCTCATGAGCAACGCGGCATTCGAACCCACGTTCCCGAACCCCTGCACAATGACCCGCGTTGATTCAGGCCTCATCCCCAGCTTCTTGGTCGCCTCATCGCAAACGATCAAGATGCCGCGACCCGTGGCCTCGCGGCGCCCCCGCGATCCGCCAATATTAATCGGTTTCCCCGTGACCACCGCGGTCACGGTCTGCCGCATATGCATGGAAAATGTATCCATGATCCACGCCATCGTCTGCTCGTTGGTATTCACGTCAGGCGCGGGCACATCTTTCTCAGGGCCGATAAACTCAAACAGTTCCGCCGTGTAGCGTCGGGTCATGCGCTCAAGCTCGCCCATCGACATCTTATGAGGATCGCAAATCACTCCACCCTTCGCGCCGCCAAAAGGAATGTTCACCACCGCGCACTTCCAGGTCATCCAGGCCGCCAGCGCGCGAACTTCATCGAGAGTGACGTCCGGCGCGTACCGAATGCCGCCCTTGGAAGGACCGCGGGCGATCGAGTGCTGCACCCGGAAGCCGGTGAAGACTTCCAACTTCCCGTTGTCCATCGCCACCGGAATATGCACGATCAGTTCGCGCGTGGGATAGCGCAGCACCTTCCACAAACCCTCGTCCAGATTAAGTTTCTGCGCGGCCAGATCAAATCGCACAATCTGTGCTTCGGTGGGATTAAGCTCCTGCTCAAGCGAAACCGATTTCGTGGCGGTGGTCATAACAATCTCCGATGATGACAAATTAAAGACAGCAAGTCCATGAGTGGGGGCAAACCCCAAGAAGTATAAGCAGCCAAGCACACCCAGGCAAGCGAACGTCGGTGGCAACGGTAGCATTGGAGGACGGGCGTCCCCGCCCGTCGAAGTCGAGCGAAGCCCGACAGAACCCGCGTCACCCTCGCGCCTTCACCGTTGCACTCAACGTCCCCTTCGCCAACCGCGCCGAAATCGCATCCCCAGCCTTCACCTTCGCGGCATCCTTCAACAAGTCCCCTGATGCATCGAACACCAGAGCATACCCTCGCTCAAGAATCGCTAACGGAGAAAGTGCCGACAGAGCTGTATCCATGCGCTCCACACGAACCCTGCGCTCAAGCAGCAAGTTGCGGACCGCCGAAACAGTCGCCGTAGTCCGCGCGTCGAGGTCTTTCTTCATGCCTCCTAACACCCGCCGCACATCATAATGCCGAACCGCTGCGGACAAAGCCTCGAACCGCCGCCGCTGCTTCTCGAAGATATCGCGCTGCCCATGAGCAAGCCGATTCACTAGATCATCCAAGCGTTGCTCACGGCGATGAATCAGGTCCATCATGCGAGCGAATGCGCCATGCCGCGCCAGTTCGGTCAGCTTCTGGCGAGCCATGAGCAAGTGATAACGCATCGCCTTCTCAAGCCGCCGATGCAGCCCTCCAAGTTGCTCATCCACTTCCAACCGCGAACGTATGACCAACTCCGCCGCCGCAGAAGGCGTAGGTGCTCGCAGGTCAGCAACGAAATCAAGAATGGTGAAATCAGTCTCATGCCCAACCGCCGAGATCACAGGAATCGTTGAAGCCACAACCGCACGCGCCAGCCCTTCGTGATTGAACGCAGCCAGATCCTCCGCCGAGCCTCCGCCCCGCGCCACGATAATCACATCCACATTGCGCGCTTTATTGAAGTAGCGAATCCCCGCCGTGACTTCGAGCGCA
>Ga0210389_10003768_pt1 | contig 11831 bp, 8 predicted proteins | sample IncBWH28OmetaG_FD_160127 | JGI IMG/M metagenome (GOLD analysis project Ga0210389, IMG submission 160127) | Forest soil microbial communities from Barre Woods Harvard Forest LTER site, Petersham, Massachusetts, United States - Inc-BW-H-28-O ... | reverse complement strand
GGCACCGCCCCGTCGGTCCACATACCTCAAACGGGGGCGCCGGCCACGCTGCAGTCCCAGACCCTCATCCAGGGCACGGGGCCCGTCGTGAAAAAAGGGCTGCTCGTCGCGCACTATGAGGGCCTGATCTGGCGCACCGGCAAGGTCTTCGACTCCTCGTGGCAAAGAGGCGTGCCGGCCGGCTTCCAGATTGGCAGTGGGCAGGTCATCAAGGGCTGGGACGACAGCCTCGTGGGCAAGCGAGTCGGCAGCCGGGTGCTGCTCGTGGTGCCACCCGCCGACGGCTACGGCAAGCAAGGTTCCGCATCAGCCGGGATCAAGGCCACCGACACCCTGGTCTTCGTCGTTGACATCCTCGGCACCTACTGAGCCGCGGACCGTACTAGGCGAGCGGGCGGTAGTTGACATTGCAGGCGTCCAGCCTCGGCAGGTGCCTGGTCAGCCTCTCCTCGAACTCCGCGAGCTCACCGCCAGGCGGTGACCACACGACCTCGGCGAACGCGCACAGCCGCGGGAAGTACATGTACTCGGCCTTGCCGGTGTCGGGGACGTACTCGGTCCACAGCTGCGCCTGTGCGCCGATGATGTTCTTGCGGGCGCCCTCCGGCAAGCCGCGCGGTACCGGGTCGAACGTGTAGACGTCCGCCACGCTGGTCGCGCCGCGGATCGCGAGCGGCTCGCTCTTGTCGTCCGAGTGTGCCCAGTCCAGGTAGACGTAATACTCCGGTGCCATCACGACGTGGTGGCCGAGCTCCGCGGCCCACCGGCCCATGTAGCCGTCCTTGCGCCACGCCATGATGACGGCGTCCTGCGGGCCGCCGGCGTCGATGACCTCGTCCCAGCCGACCATGCGGCGGCCGCGGGCGGCGAGCCGCCCCGCTACCTGCGCCATGAACCAGCCCTGCAACTGGGCCTCGGCCCGCAGGCCGAGCGAGCGCATGCGATGCCGGGCCCGGTCGCTGTCGTGCCACTCGGTGGCCGGGCACTCGTCGCCGCCGAGATGGATGTAGGGGCTGGGGAAGACATCCATCACCTCGTCGAGCACGTTCGCGCAGAACTCGACGGTGGCGTCATCGACGTTCAGGACGTGCCGGGAAATGCCCCAGCGGGTGCGCACCTTGACCGGCTTCTTGCGGCCGTTGTGAGCGTCACGATTGCCGAGCTCGGGATAGGCGGCAATCGCGGCCTGCATGTGGCCGGGCATGTCAATCTCCGGCACCACCGTCATGTGCCGCTGCGCGGCGTAGGCGACGATCTCCGCCAGGTCGGCGACCGTGTAGCAGCCGCCGTGCGGGGTCCCGTCGAACCGCTTCTCCCTGGCCAGCCCGACCGGGCTTTGCTTCCGCCAGGATCCGACCTCGGTGAGCAGCGGGTACCGCTGGACCGGGAAGCGCCAGCCCTGGTCGTCGGTGAGGTGCAGGTGCAGCACGTTGAACTTGTGCAGGGCCGCCAGGTCGATCAGCCGGAGTATCCACGCCTTCGGGAAGAAGTGCCGGGCCACGTCCAGGTGCACGCCCCGCCAGGAGTAACGGGGCGCGTCCTCTATCTCCACGGCGGGCAGTTCAAGCGCGGCGGGCACGCCGTGGGCTGGGGCCTTCCGCAAGGTCTGCGGCGGCAGCAGCAGCCGCAGGGTCTGCGTCGCGTAGAAGACGCCCGCCGGGCCCCCGGCGTTGATGACCACGCCGTCGCCCGGGGCGGCGCGCAGCCGGTAGCCGTCGTCGGGCAGGCCAGCGCCATCAGGAAAACCGCCATCAGGAAAACCGCCACCAGGAAGGCCGACGGTGAGCGTGACTGCGTTCGGCCTGACCTCGCTGCTTACTCCGGCGACGGCGATGTCCCAGCCGGTAGACGCCTCAAGCGCGGCGCGCAGCAGGCCCGCCGCCGGGCGCGAGGCCTCGTCGGCGGCTATGACGAAGCCGTCCGCGGTGAGCGTGACGCGGCCGCCGTCGGGGTGCGCGTGCGCCTTGACCGGGCGCGGGATGATCACGATGACGCCATGCAGGCGGCCAGGCAACACACGCCCCAGAAGGTACCAAATCAGGCCAAAGTGCGCCAGCCTTCAGGTCGGCCGGGCAGAGCTGGACTCGCCCACGTAACAGAACGACTCCGTGCAGCCGCCGGCCGGAGTCGTTCAGTGGCAGGGGCATTTAGTTTCCGGGCAGGCACCGGCCCGACGTCAGATGTAGGTCCTGATCAGGCCGGTGACCGTATAGCCGTCGTCGATGACCGGGATGACCGGCCACTTGTCGAAGGCCGTGCACGGATGGGAGATGCCGAAGCAGATCAGGTCGCCGGGCGCGAGCCGGGTGCCGTCGGGCACGGACAGGAACGCATGGTGGTCGTTGAACTGGGTGACCGACAGGCCGGCGGCGGCGGTCACCCGGCCGTCGCCGTGGCGTACCCGCAGCGGCACGGGCAGCCCGGCGTCGTAAGGCGCCTCCCGTTTGCCCATGCCCGCCAGCGCCAGGCCGCGCTCGGGAACGGAGGTGACCTGTGCCCAGATCTCCAGCGCTGCTTCCAGGGCACCAGGCATCCGGGTGAACGGCGTCCTGGCCTGGTACAAGCCGTTGTCGTGCGACACGTACGCCCCGCTGCGGACGATGACCCGAAGCCGGTGACCGGGGAGCCAGGCGCCGCCGAGCTCGGCCGCGACGAGATCGAAGTAGGCGCTTCCGCCGGCGGTGACGATCACCTCCTCGGGCAGCAGCCCCGCATCCGCCAGTTCCGATGCGGCGGCGCGCACGGCGCTAAGGTACCGGGACGCCTCGGATACCGTTGCGATCCCGCCCTCGTAGCCGGCGACGCCGGCCAGCTCGACTCCGGGAGCGGCGGCCGCGGCCTGGGCGACGGCGACCAGTTCCCCGGCGTCACGGCAGCCGGTGCGCCCGCCCGGGTACCCCAGCTCGGCCAGTACCCGCACGGGCCGGGACCCCGCGGCTGCCGACGCGGCCGCAACCCCGGCAGCCGAGTCCACGAACAGCAGCAGTTCCCACCCCTGGTCGAGCTGCCCGGCGATCCACGCCAGGGCGGCGGGGTCGAGCAGTTCGTTGGCCAGCAGGACCCGCGGCACGCCGAAGGCTCGGCAGGCCAGTGCCTGCCCGGCGGTGGCCACGGTGATTCCCCACGCCCCGGCGTTGAGCTGCGCCTCGAACAGCGCGGGCGCCATGGTGGTCTTGCCATGCGGCGCGAACTCCAGGTTCCGGGTCGTGCAGAAGGCGGCCAGCTCGGCGATGTTGTGGTCAAGCGCGGACCTTCGCGCGACCATCAGAGGCCAGGTGAACGCGCCGCTGAACAGGCCGTGCCGCGCGGCGGCGAATTCCTGGTCGGAAACCGGCGGGCCAGGGTGCCAGATGCCCCTGGTCCGCCAGTCGACGCGCCCTTCGGGAATCGTCAGCTTCATGGCCGCAGCACCCTTCCGGCGTCCCGGCCGTCCGGCGTCAGCGCGCCGCCGGCTAGCACCGTGATCCCGTTGACGAGTACGTGCTCCACGCCGACCGCGGGTTCTCGCGGGCTGCCGTACGTCGCCCGGTCGGTGACCGTCTCTGGGTCGACGACGATGATGTCGGCCGCCTGGCCCGGGCGGATAAGGCCGCGGTCGAGCAGCCGGAACCGGCGCGCCGGGTGCCCCGCGAGGTGCAGGGCCGCCTGTTCCCACGTCCAGTCGCCGAGGTCGCGTACATGCCTGCCGAGCAGCCGGGCGAACGCCCCCCAGCCGCGCGGGTGCGGGTGACCGCCGCGGTAGATGCCGTCTGACCCGCCCATCTGGGCCGGATGACGCAGCAGCGCGCGCATCGACTGCTCCGGGCCGCAGTCTTCGGCACCGGGTGGGCCGGCCGGGAAGCCGAAGACGCAGCCCGCCTCCAGCCGCGTCGCCACGAGAACGTCGCGGCAGAACGCCGCGGGCTCGCGGCCGGCTTGCCTGGCCGCGTCGGGCAGCGCCATTCCCTCGGCCCAGCGCAGGCTGTCGGCGGGCACGTGCGACAGCGTGATGCGCGGCCACAGGTCCGGCTGCGCGGCGGACCACTCCCGGTCAAGCCGCTGCGCCGTGGCGGGATCGGCGAGCGCGTCGGCGGTCGCGGCGAAATCGGCCAGCGGCAGCCAGTCCGGCAGGGTGAGCATGGCGAGGATGCTGGATCCGCGCGTATAGGGGTAGCTGTCGAAGGTGAGGTCGACGCCGTCCGCGCGGGCCTCGTCCACGAGGCGGGTCAGCTCCCTGGCCGGGCCGTGGTAATGCGACACGTGCGCCGCCGCGCCGCTGTGCCTGGCTATCGCGACGACTTCGGCGACGGCCGGCCCGGCCGAAGCCTCGTAGCCGCGCATGTGCGTCACGTACGGGAGCCCCGCGCCGGCCAGCGGGGCGCACAGCGCCGCGAGCTCGGCCGCGTCGGCGTAGCGGCCCGGAACGTACTCCAGGCCGCTGGACAGCCCGGCGGCGCCGTCGGCGAGTCCCGACTCCACCATCGCCGTCATGACGGCGAGCTCATCGTCGGACGGCGCCCGGCGCGCGGCCCCCAGGACCTCGTAGCGGATCGTCCCGTGCGGTATCAGGTAAGCGGTGTTGAGCGGCACCCGGCGGTCATAGGTCGCGAGCAGCTCAGCGACCGAGACCGGCCCGCCGTCCAGCGCCGGGTGCGGGCCGTTGACCGCTGCGAAGTAGCGGGTCACGTAGTCGAGGGTGGCCGGCCCGGCCGGGGCAAAGGACAATCCGTCCTGGCCCAGCACCAGCGTCGTCACCCCCTGCCGCAGCGCGGCGAGCTGCGTCGCCGGGTCGAACACGGCGGCGTCACCGTGAACGTGAGTGTCGATGAAGCCGGGCGCCGCGATCCGCCGCGTCGCGTCCACCACGGTCGCGGCGCCGGCGCCGGGCAGCGGGCCGACGGCGGTGATCCGGCCGGCCGCCATCCCGACATCGGCCCGGAAGGCCGGCGCGCCCGTTCCGTCGATCACCATCCCGCCGCGTATCACGACGTCGAACATCCGCACCTCCGCCCAGTCGCGACCAAGACTTGTGAGCTGATGGCGCTCCGGTAGCCCGCCTGCCGGTGGCTGTCGCCCTACCCGGACACTACCGCGCACAGGTAGACAGTAGTCCGGCGAGATGATGGGCCGGGCGACCAGATGGCGGGTGAGCAGATGAACCTGGCAGGTTCCGGCCGTGCGGACGGCGTCCGGCTGCCCGAGTTCATCGCCGTGCAGATACCGCCGTGGTCGGCCCGGCCAGAGCTCAGCCGCCGCCGCCGCGCGGGCGTGCTGGCCGTCTGCTGCTCGGCCGTGTTCATGGTCGGACTGGACAACACCGCCGTCAACGTCGCGGTGCCGTCGATCGGCCGCCAGTTGCACGCTTCCGTAGCCGGCGAGCAGTGGACGATCGCGGCGTACACAATCGTGCTTGCCAGCCTCATGCTGCTCGCCGGCGCGATGGGTGACCGCATCGGCCGCCGCACCGTCTTTCAGGCCGGGCTGGCCACGTTCACCCTCGGCTCCTGGCTGTGCAGCGTGGCTCCCGGCCTCGGCTGGCTGGTCGCCTTCCGGGTGCTGCAGGCCGTCGGCGGGTCCATGCTCAACCCGGTGGCCATGTCCATCATCACCAGCACCTTCACCGACCGGGCCGAACGTGCCCGGGCCATTGGCGTCTGGGGCGCTGTGCTCGGCCTCAGCATGGCCCTGGGGCCGGTGCTCGGCGGCGGCCTCGTCAGCTCGGTTGGCTGGCGGGGCATTTTCTGGGGCAACATCCCGGTTGGCCTGGCCGCCATCGTGCTCACCGCGATGCTCGTGCCCGAGTCAAGGACCCCTCGGCCGCGCAGGCCCGACCCGGTCGGCCAGGTCCTGGTCATCGCCGCGCTCGGGGCGCTTACCTACGCGATCATCGAGGCCCCGGTCGTCGGCTGGCACTCGGCGCGGATCGGCGGGCTGTTTGCCTTGGCGGCAGCGGCCCTGGTCACGCTCGTCGGCTACGAGTCGCGCCGCGCCGAGCCGCTGATAGACCCCAGGTTCTTTCGCAGCGTGCCATTCAGCGGCGCTGTGCTGACCGCCATCTGCTCGTATGCGGCGCTAGGCGGATTCCTGTTCCTCAGCCCGATCTACCTGCAGGACGTCCGGGGCCTTTCGGCGCTGAACGCGGGCCTGCTGCTGCTTCCGGCAGGCGCGGCGCTGGCGGTCTGCGCACCCGTTGGCGGGCGGATAGTCGCCCGGCGCGGAACACGGATTCCCCTGCTGATCGCTGGCGCCGCGCTGACGCTGAGCAGCGCGGCCCTGTCCCGGCTGACCAGCGTGTCGCCGGGTTCCGCTGTGGAGCTGAGCTACGAGCTCTTCGGCATCGGGTCGGGCATGGTGAACACCGCGATCACCAGCACCGCCGTAGCGGGCATGCCGACGGCACAGGCGGGCGTCGCGTCCGGGATCTCCTCCGCCAGCCGGCAGGTCGGCTTGTCGCTCGGTGTCGCGATCACCGGGTCGGTCCTCAATTCGGGCCTGCACGGACCGGTCCGGGCTGGCTTCATCGGCGCTAGCCACGCCGGATGGTGGCTGCTGGCCGGCTGCGGGTACCTGGTTCTCCTGCTCGGCCTCGTGACCACGAGCCGCTGGGCGCTCCGCACCGCGGAGCGCGGCCCCGGGCGCGCCGACCGGGCAGCCCAGGCCGCCAGACCGCCGTCCAGACGGCGTCAGGCCGCCGCATGCGAACACATATTATGTGCGAATGAACATGTCGCCTGATCGGAAGATCGTGGCCGTTGTCTTTGACGTCGGCGGGGTGCTGCTTGACTGGAACCCCCGGTACCTCTACCGCAAGCTCATCCCCGATCCGGCGGAGATGGAGTGGTTCCTTAGCGAAGTGTGCACGCCGCAGTGGCACGACGCCCATGATCGCGGGGCGGACATGCGGGAGTCGTGCGCGGCACTTGCCCAGGAGTGGCCGGCTTACGCGGAGCTGATCATGGCGTGGTCCGAACGCAGCGAGGAAATGGTCGACGGGCCGATCCCCGAAGGGGTGCGGCTGCTACGCCAGGTGACCGGCACCGGCCTCGCCTGCTATGCGCTGACCAACATGGAGGCCGAGACGTATCCCGCGCGCCGGGAGCGCTATGACTTCCTTGGCTGGTTCAAGGGCACGGTCGTGTCGGGGTTCGAGGGCATCGCCAAGCCTGACCGCGAGATCTACAAGCTGCTGCTGGAGCGCTTCGGCCTGGACCCGGCCGCCACGCTGTTTACCGATGACAGCCGGGTCAACGTGGCCGCCGCGGCCCAGGCAGGGATGGACACGGTGCTCTATACCGGGCCAGGGGCGGTCCTGTCCCGGCTAGGGCTGGCGGCCCAGTGACTGCCGCGGCGAGGCGGCGGGCGCTGGCGCAGGCGGTGCGGCAGCGTGGTTCAGTACCGGTGGCCGAGCTGGCAGCCGAGCTGGGCTGCTCCGAGATGACCGTCCGGCGCGACCTGAACGCCTTGGAGCGCGACGGCATCATCCGTCGAGTGCACGGATCGGCGGTCGCGGCCAGCCTGCGGGCCAGCGAGAAGCCCTACCCGGTCCGGGCCTTCGAGTCCGGTGAGGAGAAGGCGCGCATCGGCCGGGCCGTCGCCGCCCTGATATCCGACGGGGAGACGGTGGTGCTCGACGCGGGCACCACCGCTGCCGAGGTCGGGCGGGCGCTGCGGGGCAGGCCGGTGACGGTCATGCCGCTCGGCATCCGGACCCTGGTCGACCTGGCCTATGACGAGCAGGTCCACCTGATTGCTCCCGGCGGGGACGTGCGTCCGGGGGAGCTGGTTGTCACCGGCGACCTCGCGGAGGTGGCGTTCGACCGGCTCCGCTTCGACACCTTCGTCCTCGGGGCCTGCGGGGTCGACGCGCGCAGCGGCGTCACCACCCACGTGCCAGCTGACGCCCGGGTCAAGCGGGCCGCCGTGGCATCGTCAGCCCGGACCATCCTCGCCGCCGACCAGACCAAGCTGGGAGCAGTCACCTTCGGGCACGTCTGCCCGCTCTCAGCCGTGGAGCGGATGGTGACCGGCGCGCCGCCCGCCAGCACCGTCGACCTCCAGGCGCTCGGCCTGGCCGTCGACCACGTCTTACGCCCGCAGGGCCCGCAGCTGGTGCTCAATAGCAGCTTCCTGCTGGAGCCGGGATCTGGGCTGGCGCCGGCGGCCAGGGTGAGACGCGGCGGGCCGCGCACGGTAGCCCGTGCGCGGCCCGCCCTGGGATCTGCGTCAGGCCCCGTCGTTCAGGAACCTGTTGGTGTACTGCAGTGGTGTGGTGCTGGAAATCGAGTTGCAGGTGGGGGACGCGTAAGTGTCTGAGCAGGGCGTGTCCCGGTCCAGTGACCAGAAGTGCAGCCCGGCCAGGCCGTTGCTCCGCGCGTAGGACGTCAGCGTGTCCACGTCAGCGACGGTGAAGGTCTCGGTGGTGGCGTCGTTCATGCCGATCATCGGCGTGACGGCGATCTTGCTCGCCGCGATTCCGTAGGTGTGCTCGAGGTTCGTCACCGCCTGGATCGCCGACTGCCCCATCTCGCAGCTGCCGGAGACGACGACGCAGACGCTGGCGGACGCGCTGCCGTAGTCCATGGTCATGAGGTTGATGACGTAGTTCCTCAGGCTGGAGCCCTTCACCGCGTTGACGACCTCGGCGCCGAGCGAGTTCACGCCGCCGAAGCTGCCATCGGATGCTGCCAGCGTGGCGAGCGTGAAGGAGAACTGCAGGTTCGGGTACTGCGACTGTGCTCCCACCGCCGAGTTGACCAGGTTCTGGATGTCTGACTGGCTCTGGCCGCCTTCGATGTCGAAGTCAACGCCGACCAGGTCCGGGCTGGCGTAGCGGGCGATGAACGATTCCATGCCAGCCGTCGAGGCGCAGGTGAAGGTCCCGGCCGCGCCGCCGGTCGAGACGACGTACTTCAGGCCGGCGCTCTGCAGTTGCGGGATGTTCTCGGCGGCGAAGCTGGCAGCCGACACGCCGCCCCAGCCCTCGCTGCCGCAGCTTCCGGTGGCGAACGCGAGCGTGATCGCGGGCAGCTTCGGGACGTACGTCGACACCAGGCTGCCGGAGCCCACCACGGGAATGGCGGTGCCTTCCACGGCCGACTGCATCTGGTCGGTGTTCCAGTTCAAGTTGATGGTGACGTCCTTGTACGGGCTGAAGAGCAGTCCGCTCACCGAGCCCGTGCCGGTCGAGGTCGGGGTCGGGGTGGGGGTCGGGGTGGGGGTCGGGTTCCCGCCGCCCCCGCCGGTGCAGGAGCCATTGGACGTCCACGGCTGTCCCGAGCCGGGGCCGCCGTTGTTGGTCGCCGGGTTGTTGCCCTGAGTCCACCAGTTGGCGGTGTAGTTGATCCCGTTCTCGCTGGCCTGATTGCCGGCGGTGTAGATGGCAGTGGAGCTCCACGCCGCGGCGCATGCGGTGGCTGCCTGCGCGGCGGACCCGGCGGCCAGCGCGACGACCGCGCCGCCGGCTGCTAGCGCGAGCGCCGAGCCAGTGATGACAGCTGTGCGCCAAGTCTGTCTTCCAACCTGCATGGACCCTCCAGGGGTGAGAGGAGCTGAGGCGGCCTGGCGCCTTGGATGAGCCAAACCGGTGATTTGTGTCACTTTGTACGTACGCCTGGAGGGCCGGGTCGTCAAGGCTTATTATTAGGAAACTTTCTAGTTAATTTCGGCACGGAGCCTGTCCCGCCCGGAAACTCGGTTTCGTTGCAGGTCATGGGCGGCTCGCCCACGGGTGCTCGTCGCCGCCCAGCTGCCAGCAGGACATCCCGAACCGCATTTCCGGGCCCCGCAGGTCCTAGTTGGGCGCGCTGATGGCCTTGTGCACGGAGGCGATCGCGCTGGCACCCTCGCCGGTGGCGGCGGCGACCCGCTTCATCGAGCCGGAGCGGACGTCGCCGACTGCGAATACCCCGGGCATGCTGGTCTCGAATGGCAGCGGCCGCCGCCCTAGGGCATCCCAGGCCGGGCCGAGGTCGTCGTCGGTCAGCTGGACATCGGTCCGGATGAACCCGTCATCCTCGGTGGCGATCCCGGTCAGCCAGCTGGTGGCCGGCTCGGCGCCGATGAAGCAGAACAACCCCGAGCACGGCTGGGCGCGGGTGGCGCCAGTCGTCCGGTCGGTGATGCTGACCTCGGTGAGGAAGTCTCCGCCATCCAGCCGGGTGACCTCGCTGCGGCAGTGCACCGTCACCCGCGGGTGGGCCAGCAGCCGGTCGACAAGGTAGGCCGACATGCCGGCCGCGATGTCCGGGCCGCGGACGGCAAGCGAGACCTCGCACCCGCGCCCGGCCAGGTAGAGCGCGGCCTGGCCGGCCGAGTTGGCGCCGCCGATGACCGTGACCGGGCTGCCCGCGCAGCCCCTTGCCTCCAGCTCGGTGGCCGCGTAGTAGATGCCGGCGCCCTCGAAGTCGGGCCAGCGTTCCAGCGGCAGCGCGCGGTAGAGGGCACCGGTCGCGATGACGACGGCCCTGCTTTCGATGACGTCATCCCCGGGCAGGTGCAGGCGCAGCCGGCCCCCGTGCGCGCCGCGGTCGGTGTCGAGCCGGACGACCGGGCAGGGGCTGGCCAGCTGGGCGCCGAACTTCAGCGCCTGGAGCACGGCCCGGCCGGTCAGGTCGGCCCCGGACAGGCCGAACGGGAAGCCGAAGAAGTTCTCGATCCGGGAGCTGGCAGCGGCCTGCCCACCGGTGCCGACAGCGTCCAGCAGCAACGTGGCCAGGCCCTCGGACGCGCCGTAAACAGCGGCCGCCAGACCGGCTGGGCCCGCGCCGACAATCGTGACGTCGACCGGCTTGCCAGGGGAGCGGTGGTAGCTGAGGTTCAGCTTCTGGGCCAGCTGGCCAGGGGTGGCGCGCTTCAGCGTCGTGCCAGGCATGACAACGGCGGGCAGGTCTTCCGCGGCCAGTGCGGCGGATTCCATCATCGCCTGGCCTGCGGGAGTGCCGGCGTCGAACCACAGGTGGATCAGCCGCTGCCGGGCCGCGTAGGTCCGCAGGGCCAGCGCGCCGGCGGACATCGGGTTGCCCACGATCTCCACCCCCCGGGCGGCGGTGCTATGGCGCAGCAGCTCCCGGCGGGCGATCAGCGCCCTGAAGATGATGTCGGACAGCTCGCCGTCGTTCGACATCAGCTGCCGCAAGCGCTCGGGCGAGACCCGGCAGACCGTCCCCGTTTCCTTCACTCGGCACAGGAGGTAGACGTTCTGCCCGGTCATCAGGTTCAGCTCGCCCACGAAGCCGCCCGCGGCTACCTCCGCCACCGTCTCGGCAGGCACGTCGGCGGTCGCCGTCCGGATGACCTCGACCGAGCCCCGGACGACCACGATCAGGTCAACGTCCTCATCACCCGGCTCGAACAGGACGTCACCCTCGCGGGTCTCATGTGGCGTGCCGTAGCTCAGCAGCCGGGCAAAAAGCTCACCGCCCAGGCGCGGCGATGCGGCCCTGGCGGGCACGAGCGGCTTGCCGGGCTGCCCGGGCGCCGCTTCACGACCGCCATCGGTGGCCGGTTCATCCATCGCACACGCTCCTGTCTGTTGCGGCGGGATGCTGGGTGCCTATGGACTAATTGTGTGGTGCCGTGGAACGTGGGCCCGCCCGGCCCGCCTTCGCTCATCATGCCTGCGCGGCGAGGCCTTGCCATCCCCAGGCCACAGTCGCGGATGATGAGTCCGAGCTCGCGGTCACCATCCGACCGGCAGCGTGATCGGCGACTTGGCCGGCGACTCGTCATCCCACGTCGGTGGCTGGTCGTCGACGAGGTGCAGGGCCGGGAAACGGTCCAGCACGGCCTCGAGGGCGACGGTCAGTTCGGCCCGTGCCAGGCGAGACGCGATGCAGCTGTGCGCGCCCCGGCCG
>Ga0210389_10003767_pt1 | contig 11831 bp, 13 predicted proteins | sample IncBWH28OmetaG_FD_160127 | JGI IMG/M metagenome (GOLD analysis project Ga0210389, IMG submission 160127) | Forest soil microbial communities from Barre Woods Harvard Forest LTER site, Petersham, Massachusetts, United States - Inc-BW-H-28-O ... | reverse complement strand
GTTGCGGACCTGGACAGACAAAGGCATTTACAGCCGATTATTCGACCGGCACACCAATATCCGCACGGAGAACAACTGGCTTTTCTTCAACGTCGAAGGGTTGAGTTCCGACGCTCATCTGGAGACCGCGATGAGCATGTTGATCGCGAATGCGATGGCGGAACGGGCTTCGGGAAAGAGCGGGCAGCCCAGCATCACGGTGCTCGATGAGTGCTGGTCCTTACTCGATTCACCCGTGCTCGCTCCGGAAGTGGTTCAACTGTTTCGGACCGCGCGGAAGCGGAACTCCAGCGTCTGGGGCATTTCGCAGACGCTCGAAGATTTTGTTGGAACCCCGTCGCAGCCACGCCTGCATGGTCCGGGCATCGTGAAGAACGCGAACACGAAGCTGATTGGCCAGCAACCGGGAGACATGAGCGCACTCGAAAGTCAACTTCACTTGAATGACGTGTCCCTCGCCGCCATCAAGCGATTTAGTTCGCCGCAAAAGGGCCGATTCGCCGAGATGTTGCTGGTCATTGGCGAGAAATCGGAGACAACCCAGACAGTGCGACTGGTGCCAACCCCGATCGACTACTGGATATGCACGACATATCCACGTGAGCGCGCTTATCGAGCCTGGTCCTTGAGGCAGAACCACGAGCAGTCCTTGCTGGAGTGCTATGAGGAATTGGCGCGGAGATTTCCGCAGGGACTTGCCGGATTGCCGCAACTGCCGGAAGAGTTGTCCGGCGCGGTGAATACAAACGAGGCGATTCACATTTAGGAGTTTCCGATGTTGCTGTTCACAACGATATTTGGCGGTTTGATGCTGCTCAGCATGGAGAATCGGCGCCGCACGATTGCGGTTCTGCTGATCGGGTGCGTCGCGATTCTCGGGGTTTCGCCGCCGCCGGCGCAAGCCCAGTTCTGTCTTCCGTGCGTTATTCAAACCGTCCTGACTACCATCAGCCAGACGATCGGCAACTGGTTGAGCTCGATCAATGGGGTGTTCTCGACCATCCGCAACCTGTACGAGCAGACCATTTGGTCCATCAACGCGATCAACCTGGCCAAGGCGCAGATCCAGTCAATCATCGCGCAGTTCCGTGCCGTCATTCAGTCGATCATGACGATCAATCCCCACACTGCTACGTTGCCCAATCCGATGGCACTGGAGAATATCATCCGCAATCGCGCCACCGGGGACATCAATTCCGTCCCGCAGTTATACGTGAACGCATTCCGGCCAGTTCCCCAGGCGGGAGCCATCGCACCCCAGGACCGGGACATGACGGACATGGATGATGCACTGGCTCAGGACAACCTCATGATGTTGAAGGTTGCCGACCAAGCGCAGGATCTCGAACTGCAGGCGGCCGACCAGATCGAAAATATGGTCGGAAATTCAAACATCAACATATCGGCGCCGGGCTCGTCGTCTCTGATCACGGCGGCAGCCGTTTCGGCGGAAATCAAAAGTCAGGCCATCATGCAAAAGATGATGGCCGCGATGATGCGGCAGGAGGCCGGACGCGTCGCGCACGACAACGCCCTGCGCAAGCGAACCGCGACGTTTGCCGGCCAACTGCAAAACAACCTGACGAATGTTCTCCAGCACAGATGAGGAGGAATTGGAAATGCGAGATCGGATCATCCATTGGATCGGCAAAGTGAAGAGCGGAGCTATCCGAGTTGGCCGGTGTATCCGGCGACATACGGTGCTGGCCGCGGTTGCCCTGCTGCTGACAGCGCTCGTTTCACCGAGGAAGATTCAGGGGCAGCTTCCAAGCCCATGTTGCGCAGTCCTCGCGGTCGGACTGGGAACGATTAACAGCACGTTAGGCAGCGTTATCGGCGGCGGCCTGCAGTCGATCAACACGGTGCTCTCGGATATCAGTCACTTCGAACAGACTGTCATATGGCCGAGGCAGGCCATTACGCAGGCCCTTGGCATGGCCGGGCAAATCCAGGGCTTCTACACGCAGATTCGTGCTATTTTCCGAATTCCTATTTCGAGCGCCACGCTGCAGAACCCGAAACAGCTTGAAAGTATCCTGCTCTCGCGCAACCCAGGCCAGATTCCGAGCACGACAGGCGGGTATGGCGCCGTTTATGGCGTTGTGCCCACCCCCCAGAACGCCCCGCCCCCCGTTCGCGACATTATCGATATGACCGACGCGGTAGCTCAGGACGCGATGGAGCGTGCGATCGCCATCGACGCAATTGCGGACCAAGAGCTCGCAGCAGCTGACCAGATCAACACGAACGTGCAGAGCGCTACGCCAGGCAGCGCGCCGATCATCGAGGCCCAGGCGGACGCCTGGCTGGTGAGAGCGCACGCATACACGCAATCGGCGCTGGCGGATTTGATGAGGGTTCGGGCGATCGATCTTGCGAATAACGCCGCCCATCTGAAGCTGGGCAGCGCGGGTGCGGTAACGATGCAACAGAATGTGACGACAACGCTGCAACACCAATAGCCATGTTTTACTTTCAGCAGCTTTTCAATACGGCGATGGGCGGAATCGACTCGGGCGGCGCAACCGCCGGGGCGGTCCAGGTCGCACAGTACATTCTGCTGGCCAGCCTGCTGTTCGGCATTTACGAGTCCTGGGCGCGCGGCGGCGACACTCATTTTCTGGGAGCGACAGCTGTGCGCTTCTTCGCCGTGGGCCTCGTGATGATCAACTACAGCGCCGCGTTCCGGGACGTCAACGGTATGTTCAACAACGTGGCGGGCTTCATCAATACCAGTACGGCTGGCGGTGGCGATGTGTTCGGCCAGTGGATGTCCGATCTTTCGAACTACTGGAACAACAATAACGGCATTCAGGCATTGTGGGGCCTGATTACGGGCGCCTTTTCCGGGGTGCTCGAATCTCTCTTGCTTCTGGTTGGATACATTCTCTTTCCGATCACTTACGCACTGTTCTCCCTGTTTTACACACTCTACGGCTCGATTCTTTACGTTGTCGACCCTTCGTGCTTGCGCTGTATCCCGCACTCGGTTTCGGCGTAATGGCCAGAAAGTATCTGGTGAATCTGATGATTTTCAACGCGTGGGGATTGATCTACTCGATCTTCGGTGCGCTGATGGCGGCGATCAACATGAACTCGGTGAACACGGTACTCAACGCTGGGAATTTTGTCGGCGCTTTCAACGGCGTGACCGGATCGTTGCTGCTAGGGCTGGCCAGCATCCTTTTGTCCCTGTGCATTGCGCTTATTCCTTTTCTGGCCAAGCGAGTTGTGGAGGGAGATGTCGGACAAACCATGATTTCCGTGGTCAGCACATCGATGATCGCGGCCAGAACTGCCGGTTCTCTGTTCAAGGGCGGTGGAGGTGGAGGCAAATGAGGACACATGAGTCGCGACCGGAGGCGGAGCTGGCAAGCGTCACTGATCGGCAGAATATGCCCGAAAAGACCCGATATACGCGCTACTACGAGCACGATGGAATGTTGCGCGCATATGCTAACCGTTCGATGGTTCTCGCGATGGTGTTTGGTGCTATCGCACTGAGTTCCCTCGCATTTGCAGTGTACGTTCGCCTACAACCGCCCACGGTCATCCGGGTGGACAGCGAAGGCGACGCGACGGTGGTGGCGGGCACGCCGGTTCCTGGGCAATCGCGTGGTTTGAATTTCGTGGCGTCCGCCACCGAAGCGGCGCCCACGGATGTAGAGGCCAAGGCGGTCGTTCGTCGGTTTCTGGACCGCTACCTCAACCTGACGCCTGCCACAGTGGATCGCCAGATGGCCGACGCGCTGAACATGATGACCGGCAACTTCAAGGCCCTGGTTCTCGGACGCCTTCGGGAAGACGACACCATCAACAAGACTCAGGACGACCATATCGTCACGAATTTCACGATCCGGACTATCGCCTTGGTCCAGGGTTCACCGCTGACGTTCACGGCGTTTGGCGTGAAGGAGATTCACCGGCTGAAGAACAGTCAGGAGACGACGGACCAGATCGTGGGGCGTTACAACGTTCGATTGGCACTCGACCGGCGTACGGAGTACAACCCGAGCGGTCTGCTGGTGGCGGATTACTGGGAGCAGCAGATGGTCGGGGACAAGAATACCGGCCTTTCACAACCGGACGAACTCTCGCGCGAGGCAACGGACAAGAACCGGTAGCGCGAGCAGCGGAGAACCAGAGGGAGACGATCCATGATCGATCCGAAGACAAACCAAAATCGCGAAAACTCCGGGTTCTGGACACTCTCACAATTCGGGGGCCTCGATCAACTGGACTGGCTCATGATTCTGGTCTCAGTTTTGATCGGGACCATCGCAAAACAACATCACTTCCTGCAAATCCCGGACGGGTTCCTCGAATGGGTCTTTCCGTTCCTCCTGATGATGGCTGGCTACAAGGGACGCGGCTGGATAACCGAGATTATCGAAATGCGACGGGCAAAGACCAGGAAAACTTTGGACGAATAAAAGAGAGGCAAATATGCGGTTATTTCCTTCGAGCTATGACCGGGCGGACGTGCTGATGAGCGCCGGCTGCAGCACATTCGTGAGTGCCGCGTTGATTCTGGTCATTCCGCGCATCGGCGTCCTTCTGCTCGAAATGTTGTTCGGCCTTTTCTTCATCGGCTGTGCCCTGATGGCGCGAGCGCGCGTCCGGAGGCAGGCACTGGGCAAGGAGGGACACAAGAAGTCAAGCGCCGCCCAAGCGAAATGGTTCGACAGGTATGACGTTCTCATGATTCTCGCCGTGATCGCAGTTCAAACCGCGACCGGCGGGTTATTGCGGAAAGCAGGCTGGTCGGAAGGCACTGTGAGTATTTTGCCGCTCATCATGTTCGCAGCAGGGATTCTGCTGAAGCCACGTGTGGTCGAGTTCGTCGAACGCCGCCGGAAAACGCACCCGGCCGACGCAGATTGCCGAAGCACAGCAGCTCAGCCGGAAAACCTCGATCCAACCGATCGCGCACTCGGCCCGGAGTAAGCGAAATCTCAAGAGAAAGGAAAAAGACAAGCGATGTCAGTCAACGGAACAGAAACGATTGCAGAGTCGAAGGGTCCTCAACCGCCTCCCGCCAATGGAAGAGCGACGCGCGTGGCTGCGGATTCCAAAGCGACTCCAGCGAGGGGCATGACAACACGCCACCGGCGGGATCGTCAGGATAGCGAGAAATCGGCAGAAGAACGCTTCTTCCTTGCCACCGGAAGCCGTAACGGAGAACTCCCGGCACTCGGGCGTGAGTGTACCTCCGAAGCGGATGCCATCATCAATGCGTTTCGTGAACAGGTGAATTTTTACAGGGTCTCTGAGTTTCAAACCCGAGCGGATGTTGGCCGCTCCGGGGAACCGATCTTACGGAAGGATTGCCTAAAGAAAAATAATCCGGCTTCTTAAACATGGAAACTTCGGTTTCCTTGAAGCACCCAGGCTTTCTGGGATTCTGCTGTTCGAGATGAACAGCGCAACTTCACTTGCAGTCAAAAAGGAGAAGCCGATGTCAGAGAAGAACCAGATCGTCGTGGTTTTGGTGGTGGCGCTCTCTCTGGGAGCGTTCGTCGACCGGATCACGGCCTTGAAGATAGTCGCTGGAGTGGCTCTGCTGTGGACACTGCAGAACCAGCCAACGGTCTTCGAATGTATCCGGAAAGTGTTCTCGCTCACGCGAGGGCGATTTTCGGTGCGAGAGTACCGAGGAGGCGCAAGAACAGTTCGCGTCTCTTAGGGATTGATGAGTTGGTGAGGCAGGTTCGGATTCGAAGATCCATCCTCACCAGTTAGCAACTGAACCGCATAGCAAGTGGTTGGGCTCCTCGGGGCCAGGCCGGGAACTTCATTGTTTTCGGCAGGGCAGGAGGGGAGCGCGGCTCCGTTCTCTGCTCTGTCATAACCAACCAGATCAGAGAAAAAAGGAGAACTTGAGATGCCTAACGTGAACCATGCGACGGATATTCTGCGCGTGAAACAGATCGCAATCGATGAGGACGGCAAAGTGACCAGGAGATTCCCCCGGATCGACGTGGAAGGGCAGCTGAAAAACACGCTGCTTTTTGCGATCCACCCGGAAATCTGCGTCCTCTCGATGCAAGTACCGGGAGGTATTCTGGACGCCTACGAGCAAGCGCGAATCAGCCAGGTGCTGATGCGCATGAGCTACGAGGGCCGGGAGTATTGTCTTATCGGCGCCAGCGGATCGGCAAAAGACGGAAAGTTCTATGCCGTCGATGCCGAGCATGAGAAGCTGATCGCCGACCGGTTTCAGAAATGGCCACAGGCTGCCATCACGTACTTCGGCATTCTGGTTTCCGACTGCAAGGTCGTAATCCAGGAACCGGACGTCAACCTGCTTGTGGTCGAGGACCACGCCCTGGGAACAAACGATTGCCGCGGCTGGATCTCGGAGAGGCTGTTCCGCAAGCTCAATTTGCCGGATCAGCGCTTCTACCAATTCCGCCTTGCTTTCGACCGGACCCAGGCCAAAGGCTCCTTCAAAATCATGCAGGACGATGTCGCCGATCTGTTGAAAGCCGACATCATTGTTCCAGAAAGCTCGGTCAAACCAAAGCTTGAGCTGGGTTTCCTCAACGAGTGCCAAAAGTGGTTTGGCAGTTTCTCGGGCGGAATCCAGGGAGTGCGGTTCCGGTCTCCCGTAGTTCTGGGAATCCGGGATTACTCTCGCGAGCTTCAGTTCAAATCGAGCTACACGCTGACCGAACACGCGCCGCTCGACTCTCTCAGGACCGAGATCATTCCTCGGGCGCTTGAGGAGGTCCGCGACGTAGTTTCCTCCGCACTGGCCGGCGATTACCAGAAGCTCCTCGAAGCGATCGGGACGTCCACGGCGCAGCCAAAGGTGGAGGACTCCGAAGCCGAAGAATTTACTTCTTACGAGCACAGCATTGTCGAGGCCGTATTGAAAGCAGACGGCAGCGGCATGCTGGTCAGGCACCCTTTCATCAACGGCAAGCTGCAACAGCTGCTGGCGAAATGGGTGTTCAAAGTGTCTACTGGCGGTGGCTTTCGGATGCCGGCGTTCGCGCTGGCGGACGACGGATTCCTGTTTGCCGACGACGGACAGGTGTTCGCGGGGTCCGACTGGATTCCGGAAGGTTCGAGCATCAGCTCTCTTTCTACAAGGCGGGGGCTGGTGATTCGCTATCCGATCCGGATGAAGGAAGACCTGCTGCCGATTCAGATACTCACTTTCGAGGATACGGCGCTCCTCCTGGAGCAGGTCCTTCGCGGGATCGGCTGCGGGATGGATTCGGCGAAAATTCCCGACTTGGTCGGGCGCCAGCTCAGGCTTCCCGGTACCTTCTCACTACACTCGAAGACCGCGGAACGCAATGGCGGCGACTTTGACTTCGACCTAGTCGCAGTTCTTCAGGACTCTGAATTCCCGCGCTTTGTGCAGAGCCGTTTTGACATGAGCGAGGGGTATCAGAAAAAGAAGGACAAGAAGACCAAAATCAAGTCTCCCTGGTGGAACCTGGCGGACGTTGCCATGAAGGCTCGTGGCAATCAGATCGGCAGAATCACCAACCTGATCAGCGACTGCATCGCAGCGGGGCGTAACGACAAAGCTTACGAACTGGTGGATCAGTTGCAAAACGCGCTGGACAGCCTCAAGCACAACGTTCAGGTGGATCAGGAAGTGATCAAGCAGATTCGCAGCATGGTTCCCAAGGCTGCGTGGCTGGCGACGAAAGAGGCCCGGCGTATTTCCGACATGCCGATGGAGGTAAACATCGGCAGTTCGGATATCGTGGGGCAGCTTTATAACCACGTCCGCAAAGAGATCGGTATTCTCTTCCAGGATGTCTTTCCGCTGCGCGATTTCGGCGGGATGATCCGGGGAGAGACATTCGACCGCGATATGTACGAGGAATGCCGAAAGATCAACAAGACCTTCGGCACTCTCGTCGGCGTGCTCCGGAAACGAACTGAGAAGTGCCAGACCAATGTCGGGGAGGCACAGGCGAAGTTCGATGCCGTGAGAGAACACAACAGCGCCGATGTTCGCAGGAAAGCTTCGAAAGCACTCTACCGGGCAAAAGCCGCTCTCCGCGATAACGAAGAGCGCAGCCGGGAAGAGATGCGGGACTTTCACCGTTTCCTCGCGGAATGGGGAAGCGGTAAGCGGGAAAACCGGAGAGGCTGGTGTCAGGCTCTGCATTCGATCGCCACAGGTTCAAAAAGTGCGCAAGAAGGCAAAGCTACCGGCGCTATCGTCTTTCATGCATTCCCGCAGGAAGCACTCGACAAGCTCCTTGAAGAAACCGGCGGACGTCCCATTCAGCTTCACTTGCCTGAACTGCCCGATGGAGAGATTGTTTTTGACGACTCGGGGAATGTGTACCGGGTAGAAAGAATTCAGCTCGAGGGCGGACAGATTCAGGAGCGGCGACTCTTCCTGTTCCGGATGACGGATCACGGAGACATTATTCTCGACGGAGTGCGTGTGGATTCAGTGCAACCGTTCGCCATGCAGGAGGGGTCCGGTGAGATCCGCAACGGCATGGTGACGTTTTCCAATGTTCCGCAGCACCCCACAGTTCGCACCCGCAAGGCTAGAGTTCTGCGTAGTCGCGAAGACCGGCAGGAGTTTCTGACGTCTTGCGAGAAGACCCTCGGCCCGAGCTTTTCGGTTTTCGTGGATGGCGATCCGCGGAGCACCCGGCAACTCGATACCGATACAAAAAAGCAAGCGTTCCTCGAACGCGCGCCGGTTCGCCCCTGGGAATCCCGGCCGTTTCAGGGAACGGCAGTACAGCAATGAACAGGTATCCCGGGAGCCACTCAAATGAGGGCTCCCGGGGCTGCCTGGTTGAAGACAGGAGAGGAAAGAAAATGAAACGCCTTCTGATAGGAACTCTCGCCTGGACACTGACAGTACCCCCGGTCCCGGCGCAGAAAATTGAGAGCGAAACGCCATCGCGCGAACACGTTGTCCGGGTACAGACCGCAATGAACCATTTGACGGTCATCGAGGTCGGCGAGCCCGTGACCACGGTAGCTATCGGTTCCCCACAGTCCTTCAAGGTGGAACGACGGGACAACAAGGTATTCGTACAGCCGCTCGTCGAGAGCGTCTCCACGAACCTTTTTATATGGACAGCTTCGACGCGGCTCAATTACGAATTGGTCCCTGCAATCAGCGATCCGGATCAAATGGACTTCGCAATCGATTACCGCCAGCCGCAACCGCAGGCGCAGTTGACCCAGCCTGCACAGACGCAGCCCGTCGCCCCCGTGTCAGCCGTACCTGGCGAAATGTTGCTGAACAGCACGCCAGTCCGACTGGTAGGCGCTGAGGCGAAGTCAAACCTTGGCGTAGTGATCCGGGACGTCTATCGGAAACAGGACGAGGTTTTCGTCCGCTATTCAATCGAGAACCGTTCGAGCCAGACCTTTCGCACCGGTGAGCCAACCGCCGTCTCTCTGCGCGGCCTGAAATCCGATCGGTCGCTATGGGGGCTTCAGAATTCGCAACTGGGCGTAGACGTCGCCTCGCGTTTGAAGTCCGATGGCACACCGATCCCTGTCAAGATCAGGCGATGCGAGCCGGGGATCGCGGAAGTTGCAGCCGGCGGAGCTCGTATTGGCGTGATGGCGTTGGAACTTCCCCCCGCCAACGCCAACACAAAGAAGGCTCAGCCCACGGTCCTGCAAATCGTGTTCCCGCTTGATCGCTCGGGTAATCTGACCGCCACGCTGGTGTTGTAGTTTCCCCACGAGAAACACAAATGGAAACCCGGTACCAGACAGTCGGCGAAATGTACGAGCGTCTGCAATTGATGATTCGTCAACGCGGCGACACCGGATTTCGGCTAGCCGTGAGAGACGCTGTGCTCCAACCGCGGAACCCGTTCGAGCCGGCAAACAAGCGACGGCCTAAACCCGCGCTCGCCATCGTCATCAGCGTCATTCTCGCGCTGGCGTTCGTCTTTTCGTATTTCAGCTTCCATCACGGGGCGTAACGCCATGGCAATGCTCGAACGAGAGGAAATTCGCTCTCTGGTATCGGACAGTGCCGGGCTGCCAAGCGCGGCGGACTACGCCTGTACCGGACTGCAACCAGATACCCGCCTTCAGGAGGAGCTGTTCTCGGATGTGATCAGTTCCGTGTGCTACTGGTCTACCGTGATCTTGCTGGCACTTGCCGGAGCCGGGTTGTTGTACTGGCGGCTCAGGCACCCCGGTTCCGCTGCGGCGCCGGTCGCTGATCCCTTTGGAATCTCGACACCCCCCTGGATGATGCTGTCCCTGCCGCCCATCGGCGTCGCAGCCTCTCTCAGCCACGCGGCGTGGTGTGCGGCGCGAGGCAGGCGTGCCTGGAGAATGCTGATGACGGCAGCCAGTCTCATCGCGGTCATGTGTGCTACCACAGTGTTCGAAACATACCTGACTGCGCTGTAGCCCGGACTGACCGGAAACCCGACCACTTTCAAATCGTTAATGAGGTACGTCTATGATCCATCAGTCTGAAAGCCCCCGTCATGAGATGAACAGCGGCGAAGCCGGCGTTGTTGGTGCAGTACTCGGATTCGGTCTTGTCGCTCTGGCGTTCTACCTGGCCATTGCGCGATACCACATTCGCAAAGAACAACTGGTGGAAGCCGGAATCTACGTGTTCATTGTTGCCGCGGCGGTTGTGGGTCCGGTGTTGCGGAAACTCGTGACGAGGGGAACGCGCACGAAACGCCCGCCGTTTGTCATCCCGGCACGCAGGGACGAGCGGGCAATCGAGACGGCCTGGAACCAGAATGCCGTGTTGCTCGGGTATGACATGGACGAAAAGCCCTGGCTGTGGCCGGACGAAGTGCGCGTGATGCAAGGCATCGTCCTCGGGATGACGGGATCGGGGAAGACCACCCTGCTCAAGAACATCATCACCCAGGATATTGCGCGGCTGGTCGGCCCACCCGAGGATCGCCACCATATCCCGATCGTCATCTTCGATGGCAAAGGCGACCTCGAATTCTTCGAACAACTCCTGCCGCACATTCACCGCGCCGGCAGACTGCACCAACTCCGGCTGCTCAATCCTTCCCGCCCCGAGCTCTCTGCCTTGTACAACCCGTTCTTCACACGTGATGACAACTACATGGCGCAGGTGAGCATGATATTCGGCAGTTTCAATCTGCACGACGAGTTCTTCGCCAAGCACCAGTTGAACTATCTTGGCGACATCGTCCGCGTTTTGTTTTACACCGGCGCACGCTACAACTTCTACGACGTGATCGTAATGCTGCTCGACCAGGACGTGCTGAAGGACCAAATCGAAAAGGCTATACATCGCCTGGACCGTGACGCCGGAATTACCGCCCAGCAGCGGCTCAACTTCGAGATGAGTGTCAAGAACCTGATGAAGTCGCTCGAAGACCGCGAGCGCGTCCCCAAGATCCAGGGTCTCGTCAACGAGTGCATGACATTCCTCGACGATGAACTGTCAGCCGTCACCGGGCAGTATGACGACCTGCTGTCAATCGAAGACGTCATCGATCAGGAGCTGATTCTGTTCGTGAGCCTGAACGCCAACAAGAACACCGAGCCCGTACGGTCGCTCGGCAAGATGCTGCTGCAAAACATCCAGCTCACAGTGGGCAAACGTTACGAGGATCAGGCAGACCGGCGGCGGCAGAATCGTCCGATCTTCTCGGTCGTGCTGGACGAGTTCGCGCCATTCGGGTACCGCAACTTCGCTCAGATTCTTCAGACCGCGCGCGGCACGAACACGGCGTTCCTGTTCTCGATGCAGAGTCTGCCGCAATTGATGCAGGTCGGCCGCGGCTTCAAGGAGGAAGTAACGTCGGCGCCGAACACGACCATCACTCTCCGGACGCGGGACGAAGAAACCGCCAAGTATT
>Ga0210389_10003766_pt1 | contig 11833 bp, 12 predicted proteins | sample IncBWH28OmetaG_FD_160127 | JGI IMG/M metagenome (GOLD analysis project Ga0210389, IMG submission 160127) | Forest soil microbial communities from Barre Woods Harvard Forest LTER site, Petersham, Massachusetts, United States - Inc-BW-H-28-O ... | reverse complement strand
AAAGATCAGGGACGCCGGCATCCCGTTCAGCGTTCCCCCGGCGGATCGGCTGCCCGACCGGCTCGCCGTCGTGCTCGCCGTCGTCTACCTGATCTTCAATCAGGGGTACAGCGCGCCGGGTCAGGCGGGGTACCTGGCCACGGAGGCGATCAGGCTCGGCCGGGTGCTCGCCTCGCTGCTGCCCGAGCAGCCCGAGCCGCGGGGGCTGCTCGCGCTGATGCTGCTGCACGACGCGCGCCGCCGCGCGCGGCTTTCCGGCACGGACGGGCAGGATCTTGTCCTGCTCGCCGACCAGGACCGGTCGCTGTGGGACTGGCGGCAGATCGCGGAAGCCCGCGAGATCCTCGACCCGATCGTGGATAGCCGCGGCCCGTACCTGATCCAGGCCGGGATCGCCTCCCTCCAGGCGGCGGACCCCGTCGACTGGCGGCAGGTCGCCGCGCTTTACGCGGAACTCGCCGAGCTGACCGGCTCGCCCGTGGTCCGGCTGAACGGCGCGGTCGCCATCGCCGAGGCCGACGGGCCGGCCGCCGCGCTGGCCATCGTCGACCGGCTCGACCTGGCCGGATACCCGTACTGGCACTCGACGAGGGCCGAGTTGCTGCGCCGACTCGGGCGCCGCGACGAGGCGCGGGCCGCCTACCGTGACGCGCTCGCGCTCGCCGGGACCGAGCCGGAGCGCCGCTTCCTGCGCAGGCGAATCGCGGAGGGCTGAGCGCGGCCGCTATAGGCCCCGCCCACCGTCGCCGGCCCTGCCGTCACCCGGGCTGCAGGTGGCTTGCGGCGGCGGTGCGGACCGCGGTCGTGAGCGCCGCGAGCTTCGGTGAGCCAAGGCGCCAGCGCTGCCAGTACAGCGGGACGTCGATCGCATCTCCCGACAGGCGAACGAGGGCGCCGGCGGCCAGGTCGACCCGGGCCTGCGGCTCGGGGACCATGCCCCAGCCGAGGCCGGCGCGGATGGCCGCGTAGAAATCGGCGCTTGAGGGGACCTGGTGGACGACGGCGGGACCGTGCTCAATGCCGTGCCTGCGGAGCAGTTCGTGCTGCAGGTCGTCCTTGTCGTTGAATACCATCACCGGCATCGCGGCCCAGTCCGGCGACTCCCCGCGCCGCCACCGGTCCGCGACCGCGGGAGCGGCGGCGGGGAGGTAGCGGAGCGCACCGAGCGGATGGACGCTGCAGCCTTGCACGGCGGCCGGGTCACTGGTGACCGCCGCCAGCACGTCGCCCCTGCGCAGCAACTCCTGGGAGTACGCCTGGTCCTCGACGCGCAGCTTGATCGCGGTGCCGTCCCATGCCGCCACCTCGGCGAGGACGTCGTGGAACCAGACAGCGAGCGAGTCGGCGTTGACGGCCACCGGCAGGTCAACGGCGGTCGCGGCCGTGATGGCCTGGCTCGCCTCGGCGTACAGCAGCCTGGTCTGCCTGCCGAGGCGGACGAGAGACGCGCCGTGGGGTGTGGGGCGGCAGGGGGCGGCCCGGCTGATCAGCACCTGACCCGCCGTGGCCTCGAGCGCGCGGATGCGCTGGCTGACCGCGCTCGGCGTGATGTGCAGCTGCCTGGCGGCCGCGTCGAAGGAGCCGTGGTCGGCGATGGCGACAAGGGCGTCAAGCTGGCCCGGGTTGAGGTCCACCTGCACAGTGAAGCACAGCTAAAGGATCCTAAGAAACATTTGTTTGCCTTAATATTGGCCCGCACCTAGTGTCAGGGCCGTGCTTAATGCTTCGCTTGACGGCTTGTTGACCGGCCTGTCGCTGATCGTGGCGATCGGCGCGCAGAACGCCTACGTGCTGCGCCAGGGGCTGCGCCGTTCGCACATCGCGCCGGTCGTGGCGGTGTGCACGGTGTCTGACTACGTGCTGATCGTCGCCGGGGTGGCCGGGATCGGCGTGATCGTGCAGCACGCCGGGTGGGCACTGCAGGCGGTGCGCTGGTTCGGTGTCGCCTTCCTCGCCTGGTACGGGCTGTCATCGGCGTGGCGGGCGCGACGGCCCGCCTCCTCGCTGAGCGCGGCGCGCGACGACTCGGCGGGCAGGCCCGCCGTCGTGCGCCGCGCGATGGCGCTCACCTGGCTCAACCCGCATGTTTACCTTGACACCGTGGTGCTGCTCGGGTCGGTCGCCAACGCACACGGGACGACCGGGCGGTGGTGGTTCGCCGTCGGGACGTGCGTCGCGAGCACCCTGTGGTTCACCGGCCTTGGCTTCTGCGCCCGTTTCGCCGCGGGGCTGCTCGCGACGACCCGGGCCTGGCAGATCCTTGACCTGCTCATCGCGGCGACCATGCTGGGAATCGCCGTGAAGCTAGCGATCAGCTAGCCGGCCTGCCCCGCCTCGACGCCGAGGCCGGGCAGGATCTCCGCGCCGGGCAACTCGGCGAGCAGGCTGCCGGGCAGCCAGAGCTTGGCGCCACGGAGGCCGGCGCCGATCACCACGTTCGGTGACTTGGCCACCAGGTCGTCCACCAGGATGCGCCAGTCCGCCGGGAGGCCGACCGGCGTGATCCCGCCGTACTCCATGCCCGTCAGTGCCGTGACGGTGTCGACCGGGCCGAACGACGCCTTCCGCGCCCCGAGGTGCTGGCGCACGAGGCCGTTGACGTTGGCCCGCGTGGTGGCGGCCACCATGCAGGCGGCGTAGGTGACGTCGCTGCCCCGCCTGGCGGCGATGACCACGCAGTTCACGCTTTCCTCGAGCGTGATGCCGTACGCCTCGCAGAACTGCGCCGTGTCGGAAAGCGCGGGGTCGATCGCGGCCACCCGTACCTGGTCGGCCCGCGGCAGCGCGCGCAGCGCGGCCGCGACCGGAGGGGCGAGCAGGTCGGGCCGTGACAGGGCGGCGTGGTACGTCAGCGGGAGGGTCATGGCTCTATCCAACCAGCCGAGCCAGACTGCTAGCGGCGGGTGCCGATCGTGAGGCAGGCAACGAACGTGGCGGTCAGGGCCGGCGATCCGTGCGCGTCGAGCCGGCGGCGCACCCGGTCAAGGAAGTCCGCGGCCCTGGCGGGGCCAAGCTCCCTGGTGCCCGCCTGGGTGGACAGCTGGGCCAGGTAATCGTCGGCGGAATAGGTCATCTCAAAGGGGTAGCGGAGGCCCGCGGTCTCGACGAAGCGGGCATCAGGTCCCGGTGAAGGGAAATGCCGCGGCTCGACCTGGTCGGGCGGTGGCGGTGGTGACCCGCGGAAGCCGACCGCATGGTAATCCTGCTGGACCTCGGTCCAGAATGGCTCGGCGGCGGCGGGACGCGCCCACTGGCAGCTCACGATCGCGAAGGCGGACCCCGGTCGCAGCAGCGCGGCGGGCTTGGCGTACCTGACCTCGGGGTCGATCCAGTGCAGGGCGTTGCAGACGACGACGGCGTCGTGCGGTGCGTCGTCGTCGCGCGGCTGCCAGTCCTCGAACGAGCTGGTCACCACCTCGACGGCGGGGAAGCGCGCCAGCCGCCGCCGTGCGACGGCGGCGAGCGACGGGCCAAGCTCGACGGCGGTGACCGCGAGCCCGCGCTCGGCCAGCGGCACGGTGGCCTGCCCCGTGCCCGGGGCGATCTCGAGCACCCGGTCACCGGGCGAAAGGCCGGCCAGGCGGATCAGGTCATCGAACAACGCGGGCGGGCAGACCGGCCTGGTCCGCTGGTACACCTCCGCGTCGGCGTCGAACCCGGCGCGCAATTCGAGTGCCCCGGCGGGAGTCAGCCCCGCGGCCCACTGATTAGCCATGTCCTACATTCTTGACCGCCGCCCCCGGCGACGCGGCGGTCCGCGCTAGCCGGGCACGGTTCTCGGCAGGCCGAAGAGCCGCATGACGCCGCTGTCGGTGAAGCGGGTGATGCCAGACACCCGGTCGCCGGCGAGGGTAAGCACGATCAGGCTGTGCGCGTGGGCGACGGGGGCGACGCTGGCGGCCGGGTCGCTCAGGTAGCAGCCGAACGCCGGCTGGCCATTCGCCCGGGTGGGGATGAGCCGGAACCGGCGCGTGCCGTCGCGGCAGGGGCCGGCCGACAGGAACTCAGCGGCAGCCCTGCCCCGGTACCCGAGGGGCACCGGCGGCGCGGTGAGCCATGCGTCATCGGTCAGCAGGGCGACGATGCCGTCCGCGTCGCCCCGCTCGAGTGCGGCGGCGAACCGTTCCGCCACCTCGCGTTCGCGCGCGGAGCCCGGCAGCGGTGCCCGGTCGCGCCAGCCGGGCGGCAGCCGCGCGGCGATCACCGCGCGTGCCCCGGCCAGCGCGGAGCTTACCGCTTCCGTGCTGCTGCCCAGAATCTCGGCGGCCTCGGCGACGCGGAACCCGAGCACGTCGCACAGCACGAGGGCGGCACGCCGCCTGGGCGGCAGGTGCTGCAGCGCGGTGACGAAGGCGAGCGATATCGACTCCCACGCCGCGTACCTGGTGCCCGGCTCCTGAGCGCCGCCAGCCAGGTCGCCAAGCAACTCGTCGGGGTAGGGCTCGACCCACGAGGCACCGGCGATCCCCCTGGGGTCGGGGAAGGGCATGTCCTCGAACCCGTCGAGTCCCCGCCAGGCGGCCATGGGCGTCTCCTGAGGCATGTCCTCGGCTTCGGCGGCGGAGCCGAGGATCCGGTAACAGCGCATACCCGTACGTGGAGTGCGCCTGTAAGTAAGACTCCGCGGACGCCGGAAACTGGCCGGTCCGTGGCGGGCCAGTTCTGTGATTTCGCTGAAGCCGGTTATCCGTGGAGGATGACGCCGCGGATCAGCTTGCCGTCGTCCAGGTCCTGGTAGCCCTGGTTGACCTCATCGAGGGAGTAACGGCGGGTGATGAGCTCTTCCAGCTTGAGCTGGCCTGCCCGGTAGAGGCGGAGCAGCCGGGGGATGTCGTTGAGCGGGTTGCACATGCCGAACACATGACCCTGGATGTTGCGCTGCCAGCCGACCACGCTGCCGTTGGCGGCGAGCTGGATCTGCTTTTCCGCCGACTTGCCGACGGACGTGATCGTCACCTGGGCGCCCTTGCCGACGATCGCGGCGGCCTGGTCGACGACCTCGGAGCTGAGCACGCCGATCGTGATCAGCGCGTGGTCGGCCAGCTGGCCCCTGGTCAGGTCGGTGACCGCCTCCTGGGCCAGGTCCGCCCGGGCGAAGACGTGGGTCGCGCCGAACGCGAGCGCGTTCTCCCGCTTGAATTCCACCGGGTCGATCACGATGACGTGCGCCGCCCCGGCGTAGCGCGCGCCCTGGACGGCGTTGGTCCCCACGCCGCCCGCGCCGAAGATCACGACCGTCTGGCCGGCGCGGACACCCGCGGCGTAGACCGCCGTGCCCCAGCCGGTCGGCACTCCGCAGCCGGTCAGCGCCGCCACCTCGAACGGGATGTCCTTCTCGATCGGCACGCAGGAGTTCTGCGAGATCACCGCGCGCTGGGCGAACGTGCCGAGCATGCAGAAGCCGCCGAGGTCGGCGCCGTCGTCGTCGTGGAACCTGAAGGTGCCGTCCGCCAGCATCCCCGTCATCATCTGCGCGCCCCAGTCGCACAGGTTCTGATGCCCGGTCGAGCAGTACCTGCAGGTACCGCAGGCGGGGATGAACGAGCAGACAACGTGGTCGCCGACCTTGACCCTGGTAACGCCTGGGCCTACCGCCTCGATCACGCCGGCGCCCTCGTGCCCGCCGACCATGGGCAGCCGCCCGGTGGAATCGCCCGTCTGGAGATGCTCGTCCGAGTGGCACATTCCTGAAGCCATGAAGGCGATCCTGACTTCGCCCGACCTGGGCTCGTCCAGCTCAAGCTCGGTGATCTCCCACGGCTTGCCCGGTTCCCTGATGATCGCTGCCCTAGTGCGCATGACTTCAGTGCTACTCCGCCGCCCCGGGCGGGACAACCGGCTCAGCCCACCCCGGTTCGCGGCGTCGGCTGTGGGCTGACCACGAAGGTGGTTTACGTAACCAGGCTGGCGGCGGCGGGGCGCGGGCGGTCGTAACCTAACCTCATGGCGGTCAAGCTCCCCGAGACGCACACCGCGCTGGTGCGCCGGGCAAGAAAGATCAACCGGGTGCTCGCGGAGACGTACCCGGACGCGCACATCGAGCTCGACTTCGCGAACCCGTTTCAGCTGCTCGTCGCGACCGTGCTGTCCGCACAGACGACGGACAAGCGGGTCAACCTGACCACGCCCGAGCTGTTCGCGAAGTACCCGACGCCCGAGGACCTGGCGGCCGCCAACCCGGAGGACGTCGCGGAGATCCTGCGGCCGACCGGGTTCTTCAACGCGAAGACCAAGTCCGTGATGGGGCTGTCCGCCGCGCTGGTCGAGCGCTTCGGGGGTGTCGTGCCCCGCACTCTCGAGGAGATGGTCACGCTGCCTGGTGTGGGCCGCAAGACCGCCAACGTGGTGCTCGGCAACGCGTACGGCATCCCCGGGATCACGGTGGACACGCACTTCGGCCGGCTGTCACGGCGGTTCGGCTGGACGACGAGCGACGACCCGGTGAAGGTCGAGGCCGACGTGGGGGAGCTTATCCCCAAGAAGGACTGGGTGCTCCTGTCGCACCGGCTGATCTGGCACGGCCGGCGGATCTGCCACGCCAGGAAGCCCGCGTGCGGCGCGTGCCCCGTGGCCGACTGGTGCCCGTCGTTCGGCCTCGGCCCGACGGACGCCGCGACCGCCGCCAAGCTTGTCAAGGAGGGGCCGTTCTCGTGACGGATTCCGGTCCCGCCGGTGCCGGGGGCCCCGAGGCTCCGGCGTGGCTGCGGCGCCTCGCGGCGGCGGCCGCGGTGATGGAGGTGCCGCGGGTCGTCCGGCCGCCGGCGTCTGGCGGGCGGCACTCCGCGGTTCTCGTCCTGTTCGCCGAGGGCGCCGACGGCCCCGACCTGCTGTACGTCCAGAAGAACGAGGGGCTGCGGCGGCACGCCGGGCAGCCTGCGTTTCCTGGCGGCAAGATCGACGACGCCGACGACAGCCCGGTCGGCACCGCGCTGCGCGAGGCGGCCGAGGAGACCGGCCTCGATCCGAGCGGCGTCGACGTGCTCGCGACGCTCCCCGAGTTGTTTATCACCCGCAGCCAGTTCCGCGTGGTCCCGGTGCTCGCCTGGTGGCGGGTGCCGTCCGCCGTCCGTCCGGTGGACATCGGGGAGATCGCGGCGGTAGAGCGGATCAGCGTCGCCGACCTCGCGGACCCCGCGAACCGGGTCATGCTCCGGTTCCCCAGCGGGCACAGCGGTCCGGCATTCCGCATCGGCTCGATGCTGATCTGGGGCTTCACCGGGCTCATCACCGACCGGCTGCTCGCACTCGGCGGCTGGGAACGTCCCTGGGACGACAACGTCATCAGGGAAATGCCCCAGGGTGCCGCTTAGCGGTACTCGAAGGCCGCAACCGGGCGGGGCCGCGATCCGCGATGGCGCCCTGTTGTTGGGCAACAGCGGATACCGTGGACACCGTGCGCGCTGATCTGCTTGATCTCGCCCTCCTTGTCATTGCCGTCGGGTTCGCGGTCTCTGGCTACCGGCAGGGCTTTATCGTTGGCTCGCTGAGCTTCATCGGGTTCGTTGGCGGTGCGGTGCTCGGCGCCGAGTTCGGCCCGTCCATCTCACGTGCCATCGTCGGCGGCCAGACACAGCAGGACGTGGTCGCGGTCATCCTGCTGATCGTGTTCGCGATCGTCGGCCAGTTCGTGTTCTCGTCGGTCGGTGCCTACGTGCGGCAGTCGATGACAAGTCCGTCGTCGACGGTCCTCGACTCGGTCGGCGGATCGCTGGTCAGCGTCCTGTCAATGCTGCTGATCGCCTGGGCCATCGGCTCGGTCCTCACGGCGTCGTCGTTCCAGGGTGTGGTCACCCAGGTCGACAACTCGGCGGTACTCGGCACCATGGACAAGGTCATGCCTTCGCAGGCGAAGACCATGTTCTCCGAGTTCCGGCGGCTGCTGGCCAGCGGCCCGTTCCCGCAGGTGTTCAGCGGCATCGGCGCCGCCCACCTGTTCGCCATCAGCCCGCCGGACCAGGCGGTGCTGCAGAGCCCCGGGTACCTGACCGCCACCAGCCGGGTACTCAAGGTGCAGGGCACCGCGCTGAGCTGCGACCGCAGCATCGAGGGCTCTGGCTTCGTCTACTCACCGCAGCACATCCTGACCAACGCGCACGTGGTCGCCGGCGTGGACCAGGGGCTTACCGTGACCACCAAGGACGGGACGCAGTACCACGACGCGCGGGTCGTCCTGTACGACCCGCAGGTGGACATCGCGGTGCTCTACGTGCCCGGCCTCAACCTGACCCCGCTGCACTTCGACTACCAGGGGCAGGCGGGCGCCAACGCTGTCGTGGCCGGCTACCCGGAGGATCAGGGGTTCACCCAGGACGCCGCGCGCATCGGCGGAACGCAGAACGCCGTCGGCCCGGACATCTACCAGACCGGGCAGGTCAACCGGCAGATCTTCGAGATCAGGTCCACCGTCGAGCCTGGCAACTCCGGCGGGCCGCTGCTCAGCCCGTCGGGCACCGTGTACGGCGTGGTGTTCGCGGCGGCGGTTGACGCATCGCAAACCGGGTTCGCGCTCACCGCCAGCGAGGTCGCCGCCGACGCGAAGGCCGGCGCCGGCCAGACCTACCCGACTTCCACCCAGGGCTGTGACTAACCGGGGCTGAGCTTCAGCCGCAGGTCGGCTTCCGGTACGCTCGCGAGGCCGTCCCGCTCGATACGGAGCGCGAGGCCAGTCGCCTGATCGGCCACGTAGCCCGCGTCCACCTCGCCCGGCGCGTCCGCGAACTGTGCGATGTGGCCGGCACCCCGGCGCAGGAGCGCTACCGCGCCGCCGGCGTTGCCGCGCCTGGCGTGCGTGAGGCCGACCGCGACCTGGGCGAGGCCGCGCCACAGCTCGCGTTCCTGCCCTGGAACGGACTTCCACGCCGCCTCGAAAACCTCGTGCGCGTGGAATGGCCGCCCCTCGGCGAGCAGCCTGCCGCCGAGGTCGGCCGCCTCGGCGGGCGAGATGACCAGGTCGTCAGGTATGCGCGGCACGTCCTGCGCGGCCGACTTGGGAAGCGGCCGGCCGAGCTCGTCCCTGGGACGTGCGTTGCGCGCCCGTCCGGCGGTGTCCCGGTCGCGCCCGTACGGTGTGTTCATCCCTGCGCGGTCAACGGTCAGGCTCGGGGTCGGCCAGCCAGCCGAGGAGCTCGGCGTCGAACGGCCCTGGCCGTTCCTCGTGCGGGAAGTGGCCCGCCCCCTCGATGAGCTTCCACCGGTACGGCCCGTCGACGTACCGGCCCGCGCCGCGCGCGAGCGGCGGCGGGATGCACGGGTCGACGGCGCCGTGCAGGTGCAGGACCGGCGCCGCGATCGGCGTCCGCATGTGCCTGGCGTACCGCAGCCCGTCGGGGCGGAAGGTGGAGCGGACGAACCACCGGTGATATTCGAGCGAGGTGTGCGCGACCGGCTGGATGCGCATGGCGCGCTGGTAAGTCCTGACGGTCGCCTCGTCCGGCCAGCCCGGTGCCGACCAGGACGACAGGATCGACCCCACGAGCTCGCCGCCGTCGCGAACCAGCTGCCGTTCCGGGATCATCGGCAGCTGGAAGGCGAGCGGGTAGCCGCCCCGCTTCGCCTGGCCGTCCGGCTCGTTCAGCGCCCGGGAGATCCGCAGCGGGCTAGCGATCACCCGGGCGCGCATCCGCAGCGGGTGGGCCATCGAGACGATGGCGAGCCTGTGTACCGCCTTCGGGAAGTACGCCGCCAGGGTCCACGCCGTGAGCCCGCCCCAGTCATGGCCGACGACGGTCGCGTTGGCCTCGCCGAGCGCACGGATCAGCCCGGCGGCGTCAGCCGCCGCGGTTATCAGGTCATATCCCCTTGGCGGCTTGTCGCTGCCCCCGTAGCCGCGCAGGTCGACCGCGACCGCGCGGTAGCCTGCCTCGGCCAGCGTGACCAGCTGGTGCCGCCAGGTCCACCAGAACTCGGGAAAGCCGTGCAAGAGCAGCACGAGCGGCCCTTCACCCATGCTCGCCACGTGGAACCTGGTACCGTTCGCGGTCACCGAGCGGTGCGTCCACGGGCCGTTGATCTGAATGACCGGCTCTGCCGGCATGCTTCGCCCCTTGCCGTTACGGTCGCGCGGGCGGAATCTCGGCCGTAGTGCCCTTGCCCACCTCGACACCCGGATTGCTGATGGCCGGTCCCGAGCCGTTCGGGCTCGACTCGCCCCTGCGGAGCATGCCGATGTCGTCCATAACGGTCTTCCGCGTCATCTTCATCCCGGTTACCCGGCGGAAGATGAGGATCGCGATCACCACGCCGATCACGATGATCACCAGGCATGCGCCCACTGTGCAGAGGAACCCGGCGTAGACCGGGATACCGAAGGCCGCCACGAGCCCGTACGCGAGGGCGAAGCAGAGCAGGACGACGATCAGGCAGGCCACGAACAGGCCCACGACGGCGATCCCCGCGACGATCCCGATCCGCCGCGCGTCCATCTTCAGTTCGCTCTTGGCGAGGCTGATCTCGTACCGGACGAGCGACGACATGTCTTTCGCGGCAAGCGCGACGAGTTCCCCCAGCGACTGCTGCCCGTCGGCGCCGTCTGGCCTCCCGGTGCGGATCATCGCATCCCTCCCCGAATCCGCTGTGCCAGCGTGCGCTGTCACAGGTGGTTCAAGGCTAGCGCCCTGGATTACAGGCGGCGCGGACATCCCGGCCGCGTCGGGGTGGTTCGTCCGGCACATGCGAACGGCGCCCCTACTCGGGGCGCCGTCGCCGTTTGCAGGACAGTCTGGCTACCATGCGTGCACCTCAATTGTCGGCCAGGCCGTCTGGCCTGTCCTGACACGCCTCCCGCGGCTGGTCGCGCGTGGGTACCCGGCTGTCGTGCCCGGACGTTCATCCGGTCCGTAACCCCTTTCTACGTCCAAAGCGCGCCACATCCAAGACCCTACGCGTAATCAATTCGTGATCTTGATCGGTGGACGCGTTCACATGCCATTAGCCGCTAGGAGCGCCCGCGCCGTGCGCGCCTCCCCAGCCGCGCACGGAAACCCACGGACCCCCTCAGCCACTGCGGCCAGTCGCGCCAGTATCGCCCCGCGAGAAATATTCGGTAGCGACAAACTATCCGCCGGAACGTCTGTTCAGAACGAACCCATATATGTTGTAATTCCTTTACGGGTTGATCGCTCCATCTGCGGCATGCAAGCCGTCTTGCGGATAAGCTTTACTGTAGAACGGAACCGGCCTACCCCCCCAGGGCCGGACCGTGTGGTCCCCCTCGCTCTCCCCCCCGGCGAGGGGGACCACTTATTCCTGTTCGGTTGCCAATGGCAACCTTCCCAGCCTTTGTTTACTGTCGGGGACGACTGTTTACTGCGGGGGGACGGCCCCCACACCCCGATGCGGCCTTCGGCCGCGAAACCTGCGTGTTACACGGGCCTTCGGTCCATGTGAGCCATGGGCTCACGGACCGCCCCCACACTTCGGGTCCGGCCTTCGGCCGCGAAAAGCTGGGTGTTCTACTGGCCTTCGGCCGACTTGCGGGGACCGTGTCCTGGACGCACGGCAAGGTTTACCGACTTTGCGTCGAAATCCCATCCGACTTGTCGGCCTTGTCCCGCCAGAAATCGGTATACCTCGATCTTGCAAGGCGCAAGCGGCGCATCCCGAGTGCCATGGACCGGTGTACGCAGGCGTTAGCGCCTCCAGTGTCATTTCCGCGTTGACCTCCCGGCCCGGCCACAGAAACCTCAAGCGGCGTTGGATAGGACTAGCCCAAGGAGGGCCACGGCGCCGGGCTTGGACAGCGGAGAGTTGCCGTTGCCGCACTTGGGGGACTGGACGCAGGAGGGGCAGCCCGTCTCGCACGGGCAGGCGCTGATCGCGTCCCTGGTGGCGGTTA
>Ga0210389_10003764_pt1 | contig 11837 bp, 10 predicted proteins | sample IncBWH28OmetaG_FD_160127 | JGI IMG/M metagenome (GOLD analysis project Ga0210389, IMG submission 160127) | Forest soil microbial communities from Barre Woods Harvard Forest LTER site, Petersham, Massachusetts, United States - Inc-BW-H-28-O ... | reverse complement strand
ACGCGTTTGGCCAGCCGGCTCCAGTGCGCTTGATTGGCCCCCACGTCCAGGATCGTTTTGCACTGCAGACCCCGGTGTTTCAGGTCCTCGAGCACAACGTCCATGCTTCCGACTGGTCGCCGATCCGATCCCGGCTCATCGGCGCCGGCGTTCAACTTCCTCATCTCGTAACCGGTCCTTCGCAGAATCTCCTTCACGAGACTCTTCATCGTCATTGAACCCTCCCGAACCGGCGATCTATCAAAATGGCGTGCAGCGTACTCGGTCGGGACGCCGAAAAACAAGATCCCAGGAATCCGGTTCAACTTGAGATCGTCGCCTCCGTAGAAGGTTCCACGCGTAGACGACGACTGGGGATCCGTAGGTCTTACGCCGGGGCGATCAGATCCGCGCAGGGCTTTCTGACGTCATGGGGGTGGCGACCGATCGGCGGCGCCTCTTCCGTGTAGGGGGAGCCCATGGGCTCGATCCGCTCTGGCCGTCGAGGGCGCTTCGGATTAGCGTAGGGCCGTGAGTCTGATGACCCGACGCAGCTTGACTCACGTTTGCGAACATAGAATCTTTTATTTCCTTGGGTAACGAAGCAACGATTTCGAGTCCAGATGGGCGTTCGCTGGTCCTTCGCCCGGCGAAGGCCCTCTCGTGGCAGGACTTCGTGGACGCCTGGGACTACCGTGAGCTCCTGTGGATCCTGGCCGTTCGGGACGTCAAGGTGCGCTACAAGCAAGCCTCCCTGGGGATCGCCTGGGCGCTGCTTCAGCCACTGACTCAGATGGTTATTTTCACTGTGCTCTTCAACCGGTTCGCCGGGATTCACGGCGATAGCACGGTCCCCTATCCGGTGTTCTGCCTGGCCGGACTGACCGTCTGGAGTCTCTTCGCCAGCGGCCTGTCGCTCTCGAGCGAGAGCCTCATCAACAGTTCGAACCTGGTGACGAAGGTGTACTTTCCGCGCGTCATCGTGCCGCTGGCGGCGATCTTCACGGCAGCCGTCGACAGCGCCATCGCAGGGACTCTCCTCGTCGGGTTGATGATCGCAATGCGGGTGCCGTTCCACGCCACCGCCCTTCTCGCCATTCCGATCGCGGCGATAGGGGGCCTCTGTGCCGCCGCGCTGGGACTGTGGACCTCGGCCATCAATTTGCAATTTCGCGACGTCCGCCACGCGCTCCCCTTCTTCATTCAGCTGCTGGTGTACGCCACGCCCGTCTTCTATTCGTCGTCGATCGTGCCGGAGCGGTACCGCCCCTTGGTGGCTCTCAACCCCATGGTCGCCGTGGTGAACGGGTTTCGCGCCGCCCTGTTCGGAACGGAAATTCCATTCGCCAAGCTGGGCCTGTCGATAGCGTTCGCCCTGGTGGTCGGCCTACTCGGGTTCATTCGTTTTCGTCACCTCGAGCAGACGTTCGCGGATCGAATCTGATGTCGGCGCCCATCATTCAAGCCCGCGGTCTGGGCAAGCGTTACGTTCTCCAGGGGCCCGGAAATCGGACCCTGCGGGAGGCGATCGTCGGCGGGCTCAAAGCCCCAGCGCGGCTTTTCTCCGGCAAACGTCCTCATGAAGAGGATTTCTGGGCGATCCGAGACGTCAACTTCGACATTTCGGCCGGTGAAGCGGTCGGCATCATTGGACGCAACGGCGCCGGTAAGTCGACGCTCCTCAAGATCCTGTCGCGCATTACTGCCCCGACGACTGGCGAGGTGCGGATCGGCGGCAAAGTGGCGTCGCTGCTGGAGGTGGGGACCGGCTTTCACAACGAGCTGAGCGGGCGCGAAAATATCTTCCTGAACGGCGCCATCATGGGGATGTCACGCGCCGAGGTGAGGGCCCGCTTCGACGAGATCGTCGCCTTCGCGGAGGTGGACAAGTTCCTCGACACGCCGGTCAAGCGCTACTCCTCCGGCATGTACGTGCGGCTGGCCTTTGCCGTTGCCGCGCATCTGCAGCCCGAGATTCTTGTTGTGGATGAGGTGCTGGCGGTCGGCGATGCCTCGTTTCAGAGGAAGTGTCTGGGCAAGATGCAAACGGTGGCTTCCGGGGGGCGGACCGTGCTGTTCGTAAGCCACAACATGGCGGCGATCTCGCGCCTGTGTAGCCGCGCTATCCTGCTCAGCCAGGGAACCGTGGCTGCCGACGGGCCGGTGCCCAAGGTGGCGGGGATCTACGCCGGCGGCACCAATGGCGAGAGCCCCACCGAGGTCGACTACCGCGGGCGAGCCAAGATGCCCGGCTCGGAACACGTACGGCTGCTGGCCGCGCGGATCATGGGAGATGAGTCCGGCTCTCCGACCATTGATATCCGCCGACCGTTGGTGGTGGAGTTTGACTTCGAGGTTCTCTCCGATCGGTACCCGCTAACACCCAATTTTCATCTCTTCAATGAGGAAGGTGCGTGCGTCTTCATCAGCAGCGACGGACATTTGCGCGAGTCTCAGAACCCAAGGGCTCCCGGTGTTTATCGTTCGACGGCAACGATCCCGGGTAACTTTCTCTCTGAGGGAATGTTCTCGCTCGACTTGGCGATCTCGACGTTCGACCCGGTGCTGGTTCACGTCCATGAGCGCGGATTGTTTTCCTTTCGGGTTCACGATCCGGGCGAGGGCGATTCCGTCCGAGGCAAGTTCGGGGGCGCCATTCCAGGTGTAGTCCGGCCGATGCTCCACTGGAGGACCGACCCGGTCGCCGATCTGATAGGGCTCACAGCTGGGCAGACGAGATGAAGGCGGTCATTCTTGCCGGCGGTCTGGGGACGAGGATCAGCGAGGAGACCCAGGTCAGGCCGAAACCAATGGTTGAAATCGGCGGGCGACCACTCCTATGGCACATCATGAAGCTCTACGCGCATCACGGCGTGTGCGACTTCATTGTCTGCCTCGGCTACAAGGGTTACGTGGTCAAAGAGTATTTCGCGAACTACTTCATTCATAATTCGGATGTCACATTCCATTTGGCTGACAACCGTATTCAGGTCCACCAAAGGAACGCGGAGCCATGGTCCGTGACGTTGGTAGACACCGGCGAGACGACCCAAACGGGTGGACGCTTGGCGCGTGTACGTCCGTACCTAGATGACGAAACTTTCTGCCTGACCTACGGCGACGGATTGTCCGACGTGGATATTACCGCCGCAATTCGCTTTCACCTTGCGCAGGGCCGACTGGCAACTGTCACCGCCGTGACTCCACCAGGTCGCTTCGGGATGCTGACATTCGAGGAGCACAAGATCATCGGCTTCCACGAGAAGCCTCCAGGGGACGGGGCGCGGATCAACGGTGGATTCTTTGTCCTCTCTCCCAAGGTGTTTGACTATCTCTCTGGTGATGCCACGGTCTGGGAGCGACAGCCGCTCGAGGCCCTGGCGGCCGAAGGCCAGCTATCTGCTTATCTGCACCAAGGGTTTTGGCAACCAATGGATCATCTTCGCGATAAGATGTTCCTGGAAGAGCTTTGGAAGTCGGGTTCTGCTCCCTGGAAGGTCTGGAAATAGTGTCCCCCACTATTGGAAAAAGGGCCGAGATCGCGCGTGCGGTCTGCTGGTCTTACCAGCTGAATCCCTGGGCCGATCTCCTTGACCCTGATCTTGTGCAGTATCGTCTCCCCTCTTTTCGCCGGGCCAGCCTGTGACTGGCGATTCAGTCGCGGGTGCTCGTTATACGGTCTTCGGAGGCGAAGGGTTCATTGGCCGGCACATGGTTCGTTACCTACGTGACTCGGGCGCTACCGTTTTTGTAGCTCCTCGCGGCCACTTGGCGCCCTCTCAGCATCTGGGACACGTAATCTACTGCATCGGCCTGACGGCTGATTGGCGGCAGCGACGCTACGACGCCGTCCGGGCTCATGTCGCATATCTGCTCTCGATTATCGAGCAGGAGCGCTTCGACTCGTTCCTCTACCTGTCCTCGACCCGGATTTACAAACGAACCCACAGCACCGACGAGGGAACCTCCTTCCTGGTGTCTCCCTCCGATCCCGACGATTTGTTCGATATCTCCAAGATAATGGGAGAATCCGTTTGCCTGGGCGGAGCTCCGACCACGAGGGTAGCCCGACTATCGAACGTTTACGGAGATGACTACTGCTCCGACAACTTTCTCTCCTCGGTGATTCGAGACGCGCTGACAGGAAGTGTAACGTTGCGAACGTCGCTGCACTCCGCGAAAGATTACATTTCAGTCGACGAGGTGGTGGGCTTGCTGGCGAAGATAGCGGTCCGGGGCCGACACCAGATCTACAATGTTGCGACTGGAATCAACACGACGCATGAAGAGGCGATGTCTGAGGTGCGTCGGCTCACGGGATGTGAGCTTCATGTTTCCGAAGGTGCCCCAGACGGCTCTTTTCCGGGCATCGCTACCAATCGTGTTCAAGAGGAGTTTGGGTTTTCCGGTGCTCGTGTGGTCGATTCGCTCGATCGCCTGGTTCAGGATTTTCGTAACCATCGTGATATGTGGGAGAGAAGATGAGCGAACTACCTTCAGAGGACGTTCTCCAGACAGCGCTACGGGTAGTTGGGCGGGATCCCCAGCTCAGAGCCCGCATGATTGCGGAATGCAAAGTGATAGAGAGAACGCTGAAATATCTGCCGAACCACAGTATTCGCGACGAGGTCACTGCGCCAATCGTCGATGCTCTTCACGCGGACGTGGGCATCCTCCGGAAGGTTCTGAGCACAGGCCTCGAGTTTGATTTCCACTATCGTTCCAAGATCGCGCGCGAGTTCGTGATGGCAGAGCCAGAGAACCCCGACCACGTCTGGGAGCCCCAAACGACCAAACTGCTGGTTCACCTTGCTGAAGGCGCAAGGAACGTGATCATCGGTGGGGGGTACTTCGGCGACCAAGCCCTACCAGTCGCACGTCAGCTCAGGGACGGTACCTGTCACGTGTTCGAGCTGAACAGCGAACAGGCAGAAATGCTGTCACACAATGCGCGTCTGAATTCCATCAACAACGTAGTCGTAAACCGAGTTGGCCTCTGGAACGACGACAACACGAATCTGAGCCTTCAGGGTGACGACTCATTCGCTACCGCGAAGGTTACTGGTCAAGGAGCCGCACTGGGCTCGAACACCATAACGATAGACTCTTACGTCAAAGTTCACGGGATCAAAAAGGTCGACCTCATCATGCTCGATATCGAAGGAGCAGAGATCAATGCCCTCAAAGGGGCAGACGAACAGCTGTCCAGAGAGCCTGACGAGTCGCCTGATATCGTTTTTGAAGTCCACCGCCATTATGTCGACTGGTCGAACGGCCTGCGTCGGACACCCATCGTCTCGTACTTGCTCGATCGCGGGTACATCATCCATGCTGTTCGAGACTTCCAGGCAAACGTTGCCATGGGAGATAAGCCCATCGAACTAATCCCGATCGATGACGTTCATCTGGATGGGCCACCGCATGGATTCAACCTCCTGGCCGTGAAGCGTCCCGAGGTGTTAAGGGCTGGCCTCTTTAGATTTTGTAAAGGCGTGAGTCCAAAACTTCTCTTTCATAAATCCCCCGCGTTGCATCACCCGATCGATGGCCTGAGTAAATAAAGAGAGGTAGCGTGCGGACCTCGCTGACGAGCGACGAACTGAAAGGGTACCTGGGGCACCAGCTCAACCACTTCTTCCCGGATGGAAGGGTCTGGCCCCTCGAGCGCGTCGTGGAGCGTGCCCTGGAGCGCCTGGCGATCTGTTTCGCGCCGGTTCGACTACGCATGTATCGCAGCGGGTCGGACACTCTGTTCAATCATCTCCACTCCGATCACTACGCGACATTCGTATTCCTGGCTTCGAATACTGCGTTCCATCTCGGACAGATGGAGCTGGCCTCCAAACTCTACTGTCTCAACAAGTCCCTCAACGGACTGATGTGCATGTACGACAATGATCTTCCGGAGCACTTTCTGCTCATCCACACGGCTGGGATGCTCCTGGGAAAAGCGCAGTATGGCGACTACTTCGTGGCTATCCACAATGCCGGAGTTGGAACCGATCGGGGGCGGCAGCCATCGATCGGGGCTGGAGTAGTCATCTACGGCGGCGCAAAAGTCATTGGGCATTGCGAGATCGGGCGAAACGTCACGGTGGCGGCCAACGCGCTCGTCCGGAATGAGGTGATACCCGAACGCCACATCGTGGCAGGAAGCTCGCCCTCGCTCATCGTCAAGTCCGCGAAGCGCTCACTGGCGTCGGAGTTTTTCGAGGGTCTGGACGTGGACTGAAGACGGGCGGACCGCAACCCTCAGTCCCTAACGCTCGCAATGGTTTCGCCGCAACGGACTGGTCAGGGCACGGTCGGTATGCGCGAGGGCAAAGCGAGCTCCCTCGCATACTGACGCCAACGGTGCCAAATATTAAATCTGCGACCCAATACCGTAAGGACCCGAGTCATCAGTAAGAATCTGCTCGACCAGCTCAGGGAGCGATATACGGGTGAGGTCAGGATGTCTCGGCCGATAGAGATCAAGATCGCCTCCGACCAATACCGAGCCTGCCATTGCGGCAAACGCAGCGTTGCCACAATGTTATCCCAACTGGCCGTTGTTCCACCCTGATGCTTCATGATCTTCGTGGAGGACAGCGTCGCAATCTTTCCCTGATACGCGATGGATGCCATCCAAAGCCAGTCGCCCGCCAGCACATTCGTCAATCGCGGCAACCGCAGCAAGATATCTCGCCTGACGACTCCGTGAAATGCGCCGTTTTCGGACACGGTCCTGTAGTATTCAATGACCCGTTCGACCGCCGAATCGGAGAGCAGCGAAGTGGTCACGGACTCGTGGCTCAACTCGCCGTTGCGGTACATCGTGCTCTTGCCGCATACCAACACCAATTCGGGACTATCGAGCAGCGCCTCGACACACGCACTCACATAGTTTGGCGCGATCCAGTCATCGTCAGCCAGAGCTATGTACAGCTCCCCAGATGCGGCCTCAAGCACCGCCATATAGTTGGGAATTGGTCCGATATTGGTCGACTGCCGAATGTACCGAACCCGCGGATCGCGCTGCCTAAGTTGTTCGCACACCACGGAAGTGTCGTCCGTGGACGCGTTGTCCGAAATAATCACCTCAATGTTTCGGTAGTCCTGGGCAAGAACGAACTCCATCGCCCGTTCCAGCTTTCGCGCGCGGTTGTAAGTCGGTAGTCCGACGCTTACCAACGGGCTGGACTTCACGAAGAAGCATTCCCCAGGTCAAAAACAATCGTCCCCGGAAGTACGAAGATCCCGTCGGCCACCACCATGACGAGAGCACCCGGGTTCGAGGGTTGCATCGGCTCACTTACCACAACCGCCACATCTTGTCTCGTAGACGATCGCTGTCAAGACCCGCCTGTCGGCGGTTGCGCGGCAGATTCGATGGCGCTAGTGTCCGTCCAAAATCATGGTCGACAGAGACGCGAGATCGTCAGCGGCCGCGTTTTCGTGCCGGTCCTGCGGCACCGGCTCCACCGAACTGGTATTGGCGCTAGGCTCGACGCCGCTGGCCAACTCCTTGGTCCGAGAGGTCTCCGAAGCGCCCGAGCCCCGGTATCCGCTCGAGCTCGTCTTCTGCCCGACCTGTACTCTGGTCCAGATCACCGAGACGGTTCCGCCTGACATTCTCTTTCGCGACTACGTCTACTTCTCTTCCTTCTCCGATACGATGTTGTCGCACGCGTCCGACTTGGCGTCGCGGTTTGTTGGGCAACTCGGGTTGGGCCCCAAGTCGCTCGCGCTCGAGGTCGCCAGCAACGACGGATATCTCTTGCAGTACTACAAGAAGGCCGGTGTGCCGGTGTTGGGCATCGAACCGGCCCAAAACATCGCCCGGGTGGCCGTCGCCGAACGGGGCGTCGAGACGATCGCGGAGTTCTTCGATCTCCCCCTGGCGAAGACCCTGGCGTCAGAGGGACGGCGTGCCGACGTCTTGCACGCGAACAACGTCTTGGCGCACGTCGCAGACCTCAACGGATTCATTCAAGGAGTGTTTGAGGTCCTTAAACCGGATGGAGTCGCTGCGATCGAGGTGCCGTACGTCGGCGACATGATCGACGGATGCGAGTTCGACACGATCTATCATGAACATCTATCTTACTTCTCTGCGACCGCGCTGGCGCACGTTGTCGAACGCCACGGCCTGAAGATCGTTGACGTCGAGCGGCTCCCCATCCATGGGGGATCGCTCCTGCTGCAGCTTGCGCGCGCCGATTCGCACCGCCAGCCGACGCCATCCGTCGAAGCGTTGCTCGACGAGGAGGCCAGGCGCGGGATGGGAACGATCGCGTTCTACCGGGATTTCGCAGCGCGGGTTCTCGAACTGAAGGAACGCCTCCGGGAATTGGTGAGCAGGCTCAAGGCCGAAGGCAAGCGATTGGCCGCGTACGGCGCGGCCGCCAAGGGGAGCACGCTCCTCAATACGTTCGGGATCGGTCGCGACGTGCTCGAGTTCGTGGCCGATCGAAGTCAGCACAAACAGGGCCGATTCATGCCGGGAGTGCGCCTTCCGATCGTGTCGCCAGAGCACCTGCTCGAATCGATGCCGGATTACACCCTTCTGCTGACCTGGAACTTCGCCGACGAGATCCTCGAGCAACAAAAGGAATACCGACGGCGCGGGGGGAAATTCATCATCCCCATCCCTACCGTGAAGGTCTTATGATCATCTCGGACACTCCAGTGAGTGGGTCGTTTCTGATCCGGCCGCAGCGCCGCGAAGACGAACGAGGTTTCTTTGCACGCACCTACTGTTCTCGCGAACTGCGAGAGCACGGAATCGATCCCACGGTCGTCCAGCGCAGCGTGTCTTACAACCACGTGAAGGGCACGCTACGAGGGCTGCACTACCAATCGGCGCCCGGCGAAGAAAACAAGTTCGTATCGTGCCTTCGTGGATCGGTCTTTGACGTTGCCGTCGATATTCGCCCCGACTCGCCCACCTATCGGCGCTGGACCGCCGTCACCCTGACGGCGGAGGGGATGGAGACCCTCTTCATACCGAGAGGATGCGCACATGGTTTCATCACGTTGAGCGATGGCGCCCTCGTTCAATATGACATCTCGGATTATTACGTTCCTGAATTGGCCAGAGGCATTCGGTACGACGATCCCACGTTCGGCGTCGAGTGGCCGATGGTGCCGGTCGTCGTCAATGCGCGCGATCTTGGCTACGGCCGGTACGTGGCCTGAAGTGAACGCGGCGCGACCAGGCTTGGCCCGCGCGGCGATGACGATCGTGAGACGTCATCATCATCCCAGATTTCCGGTCGGCCTCGTTCGGCAGATGGTTGGTTGATTCCGTGTCGAGCGCAGCATCGAAGGCCGTCGTGCTCTTCAGCACCGGCTTCTCCGATCTCAGCGGAGGTATGACCGGCGGACATCGTCGAGCGCGACAGCTGTTCGAGCTCTTGCGTCGGACCGAGAGGGAGGTGGTGCTGGCGGAGCCGGTCCGAGATACGATCGGGGCGGGCTTGCGCCGCGCCGACTGGTCGACGGTCGGCAACTACATGCGCACGGTGCGTCGAGGTCCCCTCGACCGCTTGCGGGTCGGCGCAGGCTTTGCGCGCAACTATGGCGACTGGCGACGCGGGCTGGCGCTCCATCCCCGCGCGCGTCTCCTCGTTTGGGAGGACACGATGAATGGTCACACGGTCCGCGCGGCAAAGGATGCAGGTTTGCACGTGGTGGCGGTTCCACAGAACCTCGAGTCTCTGGTGCCGGGGCTTCGTGACGGTCGAACCGGGCAAGGGATGCCCTGGTCGCTCGAGCATGAGGTCGCGCAGCTCTCGCGTGCCGATCGGGTCTACACCATCTCGCGAGAAGAGCAGTGGTTGCTGCGACTGCGGGGCGTGGCCGCGGAGTATCTCCCGTTTTTTCCCGACCGCGCGCAGCGCGAGCGATGGTTGACGCTTCGGGCCGATCGAAACCCGAACAGAGCGCCTTTCGACAGAACCCTGGTGTTGGGCTCTGCCGTCAATCCTCCGACTCAAGCAGGGATGGCGGAGCTCCTTGGGTGGATGGCGTCGACGCCGCCGTCGTCCCTTTCGGCGGTGAAGGTGATCGGGTACGGCACGGAGATCTTTCGAGATCTTCAAAACTCGCAGATCGAGGTGCTGGGAGCGCTGCCGGACGAGGCGCTTCGAGAGCACCTGTTGCGCGCGCGCGCCGTCATTTTGCACCAACCAGCTGCTGTGGGTGCGCTCATCCGTGTCTCGGAGATGCTGCTGGCAGGCGTTCCGGTCTTCGCGAACCCGATCGCGGCGCGCTCAACGAGTCAGTACGAGGGCGTCGCCGTCTACGAATCGTTTGCCGAGCTCGCCTCGCTGCTCGCCGACCCCGAGCGGTTGGTGTCGCCGCCGGCGCCAGCGCCGCCCACTGCCTTCGAGGACGCCTTCCTGGAGACGATTTCTAGCTGGATCCGGCCGTAAATCTGGACCTGTCGCGCCTTGCGCGTCTCGGAGGCGTACGATAGCCTCTCCTCGGTGAGCCCTCCGCCTGACCTTACTGCCAGCGAAATAGCCGGCGAGAGCACCGGCTCCAAGATCGACATCCGTGCCTATTGGCGGACGATCCGTAAACGGTGGCCGTTCGTCGTCCTCTCGATGATCGTGGCGACGGTGATCGCGTTCGTCTACACATATCGGCAGCCCAAGATCTACGAGGCGACCTGCCAGGTGATCATCGAGCCGATGGCGCCGCAGGTCTTGCCGGGGTCGAAGGACGTCGTGGAGCTGGGAACGGGGACTTTTTGGGCCAACAAAGAGTTCTACGAGACCCAGTACCGGATCATTCAGTCGACCAGCGTCGGGCAGCGCACCGCCGAGAAGCTCGGGCTTCAGTACGACCCCGACTATGCGGGGGCCCTGGGAACCAACCACGATCTTGCTGCGCTCGGTCGGACCATCGCCGGCCAACTCTCGGTGAAGCCGCTCAAGGATTCCCGCCTGGCGCTGATCACGGTGGAGGATCGAAAGCCACAGCGCGCGGCGCTCATCGCAAACACGGTCGCGGACACGTACATCGAGTACAACCTCGACTACAAGCTCGAGGGGGCGCGGTCGGCGATGGCCTGGTTGGCGGAGCAAGAGTCCGAGCTCAAGCACCAGCTCGAGGAATCAGAGCTGAAGCTCTATCAGTACAAGAAGGATCGCAATCTGCTGGCGGTCAGCCTGGACGACAAGCAGAGCATGCTCAGCCAGAACCTGGCGAACGTGAACCTGAAGCTGACCGAGCTGCACATCAAGCTGCTCGAGATGGACGCCAAGCGGAAGATGATCGAGCGCGCCCGCGACAACATCGCCGACAAGGGGAATTTGCCGGAGATTCGGGAGAAGGCGACGATCGAGAAGCTGCGCGACTCGTATGTTCAGCTCAACAAGGACTACGCCGATCTCTCCTCGCGCTACGGCCCCAGCCACCCGAAGATGAAGTCGCTCCAGGGGGAGATGGACTCGATCCGCGCCGCCTATGAGGAGGAGGTCAATGGCGTCCTGGCGACCTTCGAGAAGAGCTACCAGGAGCTGTTCGACAACGAGCGGTCCCTCAAGCAGCTGATGGAGCAGCAGAAGAAGGAAGCGATCGAGCTGTCGAAGATCGAGGTCGAATACAAGCCGCTCCAGCGATCGGCCGAGCAGGAAGACAAGATGTACGGGATCATCGCGGCCCGGCAGAAAGAGATCGACATCACCGGCCCGATGAAGACCAACAACGTGCGCGTGCTCGAGCGCGCGATCGTTCCCGGGGTCCCGGTGCGGCCGAGGCCGGTGCAGAACCTGCTCTTGGGCCTGATGATTGGGCTCGGCACGGGGATCGGTCTGGCGTTCGCGATCGAGGCGCTGGACAACACGCTCAAGACTCAGCAGGACGTC
>Ga0210389_10003763_pt1 | contig 11837 bp, 11 predicted proteins | sample IncBWH28OmetaG_FD_160127 | JGI IMG/M metagenome (GOLD analysis project Ga0210389, IMG submission 160127) | Forest soil microbial communities from Barre Woods Harvard Forest LTER site, Petersham, Massachusetts, United States - Inc-BW-H-28-O ... | reverse complement strand
GGCCTGGAGATCGATGAGTTCTCCCGCGGCCGGATCGACGCATCCACCGCGGAACTAGCCGACGAGCGCAACGCGGTCACCGGCCTCGGTCTGATCTGAGGCCACATGGTTGGGCCATCTCACAACGTCGTCGGGCGGTTCAGACATGACCTCCCGCTTATTCACTATGAGGTTCGAGTGTCGGAGTCCGGTATCGATCGAACGGGGCGGAGATAGTCACGCCATAATGCGCGCCATTCGGAGTGCCGATAAGCACTGTTATAGAAAACCAGTCGGACTAGTTCGACGAGTCCGATCAGGGCAAGTCGCATAACGCTAGTGCGTATGAAGACAGTCACGAGCACTGAGGCCAAAGCCAAGCTCAGCGCGCTTTTGGCCGAGGTCCAACGCGCCGGGACACCGATAACGACCGCCAACCACCGACGGGCCACGGGGTGCTGATGCCGGCCGAACCGCGCCCGCCTGGTTCGGGCGGCTGCCCACGCTTACCGTGCCGGATGACTTTGATGAGCCGCTTCCCGGCGCGGAACTTGCAGCGTGGGAAGGCAATTCGTGGCCGCCGAGCGTCGCGAATCGGCGCCTGCCGCGACTCTCTAGAGACGAATGCCTTGCAGTCGTTGATAACCACTCCCGAGAAGGTTTCCGAGTCGGTACGGCAGGTGCTCTCCGAGCCGAGTACTAAGATCCTCGTCTCGGCGGCCCCGGCATGGGAGATTGCGATCAAGTCACCACTGGGACCTCTACACGGCGATCCGCCGCTGTCGGTGTGGTTTCACATCATCGCCGACATGACCGCCGTCGAGCTGCCCATCGACGCTGGCGATGCCGTCTTTGCCGGCCAACTCCCCTGGGATCCCAAAGATCCCCTTGACCGGGTCATCGTCGCCCAGGCCGCGCGGCGAAACTTGACCATCGCCACCAGCGACACGCAGATCCAACGCGCGGCCCTAACGCCAACCCTCGCGGTGGCGTTGAAGTTCTGGCTGCAGGCCTTCATGGTGCGCCGGTCATGATGAAGCTCGCCGCTAACTGCTCGCTGCTGTTCACCGAATACCCCGTGCTCAGCCGGCCCGATGCCGCCCGCGAGTCTGGTTTCGGTGCGATCGAATTCTGGTGGCCGTTCCCAACGGCGGCGCCGTCCTCTGGCGATATCGCCGAATTCTGCACAGCTGTTGAGCAATCGGGATTGCCATTGATCGGGCTGAACTTTTTCGCCGGCGACATGGGTCAAGGTGACCGCGGTGCGTTGTCGTGGACCGGCCGGGAAGCCGAGTTCCGCGACAATGTCGACGTCGTAGTCGCCATCGGCGAGCAGCTGGGCACACGTGCTTTCAACGCACTTTATGGCAATCGGCTCGACACCGTCAGTTTCGGCGCGCAACGAGAGACAGCTCTTGAGAACCTTGACTACGCCGCAGGCGCTCTGGAAAAGATTGGTGGAACTGTGCTTTTGGAACCGGTCAGCGGCGCACCGCGCTATCCGCTACTGACGGCCCGTGACGTGGTGAACGTCATCGATGAGTTCGAGGCGACCACACATCGGCGCAACGTGTCGTTGCTTGCCGACGTCTACCACCTGAAAGTCAATGGAGACGACCCGGTAGCCGCGCTGCTCACCTACCGCGATCGAGTCGGACACGTCCAGGTTGCCGACGCCCCTGGTCGCCATGAACCAGGCACCGGCACAATGGACTTCGACGCAATATTGGCCACTCTCGACCAGATCGGATACGACTCGTGGGTGGCCGCGGAATACATCCCGTCCGGGCCGACGGCCGATGGTCTGGGCTGGCTGGGCACCTGGTGATCGACACTTGAGCTGGACGGAAGGTCATCCATCAGGGGCCAAACTGCCGCCCCGCGTTGCGGCGCTGCAGGATTCGGACAACGTCGTCGGCCACCAAGTGGCATGGCCAACTCATCGCTCACACACAAGCCAACTCGTCGCTCAGACACAAAAGGAAGTGACCAGTCAATGAGCTCAATTGCATTCATCGGGTTGGGCACCATGGGTAGCCCGATGGCCTGCCACCTGGCCCGGGCGGGACACTGCGTGGTGGGCTATAACCGCTCTCCGCAGCGCGGCGCAGCGCTGCGTGAAGCAGGTGGCTCAACCGCCGACTCCATCGAGCAGGCTGTTCAAGGCGCTGACGTTGTAGCGGTGATGGTTACAGACACCCCTGACGTGGAGCGGGTGTTGCTCGGCCCCAACGGTGTCTTCGCTCATGCCCAGTCGGGCACACTCGTTATCGACTTCTCAAGCATCCGACCCGACGTCTCGGCCGAATTGGCCACCGAGGGTCATCAACGCGGCCTTCGCGTCATCGACGCGCCGGTGTCGGGCGGGGAGCCCGGCGCCAAAGGCGCTACCTTGTCCATCATGGTCGGCGCTCGTGACGACGACTTCGCTTCAGCCAAGCCAATTTTGGACGTCGTAGGCAAAACGGTGGTGCACGTCGGGCCCAATGGGGCCGGCCAGACCGTTAAGGCGGCGAACCAGTTGATTGTTGCCGGTAACATCGCCCTGCTCGCCGAGGCCCTCACGTTCCTACGGGCCTATCGAGTCGACATGGACGCTGCGGTGACGGTATTAGCTGGGGGTCTGGCAGGTTCGGCGGTGCTCAACCAAAAAGCGGTGAAGATGCTGCAACGCGACTTTAACCCTGGATTTCGCATCGAACTGCACCACAAGGACCTCGGGATCGTGTCTGCCGCGGCCCGCGAGGTCGGTGTCGTGACGCCGCTCGGATCAGTCGCAGCCGAACTAATGGCATCTGCTAAGGCCAATGATGAAGGCGCGCTGGATCACTCGGCCCTGCTGCTGACTATCGAGCGGCTATCAGGACGTAGTCACAGCGGATGACAGCTTCTTCAGGCCGCACACGAGCGGTACTCGTGCGCAAGCGGTTAGCTGGCTGGTCCACCCGTCCAACGCGGTCGACGAGGGGCTCGCGGAATCTGACTCCGGCACCAAAATCGCATCGATTCCTCTGTCATGTCAGTTATGGCGGGCGGGTTCGCCGTCGGCCACAACGGTTGCGATCGCGACGAAATCTTGCCGAGAGGCCTTGATGGTATGCGCCAACGCCTTGCCGGTCTGGCAGTCATTCAGAAACCGCGCGAACCAGCTAGGGAATGAATCACGGTCGGCGCCGTAAACCGATGCCAGACAGCATCTTTACCGTCGCACGGCTGGCTAAGGCAAAGCGTCACAATGACGAACCGATCAACATGGGCTTAAACGCGCTCGACAAAGTCGGTGCGGCCACGAGATCGTTGCGAAGTTCGCCGACACCGCCGACATAACTTGTCAGGGTCGAATCCGGCGTCAGGTAGCGCCGCGGGGTGCGGTCGGCCCCGACCCCCGCGGGGGTTCCGGTGAAGATGACGTCGCCCGGCAGTAGTGGGTTCACCGCGGAGATCCGCGCGATCAACTCACCGACGCCGAAAATCATGTCCCTGGTGCGTGCGTGCTGGAGCACCTCGCCGTCGAGCGCGCAGCCCAGCTCTAGGTCGTCGGGGTCGTCGACCTCGTCGATGGTGACCAGCGCCGGCCCCAGCGGCGAAAACCCCGGGTAGGACTTGCCCAGCGACAACTGCGGCAGCGGCCCGGCGAGCAGTGGCATCCGCACAGACAGGTCCTGTCCGATCATCAGCCCCGCCACGTGGCTCCACGCTTCGGACTCGGCGATGCGGGAGCCGCCCCTGCCAATCGCCACCACGAGCTCGACCTCGCAGTCCACAGTGTTGCTGGGCAGTGTGACCGTTGCGTTCGGGCCAGTGATCGACGCCTGGAACTTGGTGAAGAACCTGGTGAAGATCGGCGGGGTGTCCGGCGGGTTCACGTTAGACTCCGCCGCGAGATCGGCATAGTTCAAACCGATCGCGAACACCTGCCGGGGCGCCGGTGTCGGAGCGCCCAGCTCATCGGGATCAACCTGGAAGTCACCGGCACCGTCGAGGCGGCCCGCCCACTCGAGGAGTGCCTCCCACCGCTCGAAGAGCATCTGCGGGTCAGACGTGAACTGGCCATCGCTGGCTTTCTCGACGTCCACCCCGACTCCGGCACCGTCGATGAGGGTGGTTCGGCCTGCAACGTTGGCGATTCGCATCTGGACTCCAAAATTCATTCAGCCACGTGAGACTCCACAGACTGATCGTTGATGTGTCTGCCAGACTACCTGACGCTAAGTCGATCTATCAACAAAGAATCGATTTTACTCTCTGGGCCATGTCGACCTAGTCGAACGCGAATCAACAGGCAACCACGGCCTCGTACTTGGATTCCTTCGCCGACGCCCCTTGTCAACGCTGATGGCGCGGCGTGTCGAGCGGCAGGTAGGGACGTCCCCGACGGCGCGCCCGGTGCAGCTTGGACCCGTGCGCTGTGCGCCACCGGTTGGGTTATCCACGCGCCAGGGCCGGGACCAGAGCACTCAGAAGGAAGTAACCAAATTTGGGCTACCCGCCCCCGGGCGCACCGCAATAGATGCGCTCAGATCGACCATCAAACAGCGGGACTGAGGGCACCTGCACCGGGGCGTGAGCGTCCGAACAGCTGCTCGTATCCACGCCAGTTAGCCACTGCGTGCCAGAGCGTGACAGCCACCGGGATGACCAGTGGGGAGAAGACGATCAGCAAAATCGCGATGACCTGGGGGTACAAGTGCAGATCCATGGATGTTCCTGTTCTGGTAGTCCCGGACGCGGCTCCGGCTTGTCGTTGGCTGCCGCTGGCGCCGCTGCCATTGGTTGACCTTCTGCGGTCTCCTGCGTCACGGAGTGATCGTTCAGCTACGACTGGTCACAGTACGGCATATAAAGTCGATTAGTCAATTGATAATCGATTTTCTTGAGGACTCCATCGACTTCGGTCGAGCGGGGACGACATGGACGACAATCGCGACTACATACTGGATGTCCGAGCCATCGTCACCGAGCGCCATGGCCGACATGCGAACCGCAGGTCACGTGAAGCCCGACGGCATCGCGACCATGCCCGGGTCGAAGTGTGGATACTGCACAGGACGGCATCGCCCCACCCGCGCGTCACCGGATGGCCGCCGTGCCCGCGCCGGCCCAGGCCCGATCGGCACTGACACCCAGTCGTGGGAGCCGCGCCGTTCCCGCAATCGACCTCCACCGTGCAAAAGTCGATCATTCGATGAATAGTGGTAACTAGTCGGAAAATCGGTTAGTGTGTCTGATATGAGCGGTATCCACCAGCGGCGCGCCACCGCCGACGCGGCGATGCTGCGCTGGCGTGGGCTCGCACGGGCAGACGGCGTCTGCAGCGGCAGGAGGGTATGAAGGTGGCTATAGGAGCGTCGAAGAAGGGTCCCCCGGTGCGCTCGGTAGGCGCGAATGCCGCAGGTGCGCCGAGTCTCAGTGTGGCGGTGCATGCACGGATGCGGGCGGAGATCTTGGCGGGCCGGTTCGATCCGGGCGCACGGCTCAGCCCGCGCGGGCTGGCGACCGAGTTCGATGTGAGTCTGTCGGTGGTGCGCGAGGCGCTGTCTAGGCTGGCAGAGCAGGGTCTGGTCGTTGCCACGCCCCAGCTCGGCTTCTCGGTGGTGCCACTAGACGTCGACGACCTGGTGGACCTGACGAAAGTACGGGTGCTGATCGAAGGCACCGCATTGAGGGACGCGGTCGAGCACACAGATCTCGAATACGAGATGCGCGTGGTAGCCGCGCATCACCGGCTGACTCGTACCCCGTGCTTTGCCGACGAGGCGAGAATGACGATCACCGAAGAATTTGCCAGCGCACACGCGGCCTTCCACGACGCCCTCATCAGCGCCTCACCCAGCCTGCGGCTGCGCGAGCTGGCGGCGAACCTGCGGGACCAGTCGGAGCTGTACCGGCGCTGGTCGGTACCGTTTTCGCCGGACGACGAACCCCGCGACGTCGCCGAAGAGCACCGGCGGCTGGTCGAGGCCGTGCTCGACCACGACGCCGACAAGGCAGTGCAACTGCTCGCCGATCACTTCAACCTGACCACGGCGATTCTGGTCTCCTACGCCACCTCCGTCGCCGCGGCGGATTCAGAAGCAAGCGCCTGACAGGTCTTCAGCTCGGCCGCCGCGGCCGATTCCCAGCAGCTGCCTCACGCCCGGCGGCCGAACAGTTAGGAACCGGTTATGGCTCCCACCAAGCGGCGCCTGGGCGCCGCCCTCGCCGCGGCCGCTGTCCTCGGCATCGCCGAGTTCGTGCGTCGTGACTATCGCGCCTGGATCGCCTTAGGCGAAGGAGGAATCGCGCCCGGCGCCCGCGGCTGGCTCAAGGTGACCGCCCTGCGACTGGCCGCCGCGGACCCCACTGACCTGTCCAGGCTGCCCGCCGGCAGCGCGCATCCGAGGCTGCGCAACTTGCCCCAGCGGACGGGTCCGCGCCCGCGGGTCGGTACGCATCCCATTCCGCACCGACAACTCGACCAGGAAAGTCCCGCGTCGGTGGTGGCTGCCCTGGACAATCTGTTCACCGCCATGCTTGAACAGCATGCGCCCGCCGTCGTGCAGCGCGAGAGCGGCTACGAGCAGCACCATCCCGCGCTGTTCACCGACGCACTGGTGTCCGCGGGTGCCTCGTCCACCGGAGAAATCGCGCACTACCACCGACCGCAGGGATCGATGCACCTGCACCTGCGCCCTGAGGACGCGCGCGTGGTAATCGAACGAGGCTGGGGCGAGCTGCACGGCCTGTCTGGCAAAGCGGGTCTGCCGACAAGCTATGCGATGATCTACGCCCCCCGCGACCGCCGGGAGCTGGACGTCATCGAAGCCATCCTGGCCGCGACCATCGACTGGGCCACTACATGAATCCCTTTGCGCACTGGCCACGCATCATTCGCCCTACAGGGGCCGAATAGCCGCACATCAGCCGGTGGGCAAAAGACCGCCGGCCTGAACCCGCCCGGGACACGCCGACGCGAGAATAGGCAGTTTCCGTGGAAGGTAAGTCCGCCCAACAGTCTGCGGACCCTGTTGCGGCCGGGCAACAAAGTCGGGCGGCAGTCGCCACCCCGGGCTGCCGCTCACCGCCGATCACACCGTGATTGGGTGATCCGATCACCGCGTACGGACAGCTGTAAATCATCCAGACAGCTGCTCGGCCCTAAAGACTTTGGTTGCGCGGCACTGTGATTCCTCTACTCGAGTCGCAGGACAATGCCCACAGTGTCGGCACCAGTGGCCGGCGCAGTCAGCGAGCAGCGTCGACATCACGCCAGCCCTTTCGACCCTGACGTGATGTCCTGTCCTACTCTGCGGCGAGCAAGCTCCTACACAGCTCGACGGTCGTGCGCTCCACCAGATCCAGGTGGTGATCGGTCTCCGCGCGGCTCGTCGCCTCGTCACCGCTGACGAACGCATCGAGCAGCCCATGGTGATCGTGGAGCGCGATTCGCTCGCCGCGGAATGCCAAGGCAGTCATCCGCACGTACCGATCCGCGATCGTCCAGAGGTTCTCAAGAGTCCTGCGGGTGACATCCTGTGTGGCCGGTGCAAGAAGGGAAGCATGAAACTCTCGGTGGGCGGTCATGATCGCTTGGACGTCTTGCCGTGCACTATCGACGAGTTGTGCCAGATCAGCCTGAGCAGAGATAGCCCGCTCGATATCACGAGCTTTGCGCGCACCGGCAGCTCGGGCAGCAATGTCGGGCTCGATGAGCCGCCTCAGGCGGTATACCTCACACAACTCGTCCATGCTCATGGTCGCAACGCGCGGCGAGCGCCGTGGCGGCATCACCACCAAGCCCTCGGCCTCAAGCGCGCGCAGCGCCTCGCGCACCGGAATGTGTGAGACACCGAACCGCTCCTGCAGCTCTCGGGGAAGGAGCTTATCCCCTTGCGAGTAGTCACCAGACAAGATCAAAGACCGAATCAGACCGACCAAGTCCCGGCCTAGCCCCTCAGAAACCTGAACTTGCTGGTAGTGATCTGAACTTACCGGCGACACAAACGCGCTCCTTCGATTCGCAAGCCGCGCGCGAGGCGCACCCAACATCTGAACGGTGACCGTTGACACACACAAAGATTATAAAGTAGAAAGTATTGAGTCGCAACGAGGTGATGGACCCGTCGCCGACCATCCTCCAAAAAACCCAGGTGAAACCGCGTGCAAGCCGCCCCGCAGGGCGCGCGAACAGCTGAAGACGTGACTGTTGACACACCAAAAAGCCTATAGAGTTTCTTGACACGATAAAACTGTATAGCTTATAAATTATACAGATCCATCGATGTGGACCGACATGAGCCCAGCACAGTCGCCGCGCAACGCCGACAACGACGAACTGACTCGGGGCGAACGCAAGTCGGCATCCCGAGGACGCCGCTGAGCATCACCCCGCGGATGTCCGGGGGTCGGGGGCATCGCCGACATCGAGGTCGGCTTCGCGCTGAACAACCGAATGAGAACAACTCAATAGCCCAGACCCTCCCCTAGATTCGTCGGAAACCGAGGTAACAAATGTGGCTAGTAGAGCGCAGCGACACCACCTACCGCTCGCCGTGGGCCAGCGGCCGTGACGCGAAGCACTACATCGGCTGCCTTGGCCGTGTGGTCCCCATCACCGCCCACAGCTTTGACATTCAGCTGCCCTCGGGCGGGCACGTCACGGCGACGATGGTGAAGGGGTAAACGATGAATACCGTTGAACCCATCGCTATTTCGGTCGGCAAAACGCAACGTGTCCGCTCCGACATATGGCACTCGGTCTGGACCGACACCATCGTGGCTGGTCCGCCACAGACGCCGCTCTTGCTAGCCGATGAAGACATAGTCGATGATCCGACGACAGCCGCAGACCCTGAGTTGGCCCCCAGCATCAACAACCGTCGTCGGCCAAACGCCACCAATATCCCCCGCATGCCGGCCGATCTGGCAACCGGTGACGCCGCCGACGCGCCGAAGACACCAGCGGTTTCGACCGCGGTCGATCGACTGGACGTGCGTTCGCTGTCACTAACGTTGCCGAACGGACGCCAGCTGCTCAGCAACGTATCGTTCAGCGCGCGTCCCGGTACGCTGACCGCGATCATCGGCCCATCGGGTGCCGGCAAGTCCACGCTGGCCAAGTTGGTCGGCGGGGTCCTCACCCCCACCACCGGCGAGGTGAGATTCGCGGGCCACTGCATGTCCGACGACTACGCCGGGCTACGCCACCGCATCGGGCTCGTACCCCAAGACGACGTCGTGCATCACCAGCTGACCGTGCGCGCCGCCCTGCGATTCGCCGCCGAACTGCGGCTGCCGGACGCCGCCACCGAGGAGCGCGCCGCCGCGGTTGCGCGGGTACTCGAGGAGCTAGAGCTGACCGACCACGCCGACACCCGAGTCGACAAACTCTCCGGCGGACAACGCAAACGCGCCTCGGTGGCCATGGAACTACTCACCCGGCCCGCGCTATTGATCCTCGACGAGCCGACGAGCGGACTGGACCCGGCGCTGGACCGCCAGGTGATGACCATGTTGCGCCGGCTAGCCGATGCCGGCCGGGTGGTGCTCGTGGTCACCCACTGCCTGACCTACCTGGACGTCTGCGATCAGGTGCTGTTTTTGACGCCCGGCGGCAAAACCGCCTACTGCGGGTCACCCCACGACATCGGTGCCGTCCTGGGCAGCGCCGACTGGGCCGACCTGTTCACCCGCATCAGCGCCGACCCAGACACCGCCCACCGCGACTTCTTAACTCGCCACGGCGCACCCCCCGCGCCGCTGCGGGCGCCGAGTTCACCCACGGCTGCGCCGCCGCGGCTGCTGCGGCAGACCTCTACCGTGGCCCGACGCCAAGCGCGGCTCGTCCTGGCCGACCGCGGCTATCTTGCGTTCCTGGCGGTGCTGCCGTTCATCCTGGGTACGCTGTCGCTGCTGGTGCCCGGCGACACCGGGCTCGGTGTCGCCGACCCATACAGCCGCGCCGCCGAGGAGCCGGTGCAGGTCGTCTTTATGCTCAGCATCAGCGCCATGTTCATGGGTTGCGCATTGACCATCCGCGACTTGGTCGGCGAGCGCTCCATCTTCCAGCGCGAACAAATTGCAGGCCTGTCGGCCACTGCGTATCTGGCCGCCAAGATCGCGGTGTACGCCGTGGCCGCCGCCACCCAAACCGCCGTCCTGACCGCGATCGTCGTCGTCGGCAAGGGTGCACCTACCCGCGGTGCCGTCCTGCTGAGCAATCCCATCCTCGAGATGTATACGACCCTCGCCGCCACGGCCATCGTCTCCGCGATCATGGGGTTGGCGCTGTCAGCGCTGGCCAAGTCCCAAGACCAGATCCTGCCCATGCTGGTCCTGGCGATGATGCTGTCCATCGTCTTCTGCGGCGGGATGATCCCCGTCAGCGGGCGACCCGTGCTCGACCAGCTCTCCTGGGCGAGCCCCGCCCGCTGGGGCTTCGCCGCCACCGCATCAACCACCGACCTGGCCACTATTGCGCCCCTCCTGCAAACGAACGACGCGCTGTGGTCACACAACACCTGCTGGTGGCTCCTCAACATGGCCATGCTCATCGTCCTTGGAACAACCTTGGCGGCCGCCGTACGGTGGCGCACCCGGCTGCGATTGGCCCGGTCACGATCGGCCCGCCAGACGGCCAAGCGATCCTGCCGGCCGCGGCCACTACCGCCTTGCAGTAACCCGCTCAAACTCCGCGAAACCACTGTGCGCCGAATGACCCCGACGCAGACACCGTGATCGCCGCTGACCGCAGCTTGTTAGCTGACTGGAGCCAACGACGCCGCCACCCCGAAATTTGCTCCGAGCGAGCAAGAGTCCGACCCCCCAACCAAAAAACGGCGGGCAACGACATGGAACTGAACCCACTCCACCAATTATCGAAAGGGACTGAAATGAACGATGTCACGAAGCTGGTCGAGGCTCACCTAGCCCTGTGGGCAACTACCGACTCGGATGACCGCACGGCTCAGATCGCCCAAAGCTATACGCCGGACGTCTATGTCGTTGAACCTGACGGAGTCCTGGTTGGCCGGGAAGCGTTGAACACGCGCATCGGGCGGCTACAGGAACACTTCGGAGGGCTCTCGTTCGTCGTGAACGGCGCGGTCGAACACCACAATGGCTACGCCTCATACCAGTGGGTTCAGCCAGCCACGGCCAAATCAGACGAAGTGCGCGGCTGGGACGTGCTCCATTTCGACGGAGACCTAATCGACCGTTTAGTTATGTTCATCCCGGGCTTCGACAAATTAAACGTGCCCGGTCACGCGGTTTGATTAGACGGTGCGCGGAGCTAGTTGCGCGTTTGGTCGGCCAGCACCCGATATGCAGTTGCCCTGCTTACCCCGAGCGTCGTGGCGATGGTGCTAGCCGACTCTCCGGCGGATTACGTGTAGAACCGGGCGCGGCGCGGTGTTGTGCGCTCCGCGCTAGCGTCACCGCTTCTTTCCTGCTGCTGTCCAAATCAGAGATTGATCGTCTCGTCAGCTTTGCGCGCAACGAACCGGTGAAGGCCCGACTCCGATGCTTCCCAATCGCCACCAACTCGTCCTGATTTCGCGGCAAGTCGCCGCGCGAGCGATCTCAGCGCCCGCCGGCCGCCCGCGGAACTCGCCTTTGCACGGCCACCGCGATCCAACCGCGGTCTACCGGGTTTAGATCCCGGTCTTTTCGGTGCGCACCGGGCAGGGATCCGGCGTGTGAGGCATCAGCGCATTGGGCGGAATGTCACCAAACAAGCCGGCCTGGAAGTCCTCCAACGCTTGCCCGAGTTCGGCTTTGGTGTTCATCACGAACGGTCCGTACGCCGCGACCGGCTCCCGGATGGGCCGCCCGCCCAGCACAAGCACCTCCAGGGCGGGGCTACGCGAATCCTGCTG
>Ga0210389_10003760_pt1 | contig 11839 bp, 16 predicted proteins | sample IncBWH28OmetaG_FD_160127 | JGI IMG/M metagenome (GOLD analysis project Ga0210389, IMG submission 160127) | Forest soil microbial communities from Barre Woods Harvard Forest LTER site, Petersham, Massachusetts, United States - Inc-BW-H-28-O ... | reverse complement strand
GGACTGGATCGCGATCACCACCGGGCTCATCAACGACGCGCGCGAGGCCCTGATTGATGATGAGCCCGCGACTGCCTGCGCCCGATGACCGCCGCGCAGCCGCAAGCCAACCCGCGGTGGTTCGATACCGCCGCACGCCTGGAGCACGACGAGGACCGCGAGCAGCCCGGAGTCGTCTGCCACGTCCGCCCCGACCTCGGGGGACGCCTCACCGCTGAGGTCTCGCAAACCTCAGATGGCCGCTGGATGGCGCGGCTCTTCGACCGGCCCGACTCCTACACCGAGGTCACGCGCACCCACAAGATCGCCGCCGAACGCCTCGCCACCGAACACTCCGACCGCCTGACAGCCGAGACGTTCTTCGCCGACAGCGAGCCAGAGGCGGCACAGTGACGCCCCGCGCCAGCGCCGACGGCGGCGCGGCCTCCGCGGGCGGCGAGCTCGCCAGCGACCTCCAGGCCCTCGGCCTCGACCTGCGCGAGCTTCAGGCCCGCATCGAGACGGCCGCCGACCAAGAGCCGCTCCTTCCCCTGACCGACGAGCGCCTGCAGGAGATCGAGGGTGTACGCGCCGCCGCCGCCGCCCTGGAGGACATCGTCACGCGCGCGCGCAACCGCGCCGTCGCGCAAGCCGTCGCCGCCCGCTGGACCTACGCGCGCATCGGCAGAGCGACCGGCCTCAGCAACAGCCGCATCGGCCAGATCGCCCCGGCGCGAGCCGGCCGCGATCCCGCAACCGAACTCACCCCCAACAGCACCAAGGCAAGGAGGCAAAGCAAATGAGCACCGACCATCGCCGCCGACGTGACAGTGACACTCAACGACAATGTCGCCCGCGAGCTACTTTCCCTCGATGGCGTAGTCGAGGGGCGACGAGGACGCGGAGCGTCCGTGGTCTGTGGACGAGATCGCCCGCGAGCTGGGCGACCACAACCGGACAGTGGACGGCCTCGCACGGCTCTACGGGTCCGGCCTGATCCACCGCATGGGCGAGTTCGTGTGGGCCACGGGGGCCGCGCTTGCCGCAGACGCAATATCGCTGTAGCCGCTCCGAGCGCCACGTCGCAGGATTGGGCGTGGCGCTTACCGGCATAGCAAGCAGTCTCCAAGCCCGTTGATTACGTCTTTTTCTGCGATCAGGTCAAGGCCTTCGATTAGCGTCTCGCTCGCCTCCGACAGCGAGCTATGTATCTGGCGAATCTGCTCTCGCTGTGGCTGCTCGGCCGCTTCCGAAAGCACAGCGCGCAACTCGTCTTCGATGCCCTGACGGGTGCGGTCACCGGGCGGGGGGTCCGGTATCAGTTGCCACGACCCGAGTTCCAGCCAGAGTGGCTGTAGCGGCGTCACATGGAAGGGAAGCTCCGCGTCCTCAGCCTCAGCGCTGCCCGAGATCACGCCAGCCCATCCCCAAGAAAACGGTGGTCGGTCGTAGGCGAGTGCTCGCAAGCGTGCTTCTACCCTCTCTCGAAGCTCGCGGCGCTCAGCCTCCAACGCGGCAATCTGCTTGTTCCACACCGAGATGAGTTCCGCGACTGCCGGGAAGTGTTCGGCGAACGACTGCCCCCTACGCTCATCGCCAGGGCCGCCGTAGAAGGCGTGTTGACTCGCGACCACATAGCCCCGCAAGGTGGCTGCAACCTCCCGAAGCGCGTCGCGATGCTCGTCCGACACAGGTCCCGCATCCGCATCATCATCGCCATCGGCACGCTCAGCAAGCGCCTGCTCCACGGCACACTCTGAACTCGCAGCCGCCTCAGCCGCAGCGTCACCGGCAAGCGCGACCGGAGCGCGAACAAGCGCAATCGCGAACGCCAGTATCGCGACACAGCCGAGTGCCGCCAGGGGAATCAACAAAAGCCCTGTCAACGTCGCGCCGTCCACCCGCGCACCAAACACAAGGCCGACAAGGAATGTGACGACAAGTAGCGCAGCGGTGAACCGCACGTGGCTCCCGATCCAGCGCCACGCATCGTGACCAGCGCGCAGCCAAACCGCGCGATAGTACATCCGCATCTCCATCCGCGCAGCCTACGCAGCTAGTGCGTGCCGGGTTCGCTCCATCCGGGGTGGTCTCGAGGTGTCGGCGGTTCGAGTCCGCCTCTCGCCATGCCGCGCCGGGGTTTTGGACGACGACCCCTACCCGTTGTCCAAAACCCGCCCGCAACCGCCGGCAACCGGAGGTATCTCGACCCGCCAGCGGCGCAGGCGCAGGAATGGCGGGCCAGGGAAAGCCCTGCAAATAGGCCATTTATAGCCCGCGCTTTCTCGCCTCTCAGCGGCATGGGCGCACGGCTGAAAATCGTGGTGTCCCGGGTTCGAATCCCGGTCTCGCCATCTGGACGCTGCAACCTAGTGTGCTCAATTTGGGCCTTGAGAGGGGTTCCGGGCCGGAAATCGAGGGCTTCCGTCCTCGTCGCTGACCGTTCCGGCGTGATTCGCGCGCCCATCGGGGGCGCAGGCACGTGAAATGGGTGAGCCGCCCAGGGGTGATCCCCCGTGGGCGGCTGGTCGGAGCTATGCGGGCTGTGGCTAGGAGCCGGGCGGCGAAGCCGCGCGCTCGGATGGCGGCGTTTCCTTGCCGATGCCGAGCGACTTCGCGCGCGGGCCATACGGGTGGCAAAGACCCACGCGAGCGCGCCGATCAACGAACGCCTTCGCGGCCTCAACGGCGCGCTCCATGAAAGCCCTCTCCCCCCTTGGTCCCTTCACGGGGTTCTCGGGCGGTTCGGCGAGCCAGTTGTTGATCGAGGCGATGCGCAGCCAATCAACGAAGCAGGCCACGCTCGCGCGCAAGCGGTGCCCGCCGATGCCTATCGCCTTCGGCCTGTTGGCGAGGTTGTCCGCGCCGACCCTGTAACGGTCACGCCAGTAATCGTGAACCGCCTCGTACGTGCGGTGCGATTTCAGCAACTCGTGGAACAACGGCTCCGTGCGCGCGAGCGGAACCAACGAGCGCCAGTCCGTCGCGCACGTAATCGTCTGATCCCGCGCACAATCCGGCGTCGCCCCCGACGCGCAGCGGAACCACAGCCGAGGTTTGCCGTGGTTCTTGGAGTATTTGATCTGACTCATCGTTCCCCCGCAATGCTTGCAACGCATAACGCCGTCGCGGTCGTGCGACTCCTTGTCGTGGCGCCGCCCGTCGCCGTAGCGACGCCGCGGGAACACCGGGGCGATGCCGTTCCGCGTCGCGTACTCAAAACACTTCTCCACGGAGAACCCCTTGTCACCAATCACCGTCTCCGGCGTCTTGTCCGCCATCCTGCAAACACGTTCCATTAGGGCGGGGAACAAGTCGTACTCCTGCGTGCTCGCGCTTTCCACGAGCGGCACCACGCCTCCGGTCAGTCCGTCTATCGCCTTCGCGTTGTAATAACCGTGCCAGAAGCGCCTGACCCTGCCCCCGCCCGTGTACGCCCGCACGCCCGCCTCCACGTCGCGCGTCCTGTACCAGCACCCGTCCTTGCCCAGGCGGACGCGCTTGATGCGGCGCCCGTCGCGCAGCACCGTCATCGTTTTCGGCGTGACCGCCTTCGCGCTGCTCTCGCTGTCCGCGGGATCTTCCTCGTTCCACTTCTCGCGCCGCTCGCGCGCCTCACCCGTCGTCGCCCGCGGCGGGCGCAACGCGGGACCGTGCGCCGAGCCACCCGCGGCCGCAGCCCCGGCAGCAGCGGCACGCCCGCACTCCTCTCCCGGCTGGCAATCGTGGACGAGCGCGGCGTGCGTCTCGTCCTCCGTGCAGTCAACGTGAACGTGAGCCATCACACGCTCGTCGTGTGCGCGGCAGCGCTGGATCACGAGCGCCGCGGCGCTCAGAAACTCGTCGCCGGCCTTCTCCCCCAACTCGCGCAGGCGACGGTCCACCGTCTGCCGCGCCGGCCTCCTGTCGAATTCGCACTCCTTCCAGAGTTCATCCGTCGTCTCGTCGTACCACGGCCGCACGTCAACGTAACCGCTGACGACGAACGCGACCGCGACTAGCTCCCAACAACCAGGATCGCGTTTCCGCGCGTACTTCACTTCCAATTCACACGCTTTCCGCAGACCGTCCCACACCCACGACTCTTTCTTGACGAGCCGCACGACGTTCAACGAGCCGCGCAACAGCGGGTGCTGCGAGCAATCCGTGGCGCCGATGATACGTTCAGGTGGTTGATAACGGAGCTTAGGCATGGGCTTCGGCTACGGAAGGGCTATCGCGGCTCCGCAACGGTGCAGTTGCGCTCGACGTTTGATCGAGTCACACCAATTCGCTAGCTCGTCTCCACGCGTCGCGGCCCACGAGGCGCGCAGCAATTCGCCGCGCAACACGAGGAGCCCGTCCGCTTGGAGAGTCGCCGCGCCGAGCCCCACCACGTCGGCGGGGAGACGCAACCGCTGCGCCAGTTCACCCACACGCCACGGCCAGTCCTCCGCGAGCACGGCCGCGAGGATCGCGGCCTCAACACGCCGCCCCCGCTCATACGGCATCAAGTCACTACGCTGGTGCTGCATGGGAGATTAGTCCTCCTGTGCCGGGCTCCGGGCGGCTGCAACCGCGCCGGAGCCACTAAGCGATTAGGGTCGTCGTGGGCCTGATTCGGTGCCGGCTTACACGTCACATGAAAGCTCGATTAGCGCCCCCGCACTCGAACATTCGTCGAGTGTTCTAGTGCCGGGCTAAACAGTGAGATAACCGGCTCAAACCTACGCAAAGCCTTTACCTATTCGCGCCCCTGCACGTATCCTCGTATGAATGGGAGCCGGGCGGGGAGCGAGACGCCGAGCTAGCAGCCCGTTCGTTCACGGGACGCTGAGACGCGCCAAGTTGGAGCCGCAGCGGCGCGGCAGAGTCGTTCACACGTGCTACCGAGAGGCGTTGCAGTACCGCACCAACGACGGGTCCGTTCACCGGCTCTACCTCGTTGACGAGTACGGGATGCGTGCGTCCGTGACGGCGCCGACCGATCCCCTGCTTGAGCACTGGCGGCGCCGAGCCTGCGGACCAGATGCGTGCCCGCCACCATCGGCGGCGAGGAGTTACACGATGCTGATCGGCGAAGATGACCTGTTTTGGGCCGTGGGCGCCCGCGACGCCGACCAGGAGGCATTCGACGCGGGCCGGCCACGAGCGCCGCTTGACGCCGTGCCGTTCATGGACGCGATCTACTGGGGCACGTACCGACGCGGACACTTGCGCGAGCGCGACGGCGAGCAATGCCGCGTGTACGCCGTGGAGGAGCGCAGAGCCGGCAAGGGCCGGCGCGTACCCGCGAGGTACGGGATTCGCTTCCCCGACGACGACCCGTACTGGGTCGTGCCCGCGAGCGAGGTAGTCATCGCGGCCACGCACCGCCCCTAGACGCGCGCTAGTTCGTCGCGCGTGGGGCGTAGGCGGGGGAGCGGCGCTCCCGCGGGATCGGCAAGTCGTCTAGGAGTGAGCCCGGCGACACGCCAAGCGCGTCGGCGAGTATCAGGATCGTCAGCAGCCGCGGCTCCGTCAGCGCGCGCTCAATCTGACTGACCTCCGTGCGGTGCATCCGTGCCACGCGGCCCAACGTTTCCTGCGAGTACGGCGTCGCCTCCCGCGCCGCGAGCAGGTTCGCCGCGAAGGCCGCGAGGATGACGGCGCGCTCCCGCGCGTGCGCCCCCGGCGTGCCGCTCGGATGGTTCGCCCGCGGCACGCGCTAATCCCACAGCCGGTAGTTCCGCCGGCTCCCGTGTTCGCCGCTGGCAACTTCCGGCTTCGCGTCGTCGGGCTCCGGCCACTCGCGCAGGCAATGAGTCGCCGATCCCACTCGCCTGCACGCCTTCTCAACGCGCCCCGCGAGGGCGTACCACGCATCCGAGGGCGCGGACTCGTCAGCGAGCAACGCCGCGGCCCCGTCCAACGCGGAGCGCAGCTCGTCGCGGAACCCGCCGATGCGCTCCGTCCCAGCGGTGCGGCCCTCGCGCCAGCGGCGGTGTTGCGGGGACTCCGGCAGAGAGACGGGCTCCGCGTCCCTGAGCCTGCGCTTGCCCTCGCGGGTGAGCGCGAGCAAGTCGTAGCCGCGGCGCCGGAACTCCTCCACGACCCCCGCGGCCACCAACTCGCGCAGCCGCGGACGCAGGCGGCGGCTCGTCACGGCGCCCTTGCGCAGACCCAGGTGTTCAACGAGCGTGAGGTAGAGGACGCCCGGCTTGTCGTCGCCCTTGTGCAGCTCGGCGCGCCCGAGCGCGGCGAGGATCACGTCGTCGGCCAGCGGCATCGCCGGGTCAAGGACTTCCCCGCGATGAACGAACTCGGACGACTTCACGCCGAGGGTGCGCGCGAGGCGCATGATGAGTACGAAGTCGGGTTCGCGCCGGCCGTCCTCAACGGCGGCGAGGCGCGTCGCGCTGACGCCGCGTGTCGCGGCGGCCGCGTCGGCGATGCTGATGCCGCGCTCCTCGCGCACGGCCCGCATCGCCGCGGAGAACGCGGCGACGCTCGGACCCGGCAACGACTCGTCGTTTCTTGGCTCGCTCGGCATCGGGCGTCGAACGTACGCCGCGGCGTGCGAGCAATCGAAAAGATTTCGAAATCGAGGCTACGACTGGCTTCTCAGCAACTCGTCAGCGCGCGTGACGAGCACACCCGGCATCGTCTTGAGGGCACGCGCGAGCTTCACGAGCGTCGCGTACTCGGGGTTGCCAACGCCGCGCTCCACGTCGCCGAGGACCGTGATGTGCAGGTTGGCGGCGTCCGCCAACGCCTCCTGCGACAAGCCGGCCTCAACGCGCGTGAGCCTCACGGCCTCGCCGAGCGCGGCGTGCTCCGGGGAACGCGGCTCGGACTGGCGGCGGGGCGGCACGCGGCGCAGCCTCGCCTAGAACGATCGACGATGTTAGAGGCCAAAACCGCTAACACGCTGTACAACAAGCCGACGCCCTAACCACCAACGAACCGCAGGGAGGCACACAATGGGCAAGGCGAAACGATGCAGGGCAGTTGCGATCAGCGCAAGCGTCGCCGCGATAAGCGCAGCCACCGCATGCCAGGCCGCTGACGCGGCGAGCGAGGCTGCTTCCACCGCACACGCCCCGCGAGCCGCGGACAAGCGCGAGCACGCGGGATCGCACCGTCGCCGCAAGCCGTCGCCGCAGCACGGCCCGTACGTGTACACGGTCGTCATCGGTGAGACGGAAGCCGACGAGAACACGCCAAACATGACGTGCACCGCGGCGGGCATGCGGATCACGGGCGTCGGGACGTTCGCGGAATCCCCCGACGCCACGGCGTTGTGGGAACGCACGCCCGCGGCGTGGAAGCGGTTGTACGCGATCACGACGGGGCCGGCTACGACGGTAACGGTCGGTTGGACGCCGCCGTCGGAGCGGCGCGAAGCCGAAGAAGAATCGGACGCTCACAACGGCTTCATCCTGAACCCTCGGCTGTGGAGCAAACCCGAGACGACGCTCGCGAGCACGATCTGCGCCGCGACCACCCCCGGCGCCGTCGTCGGCGAAGTCGGCGAAGCACTCGCGACGTGGGTACTGCCCGCGCCCGCGAGTAGCGCGGCAGCGCTCATGGCGACGCCTCCAACGAACGTATCCCCGAACGAACTACGCATCGCATTCGAAGTGCTCCCCGGCGGCTCGGTGCCGGCGTTTGCGCCCCTGAAATAACCGACGCGGGGCAGGCCGATCGGTGGAACCCCTCATCCTCCTGCGGGGCGTGCGCGAGGTCGCCGCGCTCGCGAACCCCGAGGAGCCGGCTAGGGCGCCGCGATCCGCGTTTGACGCTGAGCGCGAGCGCAGCCCGGAGCACGCCGACCTACCAGCGGCGCGACGGATCACCGAACAACTGAAAATGCCGTGGCGGGAAGTGCTCGCGGTAGCCCACGCACCCGAAGCGGCACAGAACAAACTCCTCGGCGTGAAGGCGCGCAGCGCCCCCGTGAACTGGCTCACCCGCGACGGCGTGCGCTCCGCGCTGCGCGTCGCAGCGTTGCGCCGGGGAGTGGATTCGCTGACGCTCGCCGAGTACCGCGCGGAGCGCAACGCGATGCTCGCGGCGGACCGCGCCCGTTGGCTGCATGGTGGTGCCCTGCGCCTCCCCACGGACGAGCAGGTCATCGCCGTCGCGGACTCGTGGGAGGCGGCGCTGCGCCTCGCCGGGCTCGCGCCAGGATCGCCGCGACCGCGAACCGTCCAGCAGGTCGCGCTGACGCGCGTCGCCGTGATTGAGCGCTTCCACGAGCATTACGGGAAGCGCCCGAGTCGCCCCGAGTTGGAAGCGTTCGCGCGTGGCAACGGCCTGCCCATGAAGGCGGAACGGAACAGGAAATGGTCGGAGATCGTCGCCGAGTGGGAACGCCAGCGGCGTGACCGTGGACTCCCGCCAGCCCGCGTCGCCGCGCGCCCGCCCGGACGACCATCGCCGAAGCGCCCCAGGACGCGTACGAGCCACTACGGCCGGAACGTGGGCGCCGCACGAGCCGGAGAGCACCGCGTCATGGGGAAGTGGACGCACGGGAAGTGTGCCGCTGCGGTGGCCCGCTACCTCGCGCAGCTCCCCGTCGGCGCGCGATCCACGGAGCGCGGCTATACCGACTGGGCCGCGACCCAACCGCGCGGAACCGTGCCCACCATGTCAACGATCCAAGAACACGGCGGCTGGGAAGCGGTGCGACGGGAAGCAAACGAACAATGCTCAGCGTCCAAAGGACTCCGTTCCGATAGCACGAACTGAACAGCAATGGCGGCACCCCCAAAGGATCAAGTCATCGCGGAAGGCGAGGATGCCCTGGATTTGCTTGAAGGCGGCGCCTACTCAGACGACAAGAAAACCCTCGCCGAACTCTCCGCGCTCCTAGAGAATGTGAGGAGTGGTGCCCTAGCCATCTCGGCCGAGCGTGAGGACAAGCGCAGGCCGGACGACTGGGGAAAACTCGCACACGAAGTGTTGCCACTCCAGTCGGCGCTGGAGGAGTACGAGAACAAGGGTACGGCGGTCGACGCGGAACTGATCGAGGCTTTCAGCGGGGCGCTGGAGGACGCCGAGAAGAGTCGGGGATAGTCGGCAACGCTGCGATTTCAGCCTCAGTCGTTTCGAGTCTCTTTTCGCGCTTGACGCGCCGCTTGCATACGAAAAGGGAGTACGCGAAGTCGTCCAACGCGCGCTGGTACTCCGCTGCTTTCTCCGCCGTCATGTCATCATAAATGTGTCGCCGGGGAACGTTGCTCACGTCGGGAACCTACGACACTCCCGCGAAAATGTAGAGCGGCCCACGAATAAAGTTCCGACGAGTCGCGCAGTCGCCCGACAGGGAGCGGCGCCGGTAAGCCGAAACGCAGAACGTGCAGCAGAACGACCTCATCCTCCTAGACGCGGTGCTGGAAGTCGCCTCGCTCGCGAACCCAACGAACTCGCGGACCGTCTCCCAGCGCGAGTTTGACGACGCGAGGGCGCGCAGCCTCATCTATCCCAACCTGCCGAGAGCGAAACGGATCACCGAAAAACTCGGCTTGAAGTGGGGGGAAGTGCTCGCGGTCGCCCACGCCCACCGGGACGAGCAGAACCGTCTCCTCGGCGCCAAGGGGCGCGAACCGAACACGAAATGGGTCACGCCCGAGAACGCGGCGTCCGCCCTCGCCGTCGTCGCGCACCGCCTCGGCGTGAACTCACCAACCCAGGACGAGTACCGTCGCGAGCGCGAGAAGATGCTCGCGACCGACGCGAAGCGATGGATGCACGGGAGGCAGCTACGCATGCCCTCCCGCCAGCAGATCGTCGCCGTACACGGCTCCTGGGACGCCGCGCTGCTCGCCGCTGACCTGCTAACCACGGCGGAGCGCGAGAGGAAACCCGCGAAACCAATGGCGCGAGGGAAGCAGAACGATTGCGTGGCCGAGATCGCGCGCTACCTCACGGAGACGGGGCGTCGGCACTCCACGGCGGAGGGATACAAGGACTGGCGATCAAAGCAGAAGGCGGCGCCGTCGATGCGCACGATCGTCGCACGGCACGGCAGTTGGAGCACCGCGCACAGCGAAGCGCTGGACCTCCTCGTGGAGAGGGAAGTGCTGAGCCGCCCGCCCTTTGGTGGTGCGGCGTGACACACTCCGTTCTAACCGATCTGGGAGCGTCGAATTCGGCGATTTCGCGTCCATTCCCGGCGGCGACGCAGCGACGCATGCACGTCCGATTCCGCCCCCGCGTCCAATCGCGACCCGGCGACGCGTACCAACCCCCGCGATGACGGGCCAATTTTGGCTCCAGATGGATATTGAGCACTGTCCTCGGCGATTTCGCGTCCATTCCCGGCGGCGACGCAGCGCCGCATCCACGTCCGATTCCGCCCCCGTGTCCAATCGCGACCCGGCGACGCGTACCAACCCCCGCGAGGACGGGCCAAGTTTGGCTCCAGGTGGATATTGAGCACTGTCCCATCTGACGTTTGCGCTGCAAACTGGCGGTCTTCGAGAGTTCGCGGCGGGGCGTTTGGTGACGGTCGTGGTGGGTTTCTCGCCGTCGTGTCCATTCCGTGGCAACGACGTGGCGATGGTTGGCGTCGGCTGCTGGGGTAGCGCGGCGAAGCGGTCGCGGGCCTTGCGCACGAGGCCGTCGAAACTCGCGCCGTGGCTTCGGTCCACGCGCTGCTCCAGCTGGGCGTAGACGTCGAGGGTCATCTTCGAGTCGGCGTGTCCGACCTGGCTCATGACCCACTTGACGTCGAAGTTGTTGGCGAGCAGCGCGATCGAGATATATGTGCGGCGCAGGCTGTGCGGAGTGGCGCGCGGCAGCGGCGCGAGGCCCTTGCCGGCCAGCTCGTGGCTGGCCTGGACGGCGGCGTCGCGCACGATCTCCCCGGCTCGCTGGCGGCTCATGCGCCCACCGTTGGTGCTCTGCGCGAGGAAGCTTTCGGGGCCGGTGGGGCGCCCGCAGCGGCGCAACAGGTCAATGTGCTCGATCACCGCCTCCACGAGATCGGGGGTCATCTGCACCTCGCGTATGCCGGTGCGGGTCTTCGCGTCGGGGATGTTGAAGTGCGCGCCGTCGGGATCGTGCAGGCGCAGCTGCCCGATCTTCAGCGCGCACAGCTCGCTCACGCGCACCCCTGAGCGGCCGAGGATCTCGCACACGAGCTTCCGCCCGATGTAGCCCCGGTCGACGTTCGCGCCTGCGCGCTTGAGGTTCCCGGTGAGCCATGATCACCCTCTATCCCAGCCGTACATCAGGAAACCCACGCTGCGTAGAGTGCACGATCAGAACACATCGTGTTGGTCTGGCGGGCTGGAGGCGCCCGGCTCAGCAGAGGATCGACAAGCTAAACCGACCAGCGGCAACGGCCTGCTGGTCCTGATCAGCCGTCCGGGATCGGCGTGTCCCGGACCCCTTCGGATTGCTCGTCGACTTCGACTACGCGGTTGAGCATCCAGTCGCTCGGGGCTTCGTGATCTTGGCTGGCGCGGCGCAGTATGTTGCGCGATGGCGTCGCTGAAGAGCGGGAGCTGGGCGTCCCGTGGGCGCTGCGGCAGGACTACGAGCCCCGTGTGCAGCTCCGCGTTTGCGCAGAGTCCCATGAAGTCGGCGTGGTTGTTCGTGACGAACACGAACTCCTCGCTGACGGCCAGCGCGAGCAGCTCGTCGTCCGGCATGCCAAGCCGACCTCGGTCACGGGTGCATGTCGCCTCATGCCCGAGGTAGTGGGCACAACCGACGAGCGCCGGGGTCAGGCACTCGTCGATCCAGAACTTCACGTGCCCCGTGTGATGTGGCGCTTGGGCTCGGGACGTCTTGCGCCGGTGTCCCATGGCGCAGGGGGTCGGCCACGGCGCGGGTTGGCGTGAGTCCACAGCACCGCGACCGGGTAAGGCTCTTCCGGGATGTGTGGGTA
>Ga0210389_10003759_pt1 | contig 11839 bp, 12 predicted proteins | sample IncBWH28OmetaG_FD_160127 | JGI IMG/M metagenome (GOLD analysis project Ga0210389, IMG submission 160127) | Forest soil microbial communities from Barre Woods Harvard Forest LTER site, Petersham, Massachusetts, United States - Inc-BW-H-28-O ... | reverse complement strand
GCTGCGTGGCGATGTCGATGCCACAGGTGCATATCGTCGCCTATTGCGGCGACCTCGGTTATGGCGTGGCGCGCGGCGCGCAGATGCTGTCGCTGATGCTGGGCTTTGGCATCATCAGCCGCATCGGCTCAGGCTTTCTGGCCGACAAGATCGGCGGCATCCGCACCCTTCTGATCGGGTCGATTGCGCAAGGCGCGGCGTTGTTGATGTACCTGTTCTTCGATGGCCTCACTTCGCTCTACATCATTTCCGCGATGTTCGGCCTGTTCCAGGGCGGCATCGTGCCGAGCTATGCCATCATCGTGCGCGAGGCGATGCCGGCGTCGGAAGCTGCGACCCGGATCGGGATCGTGATCTTTGCATCCGTGTTCGGCATGTCGTTCGGCGGCTGGGTGTCGGGTGTGATCTTCGATGCGACCGGCTCTTATGGTGCCGCGTTCCTCAACGGGCTCGCCTGGAATGCGCTCAACATCACCATCATGGTGGGGCTGTTGATCCGCGCCCGGCAGCGGTTCGCATTAGCCTAAAAAATCCTCATCCCACGCGATTGCGAGAGCTACTCCCGGATGCTTGTGCGGAGCCTTATCGCGTTGCCGCCTTTCGCGAGGGTTCTTCAAAGACCAACTCGTCAGCTTCCCGAAAGACCAGCTCGTCGGCTTCCAGCGGCGCGCGCGGCACGACAAGCCGGAAGATGTCCTTGCAATCGGGACATTCGTAACTGCGCACGTCGTGCCGGTTCCTGCCGGGCTGGATGCTGATCAGTGTTCTCTCGAGGTCGCAGGTAATGCACTGAGGTGCTGCCACCATGTCCGCCGCTCTTCCCGTAATGGTTGTTTGATCCGGCGGCACACTATCGCAGGCGCCCGCGCCACTGGTTAATTTCGCGAGCCGTAGGAATACGGGCCGGGATACGGGTTCGGCCGCTTCTTACGTCGCTGTTTGACGCGGAAAGAGGCGGGATAAGTGGCTGGATTGGGCAACGCGCCCGCGGCACGGCTCTTGTATGGCTGTTGTCAACTGGGTGTCATTCACGGGCTTTATTTCGGTGTGATTCGCCCGGGTATTTAAGCCTGTTGTTTTTTGCATTTCAGCTTTTGGATTTCATGACCGATCTTATTTCGACTTCGCCGACGCCGGACGAAACGGAAGATAGTTTGCGGTTCTTGCGCAGGTTTGCCGACCTGATGTCGACCGGTAGCAATTCGGACAATCTGCTCCGCGCGGCCACGACGCTCGAAGTGCAGGCCGGCTTCCTGAAGGAGACGAGGGAGCTACTTGGGGTCGAGCGCATTCGGGGCGGTGCGAATGCCGAGAGGCGCAAGGCGCTCGAGGCCGGGATCGGTGAGTTCGAGCGCGAAATCCTCGCACTGAAATCAAAGCTCGCCAAACAGCAGTTGCATTCGGATCAGGTCGTCGCCGAAATGGAGAAGCGGCAAGGCGAATTTCTATCGCGCGCCGAGGCGGCTGAGGCGCGTCTGGCGGCCATCGCGGCAGCGCCCCCCGCCGTTCCCTTTGGCTCCATCGCCGTACCGCTGTCGACCTTGCGGGTGGCGAAGGCCCAGTTTGAATCGTTCGCAGCCGCCTTCGAAAAGTCCGGCAATATCGTCTCGCAGGTGAGGTGCGAAGCCAGCGCCTCGCACCTGGAGCGCGTCATGGCGGATTCCGGTGCGTCTGAAGACACGGAAGATCGTTCCCAAAACGCGGCCTGACAAACTTCGAAACGCGTTACGCAAATCTGACGCCCTTCGCGCGGTGCGGTCGCGACTTGCCGGCGACGAACGGTTCGAACGCCTTCATTCGCTTGATCAGGTGTTGCAAGAGGCCGAGCGTGGCCGGAGGCAGCCTGCGGCCGTGGCGCGTGATGATGTGGGCTTCGGCGCTCCGCAGAAGGGGATGATCGATCGGAAGGGCGATCACTTCTCCGTCCTGCACCTCCCTGGCGGCCGCGAAGGCCGGCATGAAGGCGATGCCGAGATTGGCGCAAACGAAACTCTTGAGGACCAGGAACGAGTTGGTCCGAACGACGGGATTGAAGCTGGTGCGTTCGGATGCAGCTGCCACCTCCATGAGCTTCTGGGTGCCGAAGGATCCCCGTAATTCGGCAACCGGATAATGCGCCACGTCGGATAGTTTCGGAGCGCGTCCCAATTTCGCCAGCGGATGTTTCGGATGAACGATGGCGCAGATCGGCTGTCGGATCCTGGCGTGCGATTGCAGGCGCCGGTCGGCGGGCGGGAAATAGACGATGCCGATCTGAGCCTCGCCCTCGACAACTGCCTGCACGATGCCGTCGGTCCCGGTGATTTCGAGTGAAAACGTCAGATCGGGAAAGCGCCGGCAAAATTCCTGAAGCGGTCCTCCGAGCAGATCCCCGATATAACCCTCGCCGGTGACGAGTTCGATATGGCCGCGCTTGAGAGTCTTCAGGTCCGCGAGTTTCGCCAGCGTATCCTTGCGGGCGGAGTCTTGAATACCGGCGTACTCGACCAGCAACTGGCCGGCCTCCGTTGCCCGGACGCCGCGGCCATACCGCTCCAGCAGCGTCGTCGATACCTGCTTTTCCAGGAGTGCGATCTGCCGGCTGACCGTCGAGGGATTGACGTTCAACCGCTCCGCCGCGCCACGGATGCTCCCGAGCCTGACGGCCTGGCGCAGGTAGTGAAGTCGCTCCTGGTCGAAATCCGAGGGCATGGCAACGATCAAAATGGTTGCGGGTGAAGCGTTGCGGTTTATGCAACGATAAATCTAGTCGACGCCATATCACGCAACGGCGGAATTCGCAATCATGGCGGCGCACCGAACAGGGAAGGCCGCCTCGATGAGTACTTCAACCGTGCTGCTCGACACCGGAAGTCTCGACGTCGGCAGCCGTTCGCGGGTACTGGCGCTGGCCTTGCTCATCGTTCTCGCGGCCGAGTCGATCGGGAGCTTTACCATTCAAGCGGGTCCCGGCCAGATCGTCCTGTTGCCGCTGTTGTGGGCGCTTCTGCTCGGATGCGCGGTCGGCCTTGCAAGGGATTATCTTCCGAGCGTGGTGAGGATGGACGCTCGCTCGCAATGGTATGCGTCCGCCGTTCTGCAATCGGCGTTGCTGCTGTTCATTGCCAAGCTGGGCCTTCTTGTCGGCGCGTCGCTACCGAAGATATTTGCTTCCGGCTACGCCCTCTTGCTTCAGGAACTCGGCCATTTCTTCGGCACCATGGTCTTCGGATTGCCGGTCGCACTCCTGCTCGGCATCAGACGAGAGGCCGTCGGTGCCACCTTCTCCGTCGGCCGTGAGCCAAGCCTTGCGATCATCGGCGAAAGATACGGTATGGACTCCCCTGAGGGCCGGGGCGTGCTCGCCGAATACATCACGGGCACGGTGGTCGGCGCTGTCTTTATCGGACTGCTCGCGGGTTTTATTGCAGCACTTGGTATCTTCCGGCCGTCTGCCTTGGCGATGGGCGCGGGCGTCGGTTCGGGCAGCATGATGGCCGCGGCCTCTGCGGCGATTGCCGCGCAGCAGACCCCCGAGATCGCGAAGGAAGTCGCCGCCTTTGCCGCGGCGAGCAACCTGATCACGACCACGATCGGTACCTACTTCACCCTGTTCGTATCGCTGCCGTTCGCGAACTGGTCTTACGGCATCCTCGAACCGGTGCTGGGTCATATCGGGCTCAAGCCGCGGGTCCCATCGAGAGATGCGGGCGCGGACGCCGTGATGGACGCTGCCCGGACCGAAGTTGTGGGGTGGGAGCGTGCGATCGCATGGATCGTGACAGGTGCGCTGGCGCTGATCGGAAATTGGCTGGTCTACAGCAACGCACCGCTGGATGCGTTGCCGGGACTTGCGATCATGCTCGTGACTGTGGCCGTCGGATACATGCTTTATCGATTGACCGGCTCTCGCATTCCGGCAGTCTGCTGGGTCTCGCTGGCAGGCATGATCGCGACCTATCCCGGCGTCCCCTACGCCGGAGCGATCGCCGCCTGGACCGGAAAGATCAACTTTCTGGCGCTCACCACGCCGATGCTGGCGTTCGCCGGACTGTCGATTGCCAAGGACATACCCGCTTTCCGCAAGCTCGGCTGGCCAATCGTGGTAACGTCGCTGATGGCCAATGCCGGCACTTTCCTTGGCGCGACACTGATCGCCCAATATTTTGGTCACTGAGCTGGTAAGATAGATGGCGTCGGTGCGAGATCGCCGATGTTGCCCGCTTTGACGCCGTCCGAGACCTGATCGCCATGACCGAGAACACCAAAGCATCCCTGACAAAACTGCCGGTCACTCTTCGTGACGTCGAGGCCGCGGCTGCGACGCTTGCCGGTTTCGTTAAGCGGACGAATTTTGATCATAGCCGCACACTGTCCGACATCACCGGCGCGGATATCTGGCTCAAATTCGAAAATCTGCAATTCACCGCGACCTTCAAGGAGCGCGGCGCGCTCAATCGGCTGTCGGCCCTGTCCGCTGATCAGCGCAAGCAAGGTGTGGTCGCGGCTTCCGCCGGCAACCATGCGCAGGGCGTCGCCTATCACGCCGCGCGCCTTTCGATCCCGGCCACCATCTTCGTTCCTGCCGGAACGCCCACCGTGAAGATCGAGAATACCCGCCGGCATGGCGCAACCGTCATCGAGGGTGGCGCGACGTTGGAAGAGGCGGCGGCCTTGGCAAAGGAGCATGGCGCGAGGGGCGGCCTGACCTACATCCATCCCTACGACGATCCCCTGATCATCGCCGGTCAGGGCACGATCGCGCTCGAGATGCTGGCTTCAATGGCTGATCTCGACGTGCTGATCGTGCCGATCGGCGGCGGCGGCCTGATTTCCGGCATGGCGGTCGCGGCCAAATCGCTGAAGCCGGACATTGAGATCATTGGCGTGCAGGCCACGCTCTATCCGTCGATGTATAATGTGATCAAGGCGCAATCGCTGCCGATGCGCGGCGATACCTTGGCGGAAGGCATTGCGGTCAAGGCGCCGGGTTCGATCACCTCCGAAATTGTCGGCGCGCTGGTCGACGACATCGTTCTCGTGACCGAGCAGCATATTGAGCACGCGCTCAGCCTTTTGCTGACCATCGAGAAGTCGGTCACGGAAGGCGCCGGCGCCGCCGGTCTCGCCGCGGTGCTCGCCGATCCCGGCCGCTTCAAGGGACGTAAGCTTGGTCTGGTGCTGAGCGGTGGCAACATCGATACGCGGCTATTGTCAGGTGTTTTGACCCGTCAGCTCGCGCGCGAAGGCCGCCTGTCGCGGCTACGGTTCGACATTGTCGACCGTCCGGGTCAACTGGCCGCGGTGGTTGCGGTCTTGAGCAATGCCGGAGCCAACATCGTCGAGGTCTCGCATCAGCGGATCTTCACCGACCTGCCGGCCAAGGCGGTGGTTCTCGAGGTCGTTATCGAGACCCGCGACCGGTCTCATCTGGCGGCGACGATTGGGGCGTTACGCGCGGCGGACATCCGGGTGGATGCGAATACCTAACGGACGCTTCGATTTCTGAAGGAGACACCTGTGAACGTTAGAGATGCTAGACTTCTCATGAAATCGTTCGACGCCCTAGTTGAACAGCTAAATTTGCCTTTCTACATCGCTGAGAATTTCTGCGACAGCGACGTCAAAGAGGCTGTCTTTGCTGTCTTCGCCAACGTGATAAAAGAAATTGATTATGAAATCCTACCGAAGCTCATCTCGAAGTTTCCTGAACTTAAAGAGGACCTAAAACGATCGCAAGAAATGAGGACATAAAGATCGCCGCGTGAGTTTGTCGGCTAATTGAAGTTCGCTTAAGCCAGACGGCACCGTTGCAGATGACGTGTTTTCGTCAGGCGAAGCAATGCCGGCGCTCTAACCCCCGCCCGTAAACGTTTCGCTGCGCACCGCCCAGCCGGTCACCCTGCCTTCGATCAGCGAAAATCCTGCATAGAGCGCGACGCCGAGCGCCGCGAGGATGAACAGTCCGGCGAACACCAGCGGCACGTCGAAGCTCGAGCTTGCAATCATCATCAGATTGCCGATGCCGCGATTGGACGCCACGGTCTCGGAAATCACCGCGCCGACGAACGCCAACGTGGCGGCGACTTTAAGCGAGGCAAAGAAATAAGGCATCGTGCGCGGCAGGCCGATATTCCAGAGGATTTCCCACTTCGTCGCCCGCAACGTGCGCATCACGTCCTGTAGTTCCGGTTCGGTGGCGGCCAGTCCCGTGGCGACGTTCACGACGATCGGAAAGATGCACATGATCATCGCGGTCAGCACCGCCGGCACCGTGCCGGCGCCGAACCACAACACGAAGATCGGCACCACCGCGACCTTCGGGATCGAGGAAAATCCCACCAACAGCGGATAGGCGACGTCATAGGCGAGACGCGATGAGCCGATCAGGATTCCGAGCAGCACGCCGATGATGATTCCGAGCGCGAACCCGACCAGCGTGGTGTAGAGCGTCTGTACCGCGTGCGGCCAGATCGCGGGAAATCGGGTCCAGAGCGTGATCAGGATCTGGCTCGGCCGCGGCAACACGATGTCGGAGACATTGAAGATCAGGCACAGCACCTCCCATCCCACGAAGAAGCCGAGGATGCAGACGATTGACAGGATGCGACGGCGGGTGGTCTCGTTCATGGGGTAGCCTCCTGGGCGGCGCGCGCGGCCATGATGCGTTCGCGAAGCCGCTGGGTGAGCGAGACGAAATCGGGCTGGAAAGAAATCTCGATGGTGCGTGGCCGCGAGAACGGCACCACGGAATCGTCGACGATACGGCCGGGCCTTGCCTGCATCACGGCGATGCGGCTGGCGAGGTAGGCGGCTTCCTTGAGATCATGCGTCACGAGCAGAACGGTGGGACGCTTGTCGATCCACAGTTGCTGCATGATCTCCCACAATTCCTCGCGGGTGAACTGATCGAGCGCGCTAAAGGGTTCGTCGAGCAGCAGCAGTGTCGGATCGTGGATCAGAGCCCGGCACAGCGAGGCGCGCTGCTGCATGCCGCCGGACAATTGCCAGGGAAACTTGTCGCCGAAGCCGGCGAGGCCGACCCTTGCCAAAGACTGTTCGACGCGGTCGCGATATTCGGTGCGCCGCTTGCGGGAAAAATCTTTCTTGAACGGCGGCACGATCTTCAGCGGCATCATCACATTGTCGCGGATGTTGAGCCACGGCAGCAGCGTCGGGTTCTGGAACGCCATGCCGACCCGCGCGCTCTCGGCGCCCACTTCGCGCCCCGCCACGAACACATGGCCTTCGGTGGCTTTGAGCGTACCGGCGACCAACTTCAGAATGGTCGACTTGCCGCAGCCGGAAGGCCCGACCAGGGCTACGAATTCGCCGTGGCTGATGCGCAAGGATGTTTCTGCCAGCGCCGTGACCTGATTCTTGGCGCCGCCGAACGTTACCCGGACCTTTTCGAGATCGATGACATTCCCCACCGGCAGCGCGACGGAAGCGTCCATCATATTAGCCTTTTCTGCCGCCGGTGACTGCCGCCATGGTCTGATCGGTGTTCTTCGGCGACGGCGTCGGCATCCGCTGGATGGCATGAACCGAGCGGCCGGTGCCGCGGGCTTGCTCGTTCAGCACGCGGTTTTTCATGACAAAGCGGCCGCGCACGATGGTGTGGATCGGCAGCGCCGTGCATTGCCGGCCCTGCCAGGGCGAGATTTTCGAGTGCGACTGGGTCTTGGCGTCGTCGATGGTCCAGCGGCGGTTCATGTCGACGATCGCGATGTCGGCGTCGGAGCCAACCGTCAGCGTGCCCTTGCGCGGATATAGTCCCCAAAGCTTGGCGGGATTGTCGGCGCTCCAGCGCACGTAGTCGCGGATGGTGGCGCGGCCGCGATTGATCTCCGTCAGCATCAGCGGCATCTGGGTCTCGACGCCGGGAAAACCGCAGTCGACGGTCCAGATATCGTTGCGCGTCTTCTCTTCCGGCGTATGCGGGGCATGGTCGGTCGCGATCATGTCGACGGTGCCGTCGACAAGCGCGTTCCATAGCGGCTGCTGGTTCGGCGTCTCGCGCACCGGCGGATTGACCCGCACGACGCCGCCGGATTTTTCGTAGTCCTTTTCCGACAGCAGCAGATAATGCGGGCAGGTCTCGCCGGTGATCTCGACGCCGCGCGCCTTGGCTTCCGCCAGCGGCCGCAACTCGGCGGCCGAGGAGATATGAAGCACATGGATGCGCGCGCCGGTCCATTCCGCCAGGATCGCCGCGCGTGCGACGGCTTCAACAGCGACGACCGCGGGGCGCGACGCCAGATGCGCGATCGGCTCGGTGCGGCCGGCGGCACGCAAACGTGACTCCCGCCGCTCCATGATGGAGTTGGTCTCCGCATGTAGCGAAATGCGTTTTCCGGTGGGCGCGACCAGTTCGAACAATTCGAGCATCGCACCGGTGGAGGGGGAGGGGATGCGGCCGAAGGTGTTTCCCATGTAGCACTTGAAGCCGATGATGCCGCCTTCGACCAGCGCGGGGATATGCTCAAGGCTTTCTTCGCCCAGCACCGCATAGAGGCCGTAGTCGACGTAAGCCTTTTCCGAAGCGATCTTGTGCTTGGCCGCGAGCGACTCGGCGTCAGCAACGGTCGGCAGCGTGTTCGGCATGTCGAACACGGTAGTCACGCCGCCGAACGCAGCCGCCGCGGTGCCGCTGCCGAAGTCTTCCTTGTGCGCGTATCCAGGATCGCGGAAATGCACGTGGACGTCGATGGCACCGGGCAGGATATGCATGCCGGTCGCATCCAACGTTTCGCTCGCCGCCGGCATCGCTTCTCGCGCGCCGATCGCATGGATTTTTCCGTCCTTGATGGCGATGCTGGCGCGAACTTGCGCGTCCGGCGAGACGAGAATGCCGCCGTTGATGACCAGATCGACCTTGTCAGGATTTGTCATGGGTGCCTCCGCTCACAGCATCGCCCAGCCGCCATCGACCGGCAAGTCGACGCCGGTGATCTGGCGCGACACGTCGCTGGCAAAAAACAGACAGGCGTTGGCGACGTCGTCGTCGACGGTGATGCGCTTCAACGCATAATCGGCGGCGTGCCGCTCCGCGGCCTCTTCTTCGGATATGCCGAGCTTTTGCGCCATGTCGCGGCAGACTTTCTCGCGGAAGCGGGGGCCATCGACCATGCCCGGCGCGACGCAGTTGACGTTGATGTTGTGCTGGCCGACTTCAAGCGCGAAGCTTTTGGTGATGCCGCGCAAGCCCCATTTGGAAGCCGAATACGCCACGCGCCCGGCGCGGCCGCGCATGCCGAAGGTACCCCCGACATTGACGATCTTGCCGTAGCGTTGATCGATCATGGTCGGCAGCACCGCACGCATGGTGTGGAAGCAGCCGTTCATGTTGAGGGTGACGATCTCGTCGAACTCCTCCGGTGTCGTCTGCACGCCGGTCTTGCCGATCGGGCCCGAGCCGCCGGCGATATTGACGAGCACGTCGATCCGTCCGAAGGCCTCTTTGGTCGCGGCGGCCGCGGCGTCGCATTGTTTGGCGTCCGTGAGGTCGCAGGCGATCACGATGGCGTTGCCGTTGTGGGATCTGACTTCTTTGGCAACGGGTTTGATCGCGTCGGTGTCGCGGCCGATCAGCGCCAGTTTGCAGCCTTCGCGCGCGAAGGCGTGGGTGACCGCTGCACCCATGCCTTTGGCGGGACCCGTGATGACAACGACACGATCTTCAAGCGAGAGTTTCATGGGGGTCGATCCGTTTGTAAGTGTTTGGGTCAGGTCGCGGGCCGGACCGAGGTCGGGCGCTCGCTCGCCGGTGGCAGGAAGCTGCGGTCGAAGATTTCGGTGACGGTCGGCGTGCGCGGCAGTTCCTTGGCCTTGACCAGGATGTCGATCGCCTTCGCCATGCGTTCGTCGCTGATATCGCCGATGCCGATTTTGGCGATCTCCGGATGGCTCATCTCGTCGGCCATCGTTGCATCGAGCCGCGCGCGCTCGATCGCCGGCTTGATCAGGGGCTCGCGTTTGGCGACGGCGTCGGTCGCGGCTTGCGGATCGGTGATCGCGTCCTTGATGCCGTGATTGATCGCCTTCAGGAAGCCTTTCACGGCTTCGGGATGTTCCTTGGCAAGCTTGCGCGAGACGATGATGGCATTGGAATAAAGGTCCATGCCGTAGTCTTCGAATTTGATGAAACGAAGCTGCTTGTCCGGATCGATGCCGGTGAGTTTGGCGCTGAAGCGGATGGTGGTGACGTAGCCGAACGCGCCGTCGACCTGGCCCTGCATCAGCATCTGCTCGCGCAGGTTTGGCTGAAAGTTGACGATTTCGACCTTGGTGCAGTCGATCTTGGTCGCCGCACACAGCGCCGGAAACAGCTTTAGTGCGCCGTCATTGGCGGCGCCGCCGAGCTTGCGCCCGACGAAGTCGGCGGGCGTCTTGATCGGGCTGTCGGCCTTGACCGCAACCGTGAACGGCGGCCGGTTGTAGAGCATGAACACGCCGACCGGCGCGTCGTCGGGCTTTTTCGCGGCGAGTTCGATCAGCGCGTTGATGTCGCCGAAGCCCGCGTCATAGGCGCCATTGGCGACTTGGGGGACCGCGGCGCCGGAGCCGTTGCCCTGGTCGAAGGAGACCTCGATGCCCTCTTGTTTGAAATAGCCGCGGTCGTCCGCGAGGAAGAACATTCCCTGCGGCCCCTCATATTTCCAGTTCAGCACCATCCTGATTTTGGTCTGCGCCTGGGCCGCGGCTCCAAAGCCGGCGGTAAGGGCCAGGCCGACGGCAAGCGCCTTCATTCCACGAAATGCGTGGGTCCTGATCATGGGATTTTCCCCTGTGGCTGAAGCAATGTTTTTCAGGCTTCGCTTTCTTCGACGTTCCAAGCCTGATGGTGCAAAAACTACGCCTTTCCAGTGAGCAAATCTGTTGCTATCTTTTGACTTGAGCGGTGCAAAAAAGGCATCACTGGAGCTTCACCAAGCCATGCGCCATTTGAGACTGCTGAGCCATGTCGTGGAGATCGCCCGGACCGGCTCGATCCGGAAGGCCGCGGAGCAGTTGAATCTGACGCCATCGGCCATGAACCGGCGCATCCAGGATCTCGAGGCCGAAGTCGGCACGCCCCTGTTCGAACGGCGCCCGCGCGGGGTGAAGTTGACGACCGCCGGCGAAATGTTCGTGCGTTATGCACGAAGCCAGATTGCCGATGCGGAGCGGATGAAGTCACAGGTCGAGGATTTGCGGGGGTTACGAAGGGGCCCGGTGCTGATCGCCTCCAGCCAGGCGCTGGCGCTCGACTTTCTGGCATCGCGAATCGCGGGCTTTCAGAAGCAGCATCCGCGCGTAACGTTCGACCTCAGATTCACGGATCATGAAAGCGCCTTGGCCGCGCTCGCGGCCTATGACGTCGATCTGGCGCTGATTTTCCGTCCCTCAATGCGGCCGACGCTGCGGGTCATCGCCAGCATTCCGCAGCGGCTGGTCGCGGTCGTTCGCGCCGATCATCCGCTCGCGGGGAAGAAATCCGTGAGACTATCCGAATGCGCCGCTTACCCGGCGGCCCTGCCGGATCGCTCGCTGGGGGGCCGGCAAATTCTTGATGAAGTTTCGGCGCGGCGTGATCTGCGCTTCAACGTGATGGCTGAATCCAATTCATTCGAGATGCTCAGGGGATTGGTGCATCGCTGCAACGCGATTTCGTTTCAGATCGAGATCGGCGCGCCTTCCGGCGATCTCGGCATGAGCCTGGTCGGCTGTCCGATCGACACGCGGGACGTACCGACTGCCGAACTGGTGCTGTGCCAGTTGCGTGGGCGTGTTCTTCCCATCGCGGCTGCGGCGTTCTCGGAAACCCTGTCCAAAAGCCTGCACGAGATCTAGTGGTCCGATTCTAACATTTGCAGCC
>Ga0210389_10003757_pt1 | contig 11843 bp, 14 predicted proteins | sample IncBWH28OmetaG_FD_160127 | JGI IMG/M metagenome (GOLD analysis project Ga0210389, IMG submission 160127) | Forest soil microbial communities from Barre Woods Harvard Forest LTER site, Petersham, Massachusetts, United States - Inc-BW-H-28-O ... | reverse complement strand
ATCCCGATCATGTTCGTCCTCGGGGTCGCCATCCAGACGCTGTTCATGCGCCGGCTGCGCGGACCCGAGCGCACGTCCATGTCGCTGCTGGCCAGCTACTCGGTGCTGATCATCATCGAGGGGGCGCTGTACTGGGGCTTCGGCCCGAACTTTGTGCAGCTGAAGGCCTGGTATGTCACCCGGACCGTGCGCGTGGCCGGGTTCTACCTGCCCTACATCTACCTGTTCGGGTTCGCCCTGGCAGTGGCCCTGGTCCTCGCCATTTACCTGCTGCTCTACCGGACCAGGTTCGGCCGCAGCCTGCGGGCCACCATGCAGGACCGGGTCGCGGCCCAGCTGGTCGGAATCGACGTCAGCCGGGTGGCCGCGCTCGCGTTCGGCATCGGGGTCGGGCTGACCGCCGTGGGCGGCATGGTCTACGGCGCCACCAACGCGTTCAATCCCAACAGCGGCTACGACCTGATCTCCCGGCTGCTGGCGATTGTCATCCTGGGCGGCCTGGGCAGCATCGGCGGGGCGCTGGCCGCCGCGATGTTCATGACCACCGTGGAGGCGCTGGTAGACATCTGGTCACCGACCTGGTCGGTGGTGGTCTTCTACGCGGCGCTCGTCCTCGTGCTGACGCTCCGGCCCGCGGGCCTGTTCGGCCGGAAGGCGGCGAGAGCGCAGTGAGCCCGGTCGCGCGGGGGAGCGCCGTCGCGCTCCTGCTCGCCCTGGCCGGGATCTTTCCCCTGGTCATCACCAGCCAGCTGGCGACTCAGATCGCGGTCGATACGCTGATCTTCCTCGGTGCGACGGCCGCGTGGAACATCTTCTCCGGCTACACCGGCTACATCTCGCTCGGGCACGCGGTGTTCTTCGGCTCCGGCGCGTACACCGCCGCGGTCGCCGCCCAGGACTGGAAGCTGGGCGGAGCCACGGAGTTCCTGCTGCTGCCGCTGGCCGGCGCGGTGGCGGCCGTGGTCGCGGTGCCGTTCGGGCTGATCGCGCTCCGGGCCAAACGGCATACCTTTGTCGTGATCACCATCGCGGTCTTCTTCATCTTCCAGCTGATGGCCTCCAACCTGTCGGTGACGGGCGGGACAACCGGGATTGACGCGCCATTTCTCGCCTGGGCGCCGAAGACGTATAACAATCCGTTTTACTATCTGGCGCTGATCATCGCGGTCGGCACCATTGCGCTCTCGTGGCTGATCCGGGGCTCCCGCTTCGGCCTGCAGCTGCGGGCCATCCGCGACGACGAAGACCGGGCCCGGAGCCTGGGCGTGCGGGCGATGCGGGTGAAGCTGGCCGCCTTCGTCATCTCCGGCACGGTGACCGGCCTGGTCGGCGCCCTTTGGTTCTTCTTCATCGCTCAGGTTCTGCCGCAGTACGGATTTGACCCTCTCTTTGACCTCTCCGTGGCCCTCATGGCCTTCCTGGGCGGACTGGGCACGGTCGCCGGGCCGCTTCTCGGGGCGCTGATCCTGGAGCCGTCGCAGCAGTACCTGACGCTGCACTACAGCAATTCCTACCTGAGCGAGATCATCTGGGGAGCGCTGTTCCTGCTGGTGATCTTGTTCCTGCCGCGGGGGATCATCCCCACGGCCAGCGAGCGGCTGACGGCGTGGCGGACCCGCGGCCGCCCGGCACCGGGCGGGCCGCGGACGGCCGGCCCGATCCCGCGCGAACCTCACTCGGAGGGCGTGCGATGACCGGGCTGCTGCGGGCGCAGGGCGTGACGCGGTGGTTCGGCGGGGTCCGGGCGCTGAGCGAGGCCAGCATTGAGGTCGCCGCGGGCAGCATCTCTGGGCTGATCGGGCCCAACGGCTCGGGCAAGACGACGCTCTTCAACGTCATCACCGGCTACGAGCGGCCCGACGCGGGTGAGGTCTACCTCGGTGACGAGGTCATCACCAACGAGCCGCCGCACCGGATCTTCGCCCGCGGCATTGGCCGCACCTTCCAGCTGACCCGGACCTTCCCCCGGCTGACGGTGCTGGAGAACATGCTGGTCGCCGCGCAGCCCGGCGGTTCCGGCGGGCGCCGCTGGCATCTGCCGCTAGCCCGGGCGGGCGGGGCCGCCGACCGGCGACGCGCGATGGAGCTGCTGAAGTTCACCGGCCTGGCCGGGCACGCCGCCGCGCCGGCCGGCACGCTGTCCTACGGGCAGCGCAAGCTCCTGGAGCTGTCGTTCGTGCTGATCGCCGAGCCCGCGGTGGTGCTGCTGGACGAGCCGGCCGGCGGCGTGAACCCGTCGCTGATCAACGAGATCGCCGCCCGGATCCGGGAGCTGAACGCGGCGGGCACGACCTTCCTGATCGTCGAGCACAACATGGAATTCGTGATGGGGCTGTGCGACCGCGTCACGGTCCTGGACTACGGCACGGTCGTGGCCGAAGGCCCGCCGGCGATCATCAGGACGGACCCGCGGGTCCTGGACGCCTACCTGGGCGCGGCCGAGGAGGACGAGGATAATGCCGCGGCCCGGTGACACTGACCCCGCCGGCCCGGCCTCGACTGGCCCGGCACCGGCTGGCCCTGGGCCGGCTATCCCGGCCGGAACCAGGGCGGCTCCCGCGGGCGCTGCCCCCGGCGGTCCGGCTCCCGCGGGCGCGTCGCCGCTGCTGGAGCTCGACGGGCTGGTGGCCGGCTACGGCGGCGGGGACGTCCTGCACGGCGTGTCGTTCAGCGTGGCGGCGGGCGGCATCACCTGCGTCGTGGGGCCGAACGGCGCCGGCAAGTCGACGGTGCTGGCCGTGATCAGCGGCCTCCTGCGGCCCCGCCGCGGCCGCGTCCTGCTGCGCGGCGAGCCGATCACCGGCCAGAGCCCCCGTCAGGTCCTGCAGCTGGGCATTGTCCACGTGCCCCAGCAGCACAGCCTGTTTCGCGACATGACGGTCCGGGAGAACATCGACCTGGGCGGCTACACGATCGGCGACCGGTCACTGCTGGCGAGCCGGCGCCGCCACGTCGAGGAGCTGTTCCCGGACGTCGCCAGCTGGGCCGGCCAAAAGGCCGGCAGCCTGTCCGGCGGCCAGCAGCGGCTGGTTGAGTTCGCTCGCGGCCTGATGCTCGACCCGGACCTGGTGATCCTCGACGAGCCCTCGATGGGCCTGTCCCCGAAGGTGCTGCGGTCCGTCTTCGACGCCGTGCGGATGATGAACGCCGCCGGTAAGACGATCCTGCTGGTCGAGCAGAATGCGCGGGCCGGCCTCCGGCTCTCCACCCACGGGGTGGTCCTGGAGAACGGGCGGGTCCGGCTGGCCGGCACCGGCCGTGAGGTCCTGGAGCACCCCGAGATCGGCGCGCTGTACCTGGGCGGCAGCGTGGCCGGCGGCGCGGGCCGGGCGGTGGCGGTGCCGGGGGAGCCGGGTTGATCGTCGACACGCACAGCCACATCATCGTCCCCGAGATGCTGACCGACCGGGTGCCGGACCGGTGGCGGCCGTCTCTCAGCCGGGAGGACGGCCGGCCGGTGGTCTCGTTCCGCGGGACGCAGCTGCGCTCGGTCACCCGGGAGTTCTGCGATGTCACGGTGATGCTGGACCAGGCGGCCGGGCAGGGCGTAGACCACCTGCTGCTGTCGCCGTGGATCATGCTGGTTCCCGTCGAGGCGGCCCCGGACGAGGCCCTGCGGGTGTGCCGGGTGCAGAACGAAGGGCTGGCCCGCGCGGCGCAAGACCCCCGGGTTAGCGCGCTCGCGGCTCTTCCGCTGCAGGACGCCGGGCTCGCGGCCCGCGAGCTCGAGCTGGTCATGCAGGTGCCCGGGATCAAGGGCGCCGAGATCCCGTCCAGCGTGGCCGGGACCTACCTGGGCGACCCGGCGTTCCGGCCGTTCTGGGCGGCCGCCGAGGCGACCGGGGCGCTGGTCTTCATCCACCCGACGACCCAGGGGCTGGGAATTCCCGCGCTGGATCAGCACTACCTGTGGAACTCCGTGGGCAATCCGCTGGAGACGACGATCACCGCGGCGCACCTGGCCGCGGCCGGCGTGCTGGAGCGTCACCCGGGCCTTAAGATCCTGCTCGCCCACGGCGGCGGGGCGCTGCCGGCCCTGCGCGGGCGGCTCCAGCGGGCCCACGCCATCCGGGCCGAGGCCGCCTCGGGCGCCCCGGGCGGCCCCGGCGAATCGTTGCGGCGGCTCTGGTTCGACAGCCTCACCCATGATGCCGACGTGCTCGCGGGCCTGGTCGCGTGGGCCGGCCCGGACCGGGTGGTGCTCGGCTCCGACCGGCCCTTCGACATGGGGGCCGACGACCCGGTGGCAGACATCCGGGTCCTGCCGCTCGGTGCCGACGCGGAACTGATCCTCTGCGGCAATGCCTGCCGCCTGCTGGGGCTGCCCGATGGCTAAGCGCTCGGCACCGGCGTGGTCAGCAAGAACCAGTCCACTGATGGTGGAGACAGCGACGAGGAGGCCGGCATGGCGATTCCCACGTTCGGGGCGAACGCAGTCGACTGGGAAGAGCGGGTCAACCTGCCGCGGCTGCGCGATGAGCGCCTGGCCCGGCTGAAAGCGCAGCTGGAGCGGTCGGAGCTGGGCGGCCTGCTGACGTTCGATTTCGCGAACATCCGCTACATGACCTCCACCCACATCGGCACCTGGGCGATGGACAAGCTGATCCGGTTCGCCCTGCTCCCGCGCGGCGGAGAGCCGGTGCTCTGGGATTTCGGCTCCGCGGCCCGGCATCACCAGCTGTATAACCCCTGGCTGGATCACACCGCCGAGGGCGCGGCCCAGACGGGAGCGCGGGCCGGCATCTCCACCCTGCGCGGCGCGTTCCACCCCGATGCGGGGATCGCGTCGGAGGCGGCCCGGCAGGTGGCGACCGAGCTGCGCGAGCACGGGCTGGCCGGCGAGCCGCTCGGCGTCGACGTGGCCGAGATGCCGGTGCTGGCCGCGCTGGCGGCGCAGGGCATCGCTACCACTGACGGCCAGCAGGTGTTCCTGGAGGCCCGGCGGACCAAGACGGTCGACGAGATCATGCTGCTGAGCCAGGCGTGCTCGATGGTCGACGCTGCCTACCAGGAGCTGTATGAGTTCATGCGGCCCGGAGTACGGGAGAACGACTGCGTCGGGCTGGTGAGCAAGATCCTCTACGGCCTGGGCAGCGAGTACGTCGAGGGTATCAACGCGATTTCCGGCGAGCGCTGCTCGCCTCATCCGCACGTCTACTCGGACCGGCTGCTGCGGCCCGGCGACCCGGCGTTCTTCGACATCATGCACAGCCACCTCGGCTACCGCACCTGCTATTACCGGACGTTCGCGGTGGGCAGCGCCTCGCGGGCGCAGCGGGATGCCTATGTCCGCTGCCGCGAGTACATGGATCAGGCGATCGCCCTGGTGAAGCCGGGGACGACGACCGGTGACATCGTGTCGCTCTGGCCGCGGGCCCAGGAGTTCGGCTTCCCGGACGAGACAGCGGCGTTCGCGCTCCAGTACGGGCACGGGGTGGGCATGTCGATCTGGGAGAAGCCCATCTTCAGCCGGCTGGTCTCGCTGGATTACCCGGAAACCATCGAGGAGGGCATGGTGTTCGCGCTCGAGACCTACTGGCCGGCCAGCGATGGATGGACGGCCGCGCGGATTGAGGAGGAAGTCGTGGTTACCGCAACGGGCTGCGAGGTCATCACCAAGTTCCCGGCCGAGGAACTGCTGGTGGCCGGGCGTAAGTACTGGACCGCCGGCGGCGCGCTGAACACTCTCCGGGACAGCCAGTCGCACCTCAACACCGCCGCCGGGCGGGGCGAGGCGGCCAGCGCTGACGGCGCCGGTGGCGCGCCGTGACCGCCCCGGCCGGCCCGGAGCTGCTCAGCCTGTACGAGCGGATGGCCGTCATCCGGGGCACCGAGAAGGCAGCGCAGGATCTTTTCCTCCAGGGGCTGGTGAAAGGGACCACGCACCTGGCGGCCGGGCATGAGGCGGTGGCCGTGGGCGCGAGCGCGGCGCTGCGGCCCGACGATTACGTCTTCGCGACCTACCGGGGCCATCACCACGCGATGGCCCGCGGCGCGTCGCCGGCCGAGTCCCTGGCCGAGCTGATGAGCAAGGCCACCGGCCTGTGCCAGGCCAAGGGCGGGTCGATGCACCTGACCAAGGCCTCGGCGGGCATGCTCGGCTCGTACGCGATCGTCGGCGCGCACCTGCCGATGGCGGCGGGCGCCGCGTGGTCGGCCCAGCTCCGCGGCACCGGCCAGGTCGCCGTCGCCTTCTTCGGCGACGGCGCGACCAACATCGGGGCCTTCCACGAGGCGCTGAACCTGGCCGCGGTGTGGGCGCTGCCGGTGCTGTTCATCTGCGAGAACAACCTCTACATGGAGTACACGCCGATCGGCTCGGTGACCGCGGTGCCGCATCCGGCCGCGGACCGGGCCCCCTCGTACGGGCTGCCTGCGGAGATCATCGACGGCAACGACGTGGTGGCTGTCCGGGACGCCGTGGCTCGCGCCGCCGGCCGCGCCCGGTCCGGACAGGGCCCGACCGTGCTGGAGGCCCAGACGTACCGGCACTACGGGCACAGCCGCACCGACCCGGCGACCTACCGGCCGGCCGCGGAAGTGGCGGAGTGGATGGCCCGGGACCCGCTGGTGCTGGCCCGGGCGAGGCTGGCCGACCTGGGCGTGCCGGCCGAGCAGATCGCGGCCGCGGACGAGCGGGCGGCCACGGTCGTACGGGAGGCCGTGGCGCAGGCGAAGGCGGCGCCGGGTCCCGATCCCGCCGCCGCGCTGACTGATGTATGGGCAGACGGAGGATCGTCATGGCGGACGTGATCACTTACCGAGAGGCAGTCGCGGAGGGCCTGGCCCGGGAACTGCGCCGCGACCCGTCGATCGTGTGCCTGGGGGAGGACATCGGGGCGGCCGGAGGCGTGTTCAAGACCACCGCGGGACTGTTCGGGGAGTTTGGCCGGGCGCGCGTGTGGGACACGCCGATCTCGGAGCAGGCCATTCTGGGCATGGCCATGGGCGCGGCGATGACCGGCATGCGCCCGGTGGCGGAGATCATGTTCTCGGACTTCTTCGCCTGCTGCTGGGACTACCTGGCCAACGAGATCCCGAAGATGCGGTACATGACCGGTGGCCAGGTCATGCTCCCGCTGGTGGTCCGCACGGCCAACGGCGGCGGGCTCGGCTTCGGCGCCCAGCACTCACAGGCGGTCGAGAACTGGGCGCTGGCGATTCCCGGACTGAAGATCGTGGCCCCGTCCACCCCGGCCGACGTCATCGGCCTGATGGCGGCGGCGATCCGCAGCGATGACCCGGTCGTGTTCTTCGAGCACAAGGGGCTGTTCGCCAGCAAGGGCCCGACGGCGCCCGAGGGCCACGTCGTGGAACTCGGCCAGGCGGCCGTCGTCCGGCCCGGATCGGATGTCACCGTCGTGGCGCTGGCGGCGACCGTGCCGATGGCGCTGACGGCTGCCGGCCGGCTGGCCGCCGAAGGCATCTCGGCCGAGGTCATCGATCTGCGGTGTCTGGTGCCGCTCGACATGGCGACCGTGCTGGCCTCGGTCCGGCGGACATCGAGGCTGGTCATCGTCGAGGAAAACCCCTACCAGGGCGGCTGGGGCGGCACCGTCGCCTCGATCGTCGCCGATGAGGGTTTCGAGTCCCTCGACGCGCCCATCCGGCGGGTCGCCGCCGCCTGTGTCCCGCTGCCATTCGCGGACGTGCTCGAGCAGGAGGTCATTCCGACGGTGGCCGGGGTGACCACCGCGGTCCGCGCCCTGGCCGGCTACTGACGCCCGGCCGGCCCGGCAGCCCGTGAGAGCGACCTGGCCGCCGGGCCGGCCGCCAGCAGGTAAAGGCCGACGACGATCAGCCAGGCCGTCTGGGGGTAGGCCACCACCCGCTCCATTCCCCCTTCGCCCAGCCCGAGGTAGCGATTGCTGACGAAGCAGCCCAGGGCGATAAGCGCGAGGGCTCCCGAGAGGTACGAATAGAGCCGCAGCGGTGCGGGGAGGTTCAGGGAGCGGCCCAGGATGATGATGCCCACATTCCCCACGACGAACGTGACCCCCGCCCCCGTTCCGTGCCAGGCCGGGACGCTGTTTTCCGGGAATGCCCCGACCATTATGACGCCGAGTCCCGATATCGTCATCGCGGCCAGGCCGGCGGCGGCCCCGCGGCTCCGGCCGAGCTGACGCAGGACGAGTACCGAGCCCGCCACCATGGTGACGCCGAGCGTGATGAATGACGCGTTCATCACCCCATGCAGCGGTGAGCATACGAGCCGGCCGCCGTAGGCGGCGCAGGCCGTATTGCCGAGATCACTGATCGTATTGCGGGACACGCTGTAAGCAGGCGACCACTGTGCGGCTACCAGGAGCTGAACCAGGAAATACTGAATGCTGGCGACGTAAAGGACGGGACCAGGCTTCAGGCCTGGTCCGGGACCTGTCAGGGGGCTATCACTTCCACGGACGGGAAATACGTACGGTACCGGGCGGAGTTTCGCGTCAGCAGCCGGTACCCGCGTACCGCGGCATGGGCGCCGATATAGAAATCTGGAAGCGGTGACCGACGCTGGCCACCCTGCCTGCGGTAGACCAGGAATGCCTTGCCCGCCAGGAAGCCTGCCTGGTAGGGAAGTTGCTCTCGCTCAAAATCGCTTTCGGGCACGGCATCGTCGAGATCCTCGATCCTGGTGAAACCCGTCGAAACCTCGGCATACACGATCGGGTTGATCACCAGCCTGCCGTCGTCCCGGGCGCGGGCTAGCGCATCTGAGGACCACGGGACCCAGTCGGGATCCGCGGTCAGGATGTCGAGCATGACGCATGAGTCCACGAGAGTCACCGGCCGGTCTGCCGTTCGTAATGCACGGAGGCGGCGCTCATTCGCCACGCAGCAACTCCAGGAGTTCATCGGTGCTCATGGTGGTTGTCGCCCGGCCCCGCATTCTGGCCGTGAGTCGCTGGCCGCGCGTCTGGCCGGCCTCGGCCCGAACGATCCGCAAGGTGCCCCCATCTTCGATGACGTCGACCTCGTCACCCTCGTGAAGACCGCAGCGCTCCCGCAGGTGAGCAGGGATCGTCACCTGGCCCTTGCTGTTGACCCTCATCTTCGCTCCTGACACGTAGCGCCAGCATCGTGCGCAGCCAGGGCTGGTCGGCGCCTGGACCGATGAAACACGCCGCTAGCCGAGGTCGCTCGGCAGCGCTTCGCTTGAAGGGTGGTCCGGGTGCTCGGTCCGGTGCCGGGCGGCCTCGGTGCCGGGGCCGGCCTCGGGCGTGATGTCACGGGCGGACAGGGACTGGCCGCACTCGCTGCACACGTGATGGATCTCGGCTACGCCGCTGCAGTCATGGTGGCGGTAGACGACGAACGGCCCGTCCGGGGCCATGTACTGGTCGCCCCAGGTGCGCAGGGCCATCAGCACCGGGTACAGGTCGAGCCCCTTCTGGGTCAGCCGGTACTCGTGCCGGGTCCGCTGCTCGCTCATGTACGGGCGCCGCTCGAGGATGCCGGCGTCGACCAGCTGGGCCAGTCGCTCGGCCAGCAGCGGCCGGGAGATGCCCAGGGTCGACTGGAACTGGCCGAACCGGCGGATGCCGCGGAACGCCTGGCGCAGCATCAGCAGCGTCCACCGGTCGCCCAGCAGCGAGACTGGCCGGGCGATGGAGCAGGGGTCATGCTGGAGGTCCTGGTACGGCATGGATGAACCCTAGCATCTGGGTTTACTTTATGAACTTAGGGCGATACGTTCGCCTGAATGATCTTTCGGTTCCTCCCGGAAGGATGATGCCCAGCTATGGCAGCTGAGAAGTTCACTGTTGAAACGAGCCTGATCAGGCTGTTCGCCCAGGCCCTCGGAGACACCAACCCCGTGTACTACGAGGAGACGGCGGCCGGAACGGACGCCGGCGGCGTGATCGCGCCGCCGACCTTCATCCAGGCCTCGGCGCACTGGGACCCGGACTACCCGCTGCGCTGGCAGCGTGGCAAGCCCTGGAATGGCTCGGGCCCGACCGAGGGGACGCGCGTCGAGCGCACCGGCGGCGGCACCGGCCTGCACGCGGAGCAGCACTACGAGTACCACCGGCCGCTGCGGCCCGGCGACGTCCTCACCGCCACGACTGAGCCCGGCAAGAGCTGGACCCGGGAAGGCCGCCGCGGCGGGACGATGCAGTTCCGGGAGAGCGTGACCGAGTGGCGCGACGAGGCCGGCGAGCTCGTGCTCACCACCCGCAGCGTCGGGGTGACTACCGGCAAGGTCGTGACGAGCGAGGGAGACGACAAGTAGTGGCTATCTGGACGGCGGAGAACGTCGAGAAAGGCGCGAAGCAGAGCAAGGTCGTCGCCGATGGCCTGTACCGGACCCAGATCGTCCAGTACGCCGGGGCCTCCGGTGACTTCAACCCGCTGCACACCGACGAGGTCTTCACGACCAAGATCGCCGGCTACCCGAGCGTCTTCGCCCACGGGATGCTGACCATGGGCCTGACCGGCACCCTGCTGACCGACGCGGTCGGCGACGGGACGCTGCGGACCTTCGGCGTGCGGTTCCGCTCCCAGGTCTGGCCCGGTGACACCCTGACGGCCACGGCCACCGTGACCGACGTGACCCGCACCGCGGAGGGGACGCTGGTCGCACTGGACGTGGAGACCGTCAACCAGAAGGGCGAGGTCGTAGTGTCCGGCACCGCCACCGCGGCGCTGTGAGCTGACCCATCCGAAGGCACGCTGCGCCGGGCCGGGCGAACGGCCGGCCCGGCGCAGCGGGCCGGCTGTTTCGCAAGGAGACTGACCGTGCGCTTCGCCTTCAAGACCGCGCCCCAGAACACGACCTGGGCCGACCTGCTGGCCGTGTGGCAAGAGGCCGATGACATCGAGCTGTTCGAGTCCGGCTGGCTGTTCGATCACTTCTACCCGATCGCGGGCGACCCGGACGGTCCCTGCCTGGAGGGGTGGACCGCGCTGGCCGCGCTGGCCCAGGCCACGACCCGGCTGCGGCTCGGGACGCTGGTCACCGGGATCCACTACCGGCACCCGGCCGTGCTGGCCAATATGGCCGCGGCCATCGACGTCATCTCCGGCGGCCGGCTTGAGCTCGGCATCGGCGCCGGCTGGAACCAGCAGGAGTCGGGCGCGTACGGCATCGAGCTGGGCACCCCGCGGGAGCGCAGCGACCGATTCGAGGAGGCCGTCCAGGTGCTCATCGGCTTGCTCTCGCAGGAGGCGACGGATTTCAGCGGCCGCTACTACCAGCTGGCCGGAGCGCGCAACGAGCCGAAGGGCCCGCAGCGGCCGCACCCGCCGGTCGTCATCGGCGGCAGCGGGGAACGCCGGACCCTGCGCACCGCGGCGCGGTACGCGCAGCACTGGAACTTCGTCGGCGGGACGCCGGAGGAGTTCGCCCGCAAGCGGGACGTGCTGTACGCGCACTGCCAGGACGTCGGCCGGGACCCGAAGGAGATCACCCTGTCCAGCCACGTACGGCTCGACGGGCCCGATGTCGCCGCCACCGCCGGCCAGGTCGCGGCCTTCGCCGAGCACGGGCTCGACCTGGCGATCGTCTACCTGCGGCCGCCGCTCAGCCCCGCGATCCTGGCCCCGCTGGCCGACGCCCTGGCGCCGTTGCGCTGACCCCGCAGTACGTCTGAGGAGACGACGTGAGCACCTCGTCGCTGATCATGCACCCGACCGACCGCTGCGTCTTCTGCCACTTCCTGAGCGGCCAGTTCCGGTACACCATCCTGGCGCAGGACGAGCTGACCGTCATGTTCGTGACCCGGGAGCAGCGGGGCGTCGGGCACGTCCTCGTGGTGCCGCGGACGCACCGGGAGACGATCATCGACCTCGAGCCGGCCGAGGGCGCGGCCATCATGGCCGCGGTGATCGACGTCAGCCGCGCCGTGCTC
>Ga0210389_10003756_pt1 | contig 11850 bp, 9 predicted proteins | sample IncBWH28OmetaG_FD_160127 | JGI IMG/M metagenome (GOLD analysis project Ga0210389, IMG submission 160127) | Forest soil microbial communities from Barre Woods Harvard Forest LTER site, Petersham, Massachusetts, United States - Inc-BW-H-28-O ... | reverse complement strand
TGAGCACCATCGGCCGCTCGCCCGCCGCTGGCGGATGGGAGATGGCGATCTCGACGCAGCGCACGGTGTCCTTGATGTGGATGAAGGCGCGCGTCTGCCCGCCGGTGCCGTGGACCGTGAGCGGATGGCCGATCGCGGCCTGCATGAGGAAGCGGTTGAGCACGGTGCCGTAGTCGCCGTCGTAGTCGAACCGGTTGATCAGCCGCTCGTCGAGCGCGGTCTGGTCGGTCTGGGTGCCCCAGACGATGCCCTGGTGCAGGTCAGTGATGCGCAGCCCGTCGTTCTTGGCGTAGAACGCGAACATCAGCTGGTCGAGGGTCTTCGTCAGGTGGTAGACCGAGCCGGGGTTGGCCGGGTGCAGGATCTCCCGCTCAAGGGCGCCCGCCGGGGTCGGCACCTTGACCGTCAGGTAGCCCTCGGGGATGGGCGCGGACCCCGACCAGCCGTAGCCGTAGACGCCCATCGTCCCCAGATGCGCGATCGCCGCGTCCACTCCCGTCTGGACGAGGGCGGCAAGGAGGTTGTGGGTGGCGCGGACGTTGTTGTCGACCGTGTACCGCTTCGTGACCGGCGACCGCATGGAGTACGGCGCGGCCCGCTGCTCGGCGAAGTGCACGATCGCTTCCGGGCGCAGCTCGCGCAAGACCGCGGTTAGCCGGTCGTACTCGGTGGCGAGGTCGAGGTCGATGAAGCCGATCTCCCACCCGGACACCTCGCGCCACGCGCGCAGCCGGTCGCCGATGGCCGTGATCGGGGTCAGCGAGCCGACCTCAAGGTCGATGTCGATCTTTCTACGGGACAAGTTATCCAGGATGGTGACGTCATAGCCGCGTTCGGACAGGTATAGCGACGTCGGCCAGCCGCAGAAACCATCGCCACCCAGTACAAGGACGCGCATTTCTGACCCCCGTTGCCCAGCGAATAACGCGTCGATCCCGTGCCCGGTATTCACTCGGCTGCGCTGAGTAGTCGATTGCGGGCATAAAGCAGCACAAGTCCAGGTGCTCGACGCTCCCCGTGTGGGGGAATCCTAGGGGAAAAGCACGTGCCGGGCCGCGCTATGCGGCCAATTGAGTGCGCGGCGGACGTGCGGGCGCCGCCGCGAACCCGTTCTGCTGAACTTCGCCAAGCCGGGGGACGACCTCAGGCCCTCCGCTAGACCTCGGCGCGGATGGCCGGGGTCAGCAACTCGCCCACCGCCTCAACCAGGCGCGTCATCTCGTAAGAGACCTGGCGGGTGTCACATTCCAGTGCGGCGAGCACCGCGAGGCTCGAGCCGTCGCTTATCGCTTTCACGAACATCAGCCCGTGGTCCATCTCGACGAGCGCCTGCATGGGCATGCCCGCCTCCATGATCCGGGCGGCGCCGACGATGAGGCTGGTCAGTCCGGAGGTGATCGCGGAGAACTGCTCGACGGCCATGTCAGGGATGCCCGCGGAGAGCGCCAACGGCACTCCGTCGGCAGACACCACGATCGCGTGCGCGATATCCGCCACGCGGGTGGTGAAATCGGTGACCAACCAATTCAGGTCCTCGCGATATGCGCCGGTCAACGGCTGTTCTCCTCTCCTGCGAGCGGTGCCCGTCCCATCGGGTTACCCGCCTGCACGGCATCCCGGCCGCCAAGCTGGAACCCGGACAGGCGGCTGCGCACCGCCTCCGGTGAGCGCCGGCGTGACGGTACTTGCTCTTGGTGCGCCGCCTCCTGGTACGGGACACCCTGCGGGGCCGCTCCGTCAAGAGGCGCGGCAAGGACAGGACCGTGCGCCGCGAAGGGCACGGCGGAAGCCGGCGTGTCCGAGCCAGACAAACCGCCACCGGTCCTCGGCACCCGGCGCGGCAGGCCCGAGGTGGTGAGTCCGGCGTGGTCGGGAACGGCGCCACGGCCAGGACCCCCGTTCCCCCCGGTCGTCGTCGACCGCCAGCCGACCGCCAGCTCCTCCCCGGAGATGGCGGCGCCGCTTGACGGTCGCTTGGCGGCGAACCACGCCGTCGCCGACCGCGCGGCCTGCCCGCCCTGCCCGCCCTGCGCGGCCTGCCCGCCCTGCGCGGCCGCGAGCGGCTGCCCGCCGCTTGATGACGTGAGCCCGGTGCGGTGCCGGCCGCTCATGTACCTGCCTGGCGCGGACCTGATGGTTGCCGCCGGTCCGGTGGCGTCGATGCCGAACGACCGGGAGTAGCTGCCCGCCGCGGGTGCCTGCTCGCGCTTGGCGAGCGTACCCGGCAGCCAGACCAGGGCGGAAAGCCCTTGCGGTGTGCCGGGGCGGAGCTTGACCCTGATCCCGTGCCTGGCGGCCAGCCGGGACACGGCGTACAGGCCCATGTGCCTGGAGATGGACACGTCCACCACGGGCGGGTGGTCGAGCCGCCAGTTCATGTCCGCCAGCCGGTTGGGTGAGACGCCGACACCGTCGTCGCGGACCTCGACTAGCACGCCGCCGCTGCTCAGCTCCATGACGGTGACGCGGACCTGGGTGCTCTGCGGCGAGAACAGCGTGGCGTTCTCGATGAGCTCGGCGAGCAGGTGCACGACGTCGGCCGCGGCCTGCCCGGAGATCATGATCCCTGGCTGGACGGCGAGCGCCACCCGGCTGTACTGCTCGATCTCACTGGCGGCGGCGCGTGCCACGTCGGCGAGCGGTACCGAGTCTGTCCACTTGCGCACCGGCTCCTCGCCCGCGAGCACGAGCAGGTTCTCCGAGTTCCGCCGCATCCGGGTGACCAGGTGGTCCATGGAGAACAGCTTGGCCAGCTGCTCCGGTTCGTCCTCGCTCTGCTCCATGACGTCGATCATGCGGGCCAGCCGCTCGATCAGCGGCACGCTGCGCCGCGACAGGCTGATGAACATCGCGTTGAGGCTGCCCCGCAGCTGCGCCTCGTTGCCGGCCAGCCGCACCGCCTCGGCGTGCACCTGGTCGAACGCGCGGGCCACCCGGCCGATCTCGTCGGTGGACTGAACGCCGATCGGTTCGATCATCGGTGGTCCGTCCGCGCCGTCCGCGCCCGTGGCCGCGGCGGCCACCCGCGCGGGCAGCCGGACGGCCGCGATCTCAAGCGCGTCCGCCTGTAGCCTGCGCAGCGGGTTGACGAGAGTGCGCCCGACCAGTGCGGTCGCGAGCAGCACGAGCAGCACCGCCGCGCCGCTGATCGTGGCCGTCAGCACGGCCGAGTTCAGCGCGCCGTGCTCGAGCGCCTGGCTGCGGGTGACGATAGCGGTCATGACCTGGGACTCGATCGAGCGCATCTGGCTGACCACCGCGGTCTCGTCTGAGTACCAGGTGGCCGCCACGGTGGCCTGGGGGTCGCCGAGCGAGGTCTGCTGACCGATCCGCTCAAAAACAAGCCGCGGATCGTGGGGCAGGCTTACGAAGCCCTCGATGAGCTGCGCGTCGTTGGCCTTCGAGCCGGCCACGGTGGCGAGGTAGGCGTTGGACTGCTCCGTCGTCGCCGCGTCGTTGAAGTTCGTCAGGTCGGCGAACTCAAGCCCCTGCGAGGTGGTGAGCATGCCGAGCCCGCCGGCGTCTTCGAGCGCCTGGTTGCTGCTGATGTCGTCGGACGGCGCGCCGTTTGCACCGCCCTTGTCATTGACCGTCGTCTCGATCAGCGTGCTGAAGAGGAACGCCCGCTGCTGTGACGCCTGGTCCTTGGCCCGGGACAGGGCCCCAAGCGCCCGCACCTCGTCGGAGAGCGAGGCGTCGCCGCTGCCGCTCGTGATCTCGTCGTTGAGCACGAACAGGTCGCCGATTGAGCTCGAGTAGTTAGCGATGACCTGGCTTGCCGAGTCGCCGACAAGACCGCTGCGCAGCCCGGGGATGCTTTCGATCATGGTCATGACGCTCTGGGCCTTGGCCTGGACGCTCGAGGGGAACGCCGGGCCGATGGCGGCGGCGAGCGTCTCGACTCGCTGCCCTTCGGCGTCGGTAACCTTCTCCGCGGCCGTGAGGTTAGCGTTCGAGGCCGCCTTGGCCGTCGCGATCGGCTTGGTGACCGACGGTGCCGCCTTGTTCGCAACCGCGTCGGCGGCCAAGATCCCGTAGGCGGCGTAGCCGGCGTAGAGGTCGCGCTCGTTCTCCATGGCCTGCGCCAGGACGGTGGCCTGCTCGCCAAGTAGGGCGACTTGCGCGGTGCGGCCGTACGCGTCTGAGGTGCTGATCGCGTCCGCGACCCGGAGCCCGCCGAAGACGAGGCCGGCCACGCTCGCCACCATGAAGACCGCGATGAGTCGCGTGGAGACCGGCCAGTTGCTAAGCGAGAGCCGGACCGGCCGGCGGGCGACCCGCCGCGGTTTCCTGCCCGTGTGCCGCCCCGAGCCCGGGCGGTTGCCTCCCGGCCCGTTGGCGGGGGGGTCGGCAGCGGGGTTGCCCTTGGGTGGCGTGTTCGTGGCCAGGGTCATTTCCGCACCCGCCCTGCACCGTGGACCATCCCCGTGCGCGCGCCGGACAGCACCGACCGCCCGCCCCGCCGCTCGTCGACGAGCGTCTTAGGGCTTTTCATCGCTCCGCCCTCGCCTGTGTTCATGTCTCAGCCGCAGTGAATATCGACATGAGCCGACCGCGGCACGCGATGTGGTTGACGCACATGTACCGCAGTTGGCTAGCGAGAGTCTAAAACGCGACATCCCCTTAATTCGTCGAAATCGCGATTTACGGGAAAAATCGCCGGTCGCGCACATCCTGCACATTGTTTCAGTGATTGTTTCATTGACCTCAATAACTGCCCTGACGTGCACTTTTCCCGCTAGTCACCCCCGTCCCGCGGCGTTCCGCCGGGTGCTAGGCGAGCAGGAACTTCATCGCGTCGAGCGCCGCCTCGATGTTCGCGACCGAGTTGGCGTACGACAGCCGGAGGAATCCCTCGCCCCACGGCCCGAAGGCGGTCCCCGCGAGTGACGCCACGCCCGCCTCGCTGAGCAGCCGCCCGGCCAGGTCGGTGGCCGACACCCCGGTTCGGGAAATGTTGGGAAATGCGTAGAATGCCCCGTCCGGCAGCACGCAGCTGATCCCGGGAATCGCGTTCAGCCCGGAGACGATCACGTCGCGCCGCCGCCGGAACTCCGCGAGCATGGCGGCCACCCCGTCCTGCGGACCCTCAAGCGCGGCGATGGCCGCGTACTGGCTGAACGCCGAGGTGCAGGAGACCGAGTTGATCGCCAGCCGCGTCACCGGCTCCACGAGCGACGGCGGGAACACGCCGAAGCCAAGCCGCCATCCCGTCATCGCGTACGTCTTCGACCAGCCGTCGAGCAGCACCGTGCGCGCTTCCATGCCGTCGAACTCGAGCACCGACGCGTGCGACCCCGCGTAGCGCAGCGCCCAGTAGACCTCGTCGGAAAGCACGACAAGGTCGTGCCTGACGGCCAGCTCAGCGATGGCCGCGCAGTCCTCCCTGGTCAGCGCGGACCCGCAGGGATTGTGCGGCGAGTTGATGATCAGCAGCCTCGACCGCGGCGTGATCAGCGAGGCGAGCTCGTCGACGTCGATCCTGAAGCCGTTCCCCTCGCGCAGCGGCACCGGCACCGGCGTCGCGCCGGCGAAGGAGGTGATCGACTCGTACATCGGGAAGCCGGGGTCGGGGTAGAGCACCTCGTCCCCAGGCCCGGCGAGCGCGAGGATCGTGAAGAACATGATCGGCTTCGCCCCTGGCGTCACCACCACCCGGTCGGGGGAGAGGCCCCGCAGCCGCCCGGTCCTGTCGAGGAACGCCGCGACCGCCTCGCGCAGGGCGGGAATCCCCGGCGCGGGCACGTAGTGCGTCTGGCCGCCGAGCAGCGCGTCGATCGCGGCCCGCGAGATGTGGTCGGCCGTCGGGAAATCCGGCTCACCGATCTCCAGGTGGATCACGGTCTTCCCCGCGGCCTCCAGGGCCTTGGCCCGCGCCAGCACCTCAAAGGCTGACTCGGTCCCCAGCCGCCCCATCCGCTCCGCAAGACGAATTTCGGTCATATCGGCCATGTTAAGTATTCACTCCCCACCAGGTAACCCCAGGACCCGGTCGGGCCACCGCGTGTCATGGCCTTGTGGCACCCAGAGGTCGTTACGCCTGGGAGACTGAGGGCGTGGACGCCGGACAGGAGCAGCTTGAGCGCGCCTACCGGGACGAGGCGACCCGGATCAGGGCCGCCCTCGCCGCGCGCACCGGCGACGTCGGCCTGGCCGAGGACGCGGTGCAAGACGCGTTCATCGAGGCGATCGAGCACTGGCCCCGCGACGGGGTGCCCGCCAACCCTGGCGGCTGGCTGGCCACCACGGCCCGCCGCAAGGCACTTGACCGGCTCCGCCGTGACAGGGTCGGCGGCGACAAGTTCGCGCTGCTCGCCGCGACCGAGGCGTGGGCCTGCCCGGACACCGGCCCGTACCCAGGCACGGGGGCCGACGCGGAAGCCGCCAAGGACGACGGGGGAGCGGACCGGCGGGCCGACGACGAGCTGCTCAGCCTGGCGTTCGCCTGCTGCCACCCGGCACTGGCCACCGAAGCGCAGGTCGCGCTCACCCTGCGCGCCGTCTGCGGCCTGACGAGCGGTCAGATCGCGGCCGCGTTCCTGGTCAGCGAGCCGACGATGGCCCAGCGCCTGCTCCGCGCGCGCAAGACGCTCAGCGGCCTGAAGGCGCCGGTCACCATCCCCGATCCCGACAACCTGGCCGACCGCCTCGCCCAGGTGCTCTCGGTCGTCTACCTCGTATTCAACGAGGGCTACCTGGCAAGCTCCGGCCGCGAGCCCGCCCGCCGTGACCTGGCCGCCCAGGCGATCGCGCTGACCAGGACGCTGCACCGGCTGATGCCCCGCGAGCCGGAGGTCCTCGGCCTGCTGGCGCTGCTCCTGCTGCACGAGTCACGGGCGAAGGCGCGCTTCGACGGCTGGGGCCGCCTCATCCGCCTCAAGGAGCAGGACCGCGCGAAGTGGGACAGGCGGCTCGCCGACGAGGCCGCCGCCCACCTCGGCCGTGCCATCGCGCTGCGCCGGGCGGGCCCGTACCAGGTCCAGGCCGCGATCGCCGCGCTCCACGCCGAGGCGCCGTCGTACGAGGAGACCGACTGGCGGCAGATCCGCCTGCTCTACACCCGGCTGCAGCAGCTGGCCCCGTCCCCGGTCGTGCTGTTGAACCGGGCGGTCGCCACCAGGTACGCCATGGGCGCGGAGCAGGCCCTGGCCGAGATCGAGCCCCTGTCCGCCGATCTCGACGGCTACCACCTGTTCCACGCGCTCCGCGCGGCCCTGCTCGCCGCCCTCGGCCGCGACGCGGAGGCCGACCAGGTTCGCGGGCGTGCCCTTGAGCTAGCCGCGAACCCGGCGGAACGCGACCTGCTCACCCGCGGCCTCAGCCTTTGACCCGCTGAGCGGTTGACCCGCGGCACATCCCCTGATCGGTAAATGCCGGGCGCTCGGCGCCCCGGCATTTACCGATATTTCAGGACATGGACCGTCGAGGTCAGCCCATCTCGAGGGCCGGCCGGACCTCGACGGTGATCCAGCCCCTGTCGACGCCTGGCCAGGTCTTGGCGACGTCGACGGCCTCGTCGATCGAGTCAGCCTCGATGACCGAGTACCCGCCGAGGACCTCCTTGGTCTCGATGAACGGCCCGTCGGTGACGGAACCGGACCTGATGGTCTTCGCCGTCTCTGTCCCCTGGAGCTGGTGCCCGCCGTCAAGCCTGCCGGTCGCGCCCCACTTCTCGTACCAGGCGCCGATCTCGGCGTACCAGGCGCCGTACTCGGCAGTGTTCGACTTCGGCTCGTTCGGCGTGTCCAGTAGCAGCAGCACGTACTTCACGCGAGTCTCCTTCTTGTCGCCAGCGGCCGCTTACCGGCCCCCTACACTCCTCCCACGAACGCCGCCCCCGCTAATCCGACACCGCGCGAGAGCTGCGTGAGACATTTTTTACTCGAGCCGAACTTCGTGACCACGGACCGACCGCGGGCAGGCGGCAGTGCTAGTTACGTGACCTCGGCACGCGGTTGCTGGTGCGCCAGACGAGGCGGAGGCCCGACCAGTCCTCGTCGACGGCCGCGACCTTCACGTCCACAAGACCGAGGTCGAGGGCGCAGGACCGCACCACGTTGTCCGTGATGTCGCTGACGTGCCCGGCGGCCCGTCGCGGCCACAAGGCCCACACGGCGCCGGCCGGGAAGACGCGCCTGCCCAGTGTCGGCAGCCGGTCGGTGATCTCATGGGCGGCACGGAAGAACGCGACGATCACGTCCGCGGGATCGTCCGCGCCAGGGTCGAGCAGCCCGGCCGGCGGGTCGGCCAGTTCCCAGCCGTCCGGTGGCGCGTCGAGGGCCACCAGCATCCCGGGCTTGAGCCCCAGCTTCCGCGCCTGCGGAGTCCCTGTCATCGACGTTCAGGTGCCAGCGGTCGCTTCCGCAGGCCTAGGGAACCGGCGCGTCGTGATGCGACAGCGCGAACGAGCGCTCGGCTTCCGTCAGGTCGGCGGTCTTGACCGGGTGCACCAGGTCGAAGTGCCGGCCCACCGGGCACCACTGGAACCGCCAGAACCCGAGCCGCAGCGACTTAACCGAGGCACCGGGAATCCACACGGTCGTGAACAGGTGCCCACGGCGGCACCGCACGACGGCGTTCTTGCCCAGCGAGTAGCCCTGCTGGATGGCGATGATCGTCCCCACGACGTAGCCGACGACGACTGCCGCGAAGACCACGCGCCGCTGCTTGCCCTTAGCCGATGTCATGCGGCCAACGCTACTCCGCCGCTGTGGCGGCGTTATAGACCTCGTGCCGCGCGTCCGAGCCTGGTCTTACGGTTTGCGGGCCACGTGCAGGACCCCGCCCCAGTGCCGCCGGACGAGACCGTCAGGCCGCAGCGCGAGCCGCCGCCGGATCTCTCCGTAGAGCCGGTCGCGTTGCCAGGGCTCCATCGCGATGTGGCCGGAGAAGGTCTCAAGCAGCCGGATGTAGTCGGCGGCGGTGTAACGGATCTCCCACTGGAACCGCCGGACCGCCGTGCCAGAAAACAGCCCCGTCGCCGCGATCTCCGACTCGAACGACGGCAGTGTCTCCACGGTCGGTGACACCCAGTCTCCTGGCATCCCCTCACCGATCTCGTCGTACACGTCCTGGATCTGGCGGAAGAAGGGGTCGCCGTCGTCCGGAATGACGTGCACCGCCTCCCAGAACGCGAGGTGCCCGCCCGGACGCAGCAGCGATGCCGCCTTCCTGTACTTCACGGCCGGGTCGATCCAGTGCCATGCCGTCGCCGCGAACACCAGCCCGAATGACTCGCCGGCCGGCGGCTGCCACGTCTCGAAGTCGGCGTTGACCACCGTCACGCGCTCGAACGCGGCCAGGTTCCGCCGCGCCTCAGCCGCGAGCGCCGCCCCGAGTTCCACGCAGGTGATCGCGAACCCGCGCCGCGCCAGCGGCAGCGTGGCCTTTCCCGAAGCGCTGCCGACCTCGCAGAGAGCGTCCGCCTCCGGCCGCACCCCGGTCAGCGCGAGCAGCGCCGCGTAAAGCGAGTCCGGGTACTCGGGCCGCGCATCGTGGTAGCCGCCGGCGATCGCATCAAATGTCCGCCGCAACCGCTCACGCCCGGCAACATGGTCCACCTCTCGACCCTACCTGCCAGGGCGCCAGCGCCCGCGCGCCCGGCTTGCCGAGCTGCCCGGGCTTACTGCAGTCAGCCGCCGAAGCCGGTCATGGAGAAGGCCTCGTCCAGCGCGACGTGCCAGGGGAAAGCGTCATCGGTCGCGCCCGGCGGCGCGGTTCCGCCAGGACCAAGCATGATCGACACGCCCTCGGCCCTTAGGGTCTTGAGCGACCGCGCGAACTGGGGACGTGAGGCGAGCGGTGCGCTTACCGCGGGCAGCACGACGATCGGCAGGCCCATCCCCGTCTGCTCGGCCAGCACCGCGAGCGCGTACGAGTCGGCGACGCCGAGCGCCCACTGGTTGAGCAGGTTAAACGTGGCCGGCGCGACGACGATGGCGTCCGGCACCCGCGACCGCGGCGTGCCCGGTGCCCGGTGCTTGCTGCGCACCGGAGACCCCGTGAGCCCTTCGATCTCCGCGGCGTCGAAGAACGCGAGCGCTGACGGCGTGGCGATCACCTGGACGGTCCAGCCGCGCGCAACCGCCTGCTTGACCAGCGACCCCACGTCCGCGGCCGCCGCAGCGCCGGACACGACAACAGAAAGCACCCCGTTCTTTCGCGCCATAAGCACGAGCATAGAACGGCGTCGGCGAATAGCCAGTTGCCGCGCTGGCCCGCTACCGCTCGCTGACGCCTGGTCGCATAATGGCGGTATGCGCGACGTGCGACATGAGGATGGTGTTCGGCAGGCGCTGGCCCGTATGACGCGGGCCGTCGTCGACCGGGTCATGCGCTGGCGGGGACACCCGCCTGAGCTGGCCGGTGTGCGCGAGCCGCGCCGTCCCAAGCCGACGCTGCCTGCGGCCGCAGTGGCGCTCGCCGAGCCGCGGACCCTGCGCCGCCTGCGCTGGATCCGGTAAGTAACGACGGCGAAGGGCCATTCCCTGATCTCCTAAGCGCGTTGCGCTGTGAGGGGAACCACGAACCCGTTCTGGATGAATTATTTCCCAGCCTTGCGCGATGAAGTCTCCCGGCCGCCAGCTGCCGTCGAACGCGGGAGCCTGGGGCCCGTAGATACGGAAGTAGCTGAACCAGCCGCGGCCAGGGACCGTCTGGATCCAGCGGTCGCCGGCTTCCTCGGGCTTGGCGGGCCCGAAGTAAAGGTCGACGGGGCCGGCGCCGCCCGGCGTGATGTCCTCGAACAGTGACCGGAGGGCAGCCTTGCCCTGCTCGGCGCTGATCTGTGACCGGGTCTGGGCGTCATAGCAGGTGACGGACCAGAAGAGGCTCGCGGGCACCGGCAGCGGGACGGTGAGCCGGTAGGTGCGGCCGCCGTCGAGGTAGGCGCCGACCGCGTCGCGGCAGGCGAGCCAGTACAGGGACCCCTGATCCACGGTGCGGCGGAACATGGCCGGGGAAGCGACGATGGCCTGGGCGAACCAGCGGTCCCTCGCCTCGACGTCGAGCGAGCCCGCGCGTTCGAAGGTTCCGTTCTCCGGGCGCAGCCCAACCCACTCCCAGGCACGGCCGGGCCAGACGAGGCGGTCGGGGCGGCGGGACGCGAACGCGGCCACCAGCATCTCATCGCGGCCCCGCTCGGCGGCGGTGGTCAGCACCTGGGCCAGGTCCGCAGCCGGCCTGAACGGCCTGCCTGCCTCCATGCCGAGCTCCGCCAGTGCGCCGAGCATGGGACGCATTTCCTCGACCGGGGGCTCGGCCGAGATGACCTCGTGCAGCACCCGCCAGTAGGCGAGGTTGTCCTCCCAGGCAAGTGGCGTGGTGTCGACGGGTCTCGCGGTGGCGTCGGCATAGCTGTAACCGTCCCTGTCGCCGCCGTTGAGCGGGTAGACCCGCACCGAGGTGAGCAGCCTGACCGCCGCGTCCAGGTCGCCGTCGAGCGGCAGGACGCGCAGCGCGAGGAGCACCAGCCAGGTGTCCGACCTGGCCGTGAGGTACCCGGCCGGCACGGCACCGTCCCAGCCGGGCGGCAGGATCAGGTGACGGCCGCCCTTCCCGGCGTCGGCCCCTGGCAGCCCCAGGTCGGTGATCCACCGCTGGTGATGGTCATCGGCCAGGCCGACGAGGGGGCCAGGCGGCAGCTCGACCACGACCGGGCCGGACTCGCGCAAGTCAAGAAGGCCGCCCGCGTACGGTGTGTCGGAGTTCAACGTGAACCCCACGTGCCTGGGCTGCGCCACCACCAGCAGCGCCGCCTTGTTGTCGGCCGCGCCCGCCGCCCTGGTACCGCGGGCGATCGCCTCCATCGAGACCGTCGGGTAGAAGAAGTGGTAGGCCTCCAGGGCCCTG
>Ga0210389_10003755_pt1 | contig 11852 bp, 11 predicted proteins | sample IncBWH28OmetaG_FD_160127 | JGI IMG/M metagenome (GOLD analysis project Ga0210389, IMG submission 160127) | Forest soil microbial communities from Barre Woods Harvard Forest LTER site, Petersham, Massachusetts, United States - Inc-BW-H-28-O ... | reverse complement strand
GATCGAGACCCGGTTTCATGGTTGTCAGGGCAGTGCTTGCAAGTTCACCGCGGCCTATATCATCGCGCACGAAGCCGGACATCACGTGCAGAACCTGCTCGGCATCCTGCCAAGGGTGACGGCGCAGCAGCAGGCCGCCGGCAGCAAGGCGGCAGCGAACGCGCTTCAGGTGCGAGTGGAGTTGCAGGCGGACTGTCTCTCCGGTGTCTGGGTCAACCGCGAGGAGAAGAAGCGTCCGGGCTTCGTCGAGGCCGGCGATATCGACGGCGCTCTCGCTACCGCGTCCGCAATCGGCGACGACACGTTGCAGCGGCAAGCCACCGGGCGAGTGGTGCCGGATTCGTTCACACATGGTTCGGCGGAACAACGCAAGCGATGGTTCATGACCGGCTATCAGCAGGGAACATTGAAGGCGTGCGATACGTTTGGTGCTGCGTCACTCTAAAAAGGTATACTTGCTTCCATGTCCTCGATCGACGAATCCCGACAACTCATTCCGCTCAATATCGCGGTCCTGACCATCTCGGATACGCGCTCGCTGGCGGACGACAAGTCCGGCGCCACGCTGACGGAGCGGCTTGTTGCGGCGGGCCATAAGCTCGCCGCACGCGAGATCATCGTCGACGACGTCGACGCGATCCGCGTTATCGTCAAGCGATGGATTGCGGATGCGGGTATCGACGTCGTCATCACCACGGGCGGTACCGGCTTCACCGGACGCGACGTGACGCCGGAAGCGATCGAGCCGCTGTTTGAAAAGCGCATGGATGGCTTCTCCATCGCATTTCACATGTTGAGCCACACCAAGATCGGGACGTCGACGATCCAGAGCCGCGCCACCGCGGGGGTTGCGGGCGCGACCTTCATCTTTTGCCTGCCGGGTTCGCCGGGCGCCTGCCGCGACGGCTGGGACGGCATTCTCGCCGCCCAACTCGACTATCGCACGCGGCCCTGCAATTTCGTCGAGATCATGCCGCGGCTGGACGAACATCTGCGCCGGCCCAAGGCTAAGGGTGCCTCAGCCTGAACCGGTGCGCGTCAAGGCTAATCGATAAATTTCAAGGTAATGGACTAACGGAACCTTACGAGGTCGCCGCGAAACTGGGGCCAGCCTCGATATTGCCGTGGCTATCAGGCGTGCGACGACCGGTGATTTGATGACTGTTGTTGAGCCGAGGGCAAAAGTACAGCGCGAGCCGCGACGGCAGCTGCTTAAGCGGCTGGCCTGGATCACGGTCGGCGATGGCGCGACCGAGCACGAGTGCCATGTTCTGGACCTGTCGTCAGGCGGCGCACGGATCGCGATGGACGCTGCGATGGATGTGAGAGACCGCTTCGAACTGACGCTCGTTCGCGGCCATCACAAGCGTGAGCTGTGCGAGGTCGTCTGGCGTCGCGGCAAGACTTACGGCGTCAAATTCCTCACACTTGTTCCGGAAGCCGCGGCGCCGGCTACCGATCCGACAGCGGCATCAACCCCGCCTTCGTGATTGCGTGAGCCGCCTCGCGGGAGGAGAGAAAAAGCAGCAACGCCCGCGCCGCCTCCGCGTCATTCGCCGTGTTGGTGAGGACGCCCGCGAAGGAAAACATCGGCTGGACTTCGGCAGGGAGTGCGCCGACGAAGGTGATGCCGGGAACATGGATAAGCTCCGCAACCTGCTGGAAGCCGATCTCCGCCTCGCCACGCGCGACAACGGCGGCCACCGGCTCGCCGGACGGCGGCCCGCGCACCTTGCGGCTTTTGCCGGCGATTTCGTCCGCGACGCCGAGCTTCTGGAACAGCATCGTCGATAGATAGGTGCCGCTGCCGCTATCGGAGTAGGCGATGGATTTCGCCGCAAGCAGTGTGTTTCGGAGCGCGGCGACGCTGCCGATATCGGGCTTCGCGGCGCCTTCGCGCACGACCATGCCGATCAGCGACCGCGCCAGTTCGACCTTGCTGTCCGCGCGCACCAATCCGCGCTTGCCGAGCTCGTCGGCGGCCCCGCCATCGAGGATCACGACATCGGCAGCCTCGCCGCGCGCCAGCCGCGCCGGGATCGCTTCCGGAGAATCGCCCATGGATGGGCCGCGTGTCGTGATCAGATGGTGGCCGGTTGCGCGTTCGAAAGCGGGCGCCAGCTCGGAATAGGCGCCGTGAAAGCCGGATGAGATCATCACCTTCACGTCGGCGGCAAAGGCCGTCTGCGCCATCAGCGCGATGGCGGCTGCGAGCAAGGATATCCTTCTGATGGGAAGGGGCATCAGAGCTTCAACTCCCAGGTTTCGCCGATCAGGCTTTGACCGAAATTGCGGTGCGGCTCGGTTGCCACCAGTACAAAGCCTGCGTCCTGGTAGATTTTGCGCGCCGCGGTCAGAATGCTTTGGGTCCATAGCGTGATCTTGCGATAGCCGCAGGCGCGCGCAAACGCAATGCATTCAGCGACCAGCCGTCTTCCCAGTCCCTGGCCGCGCCCGATCGGTTCGATCAGCAGCAATCGCAACTTGGCGACCTCGTCGTCGTGCCGCACCAGAAAAACCGAGCCCACCGGTATGCCGCCGATCTCGGCGATCCAGCATCGCTCCCGCGAGGCATCGAAGGAGTTGAGAAATTTGGCGGCGATGTCCGCAACCAGGGCTTCGAAGGAGGAATCGAAACCATATTCACGAGCGTAGCGCGCACCATGGCTCTGCACCACCCAGCCCATGTCGCCTGGCTGCGGCTCGCGCAAAGCCGCGACCTCCGGCGCCGCCGCCGAATCGAGCAGCCGTTCGATCGTTGCCATGGCGGCGGTGAGATGCCGCCGGTCGGCTTCCGACAACGGACGCAACATCCTTGCGACGTCATCATGCGAACTGCGGTCAAGTCTTGCAAAAGCCTGGCGCCCCTTTGCGGTCAGGCTGAGCTGGTGTTGGCGCCGGTCCGCGGGCAGGGGTTTTCGCGTGATCAGGCCGTCGTCGGCGAATTTCTGGACGATCCGGCTGAGATAGCCGGGATCGAGGTCGAGTTCGATCCCGATCTCCTTTGCGGATGCGCTCTCGCGGTGGGCCAGTTCGTACAGCACCCGCGCTTCGCTCAGCGAGAACGGGCTCTCAAGCAGTTTCTGGCCGAGGAAGCCGAGCTGACGCGTGTAAAAGCGATTGAACGCGCGAACGGCCGATATCCGCACTTCGTCATCAGGTGGCATGGCGCACCTCAATAATTGCCATTGTCAAATAATTATTTGACTTTGGCAAGTATTACCTAGGCGCCGCGTCAGGCCGTGATGATCCGGCTGCGCAGCAGGGTGAGCGAGGAGCGGCCGAGCTGGCGAAGCAGCCTTGCTTCGGCGTGAGCCGTGTTCTCCGCGTGGCCGCCGATCCGTTCATAATGATCGCGTGCAATCAACAGGCCTTGGTCGGCGAAGGGGCCCGCGATCATGCGCGCGATGACTTTGAAGCCGTCGCGCAGGCTTCGTTCCGAATAAGGCGAGCGCGCGTAACGAAACACGCCGGCGCGGGGGCGGCCGCCATCGGAAACCCGCTGAATGAATTGCACGGTTTCGTCGATCCAGCCGTGATCGAGGACTGCGCCCGCGTGCAGGAACATCAGCCAGGGCGAGCGCGCCTGCCGTGCGCCCGCCGCAAGCGCCGCCGCGCGCGATCCCTCGAAAGCGAGATACCGGCATCCCGCGACATCGGCGACCCGTTCGATCACGCCGTTACCACCCCGGTCGACAAGGAGAACCTCGCGCACCACGCCGGCGGCAGCACCCGGTATCAGCGCCGCCAGCGTGGCGACGGCCGGATGTTCGGCTCCTTCGGTGGGGATAATGACGCTCAGCATGATCTCAACGGTGAAAACACCGGAACCGTTATCATCTTGTCATATTCAAATCAGCTTCAAATCAGCCTGCCGCTTTGGCAGCTTTTTGCGGCAGGCCGCCGCACAGATCGTTCTCATGAACCTTTCCGGTCGTGATGTTGGGGATCAATTAATTTGTTCTTGATATGTTCTCATTTGGTGTTATGTTCAAACCATGAGCCGAGCATCCTCACATGCCCTCAAGCACCCGCCGGTCACGGCGCCCTCCGAGCCGGCGGGTGCGCCTTCGGCTTTTCCTGAGCTAGCGGTCGCCATCGAGCGCGAGCGGCGGCGCGGCCGGGGTGCGCAATCCAACGCCAGCGGCCGTTTCGAGGCCGAGGCTCGCGTTGCTTTCGACGACGGGTGGCAAAGCCTTGAGGAACTGCCGCCGTTCAAGACCACGGTGACGCTCGATACCGCGCGCAAGGTCATCACCCGCAACGACTCCCCCGATATCGGTTTCGATCGCTCCATCAACCCCTACCGGGGTTGCGAGCACGGCTGCGTGTATTGCTTTGCACGGCCCACGCACGCCTATCTCGGTCTGTCGCCGGGGCTCGATTTCGAATCGAAGCTGTTCGCCAAGCCCGATGCGCCGCAGCTTCTGGAAAAGGAACTCGCCGCGCAGGATTACGAACCGCGCATGATCGCGATTGGAACCAACACCGATCCGTATCAGCCGATCGAGCGCGAACGAAAAATCATGCGTGGCATTCTCGAAGTGCTGGATCGCGCCTCGCACCCGGTCGGCATTGTGACAAAATCGGCGCTGGTGGCCCGCGATATCGATATCCTGGCGCGGATGGCCAAGCGCAATCTCGCCAAGGTGGCGATTTCGGTGACGACGCTCGACACCGAGCTTGCCCGCACCATGGAGCCGAGAGCCTCGACGCCGGCGCGGCGGCTTGAGGCGCTGCGGCAGCTATCCGAAGCCGGAATTCCAACCACGGTGATGGTCGCCCCGGTCATCCCGGCGCTGAACGACAGCGAGATCGAACGCATTCTGGATGCAGGCGCCCACGCGGGGGTCAAGGAAGCAAGCTATGTCTTGCTGCGCCTGCCGCTTGAGGTCCGCGATCTCTTTCGCGAATGGCTGATGGCGAATTATCCGGATCGCTATCGCCATGTCTTCACCCTGATCCGCGACATGCGGGGCGGGCGCGACTACGATTCGCAGTGGGGAACGCGGATGAAAGGTACGGGCCCCATGGCCTGGATGATCGGGCGCAGGTTCGAGATCGGCTGCGAAAAGCTCGGACTGAACAAGCGCCGGTCAAAATTGACCACGGATCATTTCGCGCGGCCGAAACGCAGCGGGCAGCAGCTAAGTCTTTTCTAGGAGTATCCGATGAATTCGAAACTGCCTGCGCCGGTCGCGCGGCTGACCATGGTCACACTCGGCATCAGCAACATGCGCGGCGGTATTGCGTTTTACGAAGCGCTCGGCTTTACGCGAAAATTCAAGGATACCGGCGAAGGCGTCGCGTTTTTCGAGACTGGTGGCACGGCCATCGGCCTCTTTCCCTGGGATCAGCTCGCGCAGGATGTCACCTTGCCGGAGCGCCCGCGACCGCAGGCGTTTCGCGGGATGACGCTGGTGTCCTGATTTCCGAAGTTCGTATCATTTTGCGGCCCCACGTTTTACGAACTTCGGAATCAAAAGGACACCAGCAAACTTATTGATCTAGTGTGGCTTTGGTTCAGAAGTCCGCATGACGAACTTGGGGCTGTAATGATGCGGACTTCTGAACCGCCACACTGGCCTGGAATTGCAACAGCCCGGAAGAAGTCGATGCGGTGCTGGATTTTGCCATCTGCAAAGGCGCGTCACTATTGAAGCCTGCGCACAAGACGGATTATGGCGGCTATTCCGGATATTTTGCCGATCCGGTCAACCATCCCTGGGAAGTGGTGGTCGCTCCCTGGATTGGCGTGGACCAAGACCGGAAAATTCGCCTGCCGGACTAAGTCTCGGGCCTGAATAGCGGGAATTACGCCGCGGTTCCCGGTTGCGCCGCAGGGCTGGCTCGCGCAACGATGCCGGCCATGATTCGAAAAAAAACCGGCGAGCAGGCGGCCAAACTGCCGAAGGGTGTGATCGCGGTTTCGCCGCCGAGCTTTCGTCGCGAGCGTGCGCTGATCAAGCGCGGCGTGTGGCCGATTGCCGGCTGCGACGAGGCCGGGCGCGGCCCGCTGGCCGGTCCGGTGGTGGCGGCGGCCGTCGTGCTCGACCCGAAGCGGATTCCGAAGGGAATTGACGATTCCAAGCGGCTGACGGCGGAGCGCCGTGAGGAACTGTTCGAGGAGATCTGTGCGACGGCATCGTTTTCGGTCGTTGTCGCCTCGCGAGCGCGGATCGACCGCGACAATATTCTGCGCGCCTCGCTATGGGCGCTCAAGCGCGCGGTAGAGAGCCTGCCGGAAATGCCAAAACATGTGTTTGTCGACGGCCGCGACCGGCTGAACACGTCTTGCGACTGCGACGCGGTAATTGGCGGCGACGGGATCGTAGTATCGATCGCGGCGGCTTCGATCCTTGCCAAGGTGACCCGCGATCGCCTGATGTGTGCATTGGCGCGGGAATGTCCGGGCTACGGCTTTGATTCCCACAAGGGTTACAGCGTGCCCGAGCATCTTGAGGCGCTCGACCGGCTGGGTCCCACGGTTCATCATCGCAGTTTCTTTGCGCCGGTCGTTGCCGCCCGGGAAAAACACCAGCCATGGACGATCACGCGGGAAGCTGATCTGTTCACCTTGGAGGGGCAGGCGGAGGTGATTTCTGCCGCGGAGTGAGACCAAAGGTCACTAGTTGCCTCCGCGCCTGACGCACCTTAAGACCATGTTCTGACCGGAGTGAGCCGCCGCCATGCGGCGTTATCGCCGGTCAGCCCCATTACAGGCGATCCGGCCGCGACATGCGCTTCACCTCCCTGGTTATCGAATTAATCCGCGCCCGGCCGAGGCTCGTCGTCTGGCTCGTGGTCGTGCTACAGGCGGTGTTGTGGTTGCTGGTGCCGCTATTTCTGTACCGCAGCCCTCCCGGCGATCTGGCCACTGTACTTGCGCTTGGCCGTGAATATCGGGTCGGAACCGACTTCGGTCCGCCGCTCGCATTCTGGCTTGCCGATATCGCCTTTCGCGCCGCGGGCAATCACATGTTCGGCGTCTACCTCCTGGCGCAGCTGTGTTCGATTGCGACGTTCTGGACTCTCTACCTTTTGGCCCGCGCCATTGTTGGGGGGCAACAAGCGGTGCTTGCGGTTCTCCTGACCATGACGGTGCTGGCGTTCAGTTCGCCCGGTCTCGAATTCGGCCCGTTAGTCTTGGCCCGTCCGCTCTGGGCGCTGCTTCTGCTGCATTCCTGGCAACTGATCGGCCAGAACCGGCGTAATGTCTGGTTCACGTGGTCCATCGAAGCCGGCCTCTTGCTACTGACGACCTCGGCCGGGATCGCGTTACTGGCGTTTTTGGCTGGATTTGCCTTGGCCACCGCGCGCGGCCGCCGCACCCTGATCTCCTTCGATGCCGCCTTTGCGCTTTTAGTGACCACCGTATTGGTGCTGCCCTATCTCGTCTGGCTGATCCGCGCTGACGCCCTTGCGTTGCCGTCCTGGCCGTCGGTTGCCGAACTGGGCGGGCGGGCGGAGTACGGGGTCGAACTGCTTGGCGGCCTGCTATTGGCTTCGCTCGGGGTTGCGATCGTATCGGCGTTCAATTCCGGCTGGCTCGACCGCACTCAGGAAGAGGCGCCCGTTATTTTTCGGCCCCCCGTCGATCCGCTAGCGCGCGATTTCGTCTACTTCTTCGCTCTTGCGCCAGCGCTCGTTGGATGCCTGATTGCCGGCCTCTACCATCTCGATCATGTCGTGGGCGGGCCGGGAATCGCGCTTCTGATGTCGGGGCTCGCAACGATAGTTGCATGCGGCGATCTCATTCACCTGCGGCGGCAGCGGATTCTGCGGACGGTGTGGGCCGCGGCCATTGTCATGCCGGCGTTGGCCGTCATCGGGGCGACGCTGTTTGTTCCCTGGACCGCAAGCGGCGAGGTGACGACATCGCTGCCCGCGGCTGAGATCGGGCATTTTTTCGATGACAGTTTCGAGCGGCGCACCAATCAGCGCCTGTCTGCGGTGAGCGGCGATGCCGAGCTCGCCACGCTGATTGCGCTCAGTCCCGCGCGCCCGCATCTGTTTCTCGCCGCAACGCCGGAACGAACGCCGTGGCTCGATCCGGCCAAATTCAATCAGGCAGGCGGCGTGGTGGTTTGGCGGGCTTCCGACACCGACGGCACGCCGCCACCTGAGATCGCGCGGCTGTTTCCCGGGCTTGCGCCCGAGGTGCCGCGGGTCTTCGAGCGGCTTGTGAACGGGCGGCAGCCGTTGCTCCGGATCGGCTGGGCCATCGTGCGGCCGAAAGCGCCGTGAATTTCCGCTACGGCGAGGTCTGCGGGAGAGCTTTTGCGATTGCGCGCAGGTCCTGCCAAGACAGGCGCTTGTAGGACGGCGAGCGCAAGAGATACGCGGGATGGAACGTCGCCATCGCGCGGATCACCCGCGTTCCGGTATCGTATTCGAACCAGCGCCCGCGCGTTTTCATGATGCCTTCGCGGGTCGATAGCAGCGTCTGCGTCGAGGGATTGCCGAGCGTCACCAGGATGTCCGGATCGACCAACTCGATCTGACGCTGGATGAACGGCAGGCAAATCTGCGTTTCCTGTGGCGTCGGTGTCCGGTTGCCCGGCGGCCGCCACGGGATCACGTTGGCGATGTAGGCCTTGCTGCGATCGAGCCCGATCGCCGCGATCATCCTGTCCAGCAGTTTGCCCGAACGCCCGACGAACGGCAGCCCTTCGATATCTTCCTCGCGTCCCGGCGCCTCGCCGACGAACATGATACGGGCCTTGGGATTGCCATCGGCAAAAACCAGGCCGGTCGCGGTAGATTTCAGCGCGCAGCCGTCGAACTTCTCCAACAGGCTTCGCAGGACATCGAGCGAAGCCGCCGTGCGCGCCTGTTCCCGCGCCGATACAACAGCGGCGTCCGGTGACGGCAACGGCTCCGAGGCCGGCGCGACGTAGGCGGCCGGTGCCGGCCTGATCGATCGGGCCGGGCTTATTTCGGCAAAGGAGGCCGCCTTGAGGTCCGGTGCCCGATCAGGATCGGAGAGCCGGTTGACGGGTTCTTCCGAGAGCGCGCAATCGACGCCTGCCTCCAGATAGAAGGCCAGCAATTGGGAAACGGTGGGCGCGGGTTCAGGCGTCAACTGGTTGATCTCGTATCGCTTTGGTGAGCAATTCCGCGTGGCGAACATGCCTGCGCTATCCTAGGCTGAAATGCGCCGCAACGAAACGCCCCAAGCTGCATTTCCGTGGTTGTTCTTCCCGTGAAAATCGGAAACAAACAGGCGACGACGCATTTATACCAAGCCTGAGATCAGACCATGAGCACCGAAGAATTACCGCCGCGCGAGTCCATGGAATTCGACGTCGTGATCGTCGGCGCCGGGCCGTCGGGACTTGGTGCGGCAATCCGGCTGAAGCAGCTAAACCCCGACGTTTCGGTGGTGGTGGTCGAGAAGGGATCGGAAGTCGGCGCGCATATCTTGTCCGGTGCGGTGATGGATCCGGTCGCGCTCGACAAGCTCATTCCCGACTGGCGCGAGGACGCCGATTGCCCGCTCAAGACAGCGGTCAAGGACGATCGCTTCTACTGGATGACGAAGACCGGCGCGATCCGGCTGCCGAATTTCATGATGCCGCCGCTGATGAACAACCATCACTGCTACATCGGCTCGCTCGGCCAGCTTTGCCGCTGGCTGGCGGGCAAGGCCGAGGCGCTGGGTGTCGAAATCTATCCCGGCTTTGCGGCGGTCGAAGTTCTCTCCGATGACAAGGGCGCGGTGCGCGGGATCGCAACCGGCGACATGGGGATCGCCAAGGACGGCTCGCACAAAGCCTCGTTCACCCGCGGGATGGAGCTGTGCGGCAAATATACGCTGTTCGCTGAAGGTGCGCGTGGCAGCCTGACCAAGCAGCTCATCGCGAAATTTGCGCTCGACGCCAAGAGCGAGCCGGGCAAGTTCGGCATCGGCCTGAAGGAGGTCTGGCAGATTGATCCTTCAAGGCACCAGAAGGGCCTGATCCAGCATTCCTTCGGCTGGCCCCTCGACAACAAGACCGGCGGCGGTTCGTTCCTCTATCACTACGACGACAATCTCGTTGCGGTCGGTTTCGTCGTGCACCTCAATTACGATGATCCCTATCTGTCGCCGTTCGAAGAATTCCAGCGTTTCAAGACTCATCCTGCGATCAGCGGCTTGTTCGAGGGCGGCAAACGACTCGCTTATGGCGCGCGGGCGATTACCGAGGGCGGCTATCAATCGGTGCCGCGGCTTTCCTTTGCCGGTGGCGCGCTGATCGGCTGTGCGGCCGGCTTTGTGAACGTGCCGCGCATCAAGGGCGTGCATAACGCGATCGGCAGCGGCATGCTGGCTGCCGAACATGTTGGTGCAGCGCTCGGCGCGGGCCGCTCCAATGACGAACTCGTCGAATACGAAAATGCCTGGCGCTCGTCGGCGGTGGGCAAGGACCTGTTCCGCGTCCGCAACGTCAAGCCGTTATGGTCGAAATTCGGCACCATCCTGGGCGTCGTGCTCGGCGGCTTCGACATGTGGTGCAACACACTTGGCTTCTCGCTGTTTGGAACCCAGTCGCACGCCAAGCCGGACCGCAAGACGCTGGACCAGGCTAAGGCGCATGCGCCGATCGCCTATCCGAAGCCGGACGGCAAGCTGACGTTCGACCGGCTCTCTTCGGTCTTTATTTCCAATACCAATCATGAAGAGGACCAGCCGGTTCACCTCAAGGTCGCCGACATGAATCTGCAAAAGACATCCGAGCATGACATTTATGCCGGGCCGTCCAACCGCTATTGCCCGGCTGGTGTTTACGAATGGGTGGAAGAGGGAGCAGATCCGCGTTTTGTCATCAACGCCCAGAACTGCGTCCACTGCAAAACCTGCGACATCAAGGATCCGAACGGAAATATCACCTGGGTTCCGCCTGAGGGTGGCGGTGGGCCCAATTACGAGGCAATGTGACCACGATTGCGTGAGTGGCCGTTAGGGTCGGCCACGATACCGCCATACTACAAGCGTTTTGAGGCGGAATTGGACGCGACCCAGGCAGTCTCGCCAATCGATTTGCCATCCCGTATCCTTGCGGTTAACGGCCAAAAGCGGCATGGTCGCATGGCTAGATGCGCCGATTGGGTCTGCATTCGAGATTGATCAACTAGCGGTCCGATTCTAACATTTGCATCCTGGTGCGGCAGGCACTTTTGCAAATGTTAGAATCAAAGGACCACTAGCGAATAGAGGTTCCTAGTGGAGTTTTAGATTTGACATTCGCCTTGCGAGTCCGCGGCTACGGTGTAGCGAATGTCAAATCTGCTCAACTAGCGCAGCGAATTTGAAGTTCTGGCAAATATCCGCGCCACTAGATACTGCCGTAAATCCTGGAGCCAAGGCAAACCGTGATGCTTTCTTTTCAATTCAATCGCTCGACGATTGCCGCTGTCGCTTTCCTGATGCTGCCTGTCTCCGCTACGGCGCAGACGCCCGAGCATCCGGCGGACAACTCCGCGCAATTTCCGTCCAGCCATGACCTCAAGGCGCTGACGACGTCCGGCAGCTATCTTGCCGCCCGCCACGCCAGCGTGGAGCGCGATGCCGCTTCGGCCGCGACCTTCTATCGTTCGGCGCTCCGCACCGATCCTAAGAACAACGAGTTGCTGGACCGGGCGTTCATTTCCTCGCTCGCAGACGGCGATATCGACGAGGCCGTCAAGCTTGCCGACCGTATCCTTGCCGCCGACAAGACCAATCGCGTCGCGCGGCTTGTGATCGGCGTGCGCGATCTGAAGCAGAAAAAATACGCAAGCGCTCAAACCAATATCAACCAGTCGATCCGCGGGCCGATCACCGACCTGGTCGCCACGCTGTTGTCGGGCTGGGCCAGCTACGGCGCCGG
>Ga0210389_10003754_pt1 | contig 11852 bp, 12 predicted proteins | sample IncBWH28OmetaG_FD_160127 | JGI IMG/M metagenome (GOLD analysis project Ga0210389, IMG submission 160127) | Forest soil microbial communities from Barre Woods Harvard Forest LTER site, Petersham, Massachusetts, United States - Inc-BW-H-28-O ... | reverse complement strand
CCCTACGCTATCCCCCGTGACCCTTCCATTTGTGAGAACGCGCATGAACCAATCGAACGCATCGTCGGTGAGTTTGCGGCCGTTATCGGGAAATGACGCCGGACGCCTTGGATCATAAGGCAGAACATCCGGGAGCAATGTCCCCGCCACGCGCTTCGCCTCAGCCGGCGTATATCCACCTGTGTGCTCCAGAGCGTGCGCGAAGCCTGCAAGGAAACGCGCATCGTCCGCCGGTTCACCTCCGAGGTAGGCATCTCTTTCTTCGACAAGCACGACAGCCTGGGCAGGGCGCGCTCCGCGCTCCACTTGAATCCAGTCGCCGCCATCACCTGGCGCAAGCGTGCGCGCCCACAGGCGAACCTCTTTTGTCCCCAGAGCAGAATTAGGTACTTCAAGAACGATGCTGCATACATCTTTGTCGGCGAAGAAATCGTGGCTTGTGAACTGGAAGTTGTTCTTCGCGCCTTCCACGTCGCAGAAGAAAGGGTCGCTCCGCCAGCCCGCAAAGAAGCGGGTATCCCCTGCCTCCGTAACCCTCGCCTCGTGCCCTATTGAAACCGGCGCCCCATCAATGATCACCCGTCCGGCATCGCCGGTACCGGCGGCCTGCGGACCATCAACGCGGTGGACAATCGCGGCTTGTGCGCCGCCCTCGAAAGCTGAGAAGCGTACCCGGTACGCGATATCCGCAACCGCATCACCATCGGTGTCAATCTTGAGTTCGTACAGTGCTTCGGGTGCGAAAGGCTCGGTCGTAGTAGGCCCCGCAGGGTTTTCGCTGGCAGACGGATGCACGTTCATAATCAGAATGGATTTCCCAGCTTCTCCCGGTTTGGGAAACGCATACAGATCAGTGAAGTCCAGTCGGGCGTCCCCATGGGGAAAGCGGAAGTCAGGGCCAGAATAGTGATGCGACATGGATTAGTTCTCTTCTTGCAGGTCTGCTCTGCCCGGCGGGGTTAGAATGCAGCGGCGCCGGCCGCGGCGACGGCATGATCCTGATCGCTGGACCCACCGCTGACGCCAATCGCTCCTACTACCTTGCCATCCCGCTTCAGCGGGATGCCGCCAGCAAAAATCATGATTTTGCCATCGTTTGAAACATGAATACCGAAGGCCTCGTCTCCCGACTGAGAATGCTTTGCCAATTCCTTCGTTTCCATGTCAAATGCGCGCGACGTGTAAGCCTTCTTCATAGCGATATCAATGCTCCCAATCCATGCGTTGTCCATACGAACGTGCGCTACGATGTTTCCGCCTTCGTCAGCCACTGCGATGTTCATGGGCTGGTCAATTTCCCCGGCTTTCTTCTCCGCCGCGCTGATTACGCGGCGGGCATCTTCTAATTTCACTGCGGTCATGAGCTCTCCTTGTATGTGTTACGCCGCAGCTCCAGATAGGTGAACCCGACGCAATCCTTGTGAAACGGTCTGCTACACCACGTTAAGCGTAACCTCGATGTTCCCCCGCGTGGCGTTGGAATATGCACATGTCTCGCCGTGTGTGGCGTTCACAATGGCCTGGGCGACTTCGCGCTCCAAACCCGGCAGGCTGACGTTAAGCCGTGCTCGGAGGAAGTAAGCGTCGCCAGAATTGCACAGGTCTATTTCAGCATCGATGGCTGCGTCAGCTGGAAGCTTGACCTTCATCCGGTTGGCCACAAGCCCCATCGCACTAATGAAACAGGCGGACCAACCAGCCGCAAACAACTGCTCCGGGTTCGTGCCGGTTCCTGGGACACCGGGAGCGGAGAACTTAACATCTAGGCGGCCATCATCACTCAGGGAGACGCCGCCGCGCCGACCGCCTGAGGTATGGGTCTTGGCGGTGTACCGCACCGTGATGCCTTCCCGGTCTGAACTGGCTGCTGCGTTGGTCTTTTGATAAGTGGTCATTCTTGTTTTCTCCGTGGGCCGTTCCCGTTACCATTTGCCCGCGTGCGCGCCGCCATCCACGTGCAGTGTTTCTCCTGAGGTGAAAGTGGCGTCGGTCAGAAATAACGCTGCGTCGACGACTTCTTTGACCTCACCGATCCTGCCGACGGGGTTCAACCCTTTGAGGAAATCATGAGTTTCCGGCTTATGCATAGACGTATCGATCACTCCCAGCGCTATGGTGTTCACACGAATGCCTTCTTTTGCGTATTCAATAGCGAGGGCACGCGTCACCGCATTCAAGGCGCCCTTCAACATAATCTGAACGGCTGCTCCCACCCCAGCGATCGGTTGGTCAACCAGGGTAGTCGACACGTTGATGATGCTGCCCGATTTCTGCCGCAACATTTGCTTTATCGTTAGCTGTGAGACGTAGAGAAAGCCGGCAAGCGTCGTAGAGACTAAAGTATTGAAGTCTTCTGTCGTGTATCCGGTGAAGGGCTTCGGAATAAAAACACCCGCATTGTTTATCAGCACATCGATCCGACCAAATCGCGATAAGGCGGTATCCACAATCGCTGCCGCGGTGTCTGGCTGGCCGATGTCTCCATCAACCAGTGCAGCATTCGCTGCCGCCGCGACTGGAGGTGCTTTGGTAATGCTTCGCGAGTTTGCGACTACGTTGTAACCTCGTGCAAGGTACGCTTCGACGAGTCCCGCTCCAATCCCTCGCGAGGCACCAGTTACAATTGCTGTTTTCGTAATATTTGCCATTTGTACCCTCTTTCTCAGCGTTCAGCTCGCACGAAGTTCGTACTCAGCCCTTTAAGGATGTTGTTGTCAGGACCTCCACTTTTTCAACGTGCGGAGGACCCGCAAACAATTCACCGGCCCGCGCCCCTAGCGCCTTCGCGATGTCGCCATTCAAGTGGGCATTGCGGCTCGCTTCATTTGCAAAGGTGTCGAAGATCCCGAATTTCCCCTGCCCGAGCTTGATCGCATACCACTTCAAGGTCCCTTTTTCATCCAGCGCGAGTGGCTGAGCTGACTTTAGAAATGCCTCGGCATCAGATTCTTTGCCGGCTCGTGCTTGAAGCGTTACTAACAATCCGATTGCTTCCATTGACGTCCCCTCTTGTCTTGAATTCCTTACCGCCGGCAAACAAGAATCAGTTGATTTTGGTTCCGGTCTGTTGACGCTATGCTCCGCTTACAATGTGATTAAACTGCACATCGGTGAAGGACTTGGGCGGATTTTTGCTGGGATGGTCGGAATCCTGCTAAATTCGTGCTCCACGAGAAGAACCTCCCGTCGAGCCGCCCCTCACGACCAACCCGAGAGACCCGCGATGACCTTGAAAACTCACTGAATGCCTGGGTGAGATGCCGGAAAGACCGCGACCGGGCGGACCTGGCCGAGCAGGTCCATCAGACCCGAGATCGGCCGCGCATCCAGCTGCTGCACTGCCTCGATCAGCTTACTTCGAAGGTTTTCGTCGGCGAACGGTTCGCTCAGCCAGTGGAATTTCTCCACGGCCCTGGCCCACGACATGGGATTGGCCAGTCCCCCTTCGTAGCCCAGTTGCTCTTTCACAAGGACTCGCCGGTCTTTGGTGACGATCGTGATTCGTGCATTGAGCTCTTGGGGATAGCGAGCCGTGAACTGCTCATCAGGGCGGACCTCCACCCGTGCGAGCAGCGCCTGCGCGTCCGGCGCCTGTATACGTGCCGGCTGTAGTTGGGCGGGCCCGACCTGGTCATCGAGCAACGCCACAGCGACAAGGTATTTCAGATTGTAGTCGGCTTGCTCTTTGGCCTGAGGATGGTCTTTCGAACCGTAGCGGCCCCCTCCAGCGAAATCGAAGGCGCCCTGAAAGACATCGCAGCGCAAGCGATCGACATTTGCTCCCACCAAATCATTGCCGCGCTTCAAATCCAGAACTGCTTCGAGCACCGGCTGGCCATGAATGAGCGAGCAGTATTTCTTCAGCACCGTCTGCGAGACGATCCCAAGCGAGGGATCATCCCAGTCCGCACCTATCGACTGGCCGAACATGCGCTCCAGGCCGTCAGGGCCTTCGAACAGGCCGTCTGGACCCTCGAACCCGCGCTTAGCCAGCGAGGCTGCGTAGATAGCGCGCATCCCCGTCATCCCCGGTGAGAAGCCCTTCCACTGCGACACCGGTTCGGCATGGACACAGGCGAGCGAGATGTTGTCGACCGTCGCGATGGCAATCGCGTTCGCGATCTCGTCGGCGGAAAGTCCGAAGAGTTTCCCTGCGCCCGCGGCGGAGGAGATCGCGAGTTGAGTGGCGTGGTTGAAACCCTTCGCCATTACGGGGACCGCGGCCGAGAACCGGCACTGAATCTCGTACGCTACGGCGAGCGCCAGCATGAACTCTTCGCCTGAGGCCCCTGCTTGCTCGGCCGCGGCGAGAACGGTTCCGAAGTTATCACTTGGATGGCAGAGTCCGCCCGGCGCCATGTAGCTATCCAGAAGATCCACGTAGCGAACAAGACCGGAGTTGAAGAGCGCCGCTTGATCTGCCGACGTCTTACCGCCACCGATCAATGTGCATCGGCCGGGCGCACGGTATTCCTCGAACTGGTCGCGTAGCGCCTGGAAGGGCTGTCCCGGCAGTGCGGCTATGGCGCAGCCGAGGCTATCCAGAATATTCCGCTTGAACAGTCGCCGGATATCGCCCGTCAGGCGTTCGGGCTGCGCGCCCGCGGCAAAGGCGGCGATTCGCGCGACCGCTGAACGTTTGGAGCGCTCCTGCCTGTGCGACAGCGGTTCCATGATTGGTTCGGTCATAAGGTTGTCCCTTGACTAGATTCCGTCGTAGCGGGAATATCCACGTTCCGCCCAGTAGTCTCTTGGCTCTTTCGCGACGTATGTGATTTTGGTAATCGCCTTCACATTCTTCAGGCCGAGTTTTACGGGCGCCAGCAGACGAAGTGGCGCTCCATGCTCGACAGTCAGTAGCTGACCGTTGAAGTGTGAGGCGAGCAGCGTCTGTGGATGGCGCGCCGTGGCCAAGTCGATTGAGACGTAGTAGGGATCGGACTTTCCCGACGCATCAAGATTAACCGACGACTCGACCCGCAGCCACTTAGCCTGTGACGCAGGCGGGTAGGCGCGAAGCAAATCGTCGAATCTCAGACCAGCCCACCACGCAATCGCGCTCCAGCCTTCGACACAAACCAGCCGCGTAATCTGCTCGTGAATCGAGAAGCTTGTCATGAGACTGCGAATATCGAGGGCGACGCTTACGCCGGAGGCCAGGCCATCCAGAGTCAGACGCCATCCGGGGATGTACCCAGGATCGGGAGTCGCTCCGTTGTAGTTGTTCTTGAGCTCGGTAATCTGCGACTTGTTGAAGGTGGGCACCGAACGCTTCTCCGAGTAGAGTGATTCTGCCACGTCATCGTCGATACGAAGAGCCCCGTTTAGAAACCGTTCCTTCCCGGGAAGGCTCATATTTCGGCGCAAGCCCAAACGGGTGAGCGTATCTTGCGGCAAGAGGGACCCAGAACCCGCCACCGCTGCCAGTGCCCCAGCCCCAAACAACAGAACGTCGCGCCGGGTGCGGCGACGAAGCACCTGGGGCTCCATCTCCAAAGTTGGGAGAGGCCGCTCACCGAAGAAGTCTCGGGCCTTATTGTTCATCAACCGTGACCTCCGACCGCTTTACTCTGCCCGACCAGCCTACGATCATGCTGCGCAGCGTATCCCACCCGTCGGCGAAGACCAAAATCACATGGGGCACCACGAAAAGGATGAAGACCGACATGAGCCAGAAATGCCAAACACGCGCCGCATCGAACCCACCAAAGATCGCAGCGAGTGTTTGGAACTGCATAGGCTTGTGAACCGCCCAGCCTGTAGCTACTGAAAGACAACCGGCGAGCGGAACAGAGAAGTACGCTGCGCGCTGCAGCGCGTTGTACTTCGTGTTAAAACGCGGATGCGGCCATTGGCGGCGTGTTAGCTTCGCCAACGGCAATCCTATGTAATACCGGAACATCAAGAACGCGTCACGCAGATCGGTCGGACGGGGAAGTATGCCGCGCCAGCCGCCTCCTGCGACCAGCCCTACGACATACACCCCACCATTCAGCATGAATGCGAACGCACACAACCAGTGGAGGCACAAAGCCGTCGCCAACATACCCGGACCAAGGCTCACATGGTTATAGATCCAATCCGGCGGGCTGCTGTAGTGACGCAGCCAGGGTACATGAGCGCAGATCCAGATTCCAATGTCCGCCGCGATATCGAAGTTTCCGGTAAGCGGGTCTGGCTTGTGCTGATAGATTGGCGACGCCCAGTAAATAGAGATGCCGCTCAGAATAAGGCCGAGAAGGATCGGTGCATTCAGCCAGTGACTCCAGCGCACCAGGAGATGATGCCTCTTGGTCACAAGCGCGCCCGGCAGCCCCGGTAGCGTACTCGGCCGGGAAATGAGCCGTTCCACAACTCTGCCTTACTTTGCGTTGCTGGCGGATGCGGCTATGAATTGAAAGATCTTGTTTGTGGTCAGCGTTCCGTCCGGCAGTTTCTCTGTCGCCGCATAGATGGTGTCGCCGGCGCCCAAGGTCACTTTCTCTTTGGCAACGAGCGTCACCGGGACCCCGGCAGGTACCGACAACGTCTGTGAGCCGTCCTGGTATCGAACAACCAGAGTGCTACCGCCGCCCTTCTCCACCGAGCCGTTCGTCATGCGGGAGGCTGAAACGGCAGGTTTGGATACGGACCCGTTTGTCATTCGGCTGTGAGTGGTTGCGCCTGGCGCATCCGTCAGAACGCTGCCCTCCGCCGCCCCACGCAGTTCCTTGGGAAAGATGATGACGAGCTTTGCGACTTGTGTGCCGTCCGCCTGCTGCTCAGAAGGGACGCCGACGTAAGACGTCGAGGTGACATGGGTCAAATCCGACGGTATCTGCTTGTAAGTTGCGAGCGGCTGCTTGATCGCGACGTGGACCACGCCAGAAGCTGTCGCAACGTCGAGCGAACTTCCGGTAACAGATTGGATCTTTCCGAGAACACCGGAAATCGGCGAAGCCAGCTCCCCCTGGGCCCAGGCGATGTTTGGAACTACTTGCGCGGCCAGTATAACGACCGCTGCGGCATTTAGTAACGTTGTGAATTTCATGCGAGTTCTCCTTTCAGGTCGGACGCGAGTTTATGCAACTTCATTCTGCAGATTGCCGGTCTTCTAGCCCAGGAAGCTCAGCAATCCGCCGTTCACTTCTTCCGCGTGCGTCCACGGGATACAGTGCGGACCGTCCTTCACGACCAACAGGCGCGCCCCTTTGATGAGTTTGGCGGTGCGCGACCCCGCCGCCGTGATGGGCAGGATGCGGTCGTCATCCCCGTGAATCACGAGAGTGGGGACATCGATGCGAGCCAGGTCCTCACGGAAGTCTTCATGCCAGGTTGGGACGCACGCCAGGCTGGCGGTAGCGGAGGCTCCGACCGCAATGTTCCAGCTGGCCTGAACCGCTTGCTCGCTGACACGCTTTCCCAGGAATACGTCGGTGTTGTAGAAATTTTGAAAGAAACCGGTGAAGAAGGCATACCGGTCGGCAGCCACTGCCTTCAGGATGCCGTCAAAGACACCCGCATCCAGGCCCTCGGGGTTGTCCGCCGTCTTTAGCAGGTACGGCAGCACGCCGGCAATAATCACGGCTTTGCTCACACCCTTGGAGCCGTACTTTCCGATGTAGCGTGCCACTTCGCCGCCTCCCATGGAGAAGCCGACCAAAGAGAAATCTCGCAGCTTAAGCTGGGTGACAAGCTTGTGAAGGTCTTCTGCGAAGGTGTCGTAGTTGTAACCTGCGGCTGGCTGGCTGGATTTGCCGAAGCCCCTGCGGTCGTAGGTGATGACCCTATGACCCGCCTCCAGCAAGACGGGAACTTGCTTCTCCCACGAAGCACCGCTCAACGGATACCCGTGGATCAGGATAACCGGATGGCCGGAGCCGTGGTCTTCGTAGTAAAGCTCGATATCGCCTGAATTCTCTTGACCGACCGTGACATAGGGCATTTCGAATCTCCTTCTTAATGCGATCTCCCTTTTCATCCAGCGCGAGTGGCCGAGCTGACTTTAGAAATGCCATTGAATTACTCATGACCCGCAAACATCAACCACTTCAAACCGTATTCGTTCGTTGCCGCGGAGCTCTGCTCATCAGCTTCATTTAACAGCGCACCGGAAGCGGACTTGTGCGGATTTCTGCTGGGATGGTCGGAATCCTGCTAAATTCGTATACCCCGAGAGCGAGTTAGACGGTTCAAACGAACGACGACATGGCGGCTTCAGGATTGTTGACGGAGGGTAGGGTGCTACGGCGAGGGCAAAGGCGACAGGTCACAAATCCCAGACCGCTCTCGACGTCAGCAAGGAGGAACGGCAACCCGTGAGAGTGCAGTCTTGGCTGCGAAGCAAGAAATCACTCGCCGTCTTCGAAGGGGGATCCCGGCGCGCGAGGCGTTTCGCGGCCAAGAAAGTGCTCGCGATATTCAGTCGGGCTCACCCCATAGACACTACGAAAGGCCTGTGCAAAGTGTTGCTGTGTCTTGAAACCACAAGCCACGGCCACGGCCAATACCCGCATATCGGGAGCACGTAACATCGCCTTAGCCCGTTCAAGCCTGTTTCGCAGAACAAATTGGTGCGGGGTCTCGCCCGTTGACTTGCGAAACATCCGCGCGAAATGAGCCGTGCTCAATCCCACCGATTGCGCCAACTCATCGAGGCCCAACTCGTCTTCCAGCCTGGCATGGACCAGGTCTGTTATCCTTCGCAAGCGCGACGAGCCTAGTCCGCCCCGGGATATCGTCACAGGACGAGACCTTACTGCCTGACCACTGACCAGGGCTACCGCCATCGCCTGCTCGATAGAATCGAGAAACAGTCGGCCGCTCGGAAACCCAGCCAGCATCTCGGCATGGACGGCGTTAACCAGCGCCCCTAGGCGGGAGTCTGCAAACTTGCGGTGAGGGTGCAATTCGATCTCGCCATCCGCTTCGTCGGTGGCAGCCGTCAACGCCGCATCGGAGATACCGAGCTGCAGATGCGGGACGTTCATGAGACCGACCCACTCTCCGTTATGACGATCGCATAACGCTAAATCCCCCGCTCTGTAGCCGAACTTTTCCAGCGCTGCACGTTTCGAGCCCCACTCAATTGAGCCAGGCCCCAACATCATGGCGAAAGCCTGATCATGCCGTACCCAATGACGCGGCTCTGTTTCGGGGTCGGGGGAAAAGAGTTCAACTTTCATTCTTTTTACTCGATTGCTCGTGTTGTGGATATCATCACACACGTGCCGCGCCAATCAGGACATGGTCTCGGCCATGCACCTTGCGCCCGTTAGTCGCACAAATACGATCATCGCCTCCTCATTAAGATGGCGATCAGTGATAGAGGATGCAGAAAAGACCGCGTGCTGTCAAGCCGAACCCGGCGCCAGGTAGCGCATCGTCCTCAGTGAGATGCGGGCGCCTTTCCGGCCGGCTTGAAACGCCGGACAAACAACAGCAGAGGGACTGCGGCCAATATCAGCCACGCGATGACACGGAAGCAGTCCATGAAGGACAAAAGACTCACTTGACGCTGAAACTGCTGGTGCAGATATCCTTGCGCAGCCGTAGCGGCGTCCGGACCCGAGAAGCCCTTCGTAACGAGATAGTTCGTCAGCGCGGTGATCCTGTTGCCCAGTTGCTGAGACGTGGCGCCTATGTCCGATCCGAGATTTGTTTGATGGAACTGATGCCGGCGTTCCGTCGTCGTTGTGATGAAAGCAATCCCAAAACTGCCTCCCCAGTTCCGGAATAGGCTCTGTGATCATCGGCAGCACGCGCCAGGGCCGGTTCTCTGAAAAGCCGGCGCAATGGATATTTCAGGAGTTTCGAAAGACAGGTCTTTCCTGATCGGCAAGTGTCGATACGAGGAGAAATCCAAACGACCCACCCAACTGCCCACCCACGAGTGTACTTTTGGTACTTAAATTGAAGTTTTACACGAAAATATTTGCTCTGTATTCAAGGAGATAGCGGAGTACCCCTGATTCGGGACCAGGAGGCCGGTGGTTCGAATCCACTCGCCCCGACCAAATTTTCCAATAACTTACATGCAGTGGAAGGGCAAACAGCCCACCCAGTTCCAAAGCTGCTGCCGAATTTCTTCGCTCCTGTACTGCGGCAATGGCGAAGAACGCAGCTACACATTCCTTCCCAGCCCCTTCTTCCGCCAGCCAACCCGCCGAATCCCTCCCTGCACTCGCGCCCGTTATCGAAATTAGCGTTCGCCACATCCGCCACACGCCACAGCCCAGGAAGCTACTGGAAACGAGGCTTCGGAACGCTGGATCAAGAAGATTGACCGCCGCGCGAAGGCAAGGTCCGGGTCGGTTTTTCCATCTCTACGTCGCGGTCACCTCCGGAAGAGCCGTTCGCAGAAAGAAGGAAAGAACCACTGGCCCTGCCACAATGCCAAAGCACGAGGCCCAGCTGAACACCGGGAGGCCCATTCAGCAAGGGCATCCATCGAGAGTTTTGCGCGACCCTGGAAGGCATTTTTGTTGTAGGAACTCGTTCGAGTCTCCTGCGCTGGGCGAGCACGCGAGGATGGCGTCCCGAAATGTCTGGGCAAGTCTCGCCCTTTCCCTCGTGCGCGCAGAACTTTTGCAACGATCTTGTAAGTTAGCCCCTGCCCTCTCTGAGCTGTAACGGTATTGAGGAGATGATGGCGGAGCCAGGAGCGACAGCCGCGATTTACGCGGATGCATTATGCTGATGTCGGTCTCCTCTTTCCGGGCGTCGCGTCGGCGGGAACTCTTTTGGCTTTGAGCCGGCCATGTGGGCGAGACGGCGATGCAGTATCTTATGTGCGCGGTTGAGGCGCGACGCTACAGTTCCCGGAGAGCAGCCCAACGCCGCAGCAATTTCGTCGTACGAAAGCTCGTCGGCGTACCGCATCACGATCACCATCCGCTGATCCGGTGAGAGGCGTCCGACGGCCCAACGCACCCGGTGCTGCAACTCGGCGCGGAGAAGGTCGGCAACGCTGTCGGCGGCACCCCGGAGCGCGCCAGTGAACACGTCCGTCAAGGGAATGAGCCTGTGCGCTCGGCGGAGGTGATCGATACAACGGTTCGCCACCAGCCTGTACATCCAGGCCTCAAACTCTGAGACGCCGCGGAAATCACCGATGGAAGAGAGCAGCTTCAGAAAGGTGTCTTGAACGATATCCATGGCCACCGAGTTGTCACCAGAGAAGCGGAGCGCAATAGAGAACATGCGCTTTCTATGGATCTCAAACAGGCAACCGAAGGCCTCGCGGTCGCCACTTTGGCAGGCGTCGATCAGCTCGCGTTCTGTTTTTTCCAGCACCATAGTATTGACCTTCCACCGAGAGGATACGGTAAGACAGAGCCAGAAATGTCAATTTAAGAAGGAGATTTCGATCGTGAGTATGCAACCAGGGCGGCCCACACAGGTGGCCAACCAAGTCGCTTTGAGGCGAGTGTACGAGGGGACATGAATGGCCTGGTGTTGCCGTGCGAATCACCGGTATGTCCCCATGTGGTTCGTATTCTCACTTGAGCCCCTCTCTGACGAGTTATTGCCGGTCGTGGGTTCATAACTTATCGCAACCACTCGCTCGATCCGCCCCATCGATTGGCAATCGATTCGCCATTCACTGCCGTGCACCTGAAAACCAGCGAGAGTGCTGGTATTGAAAACCATACGCTGGCTGGCACCCATTGGAAAAGCCGTTTGGACGTCCCGTAAAGGCGAAATATCGACTCATTCAATGGAATTCTCAGGACGAACCACGTCCTGGATACTGCCAATGGCACTCGACAATCAGGATTGGAATCACCGGGCATGCCAATTCCACATGCGTGCTTCCGTAGACTCGCTCCGGCTCGCGCCAATAGATGAACCTTGTCTTCCTGAACGTAATC
>Ga0210389_10003751_pt1 | contig 11857 bp, 7 predicted proteins | sample IncBWH28OmetaG_FD_160127 | JGI IMG/M metagenome (GOLD analysis project Ga0210389, IMG submission 160127) | Forest soil microbial communities from Barre Woods Harvard Forest LTER site, Petersham, Massachusetts, United States - Inc-BW-H-28-O ... | reverse complement strand
TGTGTATGCGGGCAAGCACCTGCCGCGCGATTTGACCAAGAAGACCGTCGCGCAGATCGTCGACGCCGTCTTCGTGGAGATGGGCGACTACTTCATCCGCACCCGTGTCAGCCGTACCCAGGGTCCGCGCCTGACCTATCCTGGATTCGGGACCTTCTCCAAGCGCCGCCGCCCGCCGCGGATGGTGAAGAACCCCAAGACCGGCGCACCGATCACGATTCCGCAGCAGGAGACCATCACGTTTTCGCCCGGCCAGGAGCTGCGCTCGCTGCTCAACCGGAACGGCAAGGCCGACGGTAGGTCCGAGGGGCGCTCCGGGGGAGCCGTCCCGGCGACGGCGAAGAACGCTTCAGGTAGCCGTTAACCCCGTTTTCGCGAATACTATCGACGGATAGATGCTCGACCCCAGCCTCGAGCTCTGCGATCTGCACATCCACGTGGGTGGCGCCGTCGCGCCGCACATCCTCTGGTCGATCGCGCACGAGCAGGGGTTCAAGCTCCCCGTCTCCACCTACTGGGAGTTTCGCGATCTGGTGACCGCCAAGCCGGAGACCGTCTCCTCGCTGGACGACTATCTGGCGATCTTGCACCACTGGACCGAGAAGATTCAGTCGTCGCCGGCGGCGATCGAGCGCTCGGTCTACGAGATCATCGGCAAGGAGTTCCGCTCGAGCGGCGTGTCGCTCATCGAGCTGCGCTTCAACCCGATGAAGCGCAACCTCGAGGGGGAGCGCGATCTCGACCACATCATCCATGCGGCGCTCCGCGGGATGGACCGGGCCTGCCTCGAGTACGGCGTGCGGGCGGGGCTGATCTTCTGCCTGGCGCGCGAGTTCTCGCTGGAGCTGAACGAGATCCTGGTGAAGAAGGCGGTGAAGTACAAGGCGCGCGGCGTGGTCGGCATCGATCTCGCGGGCCCCGAGTCGCACACGCTGGAGCTGGGCGATCAAGTGTCGGGCTACCGCGATCTGTTCGCGCGGGCGCGCGCCGCCGCTCTCGGGACGACGGTGCACACCGGGGAGACCGCGCACACCGCCGCGCCGGGGGTGCTGGCCGTGCTCAAAGAGCTGGCCCCCGCACGAATCGGCCACGGGATCGCCGCCGCCGCCAGCGAGGAGGCGACCCGCAAGCTGGCCGAGTCGGGGACCGTTCTCGAGATCTGCCCCAGCTCGAACCTGCGCACGCGCGCGGTCGCCAGCCTCGCCGAGCTGGGGGTGGTGCTGCGAAAATTCGAAGATGCCGGGGTCCGCTACACCATCAACACGGATGGCCCGTACCTGCTCAACACGCATCTGAGGCTCGAGTACGAGATGTTGATCGACAACAAGATCCTCTCCGAGGCCGAGGCCGAACGGAGCGTGGCCGTCTCCCACGCCGCGAGCTTCGTGCGATAGACCCCGCGCTTCGTGTAGCTTAGGGGCGGCGTGAAGATGGGGGCTCTGCGCGGCGCGGCCGCGATCGTCGCTTTCTATGCGGCCCTGGTCAGCCCGGCGCGCGCGGCCGACGACGCGTTCGCCTGGGCCCCTGCCCACGCGCCGGCCGTGGCGGGTGGCCGGCAGAGCGGGGCGCGCTTCGGCCTGGTCGGCCTCACCGAGATCGAGGTCGAGGTCGACGACCTCTACGACGCCGCCAACCGGCAGGCGCTGGGGCTGGCGGAGCAGCGGCTGGCCGCGGTCCCCGGCGTGCGGGCGGTGTTCGGCCCCGCTGGCCTCCTCGACGTCACCGTCGACCCGAGCGGCAAACCGAGCGCGCGGCCGGTTCTCGCGCGAGGGCAAAGTGAGAGCGAGGGGGAGGCGGCCCGGCAGAGGATCGTCCGGCGCGCCGACGCGCTCGGCTGGTTCCTGACCGAGAACGGCCGGCGCGTGCGCTTTCTGGTCGACGCTCCCGATTTCGATCGGGTGGAGCCGGCGCTGGCCAAGGCGCTCGCGGAATCCGGGCTTGGCGTGCTGCCCTCCGCCGGAGGGCTCGACGCGCGGCCGCTCTGGCCCGATCCCCGGCGGCACCGGGCGCGCTTTCTCCCCCTCGGCTTCGCGGCGATCTGGGCGTTCTTCATGATGGTGGCGGCAGGGCGGGCGCACTTCCCGCTCGGCCGGCGCCGGATCTCGCGCGCGCTGGCGGTGGCCGCGGCGGCGGCGGCGCCCTTCGTCCTGGTGCCGGTCGCCGGCGTGCGGCTGGCGGGCGCCCTGGCCGCGCTCGGCGCCGCGGCGATCGCGCTCGCCGGCCGGCGAGCGCGCGACACCACACCCGACGGGGTGGGCGCGGCGCGGCCCCGGTTCCTCCGCCCGGTGCTCTGGATCTCGGCGGCCCTCGCGCTGGAGATGATCGCGCTCTCCCCCCGGCTGCGGGTGGGGACGCGGCAGTGGAGCGCGGCGCCGATGTTCTTCGTGAGCCTGCACGGCGATCTCGACGAGCCGGTCGTGCTGCGGGAAGTGCGGCGCTTCGCCGATGATCTGCGCGCCCAGCCGGGCGTCGCCAACGCCTGGTCGATCGCCGATCTCTTCCTGGGGGTCACCTTCGAGGGGCAGGAGGCGAACGGCATCCCCGACGATCCCGAGGAGCTGCGCCGCATCCTGGTGCAGGCGCGGACCGATCCGGCCGTGCGGCTGGAGCTGTCGGCCGATCGCCGCGAGGCCTTGATCGGCGTGCGCTTCGACGACGATCCGACCGTCGATCGCCTGGCCATCGTCGCTCACGCCGAGCGCTACATCGAGCGCGAGCTGCGGCACGCGGTGGTCCGGGTCGACCTGTCGGCGGGATCGACCTCGCCGGTGGCGCGGCTGGTCGGCGCCGGGATCCTCGCCGACGACGCGCGCGATCGCGTGTTGCAGATCTGCGCGCGCTCCGGACGCACGCTCAACCGAGCCGAGGCGCTCTCCGTCGAGCGGGTGGCGCGGGCCGCCGCGCTCATCCCGGCGGCCGATCCGCCGCGCCTCGACGCGGAGGTGGCGGACGCGGTGCGAAACTTCGCCGCCCACCATCCCTGGCCGTTGACGGCCCCCGAGGTCCAACGGTTGATTCTCGGCGCCAACGCGCTGGCGGTCGACGCCACGCCGGACGACGCGCGCCGGGTGGTGGCGGCGGTCTACGGCGCGCGTCTGCCCGAACCGATGCTGAACGCCACCGCCACCGCGCTGGCCCAGCGGGTCACGGCCGTTCAAAAGCGGCACACCGCGCGGCTCGATTTCAAGGAGATGTTGTACGGCGCCGATCTTCCCACCGAAGGGGTGCTGGCCGACGAGGTGCGCAGCGCGACCTTGGAGGCCATCGGCCCGGTGGTGGGGATCCCGGTGGCCGCCGAGGTCGCCGACGCGTTCAGGCTCGACGCGCAGCCGATTGGTGGCGCGCCCAACGATCAGGCGCTCTCCGAGATCTGGAACCGGGCCTTGCGGGCGGGGCTCATCTCGGCGGCCGCGATGATCGCCATCCTGCTGGTGCTGGTGGGGGGTGCGCCGGCGCTGTCATCCTTGCCGCTGGCGTTCGCGCCGCTGGCGGCGGCCATGGCGCCGTCGGCGATCTTGCGCGAGCCGGTCGGTTTGCCGACGCTCTCTTTTTATGCCGGCGCGCTGGTCGGCGGCACCCTGCTGGCGCTCATCGCCACCCCTTCGCGGCAGGAGCGTGGGCGGCGGCCGTGAAGTTGCCGGCGGTGATCACCATCGGCGCTTGCGCGGTGGCCGCCGCGTGCAGCGCGCCGCCGTGGCAGATCGGCAGGCCGCTCGACGGTCGCCCGTCGATCCCGGCTACCGAGGCGCGGCCGACGCCGGCTGAGGCGCGGCAGACCGCGGCGCGGGCCCGGGCCGCAGGAGAGCCGGTGATCGAGCTCGAGGCGCTGGCGGCGCTGGAGCGGTCCTGGCGGCTCGACGCCGTGCTGCGCGCTCAGCCGACCGTCGCCGAGGAGGCGCGGCTGGCCGAGTTGCTCTGGCGGCGGGCGATGATGTTTCACGTCCTCGGCCGGCCCATCCCCGAGAGCCGCGATCTCGAGGCGGCGGCCCGCCTCGATCCGGCGCGGGGAGCCATGTTCATCCCAGCGCGCGCCGCGGCGGCGGCCGCCGCTGGTGACCGCTGGAAGGCCATCGACGCTCCGGCTGATGCGCTCACCGCCTTCGCGCTGGCCGCGCGCCTCGGCGGCGCCCCCCCGGAGGCGCCGCCGGCCAGGCCGGCGCCGCGGATCCCGGTCGACGTGCCGCTCGACATCGAGGGGTGGGTGCTCGGCGGTCCGACGCTGTCGGGGCGCCTCTTGCCCCTGGCCGCGGCGGTCCCGGCGGTGCTGAACGACCTGCCGCGCGCGCTGCGCTGGGCCGACCTCCTGCTCGAGGAGGATTCGACCTCGCCCGAGGTGCTCGAGCTGGTGGCGCTGATCTTCGGCCGCGCCGGTCGCTTCGGCGGGACCGACCGCATGCTGACCGAGCTGACGTTTCACACACCCGATCGCGCGGCGGGCCTCGCCCGTGGGGCGGCCGTCTGGGAGCAGCTCGGCCGGCCGCGCGAGGCCTGCGCGCAGTGGATCCGCGCCGCCCGCTGGCGCGACGAGCCGACCGATCCGCTGTGGCTGAAGGCGATCTCCTGCGCCCGCAAGGACCCCGGCGCCGGCAGCTGGCAGGAGATCCGCGCCTACGTCCTCGGCAGCGCCCGCCCCGGCCAACGCGACGCCCTGGCGGCCGCGCTCGACGGAACGCCGCTGCCTGGCGCCGCCACCGACGCCGGTGCGGACGGCGCGCGTTGAGCGGCCGCCCGTCAGGGCGCCTTTAGCGCGGGCGCTCTTCGAAGGCGACGATCTTGGCCCGCATCTCTTCGAACAGCTTCGCGTCGGCCGGGTTCGCGGCCAGGTTGGTCTTTTCGCCGGGATCGCGTTTGAGGTCGTAGAGCTCCCAGCGGCGATCGCTGATGCGATGGATGATCTTGTGGTCGCCGTCGACCATCATCGCCGCCTGGTGCGGCCAGGCGGTGGCCGGCATCTGCTCGGCGTAGATCGGCACCGGCGGGAGCGGCTTCCCTTCGATGCCCGGCAAGAGGCTCCGGCCGCGCATCGCCGGCGGGATGGGGGCGCCCACCAGATCGAGCAGCGTCGGCGCCACGTCGACCAGCTCGACCTGGTCGTTGATCACGCGCGCGGGCTGCCCGGGGATGGCGATGATGAGCGGCACGCGCGTCTGCTCGTCGAAGAGATCGGTGCCGTGAAAGAACTGTTTGTGCTCGCCCCAGGCCTCGCCGTGATCGGCGCAGACGATGATGGCGGTGGTCTTGTCGAGGCCCAGCGCCTTGACCTCGTCGAACAGCTTCTTCACCCACAGGTCGGCGAAGGCGATCTCGTAGTCGTACTTCTCCATCAGTCCCGGGACGCCCGACAGCGAGGTGGGGAACTCCTTGTGCGGCATGTACGAGGAGTGCGGCTCGAAGAGGTGCGTCCAGAGCACGAACCGCTCGTGGTTGGCCGCGGCCGTCTTCAGGCGCTCGATCACCCGCGGCACGATGCGGGGCGAGGCGCTGTCCTTGTTCGACTCGGCGATGGTGCCGGCGCCGTCGTCGGACCATTCGGCGAAGCCGCGGCTGATCCCGCGCTCGGCGGTGAAGTAGAAGTGCGAGAAGATTCCGATCGGCTTCAGGCCCGTCGCCGCCAGCACCTGAAAGACCGTCTGGTTCGCCGGCAACAGGTTGGGGTAGTTCACCGTCGGCTTGTCGAACGCGATGTCGGTCGGATAGCGGCCGGTGACGATGGACGGGAACGAGCGCGGCGTGTTCGGCGCCTGCGACCAGGCGCGCCGGAAGTAGGCCCCGCGCGCGGCCAGGGCGTCGAGCGTGGGCGTCAGCGAATGTCCTGCCGGACGGCCGTACCCTGCCACCCCCAGCCGGTCGGCGCGGAAGGCATCGATGGTGACGATCAGGATGTTTCCTTTGAAACCGTCCGCCCGCGGCTTGATCGGCGCCAGCGGAGCGCCGTCCGTGCCGGCCTGCTTGGCCACGGCGGCGACCGGCTTGGCGTCGCCCCCTTCGCAGTCCTGGTCGATGCCGTCGCCGGGGATGTCTTCGGCGCCCGGGTAGACGTCGGCGCGCGTGTCGTCGCAGTCGCCGCCGCCGAACCGCGCCGAGAAGCCGTCGCCGTCGTGGTCGGTCAGGTGGCGCGCCGTCGCCAGCAGCGCCCGCAGCCCCCAGCCGTGGTCGGCGACCGCCTCGAAGGCGGGTGATCCCTCCGGGAGCCGCGCGCCGGCGGCCAGACCGGCGGCCGCGCCGAGGGCGATCCCGATCGGCACCGCGAGACCGAGCGCCGCGGGGAGCCGCGCCCGCAGCGCCTTGCCGGGTCGCGAGCAGAACCAGAACAGGCCATGCGCGAGGCCGAGCACGAGCGCCGCGGCGATCGCATAGAGCGGTCCGAGGTCGAGCACCCGCCAGTCGGCGCGCGACAGCGCGAAGACGAAGGCCAGGCCCGCCGCCGCCGCCAGCGCGGAGAGAAGGAACCCGGTCGCGCCGAGCGCGCGCGGGCGGGGGAGGGCGTGGGCGAGCCGGCGCAGAAGCGGCAGCGCCGCGATCGCCACCGCGGCCCCCGGCAGCGCGCCGATCGCCACCAACCCCGCCGCGGCGATGGTCGCCAGCTTCGCGCTGGCCATCTTGCCGACGAACATCTTTTGGCCGAGCGCCGCCACGATCGCGATCACCAACACCGCCGCCAGCGCCGCCAGGACGCCCGCCGCCACGGCGCGGTCCCGCTGGGGCTCGTCGCGCAGCGGACCCCACCCGGCAGGACGAGCGCCGGCGATGGCCTCCGCGCCCAGCTCAGCCGCCAGGCCGCAGAGGATCGCCGCCGTGCCGTAGAACCCGAGCGTCAGGGCCAGGACGCCGGTCGCGCCGCCGTGACCGGCCGTCAGCAACAGGTCGACCAGCCCGGCGCCGCAGATCCCGGCCAGGACCGAAGCTCCGACAGGACGCCGCAGACTGGGGATTTTCATCCGGATCTCAGCCAGCTAGCACGCGGCGGGACAGCATACAACTTAACCGCAGTTTCGCTCCGCCGCGCGAAGCCTCCTTGACGGCCATGCGCGAATCGGGATACTGCCACCACATGGGACGACGGGACAATCGGAAGTCGATGAAAATGCGCCGCCGCACACGGCAGAAGAAGCTGAAGGCGCGCATCGCCAAGAAGAAGACGGTCGGCAAGGAGAAGGCCGCCGCCACCGCGAAGCCGGCCAAGAAGAAGGCCGCCGCGCCGAAGAAATAGTCCAAGGACTAAGAGAGGGGGCGGGTCGGACCCGCACACGCTTGCAAGCCGCTGCGCCCACCGCGCTGATGCGCCAGTACCTCGACGTCAAGTCGCGGTATCCGGACGCCATCGTGCTGTTCAGGTTGGGCGACTTCTACGAGATGTTCTATGACGACGCGGTCTACGCAGCCCGCGTCCTCGACCTGACCCTCACCACCCGCGACAAGGGGAAGGAAGACCCCGTCCCCATGTGCGGCGTCCCGCACCACGCGGTGCGGACCTACCTCGGCAAGCTGACCGACCTCGGCCATCGGGTCGCGCTCTGCGAGCAGCTCGAGGACCCGAAGGTGGCGCGCGGGATCGTCAAGCGCGACGTCGTCCGGGTGATCACGCCCGGCGTCGTGCTCGACGAAGAGTCGCTCGATCCGCGCGCGCCGAGCTACGTGGCGGCGGCGGTCGGCGACGCCCGTGGCGGCTACGGGTTCGCCTTCCTCGACGTGACCACCGGCGAGTTCCGCGCCACCGAGGCGCCGAGCGCCGACGTTCTCGTCGAGGAGATCGGCCGGGTGGCGCCGCGCGAGCTGGTGCTCGGCCGCAGCGATGCCGATCGCGCGCTCGGCGAGGCGATTCGCCCGGCGTTTCCCCGGCTGCCGCGCGCGGCCGTGGACGACGGGGACGCGGCCGTGGAGCTGCCGCGCGCGTTCGGTGTCGCGTTCGATGTCACCTTCCTGCAGCGGCTGCCGCGGGCGGCGGCTGCCGCGGCGGCGGTCCTGCGCTACGCGCGCGCCACCCAGCCGGGCGCCGAGCTGCCGCTCACCGGCCTCCAGATCTACGCGCGCACCGATTCGCTGATCATCGACGAGCAGGCCCGCGCGCACCTCGAGCTGGTGGAGTCGCTGCAGGATCGCCGGCGCGCCGGCTCGCTCATCGATCTGCTCGACCAGACCCGCACGGCGATGGGGGGGCGCCTCCTGCGGCGCTGGCTGCTTTTCCCCTCGGTCGATCTGGCGACCATCCGCCGCCGCCACGACGCGGTCGAGCGGCTGGTCGGCGCACACGCGGCCCGCGATCGGGCGCGCAAACAGCTCGACGGGATCGCCGACATCGAGCGGCTGGTCGGCCGCGCGCGGCTCGGGGTGGCGACGCCGCGCGATCTGGCGGTGCTGGGGCGCTCGCTGGCGGCGCTGCCGGCGCTCGGCGAAGCGCTCGGCGAGGCGCACGCGGGAGAGATCGGCGGCTCACTGGCCGGCGAGCCCGATCTGCTGCGGCTCGGTGCTGCTGACAGCAGCGGCGGCGGCGACGATCTGGCCGGCGAGCTCGCGGCGGAGCTCACCCGCGTCCTTCGCCCCGACGCGCCGGCGCTCACCAAGGACGGCGGCTACGTCAACGCCGGCGTCTCGGCGGAGCTCGACGAGCTCGTCGACATCGCCTCCGGCGGGCGCAGTCGGATCGCCGCCATCGAAACCCGCGAGCGCGAGCGGACCGGCATCCCCTCGCTGAAGATCAAGTTCAACAACGTCTTCGGCTACTACATCGAGATCACCCGCTCGAACCTGGGCGCCGTCCCGGCCGACTACCGCCGCAAGCAGACGGTCGCCAACGCCGAGCGCTTCGTCACCACCGAGCTCGCCGCGTTCGAGGCGACCGTGCTCTCGGCCGACGAGCGGCGAATCGCGATGGAGCTGGCGCTGTTCACCGAGCTGCGCGCGCGGGTGGCCGGCGAGGCCGAGCGCCTCTTGGCGCTCGCGGCGCGCGTGGCGGGCGCCGACACGCTGGCAGCGCTGGCCGAGGTGGCCCACCGCAACGGCTACTGCCGGCCTCTGGTCGACGACGGTGGCGTGATCGATCTGGTCGATGGGCGCCACCCGGTCGTCGAGCGGCTGGCGGCGGCCGGTAGCTTCGTCCCCAACGACGTCCGGCTCGATCCGACGGCCGAGCAGATCTTGATCGTCAGCGGTCCCAACATGGCCGGCAAATCGACGCTGATGCGGCAGGTGGCGCTGGCGGTCATCCAGGCGCAGATGGGCGGCTTCGTGGCGGCGCGCGCCGCGCGCATCGGCCTTTGCGATCGGATCTTCACCCGCGTCGGCGCCGGCGACAATCTGGCCCGTGGCGAGTCGACCTTCATGGTCGAGATGCGCGAGACGGCGCAGATCCTCCGCCACGCGACGGCGCGCAGCCTGATCGTCCTCGATGAGATCGGGCGAGGCACGTCGACCTACGACGGCGTTTCCATTGCTTGGGCGGTGGCCGAACAAATCCATGACCAGATCGGCGCCAAGACGCTGTTCGCCACCCACTACCACGAGCTGGCGGCGCTGGCGGCCCAACACCCCCGTGTCCGCAACGTCAGTGTCGCCGCGCGCGAGTGGAAGGGGGAGGTGGTCTTCCTGCGCAAGCTGCAGGCAGGCGGGACCAGCCGCTCGTTCGGCGTCGAGGTGGCCAAGCTGGCCGGTCTGCCGCCCGCCGTCATCGCGCGCGCCCGCGCCATTCTCCGGACGCTCGAGGCGCCGGGGACGGGGGTCGCCACGGCTGACCTGCCGCGCCCCGTCGTCCCCGGTGCGGCCGAGGCGGGCGTCGGCCAGCTGGGCCTCTTCGCGTCCGCCAGCGGCCCGGCGCCGGCCCGGTCGCCGGAAGACGAGGCGTTCCCCGAAGCCTTCCCAGAGTCCTTTCGAGAGTCCTTTCGAGAGATCGTGGACCGCCTGCGGTCCATCGATCCGGACGAGCTGTCGCCCCGCGCGGCCCACGACCTCGTCTGCGAGCTGGTGAGAAAGTTGACGCCACGGGCATAGCTCCGTTTTGATGAATTTGGCGGCCGCGTCGCTCATGCTGAAAAGGGCGCCCGCCGCCGCCGCACGATGTTGAAGCTCGCACGCTCCACAGCCCTCACGCTCTTCGCGTCATTGACGTTGTTGGCGCTCGGCCCCCCGCGCGCGCGGGCGGCGGCCACCAGGAAGCCGCCGGCGGCTGTCCCGGCGGCCAAGCCCTCTCTGGTCAAGACGACGGCCAGGACGACAACGAAGAGCGTCGCCAAGAGGAACGCCAAGAAGGTTCCCAAGAACGCGCCGGTGGTCCTCTATCAAATCAACCGGCGCGAGACGATGGCGCTGCGGCTGCGCGACGGGAAGGGTCGCCCGGTCAAGGGGATGCAGCGCCGCTTCGATCACTTCCTGCGCTGCCACTACACCAACGTCGAGCACAAGATGGACCCGCGCCTGATGAAGCTGCTCTTCCAGACGGGGCACCACTGGCCCGGGCGGCGGCTGGAGGTGGTCTCGGGCTACCGGCACCCGGACGTGGCAAAGAACCCGCACAGCCCGCACATGAAAGGGCTGGCCTGCGATTTTCGGGTGGAGGGGGTGCGGACGGCCGAGCTGCGCGATTACCTGCGGCACACCTTCGACAAGGTGGGCGTCGGCTACTACCCCAACTCGAGCTTCGTCCACCTCGATGTCCGCAAGGACCGGTCGGCGTTCTGGATCGACTATTCGGGGCCCGGCGAACGGGCGGTCTATTCGGCGACGCCCGATCAGGATCTCAGGAACGGGCGCGCCGACAGCTATCACCCGACGAAGATCGACGACTCCTGGGTGCAAGATTCGCAAGCGGACCCGCGGCAGGCTCCGGACTCGGACGGACGAGCTTCCCCCTCGCCCGACTCCGAGAAAGAGCAAGAAACGCCGTGATTAAGCCCTGAATTTCTGTGATAACTTCCGGATTCCTCCGGCGGGCGCCGCCGGTACGGTCACGAGGAGGCCCCGATGAGAATCACTGGTGCTTTTGTGCTGGCTCTGTCGCTCGGCGTTGTCGCCGTGGGCGTCGGCACGGCGAGTTCTGCCCAAGCCAAGGGCAAGAAGAAGGGCGGCGAGGGGGGGGCACCGACCGCCAGCGCGAAGGAGGTCGACAAGCTGAAGGCGGTACGGCTCGGCGATCCTGACGCGGGGACCTTCAAGTGGGGGATGAAGCCCGAAGAGGTGGTGGCCGCCGTGCGCCTCTCCGTCGAGGGGAAGTACAAGAAGCGGATTGAAGAGGCGTCGCAGGATCCCGGCAAGCAGCAGCGGGTCCGTGACGAGATGACCCGCGAGATCAACGCGGTCAAGAAGAGCTACACCAAGTTCGAAGGGCAGAAGAGCGGCTGGGACGTCTCCATCGTCGGCCCCGAGTTCCAGCAGGGGACCTCGGAGGCGGTGCTGGTGACCAAGGAAGACGCCTGGACCCGCTACTTCTTCTTCTTCGAGGACGGGCTCTACAAGATGTACCTGGCGTTCAACAAGGACGCCCTCCAGGGGAAGTCGTTCGCCGACTTCGGCAAGAGCATGGAGGCCCGCTACGGCAACGCCAAGCCGGTCTATCGGGACGAGAAGACCAAGGGGGGCATCAACCACACGCTCGATCACTTCGCCTGGAACGCCGGCCCCGACCGCCTGAAGCTGGTCGACCGGTCCGAGTTCTACGGCGTCTACTGCCTGGTGCTCTACGATCAGTCGACGCACGAGCGCGTCGTCGACAAGCGCAAGATCGTCAACCCCGGCACCGTCGAGAAGGACGAGCTGGTCGAGTCGGTCGCCAACCGCGGCAAGGAGGGCAACGACGAGAACGACGACATCATCGATCGCGTCGTCGGCCACGAGACCAAGAAGCCGGGGACCGAAGAGCACGCCGACA
>Ga0210389_10003750_pt1 | contig 11860 bp, 8 predicted proteins | sample IncBWH28OmetaG_FD_160127 | JGI IMG/M metagenome (GOLD analysis project Ga0210389, IMG submission 160127) | Forest soil microbial communities from Barre Woods Harvard Forest LTER site, Petersham, Massachusetts, United States - Inc-BW-H-28-O ... | reverse complement strand
TGTTCCGTCGCTGACCTTCTGCACGCCCTCGACGACCACGCGCTCGCCCGCGGAGACGCCGCTCTTGATGATTCGCAGCGGGCCAGCCACCTGGCCCACCTCGACCCGTTTGAGCTTCACCTTGCTGTCGGCGCCGACCACCGCCAGCGAGTAGCTCCCCTGGACCTGCACCAGCGCCTTGTCCGGCACCACCAAGACACCGGGACCGACGTCGCGGCGGCGCATGCGCACCCGGCCATATTGGCCCGGACGGAGGAGGCCGTCCGGATTGGGAAAGAGCGCCTGGAGCTGAATCGTGCCAGTCGTGGGGTCGACCTGCCGGTTGGCCGCCACGATGACACCGCGGTGCGGATAGACGCTGCCGTCGGCCAGGAGCAGCTCCAGCATCGTCGCGTCGTCGGCGCGGTCGGCGCGGTCGGCGCGCTTGAAGGCCGCCTTCGCCCAGGCCAGATCGCGCGCGTCCAACCCCTTGAGGAGCGAAGCCGCGCGAAGGTAGTCGACCTCGCTCATCGGAAAGCTGACCCGGACCGGATCGATCTGCGACACCGTGGTGAGCAGCGTCGGGCCGTCCTGGCCGACCAAATTGCCGCCTCGAACCTGCGCCAGACCGGCGACGCCGGTGACCGGCGAACGGATCTCCGTGTAAGACAGGTTCAAGCTCGCCTGCCGCAGCTGGGCCTGGGCGGCCAGCACCTGGCTGTCGGCATCCTGAGCCGCTGCCTCGGCGTCCTCCAGCTCCTGCTTGCTCACCACGCGCGCGGCCCCCAGATCCTGCCGCCGCGCGAGCTGCGCCTTGTTGTGAGCGGCGGCGGTCTCCGCGCGCGCCAGCGCCGCCTTGGCCGACGCCGACGCCGCCTCGTACTCCGCGCGATCGATGGTGAAGAGAAGCTGCCCCTGCTTGACGGCTGCGCCGTCCTTGTAGCGTTGCGCCTGCAGGACCCCGCGCACCCGCGCGCGGATGTCGGCATTGACGTATCCGTCGAGCGTTCCGACCGCCTCGACGAACAGCGAAACGTCCTGCTTCGCCACTTCGGCGACCAGCACCGTGGGCGGCGCCGGCGGACCAGGCTTGGCGGTGCTCTCACCACAAGAGACCAGCGCCAGAGCCGCCAGAGGAGCAACCGCTGCGAATTTCAGGGACGAAAAACGAGTCATGAACACTGAAACCGGAACGGTCGCTACCATAGAGGGTCGGATGCCGAAATGCAACGCTGGTTGCAAACTACCGGAGACACCGTTGCGCGCACGTCAGTTCAAGGCCGTCTGGAACAGCTCGAGCAGGGTCTGGTAATGGCGCTCCGCCGCGACCGCGTCGTGCACCGGCGTGTCGGGCGGCGCGAAGCCGTGGCGCGCGCCGAGGTAAGTCTCGACCTGGTGCGCGAGGCCCGCGTCGCTGAGCGCCCGTTCGAGACGTTGCTTCATCTCCGGAGGGAACGAGGCGTCCTGGTCGGCGCCGGCGACGTAGAGCCGCGCCTTCGGGTTCATCCGTGGCGCGAGAAGGTGCGGGCTCTCGGGCGCGTCGGTGGCCAGATTGCTCCCGTGGTACGAGGCGGCCGCCAGGATGCGGTCCGGGAAGAAGCCCGCCATCGCCAGGGCCAGGCCGCCGCCCATGCAGTAGCCCACCGTCCCCACGCCGGACGGTCGAACCGCCGCCTGTTTCGAGAGAAACCCCAGGAACGCCCCGGTGTCGCGCCGCACGTTGGCCTGCGAGGCGGTCGACACGTACTTTGCAAACCAGGTCTTGCGGACCTCCGGATCGTTGAACAGGGCAGCGGGCTCCGGAGCCTGGTAGGCGCCCGCGCGATAGAAGAGATCGGGCAAGAGAACGTAATAGCCCTGGTCGGAGATCCGGGTCGCCATCGTGTGCAGCGCGGGGCGCATCCCGATCCCGTCCATGTACATGATGACCCCCGGCCAGGGCCCCTCGCCGGACGGTCGGAACACGGAGGCGGGGCAGGCCCCTTCTGAGGTCTCGATGTCGACCGCGATTCGAACCATGGCCTGTCCTCCCTTTGAGGAGCGGAGAATGCGTCAGGCAGTCATATTTTGCAACTGTTGTTGTTTTACCGGCCGGGCACAACTCCTCCTTGCGGACGTCCTCGCCCCGGAAGGTGGCCCGCTCCTTAGCCCATCCGGCTGGTGAACTGGCCCAGGTCGAAGTAGTCGCGCCAGGCGTTGATCTTGCCGTGGCTGACCTCGAAGATCCCCATGATCGGCATCTCGAACGACTTGTGAGGGAGCCTGAAGACGTCCACCCGCTCGGTCATCACGACTGGACCATTGGCTGCGATGTTGATGAGGCGGAACTCGATTCCTTCGATGCCTGGCGCGCCAGGGCGGATGAACGAGGCGATGTTGTTAGCGATGGCCTCCCTGCCGGTGACGGGCGCCAACGGGATGTTGTGGTAGACGGCGTCGTCGGTGAAGAACGCGGCCAGCTCGGCGGCCCCGAGATTTTCGGACCACGCCGCGCAGAACCTGCGCACCACCTCGATAGAACTCTCCATCTGGCTCCTCCTGCGGTCAATAGATCGGGTTCGGTGGCCAATCTTGTCGGATCTCGCTATTCCATGTCCGATTCGAGCGCGCCGGTCGTGACACCGGGTGGATCGACTGGTGCCACGAGCGGAGCGGTCGTAAGAAAGGGACGCCATGCCCGACGCTGTCGTGATGACCGGATTCGGACCACCTGACGTGCTGAAGTGGGCCCAGGTCCCGCTGCCGGAACCAGGCGAGGGAGAGATCAGGATCAAGGTCAAGGCCGCCGGCATCAGCCCGACCGATCTGGCGTTGCGGGCGGGGTATCTCAAGGCCTTTCCGCTGCCGTCCAACGCCGTCCTCGGCTTCGAGGCAGCTGGCACCGTCGATGCGGTTGGGCGCGGTGTGACCGGCGCGTTCATCGGCGACGCCGTCGCGGCGTTGCTATTCAGCTTAGGTGGCTACGCCGAGTATGCGGTGGCGTCGATCTGGACCCGCAAGCCCGACAGCGTCTCCTGGCTCGATGCGGCCGCGCTGCCCAGCTCGGCCGAAGCTGCAGTTGGTGTGCTCCGCCAGTTGGATGTCAAGAAGGGTGAGACGTTGCTGTTGTTCGGCGGCGGCGGATCCGTCGGCCTCATTGCGACGCAGCTCGCGGTCTCCCGAGGGATCAAAGTGATCAGCGCCGTCGGCGAGCATGACGAAACGCTCGCCAGCGAGCTGGGAGCGAAGCCGGTGCGGTACGGCGCCGGCCTGGCCGACCGGGTCCGCACGTTGGGTCGGGTGGACGCGGTGTTCGACGCCGCCGGCAAGGGCGTCCTGGCCGACGCCATCACCCTGGCCGGCGGGCCCGAGCGGGTCATCACATTGTCAGACCCTGCCGCTTCAAAGTTCGGCGTCACACTCTCGGAGCCCACCACCGACCGCGCTCCCGGTGCCCTCGATGAGACGATCGCTTTGCTGGCCGAGGGCCGGCTCCGCCTACGCGCGCACAAGTCCCTGCCCATGCAGAGGGCCGCGGAGGCCCACAGCCAATTGGAAAGCGGCCAGGTCCACCAACGCATCATCCTCACCCTCGCCGAGTAGCGCGGGCCGGTGGAACGGGCTCGCTCACCCGCGAAACTGTCGCCGCTGGTAGCCGAGCGCCGCGGCGTCGTTCGTGCTGGAGCCAACCTGATCGCGCCCATCGTCTCGCGGGCCAGTGAGCACCCAGAGCGCGACACTTACGCACCTGGCAGGGATGCTAAAGTGCGCGCATGAAGCAGGTGCACGTGTTCGCGCTGGGAGCGCGGCTCGTGCCACCCTCCCACTCGTAGCCACGACCCGCCGGCGAGTTCGTCGACCTGTCGGCCGAGGACCAGCGTCCATGCTGACATCAAAAGTGATTACATCTGCGGCGCGAGAAGATCCGCCGTTCGAGTTCCGATCGCCCCACGGTGTCAGGAAAATGGAGTGCCAGAGCCGTTACTGGAACGGCGTCAGCGTCCACCATGTGGTTCAGCACCTCGGCCCAGGCAGGGTTTGGCACGACCTCTCCTCCAAAGATCCGACGGTGGCGATCTTGCTCGACCAGGTGGGAGGCTGTTGTGACGCGCGGCTGAACGTGAATCGGCCGCCCCCCCGCACCCGCTTCGACGCGGGCCATACCGTGTTCGTGCCCGCCGAGATGAGCGTCTGGGGTTACTCCGACGGAATCGAATCGACCCGGGACCTTCGATTGAGCTTCGACCCGAATGTCCTTGCTTCGATCCTCGGCGATGACTTGGATGTGGGAAACACCAGGGAGCCCGTCCTCATGGTCTACGACGACAGGATCGCGCGGTGCGCATCGCTGTTGGCGGAGGAGTGTCGCGAACCTGAGAGTCGAATCTACGGCGAGAGCCTGACCACGGCGCTCACCGCGCTTCTGTTCGCCCGCTGGAAACATCCGTGCAGCGAGCGCGCGAAGGGGCTGGCACCCTGGCAATTGCGTCGGGTCCTGGAATTTTTCGAGGCCCGCCTCAGCATGGACATCAGCCTCCAGGAGGTCGCCGATCTGGTTGGGCTGTCCCAATCGCAGTTCGCCAGGGCCTTCAAGACATCCACTGGCGTCCCGCCGTATCGCTGGTTCGTCGAGGCCCGCATCAAGCGGGCCCAGGAGCTCTTGCTCCAGGGCAGTGCATCTCTGACCGACGTATCGACCTGGACCGGCTTCGCGGATCAGAGCCATTTCACCAAGGCGTTTCGGCGCGTGACGGGCACATCGCCTGCTCGGTGGCGGCGCATTCGCAAGTTCTGAACGCGACAGATCTCCGCAGCGCAACCTGGACCTCCAGTGCGGTTACGCCGGGCCGAACGCGTCTGCGCCGACGCCCCTCGATCGCACTGTCAGTTGCTGGTCGTCGTGACGTTTGCGACGGGGAACTGGATGCTTCCCGTACCGCCCCCGACTTCGACGTTGATGTGAACCTCCGACAGGGTTCCCAGGGTCCAGTTCTGCGCCGCCCACGACGCGAAGTGTTCGCTCAGGTTGATTGTTCCGCACTGGCGAGGTTTGGCTCGGTTGGCCGTAATGTTCGTCCAGTTGCCCGTGTGACCGGCTTCGCAGGCATTGGCGCCACCCGTTCCGCTCGTCTGGCTCGTCACCAGGTAGTACGTATCCCCGTCAATTGTGACCGCGGTGCCGTTGTTCGGTAGGGAACCACTGAACGAGTCTTCGTTGATGTACCACTCGATACAGGGACTGTGCATCCACCCATACATTCCAATGGACGAGTAGCCGAAGCAGTTCGTTCCGGTACAGTCGGTCCCAGTTTTTGTCTCGGAGAACTCGGCCATGATCGTTCCGAAGGAGGTGTAGGCCTGGGGGGTGTTGAAATCGAGGCCGAGGTGGGCGAGGAAATCCGAGCTGTTGCTCCAGGATGCGGAGAACGCGTGCGCGTTGGGGAAGACGGTGATGCTCCCGCCGCTTCCATTCGTCCAGATGCCGTAGTTGAGACCGTCGGCCGTCCCGCTGATATTCGTTCCCGTCTTGGTGGTGCCGCCGGTCGTCGGGAAGGTGGCCGAGCAATCGACCGTCGTCCCGCCGGAGCCGCCGGTTCCTGTCGTGGCGGCTGCGCCAGTGGTGCCGGCCGCGCCTTTCGTGCCGCCGGAGCCCGTCGTTCCGCCCTGCCCGGCCGCACCGGTCGTGCCTCCTGAACCAGTTGTCCCGCCGTGGCCGACGGTTGTCGTACCGCCGGAGCCCGTCGTTGTCACACCGCCGGAACCGGTCGTGCCACCGTGCCCGGCCGCGCCGATGGTGCCGCCTGAGCCGGTTGTTCCCCCCGATCCCGTTGTCCCTCCGGAGCCGGTCGTCCCGGCGGAACCGCACCCCGCGAGGACCAAACATGTCGCGACTCTTGGCAGTAGACCTCTAGATCTCATGGGAGTGGCTCCTTCAGGGGAGTAGGACTTCGACGCGGACCTGCAGCCGAGCGGCTAACGCAACGTGCCCAATCCGATACTGGATTATTCCCTCGACCCGCTGATCTGATCCCAGCGTGACGCGACTGAATGGGACGCTGGTCACCCTTGCCGACACGACTTCAACCGAAGCCCGGCGCATGTAAGATCGTCGTCATCCGTTTTCGGAAGACGGACTGGTGGCGACTTCCATGGGTATGAATCGACTGGGCGCGTTCGGCTGGCGACTCGCCTGGGCGACGGCTCTGGCGGTCGGCTGCCGGGCAACGGCGCCGGGGCGGGCGCCCGTCTCTGTGGCGGCCGCTGCCGCGGATCCGATGGACCTTCCTGTGCCCCTGGACCCGGCGGTCCACACCGGCAAGCTGCCGAACGGGCTCACCTACTATGTGTTCAAACACGGGGCGCCCCGCCAGCGCGCCGCGCTCTGGCTGGCGGTCGACGCCGGGTCGGTCGAGGAGGCCGACGACCAGCGCGGGCTCGCGCACTTCGTGGAGCACATGGCCTTTGACGGGTCCCGGCGTTTCCCCAAGCACGCGATCGTCAACTTTCTCGAGCGGGCCGGGATGCTGTACGGCCCCGACGTCAACGCCGTCACCAACTTTGATGAGACCGTCTACCAGCTGACGGTGCCGACGGACGAGCGGTCGACCCTCTCGGAGGGCATCGAGGTGCTCCGCGACATCGCCGGCGACGTCACCTTCGATCCAGGGGAAGTCGAGAACGAGCGGCGGATCGTTCTCGAAGAGTGGCGGACCGGGCAGACGGCCTCGGCGCGGCTCGACAAGCAATGGGTGACGGCGTTCTTGCGCGGCTCGCGCTACGGCGAGCGCTTGCCGATCGGGCTCCCCGAGTCCATTGCCTCCGCCACGCCCGCGGCGCTGCGCCGGTTCTACCAGTCTTGGTATCGCCCCGAGGCCATGGCGGTGATCGCGGTCGGCGATTTCGATGCGCGCCAAGTGGAGGCCGAGATCCGGGCGCGCTTCGGCGACTTCAGGAACACGACGCCGGCACCCCAGCGTCCGTCGCTGCGGGTGCCGCGCGAGGGGCCGTTGGCGATCACCTATGCGATCGATCCGGAGGCCCGCTCAACGACCGTGGCGGTCGCACAGCGGGCGGAGCACCCGGCCCAGATCAGCAAGCGCACCTACCGTGCGTACCTGGTGGACACGCTGGCGGGGATGATGGAGCGAGAGCGGCTGGAGGAGCTGAGCGACCGGGGGGAGTCGCCCTTCATCGAGAGCGAGGTGGGCCTGCTGCGGTTGACACGCGGCTCTGAGGCCCACATCCACCGGGTCACGGTCAAGGAGGGGCGGCTCAGCGAGGCCGTGTCATGGCTGTACTGGGAAATCGCGCAGGCGGCCACCAATGGATTCCTTCCCAGCGAGCTCGAGCGGGCACGAAACCAGTTCCTGGACGAGGCCACGCTCGAGTTCCTCGAGCGGGACCGATCCACGCCTGGCGCGCGCGCCGACGAGATCGTCCGCAACTTCATTGAGCACGAGCAGATGCCCGGGCCCGAGGTCGAGCTCGCCCGGATTCGTGAGCTGGTCCCGACCATCGGCTTGGCCGAGATCAATGCTCTGGTACGGTCCCGGGCGCACGCTCCAGGGCAAGTGATCGCAATCAGCGGCCCGCCGACGCTCGACCGTCCGGCCGACGACAAGTTGCGCGCCCTCGTGGCCCGAGCCTTCGGGCGGTCATTCCCGGTCTGGCGCGAGGACGTCCCCAGCGAGCCGCTGGTCGATCCCCGCCCTGTGCCGGGCAAGGTGGTCGACACGGCAGTGGACCAGGGCGCCGGCGCCCTGGTCTGGACGCTCGACAACGGGGTCCGTGTCGTCTTCAAAGCGACCGGCCTTCGCCGGGACACCGTGAGTCTCGTCGGCTGGCGGGGCGGCGGGACGTCGCTGGTCTCCGACGCCGACTTCCCGAGCGCGCGTTTCGCCGACGAGATCGTCGAGGTGGGGGGCGCCGGGAGCTACTCGCTGCTGGATCTGTACAAGCTGCGCGCCGGTCGAAAATTCTCGGTGTCGATCGGGCTCGACGAGCTGGGTGCCTCCGTGACGGGCGACGCGCGCCCGGACAACCTCGAGGCGATGCTGCGGCTCCTCTACCTCCGGCTCACTGAGCCTCGCCACGATCACGGTGCGTTCCTGACCTGGAAGACCCAGCGGCTCGAGACGCTGCGGCAAGGCGCCAATTCTTCCGATCAGCGCTTCGAGAACGAGGTAGCGGCGCTCGAGAACGGAAACCATCCCCGGCGCCTGGCGGTCACGGCTTCGGCGATCGAAGCGACCGACGACGAAAGAGCCTACGAGCTGTGGAAGCAAGCCTTCGGCGATTGCGGTGGGTTCACCTTCGTGATCGTGGGGAACGTCAGCCCCGCGCGCTTGCAGCCGCTGGTCGAGACCTATCTGGGGTCGCTCCCCGGCACGCCGTCGACCCCGCGCTGGAAGGACATCGGCGTCCGCTATCCGGTCGGTAAGGTGGAAAAGACCGTCGTCGCGGGCGAGGCGCCCCGCAGCCGCGTGCTCCTGAGCTTCGGTGCGCCGGCGGCCTTCAGTCTGGATGCGGACCGCGACGCGCGGGTCTTGGAAGGCCTGCTGCAAATCCGGCTGCGAGAGGTGCTCCGCGAAGGACTCGGCGGTGTGTACGCGGTCTCCGTCGCGGCCAAGCTCGCGCGCGAGCCGGTCTTGCGTCGCACCCTGCAGATCTCCTTCCAGTGCGCGCCCGAGAAGGTGGAGCAGTTGCGGAGCGCGGTGTTCGCCGCGCTCGAGGCGCTGGCCCGGGAAGGCGCCGACGCCGGGATCCTGGCCAAGATCAGTGCGCAGTTGCGGCGACAGCACCAGAGCGATCTGCTCAGCACCGACTGGTGGCTGGAACGGTTGCGAGAGGCCTACCGATTCCACGACGATTTCGCGCGGGCGAATGACCTCGAGTCGCTCCTCGCCCGCGTCACTTCGGCGAACGTCCAGGCCTCCGTTCAGAGAATCCTTGAACACCATGCCTTCGTCCTGGCGGTGTTGCGGCCGGGGCAACCGGGCGTCGCCGCCTCCTCCGGTCCGGAGACAGCGGTACGACCGGCGTCAGTGGAGGAGCCGAAGCCTCGAGCCGCGGTCGACCCCGATCCTCCGGAAGACGCGGGCTCGAGCTCGTCGAAGAGACTCTCGATGCAGTTCGTCGACGCTGAAACGACTCATCTTGCCGGCGACGAGGGTGCCATCAACCACCGTCGGGAGGCGCGGGTCGACATCCGCCTTCTCCCCAACGGTACGATCATGGGCGCCGACACCGGGCTGTCATTCAAGCACAACCTCTTCCCCAACTTCTCGACCGACGACCAGGAGACCTGGTCCGACGGTTGGGGCGGCCACTGGAGGCAAACCGGCGGGGTGCTGAGCTTCGATCTGGTACCTGGCCAGCACACCTGCACGAGGTACAAGAAGATGAGCGCCGCACCGACGGAGACGTTGCTCTGCGACTCCGTGAGCAGGAAGGTCAGCTTCGTCTGTTCGAGCGAGCAGGTCGCCGTCGAGCAGACGTCAGGAACGCGAAAGTATCCGACCGCAAAGACGGTCCGGACGTCCGCCTGGGTCTGCCGCCCAATGACGGAGGGCCAGCTCGCTGACCTGCCCTCACCCTGGGTATTCGGCAAGACCGCCTGCCTCGAAGTCAGCGGAGCGCGTGAGCCCCGGTCCTACAGGGACTGCCCACCGGACGAACGATGAGAGCGCCTCTTCAGCGGCCGATCGCGGCGGCTATTTGAGGTGGTCCGGAGAAACGATGCTGCCGTTCACTTTCGGCGACGACCTTCCGGACACTACGGCAAGGCCGCGGTGGGCACGCGATATCAAGCATTTTGCGGAGTTCGGCGAGGCGAGAAGACCGGAGAAGACGCCTGACGACGTGCCGAGACCTCCCGGACTACCTCGTTCCTCCCTCATGCGCCGCTGTGATTAGCTCATTCGCCAGTCACCGGTAGGGACCGATGCGGGGCGCAGGCTGGTCGGCGCCGGCAAGACATCGGGGCGTCGTCGGCTTAGGTCGCGGAGCCAGAGTCAGCGTCGGCGGGACTTCGCGAGTCCCGCCTCGATCCGGTCCCTTTCGAGCGCTATCCGTGTCCCCAGCTCAGCTGCCGCGTCGACCGCATCGTCCCGCCGCTTGAACTCCCGAAGGGCGTGCGAGACCGTCGCGGCTAAACACAACGCCGCGATCACCTCGTCGAGATCAGCCCCGGCGTGAGCCAGCAGAACGAGCGCCGTTTTGGGGACCATCGTTCATTAGTTCCCCGATGTTGAGATCTCTTCGGTTACTCCAACCACCGCCGTGTCGAAGGATGCCCTCCTGAAGTCGTCGAGCAAATATCCGATAGGCCGCGCTTCGACCAGAGCCGGGGAATGGCACCTCAAAACGATCGCGCTCCCCGCGATCGAAACGAGGGGGATCGGTTTGGCGGAAGCTTGAAAATCCTATCCCCGGAAGCCGGCACCCTGGCTTCGAAACGGCTGGGCGCTCTGGTGCGTCGAGACGCAGTCGGGCGGGACCCAGCTCCGTCGCAGAACGTCCGGGCAGACGGTGCTGTAGTCGAATGCGAGGCCGTCCTTCACCATCTGCTCGACGTCGAAGAGGAACTTGGCCTCCGGGATGTCGCGGAAGAATAGGCGGTACATGGGCTTCACCAGCCACTTCGCGACGCGGAGGCCGATGGGGCCGAGGAAGTTTCGGCGCTGGCCGACGTGGGCCAGCTCGTCGGCCAGGACATCTCCCAGGAGCGCGTGGACGCGCGCGCAGGCCTCGGGCTCGTCGGCGAAGACCTGGTCGATGAGCTTGTCCGTATGCAGATAAAGCGTCAGCCCCATGAGCTCGCTGACGAAGGCGGGAGGAGACATCATCCACTCGGGGAAATGCGGGAACAGGCGGTAGACGCGCCCCATCCACTTCCCGAGCGGCACCCATTCAACTTTGTCGAGGTGGAAGGTGCGGAACACCTCGTGAAACAGCCGGACGTGGGAGAACTCCTCGCACAGATGATAGCGGCTGATCTTGTCGGTGGTGCGGGTGGACTCGGCCATCGTGGGGATCCCGTCCCAGGCCGCCGTGATCCCCACCCACTCGTGCCGCGCGAACTTGTACAGAAACGTCAGGAGCCGCGTCTTGAGATCCAGGGTCTCGGGGTCGTCCGCCATAGTGACGTAGTTCCGATAAAAGCTCTCGGGATCGAGCAACGGCCGCCGTGAGCGGATCGGATCTTTCTGGTAACCCGCGACGAGCTCTTTCTTCTTGGCGAGATCCTGCTCGGCCTCCAGGATCTCCCCATCGTGCTCCAGGGTGTAGCTCCAGTAATCCTCGAAGTTGGCCGCCCGCTGCCGAGCGCTATTGGGGCTGAAGATCGACCGATACGTGTGTGCTAACGCGAGCTCACCCATTGTTTGTACTGTACCTTACGTTCGACACCTCCGAATCCACAAAATCAGTCTTTCCCCTAGGTCTGACGATCCAGTCGAGCGCGAGGTTGGCACGGGGTAACGGGGACATCCACCAGGTCTTCGCCAAAGATCCGGATGGGAGGATTGTCGGAGATTCGGGTTAAGGGCTCACGTCAGCGCTTCTTGCTTTTTGGTACAGCCACACCCCAGCGTAGAGCGGCCTTCTCGCCCTCTTCGTCGCCGAAGAGAGGACGTGGTGCTGGATAGCCGCCCGCGCCGTGAAGCCGAAGCACGCCCCGAACGTACGGATAGCAGTTTTGGAGCGGGGGTCTCGGATGGGACGGGGTTACCCGAAGGTGTACTCGAAGTCATCGCCCGGGGCCGAGACCGATACGGTCGTGACCGGGTGCCCCTCGCCGAGGCGGATCAGGATCTCCCGGCTGATGCGTGGCAGCAGCGTGTTGGTCAGGATGGCGTCGATCATGCGGCCGCCGCTCTCGAGCTCGGTGCAGCGGGTGACG
>Ga0210389_10003749_pt1 | contig 11862 bp, 8 predicted proteins | sample IncBWH28OmetaG_FD_160127 | JGI IMG/M metagenome (GOLD analysis project Ga0210389, IMG submission 160127) | Forest soil microbial communities from Barre Woods Harvard Forest LTER site, Petersham, Massachusetts, United States - Inc-BW-H-28-O ... | reverse complement strand
GCGGAGATTTCCGGTGAGTGGACCCGGGTCGTCGTCGGCTCAGCTGACACTGGACCGGACCGCGCTGGACCGGACGGCCCTGGACCGGACGGCAGGGGCGGCTGGCATGCGTACGCCGATTCCTCCGCCGCGTCGGGCGAGTTCACCCCCGACGGGACCACCAAGGCGAGCGACCCGCTGCTCCTCTACTTCACCTCGGGGACGACCTCCAAGCCGAAGCTGGTCGGTCACACGCACGTGAGCTACCCCGTCGGCCACCTGTCCACGATGTACTGGATCGGCATCCAGCCAGGCGACGTGCACCTGAACATCTCCTCACCCGGCTGGGCCAAGCACGCGTGGTCGAACTTCTTCGCCCCGTGGAACGCCTCGGCCACGATCCTCATCTTGAACCAGTCCAGGTTCAACGCCCAGGGACTGCTCAAGGCACTCGGCGACTGCGGCGTCACCACGTTCTGCGCCCCGCCCACCGTGTGGCGGATGCTCATCCAGGCCGACCTGTCCGCTGCCGACGTCGACGTCGACGTGCTGCGCGAGTGCGTCGCGGCCGGCGAGCCGCTCAACCCCGAGGTCATCGACCAGGTCCGCAAGGCCTGGGGCATCACCGTCAGGGACGGGTTCGGGCAGACGGAGACGACCGCCCTGGTCGGCAACCCGCCCGGCCAGCCGCTCAAGCCAGGGTCGATGGGCCGGCCGTTGCCCGGCTACCCGGTGGTGCTCATCGACCCGGTGACGGGAGCACCTAGCCGCGACGGCGAGATCTGCCTCGACCTCAGCAGGCGGCCGCTCGGCCTGATGACCGGCTACGCCGACGACGCCGAGCGGGACGCGGAGGCGATGCGCGGCGGCTACTACCACACGGGCGACGTCGCCAGCCAGGACGATGACGGCTACATCACCTACGTCGGCCGCACCGACGACGTCTTCAAGGCCTCGGACTACCGGATCTCACCGTTCGAGCTGGAATCGGTCCTGATCGAGCACGCCGCGGTCGCCGAGGCCGCGGTCGTCCCCTCGCCCGACCCGCTCCGCCTCGCCGTCCCGAAGGCGTACGTGCTGCTCGCCGCCGGCGCCACCCCCGGGCCCGAGCTCGCGCGGGACATCATGGCCTTCGTGCGCGAGCGCGTCCCCGGCTACAAGCGGATCCGCCGGGTCGAGTTCGGCGACCTGCCCAAGACCATCTCCGGCAAGATCCGCCGCGTCGAGCTCCGCGCCCAGGAGGCCGACCCGCGCGAGGGCCGCGGCGTCACCGAGTTCTGGGAGGAAGACTTCACCGCATGACCTAGCGCGTCTGCAGGCAGGAGGAAGAGGACGTGGCGCTTGGCTTGGATCCGTACGCGGTGCTTGGCCTGCCCCGCGATGCCACCGCCGCGCAGATCGCGCAGGCACGGCGGCGGCTAAGCCGTCAGTACCACCCCGACGTGAACAGCGCACCGGACGCCGCGGCGCGCTTCGATGAGATCCAGCGGGCTTTCAGCCTGCTGTCCGAACCGGCGGCGCGGGCGGAGTACGACCGAGCCAGTGGCCGTCCTGGCGCGGCGCGCGCGGCGCGGGAGTCCGGTGCAGGCACAGGGCCGGCGCACGGCATCGCCGTGCAGCCGGCCTCGGTGGATTTCGGGCACCTAGGGCCAAGCCGGCCGGCCGCCGACGCCACGGTTACCGTCTCCTGGACCGGAGTGCGCCCGTCCCGCATCACGGGCGATCAGGGAACCGAGTGGTGGACGACCGTGGGGTCCGCGGTGTCGGCCTCATCGAGCGTCGTGTTGTTCCACCTGCGCGCCCGGGCCCCCGCCGGGCTACCGGCCGGGCAGCGACACGGCCAGTTCACGGTGACCCTCGACGGCACCCAGGTAACGGTCCCGCTCACGGCAGAGTTCAGCAGCGTGGTGCCGCCGACCGTCCCCGACGCCGTCCGGCACGTCCGGCATACGTCGTGGGTGGACTGGCTCATTGTGACGGCGTTCGTCGTCATCGTCCTCGTCACGCTGGCGCTCCACTAGCTGACGGGCGGATGTCAGCTGGTGACGTCCGCCGAGGTGATGCGCGCCCAGGCGATCGAGATGAACACCGCCGCGTACACCGCGAAGCTCAGCAGGCCGTGCCACAGCGTCGTCGTGTCGATCGGGGTGCGCAGCAGGGAGTCGAACGACAGCCACCAGTGCGTCGGGATGTACGGGGCCACCGGCGCGAACTGCGGGATGTTGTCGACCACCTCGCTGGCGACCACGATGATCATCGCCGCCGCGATCGCGCCGATCGCGTGCTCGGTGAACGTGGAGATCGCCAGCGCGATCGCGCCGAACGCCGCCATCGCCGCGCACACGTACAGCGTCACCAGCAGCACGTGGACCAGGCCGTCGGCGAGCGACACCGTCGTGCCGGACAGCAGGGTCACCGGCCCTGCGCCGAACAGCGCCACCCCCACGACAAGGGCGATCACCGAGACGGTGAACGTCGCGGCCACGGCCCACACCACGATCGTCGCGTACTTGACCGCGAGCAGCCTGGTGCGCCCGGCCGGCACCGCGAGCAGGTAGCGCAGCGTGCCGTAGCCCGCCTCGCCGGCGATCGAGTCGCCAGAGACGACCCCGACCACCACAGGAAGCACCAGGATCAGCAGCAGCGACAGCGCGACGAAGGTCAGGAACACGCCGTTGCCCGCGAGCTGGCTGAAGTAGGCGGCGCCGCTCGCCCCCGGCCCGCGCCCGCCGCCGCCGCCGTGCGGCATGGAGAGCTTGAGGCCGATGCCGATCAGCAGCGGGAACAACGCGGCGACGAGCAGCAGCAGCTGGTTGCGCCGCCGGAAGAAGGTGACCCGCAGCTCGTTGGCGAAGAACCTGAGAGTAGTCCGAACGAGTGCGGCTGACTCTGGCGCGCCACCCGTCTTCTGGCGGTCGTTCACGACCAGGTCAACGCTCGACATCGAAGCCCTCCCCGGTGAGGCCGACGAACAGGTCCTCAAGGCTCGGCGCCTCGACCGCCAGGCCGCGGACACCCACGCCGGCGTGCACGAGCTCGGCGGTGACCTTCTCCGGCGCCGCCTCGCCGAGTTCGGCCGTGACCAGGCCGTCGGCGAGCACGGGCTCGGCGAGGCCGAGCTTCGCCATGACCTCGGCGGCGACCTCAGTGTCCCCGGTGCGCACCGCGATCCTGGGGGCCGCGGTGCGGCGCAGCGCGGCGAGCTCGCCCTGGAAGACGAGCTTGCCAAGGCGCATCACGCCCACGTGCGTGGATACCTGCTCCACCTCGGCGAGCAGGTGCGAGGAGACGAAGACCGTGATCCCGTCGGCCGCGATCTGGCGGACGAGCGCGCGCACCTCGCGGGTGCCCTGCGGGTCAAGGCCGTTGGTCGGCTCGTCGAGGACGATCAGGTCGCGCGGCGTGAGCAGGGCGGCCGCGATCGCCAGGCGCTGCTTCATGCCGAGTGAGTAGTTGCGGAACCTCTTCTTGGCGGCGCCGGTCAGGCCGACCCGCTCCATAGCCACGCCGATCCTGGCCCTCGCCGTCTTGGCGGAGGCGGTGCGGTCGGCCGAGTCGTAGCGGGCCAGGTTGTCCCAGCCGGACAGGTACGGGTAGAACGCCGGGCCCTCGACAAGCGAGCCGACACGGGACAGCACCCGCGTCGAGCCTTCCGGCATCGGGACGCCGAGGAGCTCCGCGGACCCGCTCGTCGCGAAGGCCAGGCCGAGGAGCATGCGGATCGTCGTGGTCTTACCTGACCCGTTCGGGCCAAGGAAGCCGTAGACCGCTCCCCTGGGGACCGCGAGGTCAACGTGGTCGACGGCCAGCTGACCGCCGCGGAAACGTTTCGTGAGCGCGGAGCTGGCGACCGCCAGTTCGGTGGTCGCCAGTTCCGTTCTTTCCTCGCCTTGGGTCATGAGGTCGTGTGCCCCACCGCCGCGTACAAGACGGTCGGCTGCACCGCGCCGATGTAGACCTCGCCGCCGGTCATGAGCATCGAGACCAGGCTGGTCGTGACCAGGGTGCCGCTCCCCCAGCTGCCGTGGACCGGCTTGGCCGTGCCGAGCAGGGCGTTTATCAGTTCCTGGGAGGAGACGCCGACCCCCTGGTTGCTGTTCGAGGCGATGTTCTGCTGCCCGTTAGAGGAACTGGCGGAACCAGAGGAACCGGAAATCGTTCCGAATCCCTGCATGAGGTCCTTTTGCGGGAACGCGACCACGGTGAGCCAGCTCTTACCGTAGCTGCCGAAGCCGGTGGTGGTACTCGGCGTGCTGCCGCTCGCGGACTTGGCCTCGCCCTTGGGGTTCACCACGTCGACGGACGCGCCCTTCGGCGCGGTGAAGCTGAAGTTGGCCGGATCGGGGGCGACCCACTGCAGTGCGGTGTAGCCGACCTGGAAGGCGGGGGAACTCGCGCCCTTCGCGTACAGCTGGACGCGGAGCGGCACGCCGTACTTGCCGTCGATCGCGATCACGACCTTGCCGACCAGCGAGCGGGAATCCTTCGGGGCGAGGACGAGCTGGTACGACGGCTCGCCGGCCACCATCACGTTGGCTTGCACCGAGACCAGGGTGGTCTTGCCGACCTTCGCGAGCACCTGGTTGGCGGCCTGCTGCGGGGTGAGCGGCGTCTGCGCGACCTTGGGCGCGGCGTTCTTGGCGCCGGCCTGGCCCGCCTGGGTGAACTCGGTCACCGAGTCGCTGCTCGACTGCCAGAGCCACAGCTTGGACCCGTTGGCGATGACGTCCGTCTCCGACTGCGGCTGCGGGATCGACAGCCGGTAGTGCTTCGAGTCCTGGTAGTAGACCTTCATCGTGTGCGAGCCGGTCAGCAGCGACGCCACGCTTGTCGGGTTTCCCGTCTGCGGCAGCTGCGGCAGGCCGAGCGAGGCCGTCTCCACCACCGTGCCGGTCATCGGCGGGACCTTGGCGTCGGTGCTGATGCTGGCCAGGAGCTGCGCCGGGGTACGGTTCGGCAGGTTGGGTGACGCCTGCGCCGCGGGTATCTGCAGCGCCGCCACCACGGCGGCGGTGACGGCGACGGCGGTCCCCGGCACGGCCCAGCGGGCTCGCCTGGACATTTTCACTCGCATGCTTCCTCACCCGTCCTCGGGCTCTTGTCTTCCGTTGTTCATTCTTACTCTGACCCGAGACCGCTGTGACCAAGCTGAGAGACCTGAGGACTAGCTGAGAGGATTGTGCGCGGTGGTCCGCCGTGAGTGAGACTGGACGCGTGCGCGTACTAGTCGTGGAGGACGAGCGGCGGTTGGCCGCCGCGGTAAAGCGCGGCCTTGAGGCGTCGGGGTTCGCCGTCGATATCGCGTTTGACGGGGTCAGCGGGCTGCACATGGCGCGCGAGGGCGGCTACGACGGCGTCGTGCTCGACATCATGCTGCCCGGCCTTTCCGGTTACAAGGTCTGCGAGAAGCTGCGGGCCGAGGAGAACTGGGTGCCGGTGCTGTTCCTGTCGGCCAAGGACGGTGAGTATGACCAGGCCGACGGCCTCGACCTCGGCGGGGACGACTACCTCACCAAGCCGTTCTCTTACGTGGTGCTCGCCGCGCGGCTGCGGGCGCTGCTGCGGCGCGGCGCCGTGCCAAGGCCCGCCGTTTTGCGGGCGGGCGACCTGACTCTCGACCCCGCGTCCCGCGTGGTGCGGCGCGGGTCGGCCTGCGTGGAGCTGACCGCACGGGAGTTCTCGCTGCTTGAGTACCTGATGCGGCGCTGCGGAGCCGTGGTGTCCAAGGCAGAGCTGCTCACGCACGTCTGGGACGACCCGGATGTGATCGCGGACCTCAACGTCGTCGAGGTGTACGTCGGTTACCTGCGGCGGAAGATCGACGCGCCGTTCGGGCGGCGGTCGGTGCAGACCGTCCGCGGTGCGGGGTACCTGCTGGCGGGCGACGGTGGCTGACGCGCGGGCGCGGGACGCGGCCGGTGCGAGCCTGACCGCGGGCCGGACGGCCCCCCGTCCGGCGGGCCGCCGGTGGGTGCGGTACGGGTTGGGGCCTGTCCCACGGTGGTGGCGGCGGCGCGGGCTGCGAGCCCGGGTCACGCTCACCGCGGCCCTCGGCCTCATCGTCGCGTTCACCGCCGCTGACCTGCTGCTCTTCAACGCGCTGCGGGTATCGCTCACCCGCTCGGTGGACGACTCCGCGCGGTCGGGCGCGGTCGAGGTCCAGGCGCTGATCAACGCCAACCGGGGGCTGCCTAACCCCGTGCCTGTTCCCGCGGACATCACGATCCAGGTGCTCAGCTCCTCGGGCGCGATCACGAACGTGTCCGCGGAAGCGGACCGGCTGGTGCCGATCGTGTCCGTGGCCCAGGCGCGGGCGCTCGCGCACGGTGGCGGGGCGATGCAGGTGCGCGGTGCGCCCTTCGACATGCCGTCGCTGCTGCGGGTCGTGGTGGTGCCCGCCAACGGCGGGCAGCTAGTGATCGCGGCGGTGCCGTTCAGCGAGGCGTCCGGGTCGCTGAGCGTGGTCGCGCGAACCCTGGTGATCTTCACGCCGGTGCTCTTCCTCGTGTTCACCGGGGCGATCTGGCTGGTGACCGGCTCGACCCTGCGGCCGATCGGCGCGCTGCGCCGGGGCGCGGCCCGGGTCACGGCGACCGCGGTGCCGTCCGACCTGCCGGTCCCTGAGGCGCGCGACGAGGTCCGCCTCCTCGCGCTGACGCTGAACGACATGCTCACCCGGCTGGCGGAGGCGCAGCAGCGGCAACGGGCCCTGGTCTCGGACACCGCGCACGAGCTGCGGTCACCGATCGCGTCGATCCGCACCCAGCTTGAGGTCGCGCTTGACTTCCCTGCCACGCAGGACTGGGAGACGACGGCGCGGGACGTCCACGCGGACGTGCTGCGGCTCGCCCGGCTCGCCGAGGACCTGCTGCTGCTCGCCCGCCTCGACGAACAGGCGGGCCAGGCAGGCCACGCCAGGCCAGGCGGCGGCCTGTCCGTCGACTTGGCCGAGCTCTGCCGCTCGGTCGTCTGCCGCTACGCGGATTCCAGCGTCCCCGTGACCGTCGTCGTGCCGGAAACGACGGCGCCGGGAGGGAGCGTCGTGGTCGCAGGCGACTGGGCGCGGCTTGACCGGCTGATGGTGAACCTGGTGGACAACGCGGTGCGCTACGCCAAGTCGGCGGTGGTGGTCTCTGTCACGAGGGACGGCTCGTGGGCGGAGCTCGCGGTCACCGACGACGGGCCAGGCATCCCCACGGCCGACCGGGAACGGGCCTTTGACCGTTTTGCCCGGCTTGACGACGCGCGCAGCCGGGAGGGGGACGATGCGGGCGGCGCCGGGCTCGGGCTTGCCATCGTCCGCGCGACCGCCCAGGCCTACGGCGGCATGGCCGTCCTGGAGCCGGCCACGCCTGCGGACGACGTTTCCGTATCCGTGACGGGCCTGCGCGCGGTCGTCCGCCTGCCGGCGATCCGCGATGGAGCGTGATCGCGGAAAAGACCACCATGCCCGTGTCTCGTCCGCCGCTCCGGCGGGATATATCGTTAATTTCACACCGTTGAAGTGGGGGGCCGCATGCGGGACCGTAAGCGCGGCACGGTCCGTGACCTGCGGCGCGAGAACCGGGCCGCAGTCCTGTGGTCGCTCTACCTAAGCCAGCTACGCAGCCGGCAGGAGCTGGGCGCGGCGACCGGGCTCAGCGCCGCCTCGGTCACGAACGTGATCCGTGAGCTGATCGACGAGGGCATCGTGATCGAGACCGGCCTCGCCGAGTCCGACGGCGGGCGGCCGCGGGCGATGCTGGGGATGAACCCGCGGTACGGCTACGTCATCGGGGTCGACATCGGCGAGACGCGGACCAGGGTCGAGCTCTTCGACCTGACCATGACCGAGCGCGCCAAGGCCGAGTACCCGCTCGACCGGGCCGCCGAGCACGACGTCGCCGTGGTCGTCGGGCAGATCGCGTCCGGGCTTGACACGGTCCTCGCAGAGAGCGGTATCGACAGGGATGACATCCTCGGCGTCGGCGTCGGCGTGCCCGGGATCATCGAGCGGGGACCCGAGGTGCTTGTCCACGGCCAGACCTACGGCTGGGACGCCGTGCCGCTTGGAAAGCTGCTGCGGGCGCGTACCGACCTGCCGCTGCGTTTCGACAACGGGGCGAAGACGATGGGCCGGGCCGAGTTGTGGTTCGGGGCGGGACGGGGTGCACGGAACGCGGTCATGGTACTGGTCGGCTCTGGCGTCGGCGCGTCGCTCATCTCCGGCGGCGCCACCTACCAGGGCGCCACGTCCAGCGCGGCCGAATTCGGGCACGTCACCGTCGCCGTCGGCGGCCGCAAGTGCCGGTGCGGGGCGTCGGGCTGCCTGGAGGCCTACGCCGGCGCGGCCGCGATCCTGGAGCGGTACGGCCGGCCGATGGCAGCCGATGACCAGGAACTGGCGCTGGCGGAGCTCATCGGCGCCGCGGACACTTCGTCCCGCGCGGACGGGGTACTCGGCGAGACCGCCGAGTACCTTGGCGCGGGAATCGGTTCCCTGATCAACCTCTTCAACCCGGAGCAGGTCATCCTTGGCGGCTGGGCCGGCCTGCTGCTCGGTGCCCGCCTCCTCCCGGAGATCCGCGAGTCGGCTAGGCGGCATTCCCTGCGCCACCTGTTCGCCGCCACCTCGATAGACCTGGGCCAGCTAGGGCCGGGCGCGGTGGCGAGAGGGGCCGCGACCCTCCCCATGGAGAACTTCCTCAACGGCTCGGCGGGCGGCGACTGGCCCGGTCGCTAGCCCGGCGATTCTCCGGTCGCTTCTCCGGCGATCACGGCTCCTCCACGTGTTCTTCCGGTGGCGGCTCGCCCGGCAGGTTGTCGTGGCTGTTGCCTGGCACGCTGCATTCCGCGCAGGGGCCGCTCTGGTCCTGCGCGTACCTGGCCTGGTTGACGATGTCCACGGCCCCGTCGAGCGGGTCCTCGGCCTGCGCCTTGCTCAGCGCGGGATCGGTGGCCAACGGGTCGGTAACGGGATCGGCGTCACCGGCGCCGGTGAACGCGGCGGACAGTTCGGCCGTCGCGGCCTGCTCAAGCTGATCGGGCACGGGGACAACCTCCGCCGCCGCGTCCGGCGGCGGCTTCGCACCGGGCAAGCGCTCGATCCAGGCCGCGAACGTGTCCTTCAGCGGGCTGTCCTCGATCAGGCCCGCCAGGTACTCCCGCACGATTTGGACGACCTCGTTGTCGCTGAGCGGCGGGATCGCGATGAGGCTGGCGACCACTTTGGCGGCGAGGTCGCCTGCCACCTCCACGCGCTTCGCGGTGTCGTCCTCCTTCTTCTCCTCTTGCTGCACGTCGGCGGCCCGGTCGGCCAGGTCAGACGGCTCGGTCACCTGACCGGACAGGCCGGCCGCGGCGGAAGCGGCTCGCGCCGCCGGGTCAAGTGACGGCGCGGCCGCCAGCGCCAGCGCGAGTGCCTGCGCCTCGCCGATCCGGTGGGCGTTCTCCGTCTCCGTGGCAGAGGCGTCAAGCGGGTCTTCCGGTGGGCTGATGTCGTGAATCCTGGTGACAAGCTGGTTGAGCACCGGTGACCTCGGCTGCGCGGCCAGCCGGGTGGCGATGGCCGTGTAGGCGGCTACCTCGCCTTGCTCAACGAGTTCGCGCTGGAACGCCACCTCGTAGGCGGCGCTGAGCCTGCGGCCAAGCGTCGAGGTGACCGCGGGCGGGGCGGCCAGGCCGACGAACACGATCGTGAGCAGCCCGACGTGCAGGCCGGTCAGCGCCCGTTCGGTGATTTCCGTGACCGTGACAGCCTGCCACCGCTCGAACCGCTTCGCGGCGGTCTTCAGCCGGCCGGGCCAGCGGATGAACGCCAGGCTGGCCGCCGCCAGCAGCAGCCACGCGCAGGTCCAGGCCCACCAGGGCACGTCGGCGAGCGCGCCGACCCGGTCAAGCACCTCGCGCACGACGGCCACCTCGGCTCTCGGCATGCCAAGGAGGTTCGCCAGCCAGACAAGCAGCAGGACAACCACCCCGCCGAGCAGCAGTGCGAAGACGAGATCGGCGGCGGCCTTGATGACGAGCCGCTCCGATCCGTTCATCCTCCGCCACAGCAGGAACGACCCCCAGGCAGCGGCGGGGAACAGCAACCCGGCGGCGGGGCCAGCGGTCAGCAGGCGGTGATCGGCCAGCACGAGCAGCGTGGCCCCGATGGTGGCGGCGGCGAGCACGTCGGGAGCGGCGCGCTGCCAGCGCCGGCGGAACGCACGGGTCCGGCGGAAGGCGAGCACGCAGGCCCAGGTGCCGCACGCCACGACGAGCGCCGCGGGCAGCAGGAACGCGACGATCTGGGCGAGGACCGTGCCTTCCGCGGCGATCAGCACCGCGGCCGCGACGGCGGCCGCCGCCGCCAGGCAGAGCCGGGCCCGGCGGGACAAGCGCGGCATGTAGCTCAGGGTCAGCTCGCTGCCGCGCGCCACGAGGGAAAGCAGCCAGAACATGACGCCGCCGGCCAGCGCGCCCGCCACCGCGCCGGTCAACGCGCTGACGGGGAAGAGGAGCCAGCCAACCCGGCCGTTACCCGGATGCCCCGCGACGCCGCCGTGGCCCGCGATGAAGATGCCAATGCCGACGGCCGCGGCCCCGATCGCGCCCGCCGTGAAGTCCGCGCCGACCCTGATCCGTCCCCGGTGCGACAGGTGCCTGACGAGCGCGGCCCGAACGCTCGGGCGGGCCAGCCGGCGGGCCCGCAGCTCCGCATGGTCACCGAGCGCGGCCTTCCCGCTGGCGATCAGCCGGGCGAGCACGGCCTCGTCGCGGACCTGGTAGCCACCGGAGGTGCGCAGCAGCACCCCGCGCTCGGCCGCGTCCTCAAGCAGCGGCAGGAACCGGACGCGGTCCTCCCAGTCCGCCGACATCACCCGCTCGGAGAGCTTAACCAGCGGATACGGGCCGGAAAGCAGCGCGCCCCATGCCACCAAGAGCAGCGCGTGCGCCGCCACGACCTCGGCCAGCACGCCGGTCCCCAGCCCGGGCAGCGCACCGAGCAGCATGCCGGCCGGCGCACAGGCCAGCCCCGTGGCTAGGCAGGCCATTCGCTCGTCGCGGTAAGTGCCGGCTGGGGTGGCCCCCGGCAGTCTGGCCGCCTGCACGCTCCACTGCCTGACCAGGGCCGGCAGGATCCCGAGGCCGAGCAGTAGCGCGCCGCCAAGCAACTGGCCTGCTTCCCTGCGACCGCGCGGCCAGCGCGGGCGGAGCGCGCGCGGCGGGTCGGTCCGCAGCCGCGCGGGCGAGCGGCGCGACCGGGCGAAGAACCTCGAGCCGACCCAGCGCACCATGAAGAAGAGGGCGATCGCGTACGCGCCAAACAGGCCGGTGGTGCTCTCCACGATCCCGACGTAGCTCCCCCAGCCGATGACCACGGCGACCGCCACGCCCAGCACGACCCGACGGACCAGGAGAACCATCCGTGCGGGCGCCAGTGCGGGGATCTGCCACCAGAGGATCCGCTCGCCGCCCAGGCAGGCCATGAGGCCGAGCCACCGCTCGGCCCGTTCCCGCTCCCGCTCGTCGGGATAGGCAGCGGCAAGGAACTCCTCAGCCGCCCGTTCCGCTACCTCGGACACGCTGACATGGTGTCACAGCACCACCGCAATAGCCCACAATTCGCCACCCTTCAGGTAATACCTCCGCATAAAGGCAGAGGGTTATTCGGCTTCGTCAGATGACGGATCATCGGGCCGGGGGCAATGCCGCACACCTAAGTGGTGCGTGGTGGCTGCGTGGGCAGTGCGTGGGCTGAGATGCGGCACCCGGGCGGGGGGCGCCGCGTGACCGGGGGGATTTCCCTTTTCGTGGAAATTCCGCAGCTTATTTGGTGCGGAGTTTCCACGATCATGACCAGATCATGAGCCGGGCCGCGGTGGCGCCAGGACAATCCGGACGAAACGGGCACACGGC
>Ga0210389_10003748_pt1 | contig 11863 bp, 9 predicted proteins | sample IncBWH28OmetaG_FD_160127 | JGI IMG/M metagenome (GOLD analysis project Ga0210389, IMG submission 160127) | Forest soil microbial communities from Barre Woods Harvard Forest LTER site, Petersham, Massachusetts, United States - Inc-BW-H-28-O ... | reverse complement strand
TTCAAAGCGCCTTAGGACTCATTGCAGACAGCTGATGTGTTGGGGACCAGAAATGAGCATCAATCTGGAGCAGTTGAAAACAGAACGTGATCAAGCGAAATCCAAGATGATGGCGGTCGTTCGGGAAGCCAATGAGGCCGCAGAGCGGTATATTGTCAATCGAAACGCCTATGACGAATGGCAGGCAAAGAAAAACGCAAGCTCGGCGGCGATGGCTGAGTTCGGGAAAGCCAATATCGCTTATCTAAATGCCATGCGGCACAGCCAATCTTGGGAACGGGATCAAGCTTCAGACTCCGAGCAAGGAGTTGCGGCCCTAAAAACGGAACCCAGTCGGAGAACGCGACCGGTTTAGCAAAATTTGGGCGAAGTGTATCCTGCGACGGCCCCAGGGTTGCCGCAATCAGCTCTGAGATGTTGTGGTTAGTTCGGTTGCGATTCCTTGGACCGACGGCTCAAATGCGGCTTTGCACAAAAACCTTTAATCTCTTCCTAAAGTAGGCAAGTACGAGAACGCCTGATAGCAACGAAAGAAGCGTTGTCAGTTCTGGCACAGGAGCCACGCGCACTTGCATTAAAACGTCGTTGTCGTCATCATCGACCCGGAATGACTCGGCATCATCAAGGTGTAGAAGCCACGTCTGGGGTCCTGTGCGCTGGATGATGCTCCCGCCCATCCCCAAGCTATTGTCGACATCCGTAAATGCGACTAACGAAGCTTGATCAGTCCCGTTTGAAAATGCAAACCCGCTTAGACTGCCAAACACTGTAAATTCTCCGAAGTGGATGGTGGTGCCGGAATTGAACATGCCGACCAGAACTTCACCTGTCGGATTAGGGTTATTTGGCAAACCCGTATAGAACGGGGTGAAATTGGTAGGGGAAGTTCCGAGTCCGAAGCTCGTTACGCCGCCTGCCTCTCCTCCCATCTGCTGAAGGAACAAGTCTCCCGTGAAAGGCATCACAAACTCATCTGCGTTCGCAGTGCCAATTGAGATCATCAGAGACAAAACCACTGCACCGATCAATGGATTGAGTATGGAATTTCTCATTTTATCCTCCTTTGTTGCCTCCGGTTTCGGAAGTAACCGACCTAGAAAAGAATCTATCACTTTCTGAGCACCTGCCTTTTTCTCACATTGGTGGCTAGCTTCCCGCCGCTCTCGACCCGGCATTACTCCAAGTTGCGCGTTTGAACTACGTCAGCTTGCTTCGAGGAGAATAAAAGCATGCGGAAGAGAATACTGGCTCCAAGTCAGGTCAGCGGGCGACCGCAATCAGCACAGGGTTGGCTTGATCTCGAACAAATTGCCACTATCGAAGTGACGTCGGAAGAACCCGACTTCCCGATCGAGTCTGTTTTCAACTTGCAAGATAGGGGCGGATGGCGCGCTTCTCAACAAGGTCTACAACAGATTCGGATAATCTTCGACCGCCTATAACCGTACGCCGCATTCAACTGCATTTTCTCGAACCCTTGCTTGAGCGCACTCAGGAATTCAGCGTTCGATGGTCATCCGCAGAGGGCGGACCGCCGAAAGAGATTATACGGCAGCAGTGGAATTTCAGCCCGACCGGTTCAACTCGCGAAGTTGAAGATTACGAGGTGAGCCTAGATAGCGTGGCCGTATTGGAATTGGCGATAACGCCAGACATAACCCGGCTGGAAGCTCCGGCCACTCTGGCCAAGTGGCGAGTGGCATGATCGAACCTAGCATCGCGTTAAGGGACAACAGGCGAACGGACATCACGTCGGTCAGCAAACTCGCCGCGCCTGTTATCCGGCCATATCGGTAGTATTCCAGAAGCCGTTTCTGGCGCTTGCGAAAACAGAAGTACGAGACGCCGACTATACGTTCCAAATGGATAGTTCCACGAAAGACAGTAACTTCCGAGCGACCAATCGGGAGCTATTCAAGTTGACGTGACGCCGGCCTGAACGAAGCCTTATGGCAGACACTTCGCGTGCTGGGATCCCCTAGCAAACTGTCAAAGTCAAATGACCTGGTAACCGAAATGGGGAGCACGATTCAATCACTTGGCAGTGGTGTATACTCTTTCGATGAATCTCTGCTGAACGTGTCGGCTGCGGGATCTGGAGAACGTGTGAACCTGTTGTCAGTTTCACGCAGATGGAAAAGAGCGAGCTTGATCCTTGCCGTGGCCGCGAGCGCCGCAGTTGTCGTCCTTTGGTACTTCTCGACTCGCCCGCCTCCTGTCCCGCAGCGTACGCTTCGCATCGGGTTCGAGAGCAATCCTCCAGTCCAGATTCGCACTGAAAACGGTTTTTCCGGCCTGGCTGTGGACACCGTGGACGAAGCGGCGAAACGAGCCGGAATCAAGCTGCAATGGGTTGAAACGGGGACGAGTTCCGACGAAGCTTTTCGAAAGGGGCTGGTAGACCTTTGGCCATTAATGGTCTATTTTCCGGACCGTCGAAAGCGCGTACATTTTGCCCGGCCGTGGATGCACAGCACCGACGTTCTTCTGGTCCGCGATGGCTCGCCAAAGCTGGACCGCCGCTTTAAGGGCCGCATCGCAGTTTTCAAGTTGCCGCTTCACGTTAGACTCGCGCAGGAACAATTTCCTGAAGCGCATATTGTGACGTTCCCAGAAATCGACGACATCATAAAGCAAGTCTGTAAGGGTGCCGACGCGGGCTTTCTCGAAGCGCGCGTGGCGCTGACCCTGCTACGAGAGAAGTCCCAGGAATGCCCGTCAATGACTCTTCGCGTCCAGGCCGTTCCGGGACTGACTTTTAACGCCGGCGTAGCGTCGACGTTCGAATTGGCGGGGGCAGCTGATCAAATCCAGCGTGAAATCGACAACATGTTCCGAAACGGAAATCTGGCGGTTTTGATCGCAAAGTACAACTATTTCGGGCTGGACGATACATGGGCTTCTTACGAGCAGATGGAGGCGGAGAAAAAATGGCGATGGTTGACCTGGGCCATCGGCAGCCTGGTCTTCGCGCTGGGCCTGACGCTTTGGCAGGCCAGCTCCCTGAGGCAACGGAAGCGGGCTGAAGTTGCGCTGCGCGAAAGCGAGGAGCGTTTCCGGAACCTGGCCAATACGGCGCCGGTGATGATCGTCGCTTCGGGCCCGGACGGGAAGGCCACCTTCTTCAATAGGGTATGGCTTGATTTTACCGGGCGGACTATGGAACAGGAACTTGGCAGCGGTTGGGCCGGAGGTGTGCATCCCGATGACCTGGACAACTGCTTGTCGAGTTACGCCTCGTCCTTTGAAGGTCGCCGGAACTGCCACATCGAGTACCGGTTGCGCCGGGCAGACGGAGAGTACCGATCGGTTGTGTGCAACGGGGTCCCGCGCTTTGCGCCGGATGGTGTCTTTGCCGGTTACATCGCGTCTTGCATTGACATCACAGATGCCAAACGCGCCCAGGAAGAGGCGCTGGCCAGACAGAAGCTGGAAAGTGTGGGCCAACTCGCTAGGGGCATTGCCCACGATTTCAACAATCTGCTGGGCGGTATCCTTGCTACCACGGAATTAGCATTGGCTGATCGTGCGGAGGGTTCGTTCCCCGAAGAAGAGCTGCTGACCACGCGGACTGCGGCGATTCGTGGCGGGGAGATCGTCCGTCAGTTGATGACCTACGGGGGAGAAGAGAGTTCGGCCTTCGAGCCGGTCGATCTTTCGCTCCTCGTCCACGAAATACTCCAGCTCCTTAAGGTTTCGATCTCGAAACACGCGATCTTAGAGACCGAGCTTGACGAGGGTCTGCCTGCCATCCTCGGCAACCCGGCACAGATCCGGCAAGTGGTGATGAATCTCGTTACTAACGCCTCAGAGGCGATCAGAGAGCGCGCCGGAGTGATCCGCGTAACCACCGCGCGGGTGAGAGTCGATCCGGACGCGCGTGTAAAGGGCGCGGCAAACTTGTCCCCAGGCGAGCACCTAAAGCTGGAAGTCTCCGACACGGGCAGCGGCATGACGCCAGAGGTGCAAACTCGGATCTTTGATCCGTTCTTCACGACGAAATCCACTGGCCGCGGCCTAGGGCTCGCCGCCGTTCAAGGAATCGTACGTAGTCATTTCGGAGTAATCAAGGTCGTTAGTTCTTTGGGCCAAGGCACACGCTTTGAGGTTCTGCTGCCGTGCACTGATCAGCAAGCCCGGCTTATCCCCGACATTGTCGCAGAGGCCTCGGCCAGCGAAGCGGCGAGGGTTACCGGAACCGTCCTCCTGGTCGAGGACGAAGACACGCTCCGCCTTGCTGTTTCCAAGATGCTCCGAAAGAAAGGCCTTTCCGTGATCGAGGCCGTGGATGGCAGCGCCGCGGTGAATGTTTTTCGGGCTAACGAACCGGACATCGCGGTAGTTTTGCTTGATGTAACCCTACCCGGAATGAGCGGGCCAGAGGTCTTCGCAGAATTGCGGCGGATTCGGCCCGACATAAAAGTCATTGTTACGACCGCATACGGTAAGGAGACGACTCTGCCTACCGTCGGCGGCCAGCAATCCTGGGCCTTTATCCGGAAGCCCTATCAACTCAACGATCTTTGGAACTTGATTTGGCTGGCTTGTCGGCAAAAAGGAGTGACCGCTCAAGCTGCATCTGATCTTCCAGTGTCTTGATTTTATCCAATGGCCCCGCAGAGCCGCCTATTCGAAAACTGTCCCGATACGGTTCTGGAGGTTGAGATGCACTTGCCCGAGAAACGCCCCGACTCGTTGATGTGCTCCCTGTCGACGCAGTGCATCAGCCTGATGTGAGCCATTAACGGTAGCTATTCGGATAAAGAATCACCCGCTAGATGTGGGCCCGTCATTCATATCGAAGGGCGACGATTGGATCGATGCGCGCCGCACGCTGGGCGGGCACCCAAGCGGCGAACGTGGCTATGGCGCAGAGGACGAGCGGCACGCCTACGAAAACCAACGGGTCCCAAGGTTTGACTCCGAAAAGGAAACTGGCGATGAGACGCGCGACTCCGAAGGAGCCGCCGATGCCGATGACGACTCCGATCAACGTGAGTCGGATACCCTCGAAGATCACCATATTACGGACGTTGTTCGCCTCAGCGCCCAAAGCCAGCCGAATTCCTATTTCCTGCGTGCGCTGCTCGACCGAATAGGCGATTAGTCCGTATATTCCGACGGCAGCGAGCAGAAGCGCCGAGCATCCGAAGACGGTCATCAGCAGCGTGTTCAACCGCACGCGGGCGGTCGATTGCGCCGCTACTTCGTCCATGGAGCGGACCCGTGCCGCGGGCTGTCCAGTTCCCTTGCGCAACTGTTCTTTGATGGCGGAGCTAAGCGAATGCGGCTCGACGGTCGTGCGCACAATCCATGCAACGGGCAGGAGCCGAAGATTGAGTGCGTTGATGCCATCGGGCAGTTGCGCAACTGGAACGTACATTGCTGGCCTAGGTGTAGCATCGAGCCGCTTGTCGCGAATGTCACCGACGATGCCAACCACTTGACGTGCTGAGTCTTTATCGTACTCGGGACGCACCCTTCTGCCAATTAGAAGACGATCATTGAGCGGATCGCCTTTTGGCCAAACCAGCCGGGCCATCGCTTCATTGATAATGACCACTCCGGGCGCTCCGGCGTCATCGCGGTCCGTGAACGCTCGACCGCGCAACACGGGAATATGAAATGCGTCGAAATACTCCGGAGAAACAAAGGTCCAGCCAGCGAGGCCATGAAATGGTCCGGTCAAAGGCCGACTGACGATGATGTAAGAGAGCTGCCACACAGTTTCCAGTGGTACACAACACGAGGCAGCGGCAGCTGTTACTCCTGGAAGGGCGTGGATATTCTGGACGCCATCGCGCACTAGCCGGTTTATTTCAGAGGTTTTCTCGAACCGCGTACCAGCAAGCGACATTTGCATGATGAGCACATTGTTAGAGTCGAATCCAGGATTGACAGCGCGCAATTCGATCAATGAGTGAATCAGTAGCGCCGTGCTGACCAGCAAGACCATCGCCAGGGCTATTTCACCCGTTACAAGCAGCGAACGGATTTTGTTCTGTCGAAGACCCGTGCCAGTCCGTCCTGAGCTTTCTTTGAGCGTCGCAATGAGATCAACACGGGACGCCTGGAGCGCGGGGACCAGCCCGAACAGCACACCAGTAACGAGGGAAACGAGAAATGTGAATGCAAGGACGCGCCAGTCTAACGTGACGGCAGAGCCGGATTCTCCGATTCGTGGAATATTCACCATATTCAACGGCGCAAGAATAGGATTGCTCGGGTAGAGTCGAAGAATGGCTCGAATGCTTGTGAAGCCAAGCACGAGCCCCAATGCACCGCCAAAAAGGGAGACAATCACGCTCTCCGTAAGCAGGTGACGAATCAACCGCCTGCGAGTGGCACCCAAGGCCGCACGGACTGCAATCTCTCGTCGTCCGGCGTTCGCGCGAACAAGCAGAAGACTTGCGACGTTGGTGCACGCGATGAGGAGTACAAGGCTGACTGCCCCAGCGAGGATCAAAAGCAATGGGCGTACATTGCCGATCATTGCCTCCTTCAAGGGCACAACGCTAAATCCTCTGCGTGAATCCCCCGGGCCGGGATATGCGCGTCGAAAATCATCCGCCGCCACGCTCAGCTTCGCGTTCGCCATACCGAGGGTGATGCCGGCTTTGAGATGAGCAACGACACGGCAATAGCAATCGCCTTCGGTGCTATTTGGATTCATTTGGTATGGAACAAACATCTCGGGCGACTCATCGAAGAGTTCCGAGTTGAATCCAGGCCCGAGGATACCGATCACGACATAGGGCTCTCCGCTCAGCGATATGGTCTGGCCTATGACTCCGGGATTGCCCCCGAACATACCTTTCCACAAGCTATGGCTCAGAACAGCTACTTGCTCCCCGCCGGGACGGTCTTCGTTGGAATTAAACACGCGGCCCCTAACCAAGGGAGCGCCAAAGAGATGAAAAAACTCGGCACTCACTCGTGCTGCTGGTACCTGCCGCGGTTCACCGCTTCCAACTAGATTCAGCAGCTCAAGCCGGAGAGCGGAAACGTCCTGGGCGAGGCCGGTTTGCTGGCGCCAGAAGTAAAACTGATGCGGTGAACCGCCAGGGTACGAAATGCCTCCATAATTCAGCATGAATTGGACGACCCGATCGGCGTCGGGCACGTTTAGAGGCTTCAACAAGACAGTATTGACGATCGAAAATACCGCCGTGTTTGCTCCAATGCCGAGCGCCAGAGCGGCCAAGGCTGCAAGGGTGAACGCAGGGCTGTGCAGAAGTACGCGAAGAGCGCGCTTGACGTCTCGAAGCAAATCTTCCATTTCGATGACTTTCATAGCTTAACTCTTCGGCACCTACGACGCGAACGGACCGGGGCGTTATCGCACATTATCGGGCGCGATCTGACGCTCAGGCGACAGCGACTTCATCGCCAGGTTCCAAGAAGCAGACTGCTCGGCCAACGAGCGAATTGGGAAGCGTCGCGGCCAACTTGTTTAGAAAGGATTACGAAGAGGTCAGAATGTTCAGTGAAGCAGATGGGCGCACTGGCGAAATCACTTATTCATTGATCCGGAGGAGGTTGGCGCTCTCCATTTTTCCATCCGGCCCCAACAAAAATCTGTACTCCAATGAGCCATTCTCGAATTTGATCTGATAGATGTCAGCGCCGTTGGGCGCCACTTCTTTGAACGTCACCGACTGCAAAGCTCCGAGCTGGATGATCATCGACTGTATGCCCGGCAGTTGCTGACGCGTCGCTTCCGCCAACCCGGGACTCAAGCGATCGTAACTCGGTGTACCGGCTCGCAATTCTTCCATCGCCCTGCGGGCGACGCCCTCACCACCGGGCGTGGGCGTCTGGTCCTTGAATCTCTTAGCTGCGGCAGCCGCGGAATCGGCGATTCGCTTCGTCTCCTCGTCGCCAAGCCTTGGTGCGATGATGTCCCGGCCAAACTGGTGAAGCGTCATTTGGGTGGCCTTTCCCTGACCGCTCGCCGGGAATTCGATCTGGGCATCAACGACTCTCGCGAAGAACACGGTCTCGGACTCAGGAAAGATCGACACTGGGGGCTGAGGTCCCAACTTGCTGACCAGTTGATTGCCTTCGAGCGTAATGAGCATGGCGGCGCCCTGGGGCATTTGGTAAGCGCCCACGTAGCGGCTCAGCACCGCGGGATCCAGCCGAATCTCCTTCCGCTCGCTCTGAAGTACGACTTTTTCGCCGTGCGCTAGGGCCGCAAGCTTCGTGGCAATCTGTGGCGGCGCTTGCCCGGTCAGATTTCCCAGAGCAACCACCGTCAGCTTGTCGTCGGGATAGTAGGCCAGCACGGTGTTGAAGCCTTCGATGCCGCCATCGTGGTCGATCACCTTGCGTCCGCTCACGGTGCGGACTTGCAACCCGAACGCGTAGTCATTCTTGAATGGCGTGGTCATCTTCTGGAGCGAGGCTGCCGAGAGCACGTTTCCGCCGAACAGGCCCTCTTCCCACCGCAATAGATCCTCGGTGGTGGAATATAGCGCGCCTGCTGAGAATGGGATGGTCATGTGAATGAAGCCCGCGTTCACAGGACCTTTCGGACTAGGCTCATACCCGGCTGCGCGGCGCGCGATTACCGAGGTATTCGAATCGTAGCCCGAATCGTGCATGCCCAGCGGCGCGAAGATGTTCTCCTGAAGAAATTTCTCGTAGCTCTGACCGCTAATCCGCTCGATCAGGTAGCCCAGCAGAACGTAGCCGGAGTTGCTGTAAGTCCATTTCTCACCGGGCTCGAACTCGAGCGGCTTGTCGCGAAAACGCGCAACAAGTTTCTCGGGCGTGGTGGGCGACGCCTCCCAGGATCTGTAGTCCGGAAAACTGGTGAAGCTTGGGATTCCCGCCGTGTGCGTCAGGACGTGAAAAATGGTTATTTTGTCCCAAGCGGCCGGGGCATCCGGCAGATATTTCTTGACCGGGTCGTTTACCTTGAGCTTTCCGCGTTCTTCCAGCAGGAGGATCGAGGCAGCGGTGAATTGCTTGGTAATCGATCCAAGCCTGAATTTGGTGGAGGGTGTGTCCGGAACTTGCCACTCCAGATTCGCTGAACCATACCCTTTGCTGAACAAGACCTGGTCCCCGCGGGCCACCAGCACCGAGCCCATGAACTGCTTATCGACGACATAAGACTGCACGATCTGATCCATTCGTGAGTCAATGTTCTGTGCCAGGCAGGAGCCCGCCATTAAGAGTGAAGTGACGAAACGTGGAATCATATTTCTTCTTCCTCTCTCCGCGCCTGGAATGAAGTATACATGACGCCAATGCTGCCATCTTGTTAGGTCGTCAACTTTCGGTGCTTGTTCGCCGCATTCACTTTCTGACCCCATGCGCCTTCGGAAACCGACTCCACGGAGTTATGCTGAAATCTCAGGAAAGGCATCTTCAAACGTCACTCCTGAGACGTCGCGAAATGTTTAGATATATCTTTCAGCTCCTCGGCGACAGCCGGACTTGCCCGAACACTTACAAATCATGCATTCGGTATTCGGAAGCGGAAACGGGTCGTACCGAGGCTGTTAATTGCCATTGTCGGAATTCTTTTCGCGGGTATACGTGGCCCGCAGGAATTGCGCTCGGTGCGGCACTTTTGCTGGAACTTAACGTCCAAAGTCTCGTAGTCTTTGGAAGACTCAAATGGAACGGGCACTCGGGATGAGTTAGGGCCGGCGGCATCCGGGATTCTTTCTCCGATCACTTTTCCCTGGCGCATGCCTCATTGGCCAGACTGCTCTGCCCTTCAGGTCCGTTTGGTATCTTCACGCCGGGGCGGCATTCGCACCTGGTCAGCTATCACAGTTCCATGCGTTTCGCGAGATGACTCAGGGGGGTCTCCAGCGCGTCAGCAATCTGCCACAGCCGGCCCACCGTAGGATTGATAATCCCTCTCTCGACTCGGCTGATGTATGTTCGGTCGAAGCCGCACTCGCCGCTGAGGCGCTCCTGAGACTGGCCCGCCCGGGCACGGAATTCTCGCACGACGGCCCCGATGGCTTTCAGTTTCAGATCGGTCGGTTGGATCTGCTTTTGGCGCCGTTGCATCAGCAGATCCGATGGCGCTACTTTGAAGCGTATCAGCCAACGGCATATACGCCCCATTTACAGCGCGCGGCTGATGCCCGAGTGCGGCGGAAATTGGAGCGGAATGTCGCCAGATCCCAGTCGGATGTTGTATTCTTGAGAACCGAGTGGACAAGCCGCTTCTCCCACTAGCGAACGGTGTCTGTGGCGGAGCCAGAGTCAGCAGCGCCCGTCCCAGCTTTTGAGCATCACGATGAACCATATTGCCAAACCCCGGAAGGCTGAGGCCGACCTGGGGCGACAATCAAAGCAACTCGCTGAGGATGAATGCGGACTAGTTGCGCCGGACCGCCTGGCACAGACCATTACGGAGTTCGTTGAGTGGCGTGCATTTTCCTATTGGCTCCGTCTGACCGTCGAGACACAGGGATTCGTTTCTGACCCCGTGATCGCGCTCCTTCGAGAGCGCTGCCCCGGCTTTCTGGATTACGCATCCGCTGTCGCCAAGGAGCATCCACGAGAGCCGGAGTTCCTCTGGCTTCGCTTTCTCGAGTGGACCGAGGAAAGACTATTTCACGTTTCTACAGCTGAGGGCTGGCGGCACGCGCTTGGCTACTACGCGACTCGTGATCGCCGGATGGATCAGATCCGGGCGTACTGGAAACAGTGTCGCCGGGCGTGGAAGCTTCAGCCGCCCGCACCATTTCCGAGTTTTGAGGCATGGCGCGAGTCGGCGCTTCAGCACCGTTGAGCTTCGCTCTCTCGGCTTCCACGAGCTCCGACACCCAAAAGGCTGTGTCTTGATCAAACGCCGGCCATTTCAAGGTCTCGGGGTGACTGTAAAAGAAAGACTGCAAGGATCCTTCATCGATCCGGCCGTTCCTTTTCCTGTGGAGAAGGCCGGCTTCAACCCATTTCTGAACGCTCAAGCGCCTCATGTGAAGTTTTTCGGCCAATTCGCGCATGGTGTATCCGTCTTGGAATCTAGCCGGGATTCCACGCTGGCCAACCATGTCCCAAACTGCCTTCTCTGATCTCTCAATCTGTTCGGCGATCTCCCGCACGCTCATGTGGTTCAAGGATTCGATAACGAAACGGTACTCTACCATCGTCCAGCGCCGGCGAGCGCCCAAAGGCCGCGTCGGGAGCCCCAGTTTATGAGCACGCCGTAAGATAGCTTTTCGCGGCCATCCGGTAAGGCTCTGGACGTCTGACACGGCTGCGCTCAAACCAGCTTCTTCGTGGATGCGGACCAGCCGTTCATCCAACTCATCTGTCCATCGAAACGGCGGCCCGTTGTGTCCCTTTTCTTTTCGCTGTTCCTGCAATCTCCGAAGACGCGCCCAAATTGTACCGATCCGCAGTTCGGAAAACTTGCGCAGGACTCTGTCAACTGTTTCGCGTTCCAATCGGTTCGCGGTTCGTATTCCCCAGAGCAAGATCGGGTCGACCTCTCTGCGCCAGAACCGTCGGTCGATTCCTGACGGCGGCACCATCCCGTCCAATTGGGCTGTCGCACTCGAATCGGCTTGTCCGCCACCGTCCTCGACCCGGTCGTTGCAATCGTTCGCCACCACAAATGCCGTCACTACTGCTTGCAAGTCCGCTGTCCGTTGTTTTCGCAATCGTCGGAGACGATCCCAGATCATGCCGACGTGGAGTGGCGGGCATGCGTGCAGGACCGTCTCAACCGCTTCGCATTGACATTGGCCGGCATTCCGGAGACCGCTAAGCAGAATCGGGTCGATCTCGGTCGCCCAGAACGCCTGGTCCATCCAGCGGGGGAGCCCTGTCCGAGCGACTTCCTCCATGCGGGCGCCGAGCCATGAGATCGAAAGCTTCGGCCAGA
>Ga0210389_10003745_pt1 | contig 11868 bp, 10 predicted proteins | sample IncBWH28OmetaG_FD_160127 | JGI IMG/M metagenome (GOLD analysis project Ga0210389, IMG submission 160127) | Forest soil microbial communities from Barre Woods Harvard Forest LTER site, Petersham, Massachusetts, United States - Inc-BW-H-28-O ... | reverse complement strand
CGCTGGAAAATCTCTCCAACGATGCGTCCCAGGATTATTTCGCCGACGGAATGACCGACGAATTGATCACTCATTTGGGGCAGATCAGCGCCATACGCGTTATCTCCCGGACCTCGGCGATGACCTATAAGAACGCTCACAAGCCCTTGGCCGAGATTGCCCGCGAACTGAATGTCGATGCGGTGGTCGAAGGAAGCGTGTTGCATTCCGGCGAACGCGTACGGATCGACGCTCAGTTGATCCAGATGCCCGCTGACAAGCAGATCTGGGCCGAAAGCTACCAAGGAGAATTCCGCGACACGCTGGCTCTCCAGAGCAGGGTGGCCCGCTCCGTCGCCGAGCAAGTCCGGGGCACTTTGAATCGGCAGGAACAGGTCGCGTTGGCGAAGTCCAAGACCGTGAACCCGGCGGCTTATGAGGCCTACCTCAAAGGACGATATTTTTGGAATAAGCGAACCGGAGATGGCCTGAGGACAGCCATCCAATATTTTAACCATGCAATCGAGGTGGATCCAACCTACGCTGAAGCATATTCCGGCTTGGCTGATTCATACGCGCTGTCTGGCGATTGGGAATATGGAGTGCTTTCTCCCCAGGATGCTTTTCGTAAAGCGACAGCGGCTGCGACCAAGGCCTTGGCATTGGACGATAGTCTCGGCGAAGCCCACACCTCTCTCGCTTTCGCGCTGGATCTTTATGGCTGGGATTGGGCGGCCGCCGAAGCGCAATATAAGCTGGCAATCAAATTGAGTCCCGGCTACGCGACCGCTCATCTCTGGTATGCATGGCATTTGATCTTGATGGGGCAAAATAGCGAGGGCCTCTTCGAGTTAAGAAAAGCGGAAAGCCTTGATCCTCTTTCCTTGATCATCAGCGCCGACATGGCGGACGCATTGTGCATCGATCATCGCTATGACGAAGCGGTGCAGCAAAGTGAGAAAACGTTGCGGCTGGACCCGAACTTTGCCATCGGCCATTATGAATTAGGGCAGGCGTTCGAGCAAAAACACATGCACGATGAAGCCGTAGCAGAGTTTCAGAAAGCGATCGATATTTCCGGACACAGTGGGGTACTCGACTCCAGTCTCGCCTACGTCTACGCCGTTTTGGGAAAGAAGGAAGAAGCCCTGAAAATAGCCAAGGATTTGGAGACCCATCGTGACCAAAACCCTTCCGCCGAAGCCAACATCGCCCTCATCTATGTAGGTCTCGGCGATCAGGACCAGGCAATGGTCTGGTTGAACAAGAGCTATGAGGCGCGATTCAACCCGTCCATTCTGCTGCGGCCGGCCTTTGATCCTCTGCGGTCCGACGCTCGATTCGAGGACCTTCTGCACCGTGTCGGCCTCCCAGGGTGAGGAAAAAGACACGGCGATAATCTTATGCATTGAACTGGCGCCGAAGGGTCAACACGGGGTCTGCGTTACCTAGGATCATGTTGGCAGGCCAATCATCTTTAGGCGCATTCGGGAAGCAGCGATGCATACGGCCAGCTACTGCGCAAGGTTCTATCGGACCATGACAAGTGGCCGTTTTCTGCTCGTGCAAACGACAGCCATTTTCAGAGCGCATGATCGGCCTTGCATGCGCGAGTGTGCTACCGAGTACGGTGAATACAAAACACAGAATCATGGGCTTGTGACTAATGTTCATGCCTCGTCCTCTGTAGGCAGTTAATCCGCGACTAGCTGTTGTTGCGGCCGACCAGGTCATTTGCGCGGATTCGTCTTGGGCTTTGCCTAATACCCTAACGAAGAGACCGAACCGGCAGCGGTTTTATTCCAGCGGACGCCGCCATGCCTCGATCCGGACAGTGCACCGACTCGCCGAGCAAGAGGTCGCATCGCCTGTTTTGACGACGCACCTTTTGTGATCGAAGAATTGTAGTCACGTGAACGTTAGATCGCCGATACTGATGTCTATCCAGCAAGCGAAGCTCGCCGGAATAAACCGATCGCTTGTCCAGTCTCCTGATTGATGCGGATTGCGCTGTTTCGCGCAAGCGCGATGATCACTCGATGTGCTTTCTCAGATGCAATGAGGAAGCGTTCTCAAAAGAGCAGCAGTGATCGCTAGCGCTAATTCTCCGTACAGAACAACAATACGGAGAACGACTATGACAACAATCAAAAATCTGATCGTGGCAGCACTCGTGTCGATGACCACGGTAACCTCTGCAAGCGCGCAGTTGCCGCCTTGGGCGGCCTCCGAACCGGCTGCTTTTGAGGCGCAATTCCCGGACCGGGATATCCTCAATGGAGGCGCGCTGACGCCTGCAGGCAGAATGGGCCTGGAGCTTCCTGGCGGTGCGGCTCCTGCCTTTGGCGCAAACAACGCGCTTGCGGCAACGGGTCGTGCTACCGCCTTATCCTGCGCCCCACTCTATCATTCCTACCACCCCGCATCTGGCACCTTCCTCGGCCACGATGGTCGTCGCCATGCCTGCGGAACCAGATGAAGTTCGCACCCAAGTACCGCAGATCCAACGTGCTGTTGTGCAGCATCAGCCAAGCAGTGGCAAGCCGGCTGCCAGAAGGCGCCAGGGGAATTCGCCCAAGGCGCGCGTGCCCCTCGGCAACACCGGCAGGGGCTTGATTGCCTACCCGGGCTTTCCACACGGCATGTGCACGACGAACGCAGACGCGATCAACGCGGATCTGCTCGCTTTCATACGGTCTTAATTGCCTTTGCCGAACCGGCCCCGGCCGGTTCACTGGGTCGGGCAGCAGTTTTACCTCTGCAGCAGTTTACCTCTGGAGAGTGCGGGGAGGGGCACTGATCGATGCTCTTTGCAAGCACGAGAAGCGTCGTGGAAGATGTCGTGGATGAAACGCACGATTGAGCGAATTTCAACGCAAGATCAATAGCGTTTGGGGGAGGGTAGATCCGCCATAACCTGCCGCGTAATCGCGCAAGCATCTTCGCCGTATCACTGGACCTAACACCCGATTTATAATCGGACGTTCGACATTCGCGTGAGCGAAGAAATACGGCCGTTTGCGGTCGTAAATTTCAGTCGGTTCGCATATCCGGTTCTTGCATCCCGACGATCACGACGAAACACGCAGGGTCTGGTTAACCTGTCTGCGTATGGGCGAGGCAGGCGAAGTGAGTTTCCGAGCTCGCGATGTGCATGGGGGCTACCGCTGGTTCCTCAGTCGCGCCGAGCCGCTCCGGGCGAGCGATGGAACCATACTGCAATGGGTCGGAGTGAATTTTGAAATCGAAGAGCTCAAGTCCTCAGAGCAAGGACTGCGTGAAAGTGAGATAACGCTGCGCGAAATCATCGAGACGATCCCAGCTCTTGCTTGGAGAGCAAGGCCGGACGGCCATATCGACTACGTCAACAGACGTTTGCTCGACTACCTTGGATCACCTCTCGAGGAGATCATAGGTTGGGGCTGGATGGACAAGGTTCACCCGGACGACATCGCGTTCAAGGTGCAAACCTGGCTTCGATGGGAGGCTATAGCGGGGTCAACGAGGGCCTTTCTGACCGCCTTGAGCCTGGCTAGCGTGCCTTCCTCGTCGATCCCCATCAGGCGACTATAATCGGCGATGTCTGCCGACAGCACCGCTGCCACTCGCCGTTCCATTTGCTCGGAGGCCTAGGAGATGCCCCGCGCGTGAAGCAAATTCCGGTGGAAACGGGCAAAGTGCCGAAACCGACCGTCACGAGGAAGAAGGCGAAACGGTCTCCGAAGACCCAGGCGGGGCGGCGCGACATTTCCTATTGACGGGGACGGTTGGCATATATACTTTACGATCGTAAAGTATACCTAATGGCCCGCGGCGATGGCAGTTAGCCGTCTCCGTTTCCACCATCGTATAACGTCGACGTAAATGTCGTGAAAGGAGTCGAACATGGAAACTACAAGATTTCTGCCACTGCTTGGTCGCATCCTTATCGGTCTGCCGTTCCTCGTGAGCGGCCTCGGTAAGCTTGCTGCCTTCGGGTCGACGACAGCCTACATCAGCAGCTTGGGTTTGCCGCTGGCGCCACTGGGCTGGGCAATCGCCGTTGCCTTTGAAGTCGGCGGCGGGTTGTTGCTGATCCTTGGTTTTCGTGCGCGTGAGGTGGCGTTGGGCCTTGCGGTGTTTACGCTGGCAACAGCGATCTTCTTTCACCACGACTTTGCCGATCGAAATCAGATGATCCATTTTCTAAAGAACATCATGATTATTGGCGGCCTCTTGCAAATCGCGCATTTCGGCGCCGGACGATTTAGCCTGGACGCGCGGAGGTCGCGCGATTCCAGGAATGTCGCAGGGGCCACCGCCTAGGGCGGCGAATATAGGACAGCTTCCCAACGGTCGTGGACGTTTCCCGCGGGGTGGCTAGCGACGCCCAAGCGCGGAACAGGCATCGCTTCGTCGTGCCGCGCACGCCAAGCCATTCTGATTCCAAGCGGAACAGATCCAGGGAACGGCGACATTGGCACGCCACGAAACCGTGTACAAATTATACTTTACGATCGTAAAGTAAAGTGGCATAGTCACTGCGATCGGGCGGAGGGAGCGGTTTGTCACCTTCTCGACTCGTCAAACGTCGACAGAGAGCGCCGAGAAAAGCCGGAGTGGAACGATGATCGAGGAAAGGGACATCAGCGTCGCCATGAGGGACGGCACGCGGCTTGCCGTCGACGTTTACCGCCCGGATGCGCTAGGCAAATACCCCGTGCTGTACGCATCAGCGCTGCACAACAAGGACATCCAGGGTCCTGACATCGCGGACATCCTGCCGCCGCAACCGGCGCACGCGCCGCTCTGGTTCGGACCCATAGAGGCGGGCGACACGCGGCGCTTCGTTGCCAACGGCTATGTCCATGTGATCGCGCAGCCGAGGGGCTCTGCCAAATCGGAAGGACACTACGGCCACGAAGATACGGACCACTACGACCTGATCGAATGGATCACCCAGCAACCCTGGTCGGGCGGCAAGGTCGGAATGGTTGGCATCTCCGGTTATGCTGGCGAACAATGGCGCGCTGCTGCGCAGGGACATCCAGCGCTGAAGGCCATCTTTCCCTACGACGCCTGCAGCGCGTATGGCGGCATGTTCGGATTCCGCGACTTCAATCCCGGCGGGGTCTTGCACTCCTTTCCCTATTTGCTCGACGTCTTCAGCACGGTTCACGAGTCGCGTGACCGGCCCACAGAACTTCCCGCCGCGGACGAAGAACTCTGGCGCCGGGCCATGCGGAATCCGGACTACAAGCAGTACATCAACCTCTACAACATTCTCACTCAAAAGGGGCAGCGCACGTTCATCATGTATCTCATGATGACCCATCCGTGGGAATTCGACGGCACTGTCGAGCGCGCGGAAGAGACCTTCAGGAAAATCAAGATACCGTTCTATACCGGCTCGGGAGCATACGCCTACACCTACAAGCTCCATTGGCTGGGGGCCCAGCACTACTTTCAGAATGTCGATGCGCCAAAGAAGCTGCTGTTTACCGGGTCGGCTCACCTGGAGCGGCCATTCCATCAATACCACGACGAGATCATCCGCTGGTACGATCATTGGCTGAAGGGTCAGAACACCGGCATCATGGACGATCCGCCGGTGCGCTACTGGCTCATGGGCGCCAACGAGTGGCGGACCGGAACGGATTGGCCGCTGCCGGAGACGCGGTGGACCAAATACTATCTCTCCCATTGGGAGACGTTATCGACCGAGCCGCCGCGACCAGCCTCAGAGCTTGGCGCCGCCGCGCGCGAGCCTGATGTCTTCACGCAGATGCCTTTGACGCGGACGACGAAGGTCGAGCGGCTGCGTTACATGACAGATCCCTTGCCGCATGATGTCACCGTCGCAGGCCCAATCACGCTGACGCTCCACGCGGCGATCGATCAGGACGACACCAATTGGATCATCGTGCTCAAGGATGTTGGGCCCGACGTGTCGGTTCGTACAGCGCGCGAGGGCGAACGGGATATCCCGTCTTCCTTGCCCGAACGTGAACTGACGCGAGGCTGGCTGAAAGCGTCCTATCGGGCTCTCGATGAAAAGCGTTCGAAGCCCTGGGAGCCATTCTACAAGCTCACGCAGGATTCGATTGCTCCGGTGAACCCAGGTGAAGTGGTCGAGTACCGGATACAGATCCTCGCCACGGCGAACCAATTCAAGGCGGGTCATCGCATCTGCCTCGACATCACGTCCATGGATGTCCCGACCGGCACCGGAGCTATGACCAACGTCGAGTACATTCCGTATCACGTCTGCAGCAGCAAGACGGTCACTCACAGGATCTACCGTGACGCAGAACGGGCGTCACATTTGCTGCTGCCGATCGTTCCTGAACCTGCCGACCGGCGTCCGGCCTGACCTTTGCAAAAGGAGCACGTGTTACAATGACCACGATCCGGTTTGAACGAGACGGCGCTATCGGAAATATCGTGCTGGCTAACCCGCCCTTTAACCGGCTGGACTTGCGCTTCGCGGAAGCCTTGCGAGTGGCCGTGCACCAGGCCAGCGAAACCGACATACGCGTGCTGGTGGTTCGCTCCGAGGGGCCGCATTTCAGCTTTGGCGGCGAGGTGCGCGAATGGCCAGGAAAAGATGTCAACTGGTTCCGGACATTCGTCGCCGACGTGAATGTGTCCTATCGCGCCATCGAAATGCTGAAGATTCCGACGGTAGCTGTGGTGCAGGGGATTGCCTTCGGTGGCGGTTTCGAACTGGCGCTGGCGTGCGATTTTCTTGTTGCGGCGGACAACGCCACCTTCCGTTGCGTTGAAGTTACGACAGCTATGCTGCCGGTCGCCGGCGCGCTCCAGCGAATCGCCGAGCGCGCCGGTCGTGCCCGAGCATCCCGATTTGCCATGCTGGGCGAGCCGATTTCCGGACGCGAGGCCGGTGCACTTGGAATTGCCACCCATGTAGTTCCGGAGAAGGAGCTCGAGACAGCCGTCGCTGCATTGGCGAAGCAGCTCGCGACAGGACCAACTAGGTCGTACGCCGCGACACGCACTCTACTCAAGGCGTGGTCAAGCGGAGGCGTGGCCGCTGCGGACCTCGTGATGCTCGACATCGCGATGGAACTCTACGATGGCCCTGATGCGCAGCGCGGCTTTGCCAATACGGCGGAAGCATTCAACAAGGATATCGAGCCGCCGACCCTTGTGTTCGAAGGGAAGTAGATTGTCCGCGTAGGACGCCTGTGAACACCGCCGGTCGTCCCGGATGCAATCATGATCGGAGACATTCGTGCCACGCGAAAGTTATGTTCATGGAAACAGCGGTTCGCCCCTGATCGGGAAGACCATCGGCGCTCTCCTGGATGAGGTGAGCGCGACAGATGGTTCCCGTGAAGCGCTGGTCGTGGCTCACCAGAGAATCCGTTGGACTTATTCGGAGCTCAAGATGCGTTCCGACGCGTTCGCCTCCGGGCTTCTGGCGCTCGGTCTAGAGCCAGCCGATCGCATCGGTATCTGGGCCCCGAACTGCGCGGAGTGGACGATCGCGCAGTTTGCGACGGCGAAGGCTGGTCTGATTCTGGTCAATATCAATCCGGCCTATCGCCTGAGCGAGCTGGAGCACGTGCTGCGCGCGGTGGGATGCCGCGCCTTGATAACTGCGGCTCGCTTCAAGACCAGCGACTATATTGCGATGATCCGCGAGCTTGTCCCTGAGCTGAGAAACGGAAGCGGCGAGCTGAAAAGCTTGCGTTTGCCGGAGCTGCGGCACGTTATCTCGATTGGCGGCGACAGCTACGCCGGCTGCCTCTCCTTTGATCGGGTCCTGGACCGAGGGAAGCAGCTTGGCAGCCAGCGGTTGAATTCGGTAGCGGCTGCTGTCCAGATGGACGACCCCGTTAATATCCAGTTCACCAGCGGCACCACGGGATTGCCGAAGGGTGCAACACTTTCGCATCACAATCTGATCAACAATGCGTTCTTCGTGGGCGAAGTGACGGGAATCAAGCCCGGCTCGCGCGTCTGCATTCCCGTGCCGCTATACCACTGCTTTGGCATGGTAATGGGCAATCTCGGCTGTGTGACCCATGCGGCAACGATGGTCTACCCGTCGGAGTCCTTCGATCCGCTGAAAACCCTGGAAACGGTCGAAGCGGAACGCTGCGATGTGCTCTACGGGGTACCCACCATGTTCATTGCTCAACTGAACCACCCTGAATTCTCCCGCTTCAATCTCAGCTCGCTTCGGCGCGGCATCATGGCTGGCGCTCCGTGCCCGATCGAAGTTATGAAAAAAGTCGCTGTGACAATGCACATGAGCGAGATAACGATTGCCTACGGGATGACGGAAACGAGCCCGGTGAGCTTTCAGAGCAGCCGTGACGATCCGCTGGAACTTCGTGTTTCGACAGTCGGACGGATACAGCCCCATCTTGAAGTCAAGATAGTCGACCGCGATGGTCGGGTGCTACCGCGCGGCGAGGCTGGGGAGCTCTGCACGAGGGGATATTCGGTCATGCTCGGCTATTGGAATGACGAGGCCCGGACAAAGGAAGCGGTCGATTCAGCCGGCTGGATGCATACGGGGGATCTGGCGACCATCGACGACAACGGATATTGCCGCATCGTCGGAAGGATCAAGGACATGGTCATCCGCGGCGGCGAGAACATCTATCCGCGTGAGGTCGAAGAGTATCTGTACGGTCATCCCGATATTCGAGACGTCCAGGTGTTCGGAGTGCCCGACACGAAATACGGTGAAGAATTGTGTGCCTGGATCGTCTCCAGGGCCGGCGCCGCTCTCGACGAGGAGGGGATCCGCAGATTCTGTCAGGACCGGATCTCTCACCACAAGATTCCGCGTCACATTCGCTTCGTTGAGAGTTTTCCGTCAACCGTAACCGGGAAGGTTCAGAAGTTTGCAATGCGCGAGGCGATGATCGAGGAATTCGCCCGCGCAGAACAGGGATATGTAATTCAGGGCAAGCGACATGGAGGCGTTTGAATATTCGGCGCTGCCGGCGCGCGTCATTTTCGGGTTCGGAACACTCCCGCGGACTGCCGGCGAACTGCTCGCTCTGGGTCGCAAACGGGCTTTCGTTCTCTCCGATCCACATCACGCTGCCGCAGGCGCGGCACGACTTATGCACGCACTCGGCAAGCTGGGGGTCGAGCTTTCGACCGATGCTGTCATGCATACCCCCGCGGACGTCACCGAACACGTCTTGGAGAAGGTCGTTGCCCGTGATGCGGATTGTCTCATCTCCCTTGGTGGCGGCTCGACGATCGGCCTTGGGAAAGCACTTGCGCTCAGGACGGACCTTCCGCAAATCGTGCTTCCGACCACCTATGCCGGCTCCGAGGCGACACCAGTACTCGGCGAGACGCAAAGAGGACAAAAGTCGACGATCCGCTCGATGAAGGTCCTTCCCGAAGTCATCATATACGATATCGACCTGACATTCGGCCTCCCTCCGGCCCTATCGCTGGTTTCGGGAATAAACGCGATCGCGCACGCGGTAGAATCCCTTTACGCAAAGGAAGCCAACCCGGTCATCTCGAATCTCGCGGAGCAGGGCATTGCAGCCCTCGGACGCGCGCTGCCTCGGATCGTTTCGGATCCGGCCGACCGCGATGCAAGATCCGACGCCCTGTTCGGAGCCTGGGCCTGTGGTTCCTGCCTCGGAGCGGTAGGGATGTCGCTCCACCACAAGCTTTGTCACGTTCTTGGCGGGACTTTCGGTCTTCCCCACGCCGAGACCCATACCGTGATCCTGCCGCATGCCGCTGCCTACAATGCCAGCGCCGCGCCGGGCGCTCTTGATCGGGTTGCGCGCGCGCTTGGCGCGAGTAAGGCAGCAGGCGCATTGTTCGATCTTGCGGCAATAAACGGCGCTCCGACTTCGCTGCGGCAGATCGGGATGTCAGAGGCCGATCTCGACAAGGCTGCCGATGCAGCGCTCGAGTCCGCTTACTGGAATCCGCGTCCAATCGAGCGGGATCCGATCCGGGCCCTTCTCGAGGACGCATATCACGGCCGCCGGCCGTCTTGAGCAGGAGCGCAAGTGACGATCATGATCGGCAACCGAAACGCTGTTCCAACAGAGGAAGTCTTCCCAGAACTGACTCGCGACGTCATTGATCGCATGAGCAACGCGAAGAGCGCCAGATTGCGGGAGATCATGGAGGTCGTCATCCGGCATCTGCATGCGATAGTCAGAGAGTCGAAGATAACGCAGGGGGAGTGGTCGCAAGCCATCGACTTCCTTACGCGCGCCGGAAAGATATGTTCCGAAAGCCGTCAGGAGCTTATCCTGCTCTCGGACATTCTGGGCGTCTCAATGCTCGTTGACGCCGTCGACAATGTTGCGGGTCCGGGAATCAGCGACTCGACAGTCCTCGGTCCGTTCTATGCCGGGCATCAGCGTGAACTCGCGCAAGGCGACAGCATCCTGCTTCGGGACGAGGCGAGCGAGCCGTTGGTGATGAGCGGGCATGTCACTGACCCCGACGGACGGCCCGTTGCGGACGCATTAATAGAGGTTTGGCAGACTGCTCCCAATCAACTGTATGACGTTCAAGACAAAGATCAGCCGCAGGGACACCTGAGGGCGAGCTTCCGGACCGATATGGCGGGTACCTATCGATTCCGAACGATCATGCCTGTCAGTTATCCAATTCCGAATGACGGTCCCGCGGGTCAATTGCTTGCAGCAATGGGACGGCATCCCTTCCGACCCGCGCACATTCATTTCATGATCAGCGCGCCGGGCTATCGCACCCTCGTCACCCATCTATTCCTCGACGGCGACGAATTTCTGGACAGTGATGCGGTTTTCGGGGTTAAACCGTCGCTCGTTGTTCGTCCCGAGTTGAAAGAAGCCACTAACACTGTCGAGTATAACTTCGGGCTTGCCAGAGAGCTGCGCACAGAAGAGACGCGGTCGCCGAGCTTCGTCGCGGGCAGCAACAGGATCAACTCTTCCGAGCTCTAGGACGAACAACACGGTTGCCGGACAGGGAGAATTACGCGGCGAAGTGACGATGAAACAGTATCCGGGATCAAGTTGGTCGCAGTCGTCGTTAGCGCATGACGCCCCGTGGTTTTTCTCCTGCAATCGTGTTAGCCAATGAATATGGCGAAGAATGCAAAACTGAAATCGGCCGCGGAGCGGCGGGGGCGCCCGCGCAAGAGAGCCGAACAACAACGCTCGCTTGAGACGCGGGGCGCGATCCTGGACGCGGCCATTAAGGAGTTCGCCGAACGAGGATTCGAAGGCGCGAGCATCCGCGCGATTGCCGAACGGCTTGGTCTGCAACATCCTCTCATCACATACCACTACCGAAGCAAAGACATTCTCTGGCGAGCCGCGGCTGAACATGCGTTCACGCAGATCAGGGAAGAATGGGATACGTCGGCGTCAGAAAGCGCCGGTTTGTCACCGCTCGCTCGATTGCGGGAGGAATACGCGACGCTCTTCCGCTATACCGTGGCATTTCCCGAATTTCACCGTTTCATGCGGCAGGAGGCCTTTACCGACAGCCCGCGGCTGAACTGGGTTGCGGAAACGGTGTTGGCGCCGCTCCTCGAACGATTGATACCCCAGATCGTAGCGGCCCAGAAGCGAGGACTCCTTCCTCAGGTTGATCCGATCCTCTTCCACTACATGATGGTTAGTCTTACGGCGACGCTCTCCGGATTCGGGCCTGAAATGCGGCTTACGAGCGGGCTATCCGCTGAAAATGCGAAGGTCATCGAAGCATACTGGCGCCTTGTGGACGAAACGGTCTTCGGAAAACATGCGCGCGGGAAGCATGCCCGCGTCAACGAAGCAAGCAAGGGCTGAGCGCAGGCAAATTCGGTCCACCTGGAAATAGACCTCAGCCAGCGAAGTTGCCGGACAGAAGTCCTGGCCGCCTTTTTTGGATTGCCCTGGATTGAGCGGA
>Ga0210389_10003743_pt1 | contig 11874 bp, 8 predicted proteins | sample IncBWH28OmetaG_FD_160127 | JGI IMG/M metagenome (GOLD analysis project Ga0210389, IMG submission 160127) | Forest soil microbial communities from Barre Woods Harvard Forest LTER site, Petersham, Massachusetts, United States - Inc-BW-H-28-O ... | reverse complement strand
CGTAGGCATGTGCGGGACATGTGGCTGCTCAGCAGAAGCTGTCGTAACTCTGCTGGCACCCGAGGCACATGATCACGTCCACGCCGACGCCGGCGGTACGCACGACACCACGCGCACGGTCGAGCTCCAGCACAAGGTCCTGGCCAAGAACGACGCGGTGGCCGACGCCAACAGACAGTGGCTGCGTGATCGCGGCGTGCTGGCGGTCAACCTGATGAGCTCGCCAGGCTCAGGCAAGACGACACTGCTGGAGCGCACCAGTAGGGAGCTCGCCGGCCAGGTGTCGATCTCCGTTATCGAGGGCGACCAGGAGACCGCGCTTGACGCCAAGCGGATCCAGTCGGCAGGCAGCCCCGTCGTACAGATCAACACCGGCGTTGGCTGCCACCTGGACGCGGAGATGGTGGCACTAGGCCTGCGCAGCCTTGATCCCCCGAGCGGCTCGATCGTCGTCATCGAGAACGTCGGCAACCTGGTGTGCCCGGCCCTTTTCCACCTGGGCGAGGCAGCCAAGGTCGTGCTCGCGTCGGTGACTGAGGGAGCGGACAAGCCACTCAAGTACCCGCACATGTTCCGCCAGGCGGACCTGGTCTTGCTGAACAAGACCGACCTGCTGCCGTACGTCGACTTCGACCTGAACCAGTACATGGCTGATCTGCGCCGGGCGTCGCCGAACGCGCTGCTACTGCAGCTGTCGGCGACAACCGGCGTCGGCGTGCAGGGCTGGTACGACTGGCTCCGGCGCCGCATCCCGCCGCCGCACGAGTAACCGCCGGCCTGCCCCCGGCTCCGCGCGCACTAGTAGATTCCGCGCGCAAGGCGGTCGCGGGCGCCAGCGACCGCCGCCTGGCCGAGGCTGATGCCGCCGTCGTTGCACGGCACCCGGCTGTGGACCAGGACCCCGAAGCCCTGGTCCGTCAGCCTGGCTACGACCTGGCTTGTCAGGAGCAGGTTCTGGAACACCCCGCCCGACAGCGCGACCACCGTCAGGCCGGTCTGCTCGCGCAGGCGCCCGCAGACGGTCACGATCGCGCCGGCAACGCCGTTGTGGAAACGCGCGGCGATGACGGCCGCTGGCACGCCGGCGGCAAGATCCTCGGCAGCGGCCTGGACCAGATCCGACCCCGCCACCCGCAGCTCGGTGCCACCAGTACCAGGCGGCGCCTGACTGGTGACCGTCACCGGGTAGCTGCCACGCTCGTGCACGTCGGCGAGCTGCTCGAGCTCGATGGCGGCCTGGCCCTCGTAGTTGATCACGTCCCGGACACCAACCAGGGCCGCGACGGCGTCGAACAGCCGCCCCGCGCTCGACGTCAGCGGCGCGTTGATGCCGCGCGCGGCCATCGCAGTGACCGCAGTCCAGTACTGCTCGTTGCGGCCTCGGACCGCAAGTCCGGCCGGCGGCCCGTCCGGGTAGCAGACGGCGAGGTACGCGGCCGCCATCCGCCACGGCTGGCGGATGGCGGCGGCACCGCCCGGCATCGACACCGGCTCGAGGCAGCCGGCCCGCTCGAAGCTGATCAGATCCGCGATCAGGAATTCGCCGCCCCAGATCGTACCGTCGGCGCCGTATCCGGTCCCGTCGAAGGCGACGCCGATCACGGGGCCGTCAGCCTCGTTGTCGGCGAGGCAGGAGGCGACATGCGCGTGATGGTGCTGCACGCCGACGAGTTCGACGTCGGCTAGGTCGTCACCAGCTAGATCGCCATTAGCTAGATCAACAGCGTACTTCGTCGACAAGTAGTCGGGATGCAGGTCGTGCGCCACCAGTCGCGGCTCGATGTCGAAGAGCCGCCGAAAATGCGCGATGCCGTCAGTGAAGGACCGCAGGGTCTCCGCATTCTCCAGGTCGCCGATATGGTGCGAAACGACCGCGTACTCCGCCTTGGCCAGGCAGAACGTGTTCTTCAGCTCAGCCCCGCAGGCCAGGATGGGTCGCGGTACCGGTCGCCCTAGCCGGATGGGCTCAGGCACGTACCCGCGCGACCGCCGGAGCACCGACTCGCGGCCGCCGAAGGTTCGCACGACCGAGTCGTCGGTCCGGATGTGAATGCCGCGATCGTGTAGCAAGAACGCGTCGGCGATGCCGGCCAGCCGGTCGAGAGCATCGGCGTCCCGGAATGCGATGGGCTCGTCAGACACATTTCCGCTCGTCGCCACCAGCGGGCGGGCCGTTGCGGCGAGGAGCAAGTGATGCACCGGCGTGTACGGCAGCATGAGGCCGAGGTGCCGGTTACCGGGCGCGACCGCGCCCGCGATGAGCCGGTCCGCCGCGGGAAGGCGGGGCAGCAGCACGATCGGCCGGCGCGCGCTGGCCAGCGACTGCGCAGCCACGTCGTCAACCTCGCACAGCTGCCGGGCCGCCTCCAGGTCGGCGACCAGGACCGCGAACGGCTTATCCTCGCGATGCTTGCGCGCGCGCAGCGCTGCCGACGCGGCGGCGTGCCCCGCATCAACGACCAGGTGGTAGCCGCCGAGTCCCTTGACCGCGAGTACCCGGCCGGACCGGAGCAGCTCTGCTGCGGCGGCGATCGGGTCGGCGCCGGGGACCGGCGCCCCGGCGGCGTCGACAAGGCTGAGACGCGGCCCGCAGTCCGGACAGCAGACGGGCTGCGCGTGGAAGCGCCGGTCGGCGGGGTCGCGGTACTCGGCCGCGCACCGCGCGCACATCGTGAAGCCGCTCATCGTCGTCAGCGGCCGGTCGTAGGGTACGTCCCGCACGATGGTGAACCGGGGCCCGCAGTTGGTGCAGTTGATGAACGGGTACTGGTAACGGCGGTCGGCCGGGTCGGTCAGCTCGCGCAGGCAATCAGCACAAGTGGCGCTGTCGGCTGACACCAGGGTCCGGCGCTGCCCGCCCGGCACGCTTGGCACGATGACGAACCCGACCGTGCCGGTTACGCCGATGGCGCGCGTCGTGACGGCCTCGATTCGGGCCAGCGGCGGGGCTTCATGCTCGAGCCGGACCAGGAACTTGGCTACGGCCTCGCCGCTGCCTTCCACCTCGGCGAAGACGCCATCGACGTCGTTTCCGACAAGGCCAGATAGGCCGAGGCTCGTCGCGAGCGAGTAGACGAACGGCCGGAATCCGACGCCCTGGACCACGCCCTCAACCCGGACGGCGGCCCGGACTCTGTCCCTCACGACGTCGTCGGTCACGATCCCAGTGTGCCCCGGCTTGGCGGCCCAGAGCCGTCAACGCCGGTGAGCGCGCGCACGCTCCGGTGCAAGTGGCTCGGCGATCAGCAACTGATCGCCCGCCTGGATGACCGGATCGTCGGCCAGTCCCAGCGTGAACTTGCCGTCATGCACCAGGCCGAGTACCAGGCCAGACTTCTCGTCCCGCACGGCGCTCAGCGGCTTGCCCACCGCGGCAGTCCCGGCAGCAAGCTCAATGAGCCGGTGCGCATCGGATTCCACCAGCTGGGCCACCATGTCGCTGGCATGCGGTGCCTCCAGGCTCTTGGCCAGCGTGCTGGCGATCAGCTGGTGTGCCGACACGGTCTGCTGGATGCCGAGGTCACCCAGTGCTTCGCGAACGGACGCCGAGCTGACCAGCGCCACAATGTTCAGGGCTGGGGCTAGCTTGCGTACGAGCACCGAGCTGACCAGGACGTCACCGTCCGACTGGCCGGTAATCAGTGCCTGCTCTGCGTCTGCCGGTCTTGCTGACTTGATGACGTGCTCGTCGGTGGGGTCGCCGCGCACGTGATGAACCTCGGGCGGCACTCCGACCGGGTCGACATCGGCCACGAGGACGACCGAGATCCCGGCTGCCACCAGCTCGTCCAAGATCGCAGGTACTGTCGCGTTCATGCCGATCACCAGCCGGTAGGGGCTGGCAGGGAATCGGCTGTGCATGGCCAGGATCCTCCGTATTCCTGCCACTGCGGTCCCGGCCGTCGCGAGCGCGAACACCGAAGCAAGCAGCGGGATGGTCGTCAGCATGACCAACGACGCGACGACCCGGCTAGCGGCGCTAGTCGGCGTGACGTCACCGTAACCTACAGTCGTAGCCGTGGTGATCGCCCAGTACAGCCCGCTGCCAAAAGAAATGCCCGGGTGCTGGAAGTGGGCGAACAGCGCAGCGCCGCCAAGCACACAGCCAGCTACCACGGCCAGCAGCACGGCTATCTGCCGCCGGTGCCCCCCAGGCCGCAGGATGCGAAAGAGGAAGACGATCACGGACTCATCGTGCCGTATCGGCCAGGACATTTGTGCTGTGCAAGGAACACACAGCCCGATAACTGCGATAGCCCGCCGCGACGCGGTGCGGTGCCGGCGACCCGGCTCAGCGCAGACCGGCGAACAAATCCTCCTCCGGCACGGCCGCCCCGGTGGTGTCGGTGGCCCGGATGAAGCTCTCCCGCCCGAAGGCCGCGGTCGCGATCTCGGGCGGCAGCTTGCTGAACCACGAGTCCTGGATCTGGCTGGCGTGCGCGAACAAGGCTTCGCGCTTGCGCTCCAGGACCGGGCGGATGTCGATGTTCGTCGTGATCCGCCGTTCAGACTCCTCCATCTGCCTGCGCTGTTCGTCGGTGAACTCGCGCTGATCAGGTACATCCGCACCGAGCTCGCGCAAGGCTTCCCACACCTTGCGCCAGTCGCTGCCGCGCATCGCCGACTGGTAGAACTTGGCCGGGATGCCCGACTGAGCCGCCGCGGCGGCCGCGGCCAGCGCGGCGTGGACGTGATCCGGGTGCTGGTACATGCCCTTGTCGTCGTAGGAGATCACGACCTGCGGACGGTAAATCTCGATCAGCCCAGCGATCCGGCCCGCCACTTCAGTCAGCGGCACGTTGCAGAAGGCGTCCGGCCGGTCTTTGTAATCCCAGTCCGGCATGCCCGAATCGTGATAGCCGAGCAGCTCGAGGTTGCTGACGCCGAGGATCTTGCACGACTGCCGCAGCTCATCCAGCCGCAGCTGGGCGACCGCCTGCTCGTCGTGCCCGTCCTCGCCGGGCTTGACCTGTCCCGGAGCGTCGCCGAATTCTCCATTCGTGCAGGTCACGACCACTGTTCGAACGCCCTGGTCAGAGTAGAGCGCGAGCACGCCGCCCGTGCTCGACGCCTCGTCGTCGGGATGTGCGTGCACGGCCATCAGGGTGAGGATGTCAGCTGCCATGCTCCCAGCCTGCCGTATCCGGGCCACCTGCGCACATCGGCCCGGCGCACACCGGATCCACGCACCACGGGCCGGACCGGCCATCGGCCGGCCAGTGGTAAGCAGGAGTGATGACAGCCGACACCAGTGCACGCGCTCTGCTTGAGGCCGAGCGGCAAGAGGCGCTCGACCGGCTGGCCGCGCTCGAGCGCGACCACGTCGGGATCATCGAGGCTGCCGGCTCGGCCAACCACGATGACGAGCACGACCCCGAGGGTGCCACGATCGCGTTCGAGCGCGAGCAGGTGGCGGCGCTGCTCGACCAGACGCGAGCGCACCTCACCGAGGTCGACGCTGCGCTCAGCCGCCTCGACGAAGGTCGGTACGGCCAGTGCGAGCGCTGCGGCAAGCCGATCGGGGCCGCGCGGCTCGAGGCCCGGCCGACGGCGACCACGTGCATCAGCTGCGCGAGTCAGGCCGCCCGCTAGCGCCGCCAGACCCGCTCCCGCCGCCAGACCCGCTCCCGCCGGCTTCCGGGCCGCCGGGCGCCGGCCCGTCGGGCTGGGGGCGGCCGGGCGCGGGCGATCCCCGGCCGATGGGCTCGGGTCGCCAGAGAATGCCCAGGGTGCCCTGGGCAGCCCTGGTGCCGGACTCGCCACCGCCACGTCCGCGCAGGATGTTAGCGATCCCCACGGCGATCAGCGCACCGATCGCTGGCCCGAGCAGGTAGGCCCACCATGACGTCCAGTCCCCGAGGACGAGCGCCGGCCCGAGCGACCTGGCCGGATTCATCGAGGCACCGCTGACCGGTGCGCCGAAAAGACCCGCGAGCGCGATGTAGCTGCCGACACCGATGGCAGCCATCGCGCCGATTTGCTGTGCGCCCGATGCCGTGCCGAGGATCACGCTGACCAGGCCGGTAGTCAGCAGGATCTCCCAGGCCATCGCGGTGGCGGTGGAGACCCCAGGACCTGGCAACGTCAGGCCCGCACTGCCCTGCTTGCCGAGCAGGGCCCACAGCAGCAGCGTGGCGAGGACTGCGCCAGCGAACTGTGCCACGACGTACAACCCGACGCGTTGCCACGGGAAGTCGCCGCGGAGCGCGAAGGCCACGCTGACCACGGGGTTCAGGTGGGCACCCGACACCGCGCCCATGAACAGGATGATCACCAGCACCATCAGGCCAGGTGCGACAACCCGAGCCGACTCGGGCACGGCGTTGCCGCCGAACCGGGCGTTGACCATGCCGCCGCCGACGGCAACCGTGACGAGTAAGAAGGTCCCGAATAGCTCGCTGAACAGCCGCCGCCACTCGTAGCTGGTGTTCCAGAAGTCGAACTGCCGGGCCAGCGCGTTTGGCTGGCCGATAGATCGCAGGGCGACATCGACGTGCTCGGGCACCCGGATGCCGGTGGTCTGCGGCTCGCTGCTGATCTCGGCCTCCTTCTCGGGCGTTCTGCCGTCAGCCCGGCCAGGCCGGCCGGATCAGGCGCACTGCTGCCATATGCGTCAGAGCACCACGGGCGGCCACAGGTTGTGCCCGGCCGCGATCGGGTCGCCCGCCCACTCCTGCATCTGCGCCAGGTTGTCGTGAGCCGGATACTTCGCCGCCGCCGGACCGTCGGCGAACGCATGCAGGACGTTGCTGCTGACCTGGCGGGTAAAGGCCGCCGTGCGGTTGGTCAGGCCAAACTGGTGCAGCCCGCCCATGGAAGCGACCCAGCGCATCGTGCCGGCGTTGAATACGCCCGCGCCGCTGACGTGGGTGTAGTAGGCCGAGTCGGCATAACTGTTGACGCCCCGGCAGGTCAGCGGCGAGTGCGCGACGACCTGGATCGGCCGCTGGACGGGGAAGTCAGGGTTCACGCGGTCGTACTCGATGCCGACCAGGCCGGTGAACGTGCTGCCCTTGTGCACGCCGGTGCCGCGGAACATCCAGGCGTCCGGCGCCGCGATCACGTAGGCCGCGTCGGTTGGATTAGATTCGTACAGCGTGCCGGTCAGCGAGGACTCCGCGTCGGGATTGGGCGGCTCCCGCCAGTCGCTGGTGACCAGGGCGTCGTCCTTGCCGTACATCGGGTCCTGCGGGTAGCTGGTCTTGTAGCAGATGACGAGCCGATTCGACCCCAGCGGTGTACTGGCCAGCCGGGTGCGCCGGAACATGCAGTTGGCACCGAGGAAGCCGACGTTCACCCCGGCGTCCCTGGCGGCCGTCACATTCGCCCGCTCCGGCGGCGACCAGTACTCGTCGTGACCGAGCGAGAACAGCGCGCTGGCTCCGTCGAGCACGTGCGGATCTGCGGCGATGTCCATGCTGGTGGTGTAGGCGAGCGGCAGGCCCGTGCTCTCGGCGAGCGCGATGAGCTTCTGCTCGTGCCACAGGAACATGTAGGCGCCGCTAGCGTCGAACGGCCGGTCGAGGCTGACCGCCAGCGAGCGGTTGTTGTAATCGGCGGTGCCGCCTGGGCCGTTGTAGAGGTTGTAGCCGCCCCAGGTGTTGTAGGCCTGCCAGGTCGCCGTGCCGTTCTTGATGACCGTCTTCCCCGCGGTGCTGGCGGAGCGCACAGTGATCGGCACGTACCGCTGCGCACCCGCCTCGGAGTCCATCCGCAGCAGGTAGGAGCCCTCGGGCCAGCCGTCAGTGGGAATCGTGAGGGACTGGCCCCAGTCCGTCACCACCGTATTGGTCGGCTGGGTCATGGTGGGCGCAGCCTGCTGGTGCCCGCGGGTGGTCGGCGAGGTCCACACCAGCCGGGCCTTATCGCCGCCGTACCAGCCCATCCGGAATGCCAGCACCTGGAACGAGCGCGCGGTCGTCGACGCGTACAGCGTGATGGGCTCGCCCGGCAGGACGCTGGCCTGGCCCGCATAGCCGACCATGGCGTTAGGTGCGCCTAGCTGGCTGATCCGCCAGTTCGGGTCGCCCGGGAGGGAGTTCTCGCTCACTACCCGCCGGCGCGGCGCGGAGCGCTTCGGCGCGGGCTTGCCTGCGGTGGCGTGGGCGTCGGAAGTCGCCAGCTTGTCCACCGTGACCGCGGCGGCCGGGACGGCGACAGCCGCCGCTGCCAGCCCGATGAAGCGGCGCCTGGACGGGGCAGCGTCAGGGTCTTTGGGCCGCCGGCGAGCGTTCACGGCATCAAGCTTCGCATGGCCCGCAAGGGCCTCGCCAGCGACATCGGCTGAACGACGCTCGGGATTGAGCTCACCCGGCGGCCATCCGGTCCAGGACCTCGGTAACCAGCGCCATCGGCGTGTGCGGGTGCAAAAAGGCGAACCTGGCGACGGTCTCGCCTTCCCAGACGGTCGGCGGCAGGAATGCCACCTGGTCGTCGAGCAGCGCATCGGCCCAGGCTGTGTAGTCGGCCGGCCGCCAGCCCGGCCGGCGGAACAGCACCACGGACAAGTCAGGCTCGCGGATGAGCTCAAGGTAGTCGCGCCGCCGGATCTCGGTCGCCGTCTGCCGGGCCAGGTCGATGGCCGTCTCGATCGCTTCGCTGTAGGCGCGCACGCCGTACACGCACAGCGAGAACCACAGCGGCAGGCCCCTGGCCCGCCGGGTCAGGTGGTAGGCATAATCCGTAGGGTTCCACTCACCTGGCGCATCATGGATGACATCCAGGTATCCGGCGTCCTGTTTATGGACGGAACGGGCTAGCGCCGGGTCGCGGTAGAGCAAAGCCGCGCAGTCGAACGGCGCGAATAGCCACTTATGCGGGTCCACCACGAACGAATCCGCGTGCTCGATCCCGGCGAACGCTGACCGCACGCTCGGCGCGAAGAGGCCCGCGCCGCCATATGCGCCATCGACGTGGAACCACAGGTCGTGGTCGGCCGCCACCGTCGCAAGCCCCGCAAGGTCATCGATAATGCCGGCGTTCGTGGTCCCCGAGGTGGCCACGATCGCGGCCAGCGAGCGGGGATCGCCGTCGGCGTCGATCGCGGCCCGGACGGCCCCGGCCGTGAGCCGGTGGTCGGGGGTGGAGACGACGAGGGCATCCATCTCCAGTAGCCGCAGAGTGTTGCCAATCGACGAATGCGCATCAGAGCCGACTAGAACGCGTAGTCGCTGAGGCGATGCCAGCCGCCGCTTGGCGGCTTCGCGCGCGACGGCGAGCGCGGACAGGTTGGCCGCTGAGCCGCCCGACACGAAACAGCCACCGGCTGACGGCGGCAGCCCGGCGCGGTCGGCGATGAGCCGCAGCACCTGGTTCTCCGCATGGATCGCGCCGGCCGCCTCGAGCCAGGAGATGCCCTGGATGGACGCGCAGGAGATCAGCATGTCGAACAGCAGCGATGCTTTGGTGGGTGCGGCCGGGATGAAGCCCAGGAAGCGCGGGCTGTCAGCGGAGATGACCGCCGGCGCGAGCACGGAGGCGTAGACCCCGAGCACCTGGTCGGGGTTATGGCCGTCCTCGCCAAGCAGCCCCGCCAAGGCAACGTCGAGTTCGGCCGGATCGCGGGAGCCCTTGTCGAGCGGCACCGGGTCAAGCCGCAGCCGGTTCTCGGCATAGGCGAGTACGGACCTGATCATCTGCTCTGTGGTGGGGTCCACGCTATGCATCGTCGGTGGCGTCCTCAGGCTCGCTGACCCAGGCCGAGAAGACCGGCAGCCCATGCCACGGACTCGCGGTGGCGGGGTCGGTGGTGACGGCGACGACGGCATACGGATGGCCGAAGCGCAGGACGACCTCGCGGCGCTTGCCCGGCACCCGGAACGCCAGTGCAACGCCGATGGCGCTGACTGCGGCGGCCTCGAATCCGGTCCGGGAGTAGCGTGCCATCGCCGCCTGCCGGGCGCGCCATGGATCGCCGCTCGGGACGAGCGCGTTCCTGGCGGCCTCGAAGCCCAGGCCCGGAGCCGTGAGGTCGATGTCGGAAGAGGCAGACCAGGCTGGCAGCACCGCCGCGATCGAGTCCGCGGTCGCCGTGACCTCGCGGACGCTCCACAACCGACTGTGGCCTAGCGGCAAGCCGTCTGTGTCACGAGTATGGATCCGCGCTCCGGCCGCGTGCTTGTCGGCGAGGTCATATGCGGCCGCCAGCACGCGGTCAGCCGCCACATCCGGCATCGCCGCGACCGAGACGACCTCAAGACCGCCCGTCGCGGTGGCGACATGCACAATCACGTCACCGGCCTGCGGGGTGACGGCGACGAACTCGGTATGGCCACCACCTCGCGGCGGCGTCTGCAGCACGCGGTCCAGCCTGCCTGCCCACGGGCTCGCGCCGCCGAGGCTCACGGCCGGCGCCAGGTCGAACGGGACCTGCCAGGAAACCTTGGTCGCCAGCGCGGTCGCCAGCACCAGGTACAGGTCGTCGGCGGGGATCGGGAAGCGGCCGATGAGGCCGAAGGTGTGCTCCCGCGCCCAGGCGTCCAGTCCGGCCTGGGCCGGCAGGTCGCCGGTGGTCACCGCGGCGGGCAGGCTGTCGCGCCAGCGCAGGAAGGTGTCCGGGAGCTGTACCGACGGCGAGGTCCAGACCGCGGCCGCGCTGGCGACCAGCGGATGCGGCCGTGTCAGCAAGTCCGCGGCGGCGTGCGCCGCATCATCGACATCGCAGCCGAGCACCGCTGTCAGCGCCGCGCGGTCAGCCTGCCTGCTGGCGGGCCCGGTGAGCGCGAGCACCAGCCACGCCCCGAGCGGCGAGGCGACGTGATGGCGGGTCCCGATGGCCGCGTGTAGCCGCGCGGCGTAACGCGATACGCAGGCTGCGACGTCAGTCGCCTGAAGGTTCATGCTCCCACCGCGCTAGGCCGGCGAGTTCACCGGAGCGGGGCTCGCCTCAGGTTCAGCTGGGTGGTCGCGGCCGAGCCAGAAGAAGCTGAACACGCCCGCTAGCAGCACGAGGATGGCGGACAGATACAACGCGGCGTGCAGCCCTGACTGGAACGCGCTGTAGGCGGCCTGGATCACTTCCTGGACTAGCTTGCCCTGGCCGGCACCCGCCGCCCCGCCCGCGCCCTGGGTCTTGCCGCTCGACGGGACCAGGCCAGTCTCGACGCCGTTAATGACGATCTGCGAGATGCTCCTCGGCAGGCCGAGCGCATGCAGCCTGGCGACGATGTCCGCGGTCAGCTTGGCGGACACCAGCGCGCCGAGGACCGCCACGCCGGTGACCGCGCCGATCTCGCGGCTGGTGTTCGTCGTAGATGCGGCCATCCCGGAGCGCTCTGGCGGCACCGCGGACAGGGCGGACGATGTCGCCGGCACTACCGTGCTGCCGACGCCGATGCCAGTGACGGCCAAGGCGGCGGCCAGCGCCACGTAGCCGGGGTTCGGGCTGATGGCGAACGAGGTCAGCAGCAGTCCCAGGGCGAACAGCAGGCAGCCGGTGAAAATCGTCATTCTCGGGCCGATGCCGACCGTGAGCCGGGCGGCTACCAGCGCGGCAGCACCCATCAGGATCATCATCGGCAGGAACACGAGCGCGATCTGATAGCCGCTGTACCCGGCGACTTCCTCCAGGTAGAGGGCGGTAAAGAAGAAGACCGCGAAGGTGGCGAAGTAGGCGCAGAACGCCACGACATTGGCGACCAGGAACCGTGGCACGCGAAGGAATTTGAGGTCCAGCAGGGGATGCGGTGCCTTGGACTCCCACCAGAAAAAGCCGACGACCGATGCGGCGCTCACGCAGAGCAGCAGTATCACCGGGGCCGTGCTGAAGGACGAGCCCTCGGCCGTGATGACGGCGAAGGCCAGCGCCGATAGCGCCGCAGCGCCGAGCACGGTGCCGGGAATGTCGACGCGGTGCCCGTCCGGGTCAGCGTTCTC
>Ga0210389_10003742_pt1 | contig 11879 bp, 13 predicted proteins | sample IncBWH28OmetaG_FD_160127 | JGI IMG/M metagenome (GOLD analysis project Ga0210389, IMG submission 160127) | Forest soil microbial communities from Barre Woods Harvard Forest LTER site, Petersham, Massachusetts, United States - Inc-BW-H-28-O ... | reverse complement strand
CACGTCCGCGAACAACAGCGCCGCGGCAAGCAAACTGGTTATGATCTTCATCTCCCCACCCTCGTTCGAGCAAATCGACTTGATCGTTTTGCGTGATGCGCGAAACGGCAAGAGCCTCATCCGGGTTCGTGGCTTAATCTGGGCCGAAAAACGCGTAGGGCGTTCGACTTTCGCGTCGTTGTCGCCCTGGCACTTGCGGGCTCGCATTCTCACAAGCGGTTCCGAAGTCTGCTCATGGGAGAAGATCAGAAGCGGCCAGGCGCATAGGTAGGTGGCGCATTTGGACCCAAACCAGTCATCATGAACGACGCGAAACGTTCAGTCATTGACCTCAGCGTCGGTTCGGACTCATGTCCTGCAGTCGTCATACATGGAGTGGTCGGACCTCTTGTGGCCAGCCACAAGCCGTTGCAAGCTTGCCGGCCCAAAACTTTGCGGACTCCTGATTGGAGACATCGACGACGGTGAAGCCACCGAGATACTCGGGGACATTGGAATACCGACCTTCGCCAAAGTGCAGTTCGCCGCTGGTCTCGTCAGCACTGAAAGCCTTGCTCAGGTCTTCATCTACTCCCGCGGCGAAGATGAGCACGCCCGCCTCCTTCATCTCTGCCACGACTGCCCTGGCCAACGGCCCACGGGACTGAAACCACTCTTCGGAGTGATCACCGACCCATTGCTGGTTGAAGTAGATAATGTAGTGCGTCATGTGATCTCCTGTTATCTGTGGCCCGAAGAACACGCTCCCGTAAATCATCGGTATTTCGCATGTTCCGCTTATGGCCCCCAGAGCGACTATTTTGCACGTCCCCGCGGCATGCTGACAGCGGGCCCAACCCTGTGCTTTGTTGAATAAGGGTTTTCGAGTTGTCCAACGTTTGTTAGTTAGTTGCTATTTCCTCAATCCGGCAGCAACCAACTTTCGAACGATCGCATGGCAAACTCGGCCGAGGATCGCGTGCCGCCTTTGCATCGAGACGCGCGCCTTTGTCTCAGTTGGCTCGCGGGATGAAGGCGGCGGTGCCTGCAACTTCGCACGCAGCGGGCCCGGCGGAGGCGGCACCTCAACGGCCGAGGCTGGCTCGGCCACGCGAGTGGCCTCGACCATGACCGGGGTTGGAGGAGTCATCCAAGAGACTGCCGGTATCAGCCTCGTGCTCGGCGATGCCGGCCGCGCCGGCCTAGTAACGGGAATCGAGTGCGTCAGCCGGAAAAACCTTGCGATGTGATGAGAGGATGAGATTCCGACATCGAGCATGAACCCATTAGGCTCGCCGTAACGCCTCTCGTCTTCGGCGCGCCCGATGGGCGTGCCGTGCCCCATATTGGTGATCGCGTAGGATTCGACGAGCGTGTCGCCGTCGGCGTTCCACCAGACCTGGCGTGGATAGCCGTCGATGAGGCCTTCCGACATCGCCACATCTGGCAGGTGATGCAGGTCGAGCCACTGCTTGACAATCTCGCCGGCATTAGTGGGATTGACGATGCGATCGAGACTGCCGTGCCACACCGACACTTTCGGGAAAACGCCGCGATGTTGTGAAGCATTGCGCACAAAATCGCCAAGCACAGCCGCCGGGCGCGGCGTGGGGCGGTGCATTGCGTTCAATGCCTCTCGAAGATTGGTAGCGATGCCGAATGGCAAGCCCGCGATGATCGCTCCGCCTGCGAACAATTCCGGATAGGTCGCCAGCATCACCGAAGCCATCGCGCCGCCGGCAGACATTCCGGTGACGAAGACGCAGCGCGGATCGATCCCGTGGTCATGTACCATGCGCGCGACCATTTGGCGGATCGAGAAGGCTTCGCCGCGTTCACGGGCAATGTCGTCCGGTTTCGACCAGTTGAAGCAGACGTTGGCGTTGTTGACGGGCTCCTGCTGGGGCAGTACGACCGCAAAACCATAGTGTTTTGCGAGAGTTGACCATCCGGAGCCGAGATCGTAGGAAGCCGCGCTCTGGGCGCAGCCATGTAGCGCAACGACCAGCGCGTGTGGACGCTGTAGTCTCGCGGGCACATAAGCGAACATCCGTAAATTTCCGGGATTGCTGCCGAACCCGCGAATCTCCACCAAGCTACTTGCTAGATCGCTCCGCGAGCCGCCGCGGTCGATCCGCGAATCTCCTGGTTTCGGGAGGCGACTCAAGAAATCAATATTCTCAGCGAGAGACAACGACCCTTCCTCGGTAGAAAAGCTTTAACTGTTGCGAACAACCATAGTTCACAAAAGAAGAAATAAAAGGCCGTGCGGTCGCCTGTCCCAAGAATTTGCCAATCGGTGCGCTTAGCGCAACAGCGATGGACGGCGAGGATCTGCCCAAGCTGCCGATGTCGATGCGCAAGGCAAATCCTCGATCGGCTGCGGTACGGCTGACCCACTGCCATCTCTATCGACCCGCTTGAGACCGGCGAAATCGGGCCCGATCTGTTCCGCGCCGCGTGTGGGATGAACTGGAGAGCCTCGTCTCCAAGCGTAGCGATCGGCCCTATCGCGGCCGAAGGTTAGGGGACCAGATCAAGATGAGGAACGGGAAGCATCCCGCCATGAGCCTGATGACAGAATCATTCGGTTAGCTCGCGGACAATGGAGGCTGCGTTTCCGCTGTTGATGGCAGCAGACGTGACCAGGCTCGCAGAAAGGGACGGCTCGCGGTCCATCGCGGCAGATGGAGCGGTCTGGCGATATGTCCGGTGGCCCAGCTGAAGCCGAAGTCGCCAGCGGAGGCTCAAATCGACGCAGATGACCCCAAACGGCCTTCCGATCACCGCTTTCGTCCGCTGCGCCCTCGATAACGACTGTCCTAACGCACTCGAGGCCGGCGCTCCAGGTGGCGTGCAAGCACCATCAAAGAACTGCACCCATCGCATCTGCGATGATCTGCATGTCTGTGTTGGTGACCTCGAACAGGCCGAAGCGGAGCTGATACCCCAGGACTTGCCCTCGCGTGCGAAGCTAAGCTGACCGAGCAGCGGCCGGATCGGCGCCTCCCGCGCCTGGGCCCACTGCACGTCCCGGCGAAACGGGCGAAACCCACCGCCCATATCGGCTTGATAAGGCACGCCTGCCGTTACGATTCCGATCGCGGTGAACGCCTGCAGCTTGTCCTTGCTGCGGAAGGCCTCGGTCGGTGAGTAATACGCCACGCGGTCGCCGGGTGGGAGGCGGCGCAGTGGCGCCGCCTTGCCGTGGCAGACCTGCATGAAGCCTTGAGCCCGGCCGAGGCGCACGTGCTCGGCCGAGGCGACGGCGAGCCAACTCCTCGGGCTCATGCGGCCTCCGGCGCGAACACGCGCAAGCGATGACCATCAGGATCGAGCGCGACGAAGGTAGTTCCGAAGTCCATTCGGGTCGGCGCCTGGGCGATGGCAAGTCCGCGCATTTTCCAGGCAGTGTGTGTTTCCTTCACGGCGGCCGCGTCGGTGACCGTGAACGCCACTTCGCTGCTGCCAGGCTGCCCTGCGGTCTTCGGTTCGACGGTGGCGCGCGACCATAATCCGAGCATCACGCCATCACGCAACGGCAGCATGGCGAAGGTCGGCGACTGCTCGATGATGGGGATGCCCAACAACTCATTATAGAACTTGGCGCTCGCGGCCGGGCTTCCGACATGGAGCAACAGGAAGCTGAAGTCTGGCATGTGAGGTCTCCTTGTTCAGCGCTCGCTAAAGTGAGCACGATGGAGAAACCTATAGCTCGGCATGCTGTCAGTTTATGTCAGTAGTGTCGACGTCGATCACTGTTCCGGCACTCCCTCCAAAGCGCGCCATTCCTTCAACAGCGCGGCGCGCCGTCGCGGATAGCGTTTGGCTGTCGATTTCAGCTCCGTGATGCGGTCCGTTCGGAAGTGCCGATAGCCGTCACGAAGTTCGCACCAAGCGGCGACGACGCGCACGCGATCGAAAAAGGCGAGAGCGAACGGCCAGATCGTGCGCCTCGATGGACTTCCCTTGCTGTCGGCGTAAGCGATCCGCAACTTGCGCTCGGCACGGATCGCGTCGCGGATCGATGAGAGTTCGGTATCACCGGCCGCGATCGATTCGCCCGGGCCGATCAGCAAGCTCGACGCATCAAGGCTGTTGCGCAAGTCGTCCGGAAGCACCGCTCCGATCTTAGCAAGTGCGTTACGGGCGGCAGTGCCGAGTGGCTGATCCGCGCGTTCCGACACCCATCGTGAGCCGAGCACCAACGCCTCGATCTCCTCCTCGCTGAACATCAGCGGCGGCAGCATGAAGCCGGGCCGCAGCACGTAGCCGACACCGGCCTCGCCGTCGACGTGTGCGCCTTGCGCCTTCAAGGTCTCGATGTCGCGGTAGAGCGTGCGGAGCGACACGCCGACTTCGTCGGCGAGCGCGGCGCCCGCGACCGGCCGTCGATGCCGGCGCAGCACCTGAATCAGATCGAGCAGTCGTTGCGAGCGGGACATGGGCGAGCCTCGGGCGAAGTATACTACGTCATGCTGCCAAGAAATGGCAGCACGAGAATGTCAGCTCAACATCATCAGACGACTTTTCCTGTCCGTTCGAGCGACACGCGATGCACCTTATTGGCCCTTCGCGACGGATTGGAGCGGCTTGGGTATGTCCGGTGATAGGACTAATTCGGAATTCCTCAGCCTACGCAAAAATCGGCGCTGATGACCCATCGGCGAAGTGGCGGCACGCATCCACGATCACCTGATGCCTCATGGCGAGCCGCCAGTTCGTGCGACGAAAACTGTCACAAGCCCTTAGCTTAGAATTTCGGGATTTTGGGAGTTATCGCAATAGAGGCTCAGCTTTTGAAGATCGTTTCGCTCATTGGTTAAGGTCGAGCCTTCAAAGCAGATGGCCAAAGCGGGACGCGAAAAATCTTGAAGCCAGCGATTTCAGGAAACCCGCCCGCTGCGTCCGCAGACACGAGGGTCAGCACAGCAGCCGTCACCTCGCCATTGCTGAGCCGATCGATCGCCGCGGTGTGTCCTACACTCACTTCGACAGAGACCCCTGACACCACAAACCCGACCCAAACATCGACGCTGGATGCAGAATACCTTTCATCCATCGCAACACTTTTAGCCGCAAGATCGGTTACCGACTTGACCTCCGGACGAGCCATCACAACGGCAACCAGGAGGTCCATATTGTCGGGCGCTTCACCCTTGATGGGTTCGACATCGTCACGCGCAACTGCCAAATCCGCAACCGTCATTCGCTCCGCGACCTCGATCGCAGCCGCCACCTGCTCCTGCATGGTTCTACTTTTGGAATTCGAAGAGAGAACCGCAGTGGGCTGCCCTATCGCACCCGAATCCGCAGCGGCTTTGCTTTTCGGCACGAGTTGCGTCCTCAATGAGGGAGGCGGGAGCGGGATGCGAGTTGCCGTAGGCTCAGTTTTTGCTCTGGTGCTTGCAGGTTTTTCTTTCTTGGTGATGAAACGGGCAGCCCTGTCACGGACCCGAAGAGGCGGCCGCTTTTCGCTCTTGAGCTTGGTTTCTGTCTGCGGATCGGTCTTCAATGACGCGAATTCGATCGGCTGATGAGCCGTTCTGGGCAGACAGGCGAACTGGCGTTCGTCAGTGCATGGTCCCGTAGCCGCTTGGTGTGGTGGTTGACGGCTGCAGCCGACCAAGGTTGCCGCGAGTGCGATCATGAGAAGCGCCCTCAAACAAGCCTCCTAGAAGACGAATGTCCGCCATCATTCGCTTTGCGTGTTGATCTCCGCGCTAGGGGTCTATCTCTTGTGCAAAAATGTTAAAGGCGCACTAACCATCGGGGGGTCCTTAATGCGCGATTCCCCCGTATGGTTAATGTCGGCACGGCCGTGGCAACGTCGATTTGCACCTTAGCGAATTTCTGTCGCAAACGTGCGCTTCGCACCGGAACCGGTCATATGTCAGCTTGTAAGCGGACGTCCATCAACTGAGACGCGATGTCCGAGTCTGGCCCGTTTGAGAAGTGGTATCAGCTCTCGTTGAGGTCCGCTTCGTGGGGCGGAGCGGGCTAGGTTGGTTGCGCTGAGTTCTTCGCATTTTGACCCTAATGTATGGTCCGGCCGCGCGTTGCAAGAGGTTTTGGTCAACCTGGCAGATGCGGTCTTGCATCAATGTATCCGGCCTCTGATTGGAGCGTGTTGTGCTCCGGGCCATCATGGATATCAGCGCGCATTCGAGCTGATTAGCGGTCAGGCCTCGAACGGGCCATTTGGGTCACCAGTGTTCGCATGCGCCGGGAAGACCGATCCTCCATTGTTGTCTCAATCCTCTCGCAGACCTCGGCGGGTAAGGGTGTTGGTTACGTCATCGATCGTTTCCTCACTTCGCCCTGTTCCTTTGTTCGTGCCTGGCGGTCGTTCCTTCGTCCCGGCCTGCGCGCGCAGACGCGCCGCGCGCAAGGGGCCGTCAAGGCCGGCCGTCGTTCTGTCCTGACGTCTTGCTCTACCGCTGCCAGGCCGCGCCTTGACGGCCCCGAGCACGGCGCGAGGATCAAGCAGGCCGGGACGCCACCTCCTCGGTCTTGACGCACTCGAAGGCACGTCCCTTGTTGAGAACCGCCCAGGCGATCCGGGCGAGCTTGTTGGCGAGCGCAATCGCCAGCACGTTGTGGTGCAATCGTTTCTTGGCGGCTTCGATCCAGGATTTGAGGCCATAGCGCTCCCAACACTTGATCCTGACCAGCACGACCCACGCGGCTTGCACGAACAGCGCGCGCAGGTAGCGATTGCCGCGTCTTGATATGCTGCCGAGGATCGTGCGGTCGCCAGTCGAGATCTGCTTCGGCACCAGTCCAAGCCAGGCGCCGAAGTCGCGGCCTTTTGAGAACATGTCTCCAGTGCCGATCGCGGCCACCATTGCGCTCGAGATGATCGGACCAATGCCGGGCACCGTCATCAGTCGCTCGCAGGCCTTGTCTTGACGGGCCAGCGTTTCGATCTCGCTAGATAGCCCCTCGATACGCGCATCCAGCCGGCGCCAGTCTCCCGCCAGATCCTCGATGATGCGCAACATGCGCGGCAAGAGCACATCGGTGCGCGTCGCGAGGATACCGGGCAACTCGGACCGCAGGGAATGCAGGCCTTGCCGTACGGCGATGCCCCGTTCCAGCAGGAATGCACGGATCTGATTGATGACGCCGGTACGCTGACCGACCAATCGATCGCGGACGCGGTGCAGCGCCTGCAAGTCGAGCTGATCGGCGGTCTTGGTCGCGACGAACTTCATGGTCGGGCGTTGCACGGCCTCGGCGATGGCTTCCGCATCTCGGAAGTCATTCTTCTGTCCCTTCGAATAGGGGCGCACATATTTAGCCGGCATCAGGCGGGCGTCGTGACCAAGCATTTGCAGCCTGCGACTGAGGTGATGCGCGCCGACGCAGGCCTCCATGCCGATCCGACACGGCGGCAGATTGGCGAGTCGGGCCTCCACCTGGCCACGCGACCACCTCTGCCGCAGCACGATGGCACCGCGGAGATTCTGGCCAACGACGTGAAACGAGTTCTTGCCGATATCAATGCCGATTACGGCGGGCGCGGGCGAAGTCTCGAGTTTCTGTGACATGGCGTGGTGCTCCTTGTCTTCGGTGCCCCCTGCCAGAAGGATCCCTCGCTGGCAGGGCGGGAGCACGGCCGGACCATCCCATTCTGCAGTCATTCGGCGAACCCCCTCGAGGATGAAGTTTGGCGAGTGCGTTGCAGCCACGCGCGCTAACGTCAAACCGGCTGCGGCGAAGAGATTGCGAAACTCCTGTTCCGACCGACATTGCCTCCGGTGACTGCCAGCCCAAACATATCGGTCAGCCAGTTGGGGTGAGGTTCGGTGTCCGCCGGTAGCATTGGATCAACGACAAGGATTTTGCCTCCTTCGCCCAGTTCCGACAGGCAGTTGCGCAATATCGTTTGGGCATCCTTGTCGTGCCTATCCATGATCACGCGCTTTATCATGTACACGTCGCCGCCAGCCGGAACCGAACGAAGCATGTCGCCCCCGATAACCTCGCAACGGCTGGCGAGGTCTGGAGCGTCGGGGCGCCACGTCGCAACAACCTCAGGCAGATCGAACAAGATGCCTTTCATCGTTGGATATAGACGGAGAATGGCACCGAGCGTCGCTCCATGCCCGCCGCCGACATCAACAATCGTACGAACGCCGGAAAAGTTATAGGCATCTACGAGCGCGTCACTGTGCAAGTTCGACTGGGTCGTCATGAATCCGTGGAACACCGATCCTAGTTCGGGATGGAGGGCGAGCCATTCGTAGATTTGTCGCATCGTGTAATCTGACAAATGCCGGATCGCCGTTGCGTAGAGTATCGAGAAGCGACCCGAAGGACTCCCATAGTGGGGGCGACATAACGAAGATCGCGGCGTCGCGCATGAAGCCTGGAGCGTCGCTCCGTAACGTTGCGTCGACGGAAGTTAATTCGAATCGGCGCCCGGTTCGGGCTCCATAAACACTCCAAAGCGGACAAGTATCCGCAATACGCGTTGCAGCAAGGACGCGTGGCAGCCCGTTGCCGAGGCTAACGCTTCGACTGCACTGGGCCCGCTTGCCAGCAAATCGGCAATGCCGAGCACAGAGACTGTATGGACACGCTCAGCCACCAAGTGTCCCAAGATCAGGCCACCCATTTTCTGAGATGCGGCGACGGCATCGACATCTTGCAGCGCCATAATCTGCTCCACGAACTTTAACCGATAGGCGAGCACCCAAATGCTTCGCGGCAAGAGCCGCGCGTTGGTGAAACCCCGCTCTCGGCCTATAAACTACACGAATTGCATCACGACGAATCTCACGACGGTAAATGATGCGTATGCGAAATATAGAGCGAGTCCGAAATGGCCCGGTTATTGGGGCGGAGAAGAAGTGACTGGCAGACTTCCCAAATTGGGTGGTTGACCTGAGCCGAAGATAATCGCCAAGCACAATCAAACTAAAGCCAGTGTAAGGCCGGTGTAAGCAGGCCGTGCGAAATTTGGGAGCAAAGCCTTCTTTCCGAGGCCTAACCCAAGCTCCGAAACCCAGTCGATTTTGATTGGCACCCAAAACCTGGAAGGGGCGGGTTTTGGGCAAGAACGCCGTAGTTCGACCGGGCTGCGTGTGCCCCGGCGCCCGCGCACGCGACGAGGGAGGGAAATGGCGATGAGGCCCTATTACAAAACTGCGGCGGCGGCGATCGCCTGCTTTTTTCTGGGCGCTGGCGCAGTCAGCGTCTTGCGAGCGCAGGTCAAGCTACCGGCTTTTGTGGTTGCTGAGATCGATGTCAAAGATCAGGATGGTTACGCCAAGGAATTTCTGCCTAAGGCGCAAGCCAACATCAAAGAACACGGCGGCAAATATCTCGCCGGCGGCCTTAACAAGGCGATCAGCTTGAGCAGATCGCCCCCACCAAATCGCGTGGTGCTCTTACAATTTTCCGATATGGATGCGGTCAAGGCATTCGAAGACAAACAAAAGCAGCTTGAGGCAGACGTTGGTAGCAAATACGCCAGCTTCCGCGCGGTCGGGATCGAGGGTGTTGAGCAGAAGTGATAATGCGGGAGGCGGCGGACTGCGCTAGTGGCCCGCCGTTACTCGCCTGCATGAAGGAAGCTGGCGGAAGTCTTATCGAGCTCCGCTAAACCGGACACAACATGCGAGTACTCACGTTGAGTTCTTCGCATTACTTCTCGCCGATTTGGCGTGACAACCCACTCGCGACGAATGTCGGCTTTGGCCCGGAAGCGAAGTCGTAATTCGTGACTTGGGGAATGGAAACGGGAGGAGGATCGAAAATGTCTTCAACGACGATATCACCGCAGGCGCGGCGTGGATTTGCGGTTTGGAACCGCCAGCTTGCGCATTATCCAGAACGCGCACAGCGACTGCGGCTGCTACTGCTCGTGGTCGCAATCACGATCGCTCTCTACTATGCACTTTATGTGGGCGGAGGCGTGGCAACCCTGATGCTGCCACAGCTGCACATGCCGTTTTCTGTGTTTGTGTACATACTTGCAGGGGGAGGCCTCCTGGGGGCTTTCGCGTCGCTCATCGCGGGGCTCGCCGACCGATTTGGCCGCGCAAATCTGGTGGTCTACGGGCTGCTGGCGGTGGCGCTGATCACCGTGTTCTGGACCCCGAACGTCACGAGTTCGCTGGGCTTCGCGCTGTCGTTCTTCGTCGTTTCCTTCGTGGAAGGCATCGCTCTTGTCGCAACCCCTGCGCTGATCCGCGATTTCTCGCCACAGGTGGGACGCGCGACTGCGATGGGGTTCTGGACCTTGGGTCCGGTGCTGGGCAGCCTGATGGTCAGCGCGATTGTCACGTTGACGCTGCCGACCTACCAGACCTGGCAGAGCCAGTTCTACATTTGCGGCGCAATCTGCCTGGTGTTGTTTGTGCTGGCGTTCCTGTTCCTGCGCGAGCTCGCGCCGGCGCTTCGCGACCAGTTGATGGTGAGCGAGCGCGATCGGGTGCTCATCGAGCTGAAGGCGAAGGGGCTCGATATCGAGGCCTCCTTGCGAAACCCGTGGCGACAGATGCTGCATCTGGACGTAATCGCATCGGCTTTTGGCGTATCGCTATTGCTCTTCTTTTACTACACGGCGGTGGCCTTCGGCGTGATCTACCTGGCGACCATGTTCCAGTTTCCGGTGGAGGAGGCGAATGCTTTGGGAAATTGGAGCTGGGGGGCTAACGCGGCGGCGTTGATTGTCGGTGGCCTGCTCTCGGATCAATTCCGGGTGCGCAAACCATTCATGTTGATAGGCGGCATCGGCAGCGCGGTCACGATATATCTCTATCTCATCCAGGCTGGGCAACATCCAGGGTTCACCACGCTGGCGTTCATCCTGTGTGCGCAGTCGATCTTCGGAGGTTTTGCCTATGTGGCCTGGATGGCGAGCTTCACCGAGACGGTAGAAGCGCGCAATCCCGCGCTGACCGCGACCGGGCTCGCGGTATGGGGCTGGTTGATACGGCTCGTAGTGACCGCCTGTTTCATCGCATTGCCGCTGGTGGTGAAATCGATGGACACGCTGGTGGCGGCGCCCTACTACGTCGCGGCCTACAAGAAGGCGCTGGCCGATAATCTCACGCCGCCACCAGAACTATTGGCGCAAATGAGCGCGATCCAGGCGGCCGCCACGGCCGCACCGGGCGAATGGCGCATCTGGTACATGGTATGCATCATTTGCGTGCTGGTATTTATCGCAACCATTTTCGTGATGCGCGGACGGTGGAGCCCGGCACTCGCGCGGGCCGATGAGGCGGCGCATGATGCCAATGTCGCACGCGAGTTGGCAAGCCTGCAATCACGGTCTAAGGCGTAGTGGGGCCGACCACTCGATGACGCTATAAATTGGTCGCCGCCTCCACCGAGGGCGACCAATTTGCTGCTGTTGAGGGTAAGCGAACGCGATGAATGTAGGTAGCAGCCCAATCGCCGCCTGCCCTCGCGGGCACTACAACTTAGCACATCCCTGGCAAGATAGTCCGATCGAAATTGCCGGGTACAACAATGTCTCGTCCTCGATACAAAGCATTCCTGACAGCCGTCTCCATCAGCGATGGGCTCGATATCCCCGATTATCTGCGGAGGACCTGATGATCTCCGCGTTCGCGATCGCGTCTCGCGGGTGCCCAAGCAGTGCGCGAAAGCCGTCGCAGGGCCATAGCGCCACGCCGAACGCGGGGATCGTCCCCAGAGCTTCGCTCGCCCTCCACCGCGATCATGATGCTGCGCGCCACTGCATGCCGCTTGGCGATCAACGGCCGATAGCCGGGATCGTTGTACCAATCCTTGATCGCCTGCTTGCTCGGAAATTCGACAACGACGACGCGGCTCGGCCGCTGCCCTTCTAGCATTTCATGTGTGCCGGCTTTGGTAAGATAACGTCCGCCGTGCTTATGGCATTGTCTCCTTGCGGT
>Ga0210389_10003740_pt1 | contig 11880 bp, 10 predicted proteins | sample IncBWH28OmetaG_FD_160127 | JGI IMG/M metagenome (GOLD analysis project Ga0210389, IMG submission 160127) | Forest soil microbial communities from Barre Woods Harvard Forest LTER site, Petersham, Massachusetts, United States - Inc-BW-H-28-O ... | reverse complement strand
TGCCAGGCGTTTTACGGCTAATGGGCCCGTTATTGGCAAAACGGCCGAATTGACTGTCCCACAAAAACCAGCGGATGCCCGATACATGCTGCCGGCCGAACACCGTTTTTTCGGGATGGAGGTCAAATTGCACATACAAGGCGTAAAACTCAGGTAGCGTAAAAATCAAGGTGAGCAGCGCCAGCCAAAGCCACCTGAACCTGAAAATGCTTTTGAATTGCCGCCGGAACAATAACTGCCCCAGCAGCGCCCCATAAATGGCCACCACGACAAATATCCCTTTCGTCATAACTGCACAGGCTGTTAACAGCGCCGCCAGCACGATGTGCCTTACCGAGAATCGATCATTCAACCTGGCAATATGATAAATGCTGCCGATGATCAGCCCCATTAAGTAGGGCTCGGCACGAACATCGGTATTTGAAAGCGTGGTATTGAGCGCCGTGGCCAGGATGAGTACGGCTATGGCGGCGGTTTGCTTGCCGTAGAAACGTTTGGCAAAAAGCCAGGTATAAACCAGGCTCATCAAAAAAAACAAAAGTGCCGGCAGCCGGTACGCCCATGCGCTTATGCCAAAAATGTTAAAGCTAAACCACGCGCACCAAAACGGAAAATGCGGTTTGTCCAGCCAATCGCGGTTATAAGTAAACAGCTGAAAAAAATCCTGCTTGTAAATAAGATTTTTAGCGATAGAAGCGTAAAGCGCCGGGTCATCCGTAAAAAAATAATTGTTTATGCCGGCAAAATTCACAACGAGCGCCAATACAAATATTGAAATATAGAATATTTTAATGGGGTATTTCATTTGCGCCTGTATGTTCCAAGCAAATATTGTAAAAAAACCCCACGCCTCTAGAGGCATGGGGCCAAAATCACAACAATTGTTTAACCTTACGGTCAATTCCTAACTGCAATGCGATTATGGTATAACAACGCTTAAAGCGGTGATAAAGTTTACGTTGAGGTCATATTTTTGTAACGAAAACAATATTTTGCCTGTCATGTTTAAAAAGCAACTAACTTCGGGCTAACTTTATTCAATCTTGTAAACCAACCAATAAAACAGCATTATGAAAACATCATTTCAATTAAAGGCATTGGCATTTTTCTTTTGTGCCTTTTTTGTGTCGTCAGTGGCGTTCGGGCAGGGCGGCGCTCCGCAAAGCCCGCGCGACAGCGTAAGCGGGACTGTTAAAGGAGCCAACATTAAAATTGCATTTGGCGCCCCATCAGTCCGGGGCCGAAAAATATTTGGCGATGGCGGCTTGCAGCCTTATGGCAAAAACTGGCGGGCAGGCGCTAACCAAATGACTACTTTTCAAACCGACAAAGCGATTACAATTGAAGGCAAACCATTGCCCGCAGGTAAATACAGCCTTTTTGCAAACCCGGGGGTAACTGAATGGACCATTACTTTAAATTCAGTAACCGGCCAATGGGGTATAAAAAGAGATGGATCTGCTAATGACGATCCGAGCAAAGACGTACTTGCGGTGAACGTTAAACCCGTTAATCTGCCTGATTTGGTAGAGCGTATGACTTTTAAGATCACCGACAGCGGTTTCGCCCTTGTTTGGGAGCATACCGAAGTGCCCGTAAGGATCAATTGATATTAAACTCATTTTTAGCAGAAGCCTTCCGGAAATGCCGGGGGCTTTTTTGTTTGCATTAAAATCCCTGGGTGTGTTTGTCTTTTTGGGGCGTTACCCGGCCGGTAGAAGCCGGGTCGGGCCATACGCTCATACGCCTGCGAGGCCTTAGGCGCCTGGCCGGTATCCGCTTCTGTCCCTAACGCATTTGTCTGAACCTTGATTCGTAGGATTTTAGGATGGCAATGATTAAAAGTGCTGCCCCGCTGTCCGAAGTCTCTGACTTCGGACAGCAGTGGCCTTTTGTTTGTACACTACCGGGCTAAACAACTATAGTTTTTACAGGTTGTATTAAGCATTATATTTACCGCCAATGAATATTTCAGTCAGCAGAAAGTTAAAGGTGAGGGCCATCGCCATTGTGAGCCTGGCGGTAGCCCTGTTTTTGCTGATGCAGCTTGCCGATCATCCCAAAATTGTGGAGCGTTATTATTCCGAAGGGGTTTACCCAATCATTTGCAAAATATTGCACCCGGTATTTAACCTGTTCCCGTTTAGCTTTGGCGATGTAGTGTACAGCGCGGTCATCGCCTGGCTTTTTTATGCGCTTTACCTGCTTATCAAACTTTGCATCAAAAAGCAGTTTAAACAGGCAGGCTTGTTCCTGTTGAAAATTACCATAGCCTTTGAAACGGCGATACTGGTGTTTTACCTTTTTTGGGGGATGAATTATTTCAGGGTGCCGGCCGGCGACCGCCTGCACCTGCGCGATACGGACTATACCACCGCCGACCTGATGGCCGTAACCACCATACTGATCGACAGCGCAAACGTAACCCGCGCCCGGCTTACCCCTGCCGATCTGTCGCAATCCAACAATGCCATTTACCAAACCGCTATCTCGGCAGTCAAAAAATTATCGAATGATTCTGCAAATTTCCGCACCTATTACCCGGGCATCAAACCATCCCTGTTAACGCCGCTGCTCAATTACATGGGCACCTCGGGCTATTACGACCCCTTTACCGGCGAGGCCCAGATGAACTACCAGATGCCCATCGTCGACAGGCCGGTTACGGCCTGCCACGAGCTGTCGCACCAGGTGGGCTTTGCGTTTGAGGATGAGGCCAATTTTGCCGGCTATCTGGCAGGCATCGGGTCGAAAGACCGTTTGCTCCGGTATTCAGCATACAACCTTGCCGTTGAAGAATTTATGTTTGATCTATATTTTCGCGACAGCTTGTCCAACAAAAAACTAAAGCCGCTCATATCGCCCGCCGTTCATAACGACTATAGGATAGAGCATGCCTACTGGCATTCCTATCAAACCAGGCTCAATGCCATCAGCAGTGTGTTTTACGATCATTTCCTGAAAGCCAACAACCAGCCCCAGGGCCTGAAAACGTATAACAACATGGTATTGCTGGTAATGGCGATGTATAGGAAGAGAGTTCATAGTTGATGGTTCATAGTTCATAGTAAAAAGCCACTTATACGACCATGAACGATGAACATGCAACCACGAACCAACCTTACCGAAGCTGCCATGAACTATGAACCATGAACCATGAACTGCCACTATAAAACAACCCCTTCATCGGTAAACATCAACTTGTTCAAGCCGCCAAGTACGGAATTTCCCCAGCCGTCGCCATTGATAAAAAGCTTTTCATTCTCCGCCAGGATGTGCAAATGGCCCAGTTTAAAATCGCCAAAAATCCGGATAGCGGCAACCGGCATATTTACCTCCAGCTCAGCGGTAATATTGTGCTCAAGGCTCATAGCCGAATCTTCATCCAGCTGGTGCACGTGTACAACCACGCTCCCATCCGACCGGCTGATCATCACGCTATCGTACGTCAATGTGATTTTGTGCGACGAAGCGTTTACAAGCCTGTTGGCGACCACGGTAATCGGCGTTCCGTCAACATCCGTGACATTTATATCGCAGTCAAGCACGGGCTGTCCCTCAGGCGGGGGGTCGTCATGGTAAACCGTGTTGATCCTCAAAAACTCCTTTTCCTCCCCATTGTCAGTGTAGCCGACAACTTTACCGGGAACGACGAATGCGTTTGAACCGATGATGTAAGCATATTTCATAACCTGGTTTTTTATATTATCAAAAGCGCTAAAAACAAAAAATGTTTGAAGTATTTTTCCGAGAAAGAAGAGGTTATTTTGTTTATTGTGAAGCAATCTTGCCGAAAGTTCCGGGAACGTTACCGGACAAAAAAAATGCGTTCCGTATCTCACCCCGGAACGCATACAACATCATAATCAAACAATGTTGATCAACTAAATCTCAGACTCATGTTTAATGATCATCCAAGCTCTTTTACTGCCGGCCGATTGATAACGGCCTGCAAAATCTCTTTCACTACCACTTAAGCAAAACTTGTACCCAAGTGTCTAATTTTTAGCTATATTGGTTAGTGTACGTTCGTAAACGGGCGATTTTTTATAATATTATCGTTTACTTTGCAAAAATAGCAATATGTTTATTAAATTAACATTAATTAACATGTTCCATTTCAAATTATTTAGTAAAAGTGTTGTTACGGCGTTAAAAACCGCATTTTTACTGTCAGTATGCCTGCCCGTTACCGCGTCAGCGCAAAGATTCACCAAAGCCGAGATCGGGCGCTTCAAATCGGAAGCACAAGCCGCAACCATCATCCGCGATAATTGGGGAATCCCTCATATTTACGGAAAAACCGATGCTAATGCGGTTTTTGGCCTGATGTACGCTGAATGTGAAGACAACTTTAAAGGGATCGAACAAAACTACCTGTACCAGTTTGGCAAGCAGGCCCAGGTTGACGGCGAAAAAAGTTTGTACCAGGATATTACCCTGCAATTGATTGCCGATACAACGGATGCCATAGCGGATTACCGTTCGGCAGCGCCCTGGTTTAAACAATTAATGAATGCCTTTGCCGACGGTGTGAACTATTTTCTATACACCCACCCAGACGTTAAACCCGCAGTATTTCAACGCTTTAAACCCTGGTACGCCCTGATGTTCACTGACGGCAGCGTGTCGGCGACCGTAACGGGCGGCATTAATATCAACGAGACCAAAAATTTCTATGGAGGCGATGGTGAAAAGATCGGTGAAGTGTCCAAACCTATGATAGATGAGCGCGAGATCGGCTCGAACGGGTTTGCTATTGCACCCGCGCGTTCGGCATCCGGGCACGCATTGCTTTATATCAATCCGCATGTGCCTTTTTATTTTCGGGACGAAGTACAAATTACCAGCGACGAGGGCCTGGATGTGTACGGCGCCGTTACCTGGGGCCAGTTTTTTATTTACCAGGGCTTTAACCCGCATTGCGGCTGGATGCACACCAGCAGCTATGCCGACGTCGGCGACCTCTATTCCGAAAAAATGAGCAAAAAAGATGGTCAATGGTTTTACGAATATAACGGCAGCCTGAAACCGGTTACCACGCGCAAACTGGTGTTGGCAGTTAAAAACGGCGAGCACACGGATCAGAAAACCATCACAGGATATTACACGCATCATGGGCCCGTTTTGGGCAGCAGGGATGGCAAATGGCTGGCTTTAAAAGCCAATAACCGGTCATATAATGCCCTGCTCGAATCATGGCTAATAACCAAAGCCAAAACATTTACCGAATACAAAAAAGCAATGGCGCTGCTGTCAAACGCCACCAATAATACGGTTTATGCCGATGACCAGGGGAACATTGCGTTTTGGTACGGCAACTTTATGCCCAAACGCGATCCAAAACTGGACTGGACCTTCCCCGTAGATGGCAGCACTTCGACGACCGAATGGCAGGGACTGCATACCCTGGATGAAATAGTGCATGTATATAACCCGGCAACCGGTTGGATAGAAAACTGCAACTCCACGCCCTTTACCTGTTCAGGCCAAAGCAGCCCCGACAAAAATAAATACCCGGCCTACATGGCGCCCGACGGGCAGAATTACCGTGCCGTAAATGCAATTAAACTGTTAGGAAGCAGCGGAAAACTAACCATGGATGATTTAACCAAAATTGGCTACGACCACTACCTTGCTGCCTTTGATGTAATGTTGCCCCCGCTGTTTAAAGCCTATGATGGTGCGCCCGACTCGATCAAACAACGGCTCAGCGAGCCAATAGAAATACTTAAGCAATGGGACAGGCGGTCGGCAATTAATTCCGTCGCCACCACGCTGGCTGTGGAATGGGGCGCCAATGTGATGCGCGAACTACCGCCGGCTAAGACAGTTGAGGCAAGTACCTACCAGACAGAACGGCTTAGCGGTTTTATGCAGACAGTTAGCCCGGATCACCTTTTAGCGCAGTTAAACACGGCGGTAACCAATCTTGACAAACGTTATGGCGCCTGGAAAACACCCTGGGGCGACATTAACCGGTACCAGCGGCCGGCTGACGGTACCACCTTCAGCGACAGCGCCCCCAGCCTGCCCGTGGGGCAAACCTCGTCGCTGTTTGGGCAGCTGCCTTCATTTGTAAGCCGGCTCATGAATACGCAAAAGCGCTATGGTTATTCAGGCAATAGTTTTGTCTCGATTGTGGAATTTGGTTCCCGAATTCGGGCAAAAACCATTGTTACAGGCGGCGAATCCTTCGATCCTTCTTCAAAACACTATACCGACCAGGCTGGCATGTATATTGCCGGAACGTTCAAGGATGTTTTGTTTTATAAGCCAGATGTACTTAAATATGCCGAAAAAACTTATCATCCTGGGAAATAAATTTTTTAATAATTATATTTGAGCAACCATTGCTTTTATCATGAAGAAAGTCCTGCTTTTTTTACCCCTGCTGCTGCTGGGCAGCATTATCGCTAAGGGCCAGAGCATTAAATTCAGCGACCTGGTTTATATTACGCCGATGAGCAATGATGCCGTTTATGCCACCCTGAAACAGGGCAGCGCATTTAAACAGGATTATTCGGAGGATGTTGACGGGTACCCGATGGAATATTTCAAAAAAGCCAACGCCAAACCCGACCTGGAAAAAATAATTTCCGGCAGGTACACCAAATTATACGATGGCACCATCCTGCGCACATTGGATTATACCTCTACCGACGTGCAATATATCCTTAATATGGTTAGCCAGGCAAAATATGCCGGTATGGAGCTTGTATTCCACGGCGGGGATAATGTAAACGACATATTCTTGTTCAGCAACAACTTTTTCCAGGTTAGTGTCTACGTCCGCCACGACCAGACATCGGGCCTTGTTGAAATTAAGCAGAAAGAATATCTGAATATTGACTGATAACCACGAGGTATTATGGAAAAAAGGGTTAAGCTATTTTGGCGGTACTTTGGGTCGATCTTAGTCCTGGTTGAAATTTCCGTCTACTTCCTTTCAATTCAAAATTCATTACTCCGGCCGATCATATGTTTCGCCTTTTTATTGATCAACGCCCTCATCATAGCTTACCTGGTACAGGTTAAACTTGAGGTGGAAAAACACAATGCCGCCATTGACGCCGCTGCTTCTGCTGCAACAGCGCAAAAAAAGCCGGCCAGCGAAGTTGCCATCCCGGCTGAACCAGCTCCCGGCAGTTTCGCCTATACATTAACCCGAATGGTCGTGCAAAATCTTCCAGCCCGTTTTAGTACGCACCATAATCAGCGAGTAGCGCCCTGATCTTTCCGGAAGGCCATTGCCATAAAGAATAAACGCGCCCGTAAGTAAGGCATAGTTTTTACCAAGCAAACGCACTTTCATATCCGTATACCGCAAATTTTGTTTGGGCATATTGCCCTTAAAATATTTGTGCTGGTATAAACCTCTGATGCTGTCCAGCCCAACTGTCCCGCCCGGCATCATCATCGTGGCCGACGGGTCATACATCAGCATAAAATTTTCCAGATCGCCCCGGTTCCATTCCTCCGCCGAGTTTTGCATGGCGGCGGTAATCTCTTTCGCCTGGGCATTGCCGTCAGGTATAAATTGCGCCATCGACGTGTTTGCCAAAAAGATCAAACCGGCTGACAGTAAAAGCAGGAAACGGTATTTTGCCATTTTGAGTTGATTATTTACAGCCCAATTTATCAAAACAAATACATTACTGGTGGAAAGATGACGAATAATATTTTTGATGCTGCTTTTTAGTTTTTAATTTGCGGGTGCTAAATTATTACTCAAACAGTTATCCGTTTATGAAAGCTTTACTTTCCATTTGTTGTGCGCTGATGATCTTCAGTGTTTTTCATGCCGATGCCCAATCAAAAAAAGTTGTACCAGTTACCGATAAAACCGTCGAAGCGAAAATACAATTGCTGATGAAACAGCTTACGCTGGAAGAGAAAATATCCATGCTGCACGGCAACGGGATATTTTCGGCAGGCGGGATTGAACGGCTGAATATTCCCAGGATCATGACGGACGACGGCCCCCTGGGCGTACGCGAGGATGTGAAAGAGGGATGGGGCTCGGCTAATTTAACTACTGATTCGGCCACGTTTTTTCCTAACGGTTCGGCCTTAGCTGCTACCTGGAACCCCGAGCTGGCGTACCGCTATGGCCATGATATGGGCGAGGAGGCGCGCGCACGTGGTAAAAATGTAATACTGGCGCCGGCTTTTAACATTTGCCGGGTTCCGCTTAACGGGCGTACTTATGAATATTATTCGGAGGACCCGTTCCTCAATGCCCGGCTGGCGGTGCAATCGGTTAAAGGGATACAAAGTGAACATGTGGCTGCCTGCGTAAAGCATTATGCCGTTAATAACCAGGAAATTGAGCGTGGGCGCATCAACGTGGACCTGGATGAGCGCGTCTTGCGCGAGATATACCTGCCGGCATTTAAAGCTTCGATAACTGAAGGCGGCGCATGGACTATCATGTCGGCTTATAACAAATTGCGCGGCATTTATTGTTCCGAAAATGATTACCTGCTAAACCAGGTATTAAGGGGCGAATGGAAATTTAAAGGTATGGTGATAAGCGACTGGGGCGGAACGCACAGCACTGTTGCTGCGGCCAATCACGGCCTCGACCTGGAGATGGGTTCAAGGCCGCCTTATAATACCTATTATTTTGCCGATAAGCTGCTCGACTCAGTAAAAGCAGGAAAAGTAAGCATAAAAGTGATTGACGAAAAAGTGCACCGGGTGGTGTGGGTACTGATGCATACCGATATGAGCGATAATTTGCCTGCTGGCAGCCTGAACACGCCTGGGCATAGCAAAACGGTTTACGATATCGCTTCGGAGTCGATCGTACTGCTTAAAAATGATAAGAATTTGCTGCCGCTTAATTTATCTGGTATTAAAAGTATATCAGTTATCGGCGATAACGCTACGCACTCCTTCCATTCAGGTGGATTTGGCGCTGGGGTAAAAGCCCGCTACGAGGTTACCGCATTACAGGGCCTGCAAAACCGCCTGGGCAAATCCGTTGAACTCAAATATGCCCAGGGTTATTCTGCAGTTTACCAGCCTTATGGCAAAAATCAGCGTACCGAAACCGCTAAAGCCGACCCTGCGCTGATCGCCGAGGCTGTAGCCGCTGCAAAAAGTACGGATATGGCCATCCTGTTCGTGGGCGGTAACCGCGATTATGAAAGCGAGAGCCGCGACCGCAAAACCCTGGACCTGCCCTTTAGCGAGCAGGTTTTGGTTGACAGCATAACAGCAGTTAACCCTAATACCATTGTGGTAGTGGTGGGCGGTGCGCCATATGATATCGGCAAGATCAAAAAAAACAACCACACCATCGTATGGTCGTGGTATAATGGTTCCGAGAATGGCAATGCCCTGGCGGACGTATTATTAGGCAAGATCAACCCATCGGGTAAGTTGCCATTTACTTTCCCGGCGTCGCTAAAAGATTCGCCGGCAATTGCGCTGGGCGCTTACCCCGGCCAGGACCTGAATGAGGAGTACAAAGAGGGCATCCTGGTTGGCTACCGCTGGTTTGATACCAAGAAGATCGAACCGCTGTATTGCTTCGGTTATGGACTTTCGTATACGTCGTTCAAGTATTCAGGTTTAGCGGTTGTTAAAAAGCTATTCAAGCCAACCGAAACCATCACTGCAACGCTAAAAGTGAAAAATACCGGCAAATACACCGGCAAGGAAACCATACAACTGTACGTTGGTAAAGCGGAATCGAGTATACAAAGGGCCGATAAGGAACTAAAGGCATTTAAAAAAGTGAATATCCCGGTTGGTCAAACCGCAACGGTGACGCTTAGCATCCCGGTTAAGGACCTGGCTTATTACGACGATGGCAGCCGTAGCTGGAAAGTTGAACCGGGAACGTATAAGTTGATGGCAGGTACGTCGTCGAGGGATATTAAGGAGAGTGTGGTGGTAACGGTGTTGTGATGTGCGGATGAATTTGAAGATGTGCTGATTTGAAGATGTGTTGATTTGAAGATGTGTTGATAGATGCAGTTACCCTCTTTCCGCCGCAGGCGAAGAGAGGGTCGACCAGCGCAGCGTAGTCGGGGTGAGTCGATGCGTGGTGTAATGCATTGACGGTTAACTCACCCGGTCATCGCTTCGCTCGACCACCCTCTCTTCCGCAAGCGGAAAAGAGGGTAACTACTATTCATTGTCGCCGCAGGGTCTCTCGCAGAGGACCCTGCGACGTATGCACCTACGAAACGGGAAGCTACGGCAATTTGGGTACCAGATAGTTGCGGTTCAATCTGGCACAGAGCGCAGGGTCCTCTGCGAGAGACCCTGCGGGGACGAAAACTGTGCTTTATTGTGCGGATAAATTTGAAGATGTGCTGATTTGAAAATTTGAAGATAGAAAAAAGACAAGCCATGCATAAATACACCAAAACCGTCCTTTGCTTTTTAATCCTACCCCTGACTCTACTCGCCCAGGATAAACCCACCGTAATCCCCTTATGGCCAAAAGGCGCGCCCGGCTTTGAAAACCGGCGCGATGAGCCTGAACAGGCAAAGGATTACTGGGTACGCAATATTCACAATCCATCGCTAACCGTTTTTTTACCGCCAAAAGGTAAATCAAACGGCGCGGCGGTGGTAATTTGCCCCGGCGGTGGTCACCGGCTGCTGGTGTGGACAGCTGAAGGCATCGACCCGGCCAAATTCCTGGATAGCCTGGGATTTACGGTTTTTGTATTGAAATACCGTTTGGGGCGTGATACGCTATCGCCTTATAAAATCGACGTTCATGCCCGCGAGGATGGCCTGCGGGCTATGCGCTATGTGCGTAGTCATGCGGCTGACTATGGCGTGGATACTGCCCGCATTGGCATCATGGGCTTTTCGGCGGGTGGCGAAGTGGTGGATATGGTGAGCTTCTGGGCCAACGGCGCCGACCCTTCTGCCCCCGACGCCGTCGACCGCGTTAGCGCAAAGCCCAACTTTATCATCCAGATTTATCCCGGCCCGCTTTATGTGCCCGCAATCATCCCTAAAAATACCGGCCCCAGCTTCCTGCTTGCCGCCAATGACGATCCCTGCTGCTCCATTTCCATTGCAAAACTGCTCCAGGCCTATCGCGATGCCGGCGTTCCCGTCGAGACACACCTTTTTGCACAGGGCGGGCATGGGTTTAATATGGGGTACCGGTCTAAACTACGATCGGTGCACAGCTGGCCGCAGCGCTTGGAGGATTGGCTGTGGGACAACCATATCATCGAGCCTGTGAATGGGGAAAGGCCGAAAGTGCTGCATTAAACCCCCTGGCCCCCTAAAGGGGGGACAGCTGCGGGTTGGCGGATTATCAGACCGAAATCCGATCCCGATAGCTATCGGGACCGAAATCAAAGATAGCTCAGCCACCATTGCTTATGCGTCTTTTTATACCTGCTGAACCACCGGCAGGGGAAATACAGTGCTATGATTACACACAACCAAACAATGTAAACCCCGCCCAAATTAAAGCCAAAGTGCGGCGGGCTGAACAGGAAGGGGTTTTGATGCTTGGGGTCCACAATATCTTTATTGCCAAAGCCCTGCAAATAAAACACAACAATATCAGTAATCCGCAGCAGGTAAAAGTGCAATACATAGTAAAAGAAAGGCACGTTGCCATAAACGATAAAAATAGCAGTGAGTTTATTCCGAACCTTCTCGGTCAGCGCTAACACAACCATACCCACGCCGATGGTCATCAGCGAATACATGAGCGAAGGCGGGTATTTGCTTACATTTAAAAACGACAGGAAGGTATAGGCGCCGTTGCGCTGCGCCGACCATGGCTGGGGATCGCCGTACAGGTTGAAATACCTGAGCACCAAAAAAACAGTAAGGGAAACCAAGCCGGTAGTTAACAAAATTTTGCGGCGTCGGTGCGGATCAAAC
>Ga0210389_10003739_pt1 | contig 11881 bp, 22 predicted proteins | sample IncBWH28OmetaG_FD_160127 | JGI IMG/M metagenome (GOLD analysis project Ga0210389, IMG submission 160127) | Forest soil microbial communities from Barre Woods Harvard Forest LTER site, Petersham, Massachusetts, United States - Inc-BW-H-28-O ... | reverse complement strand
TAGTTCTTTTGAGCGTTCATCCTCTCGGCCGTTCATTCTATAGTCGTCGCGGTTGAGGAAAATCGACAGCTATTCCATTTTTTTACCTCATCCGATGAATCTGTTGGTACTGATGCGTTCGGGCGGCCGGGTGCCCCAGGTTCCGCGTAGCGCAAGCGAGCTAACCTGGGATTGCTGGTGCGAGAACGCGGTGCATGGACGCGCCTGTTTCTCTACCCGGGTTAGCGTCCCGAAACAAAAAAGAAGAGGAAGACTCACGCGACGTATGATGGGGCGCGAACCTGGGGCACCGGGCCGCCAGCTTGTTGATGTAGGAGTGCACCTCTGCGTCTTCGGGAGCGCCCCAACCAAAGTGGCCGTGCTCGTCTTCCGTGTAACCGTCCAGTGACGTGAGCATTGAGTAGATCAACTTTGCCATGCATCCCTCCTTCCACGCACATCACCTATCTATTCGGTGCTTTGACAGCGTCTGAGTACATTCAATCTCTGGTGACAAACAGTCCGGCAAAGCAGCGACGGTGCTGAAAAACCAAAAAACCCCAAATCACCGTCATTAAGATAGCCAGAAGTAGTCCTGAAGGCATCATGAAGATATGAAAGCAAAGGATATTCACAATGATGGGGGCAAGGAGAGCGGTCGCAAGGCCCACGAATCGATTTACAAGCAGAAGCAAGCCTGCGATCACTTGAAACCCGCTAATAACGAGGCCGTGTGTGATGCAGAAAGCGCGTAAAGGAACTGTCCAGCCAGCCCTTGCAGGGGTAATTCTGCAAGGAAATTTACGAAGCCATTGACGCCAAAGATAGCGAAAACCGAACCCAGAGCAATCCGCGCCGCCAACTCAGAAATTTTCATGCTTCCCTCCCTATATCTTTGAGGTCGATCAGAAAATACAGCGCGACTAACGAGCGCTCCATGTGCTTGTTCTTGCCTAGCCATGCAACGACCAGTGCGCCCATAACCGCGCCTACACCCACGTCGATCAGCCACGGCCGGCGTAGCGGAGAACGACACCACCTCGCCCAGCATCGAGTAGATCAATGACACGTGTTCATCTCCGGCGCCGCGTCCATCAATGTCGGCAGCCCGAAGAGTCGGAAACTATCCGGCGGGAACACCACGATCTCCATGATCAAGCCGTCCTCGATTCGAAGAACCGCCAGCGCCATGGCCCGCCAGATGGAATCACCGGGCCGGGCGCACATAGTCGGCGACCGCTGGCTGCAGGTTGGCGTGGGTCACAACGCAACGGACGCTACCAAATCGTTCGGAGCCAAATCCTTCTTCAATCCATAGCCTGAACATCTCGTCACGGCCTTCGGCCGCGCCGAAGTCGGGCGGCATGCGGAAGGTCGCGTCCGCACGGATGATCGATTCGAAAGCCCGAAAGTCCGCCGATTCGCTCGCCTCGACGTATTTCTTTAGCAAGTCGCGCTCGGCAGCGCTGGCATCCACGTTGGCGGGCCACGGGGGCTTGCGAGACGGCAGACGCTCGCGGAGCCTGACCCGTGCGCGCTGCAATGCACTGTTTACGGCTGGGACGCTGAGGTCGAGCAGGTCGGCGGCGTCCTTGGCGGACCAGTCCAGCACGTCGCACAGTATCAAGGCAGCCCGCTGCTGCGGTGTGAGGATCTGGATTACCGTAAGGAAGGCGATTTCGATGGTTTCGCGCATCAACGTGATCGTCTCCGGCGTCCTCGCCGGCTGGGTGGGTGGCTCGAGCACTGAGTCCGGAATCGGACCCAGCCAGACGACGTCGTCCGGCTCTCCGGCCCAGCCCTCGTCCGCCGTGGCCCTCGCCGCGAGGACCGCGCGCCGCTCGTCGCGAGCAATGGCATCGAGGCAGGCGTTCGTGGCTACGCGGTAGAGTCAGGGGCGCAGTGGCTGACCTTCCTTCAGTCTGCCGCGATACCGCCAGGCGCGAAGCGACGTCTCTTGCACCGCGTCCTCGGCGTCCGGCAAGGAGCCGAGCATGCGGTAACAGTGGACCAGCAGCTCGCGGCGATGACGCTCGACATTGCTACCGAACTCGTTCACTGTGTACCTCCATTCCAGCGACGCCGACGGATCGGCGTCGATCCTTACTTGTAATACCGGAGCGGGGACTTGTAATACCGGAGCGGGGTCAAAAACTCATCGCGCAGCAGCATTCCGAGTTTTCCCGAACGTCTATGCACGCTGGTCATCGCTAGATGGCCATGGCAGCTTATATCATCGGGATGCAAAAGATTGCATCACTCGCCGGGTGCCCCAGGTTCCGCGTAGCGCAAGCGAGCTAACCTGGGATTGCTGGTGCGAGAACGGCGATGCTCGAACGCGCCTATTTCTCTACCCAGGTTAGCGCCCCAAAGCAAAAGAAGAGGAAGACTCGCGCGACGTATGACGGGGCGCGAACCTGGGGCGCCGGGCTACCCGGCCCGCTGTCTCTATTCCCCGAAAGACTGGGGAGCATCCCTCCGCCCCTCGCCTTACTCCGCGCCCATGGTGCCGGTGCGCAAAGGGCCGCTGGGCTTGTAGGTGCTGATGATGACGCCCGAGGACACGGCCTTCGTGCTGACGAGCGCGAGTTCGCGGGGCGGGGTTCCATCCGCAAAGAAGCGTTTGCCTGTGCCTAACAAAACCGGAAACACGAGCAGCATGACCTCATCCGCAAGTCCGTGTTCGAGCAGCACTGGCGTCAGCGTCGAGCTGCCCCAGACGATCAGCTGCGGCCCATTTTTCCCCTTGACGCGGCGAACGCCCTCGACGATGTCCGCCCCAAGGTCCTCGGCCGGCCCCCATGCAAGACTCTTCGGCCTGTGGGTCGCAACGTATTTCGTCGCCGCGTTCAGACTGTCGGCCATTGGACTCTTCGCGGCTTTCGGCCAAAAACCGGCAAAGATGTCGTAAGTTCGGCGGCCCAGCAGCAGATCAAAAGCGTCTCCCTGAGCCTCCATGATGGCTTTTCCGCCTTCGGGGTCGGCGTGCGGCGCCGACCATCCGCCATGCGCGAAACCATTTGGATCTTCCTCCGGCCCGCCGGGAGCTTGAATCACGCCGTCCAGCGAGATGTGTTCGATGATCCTGATTTTTCTCATAGGGTCTCCTTATAATCCTATTTAATTTACGCCTTAGCCGGGTGCCCCAGGTTCCGCGTAGCACACGCAAGCTAACCTGGGATCGCTGGTCCGAGAATAGCGGTTCCCGCACGCGCCTATCTCCCTACCCAGGTTAGCGCCCCGAAACAAAGAAGAGGAAGATTCGCGCGACGTATGAAGGAGCGCGAACCTGAGGCACCGAGCACCCGCGACAAAGCGCGGAGAGTTTTTACTGCTGGCCCAGCTTATTAGCTGCCTTCGGCGATCTCCTGCTCGAGCTTCGCGAGCTTCTCCTGAACGTCGGCTGGGAAGTCGGTTATGTCACCCATTCGTGCGCCTCTTCGCGCGACTTCACCTCAATCACCCAGTAGCCGCCGACCCCTTCTTTCGTTTCGGTAAACGGGCCGTCGGTAACTTTCGATTTTCCGTTTTTGAAGGTGACGCGCGCGCTCATCGTCGAGGGCGGGGTCAGACCGTCGAGCGCGAGCAGCACGCCGGCCTTCTGTAGTTGCTCGTTGTATCTCCTCGTTACCTCTATATCTTGGAGGTCGGGTACCGTGCCGGGTTTTGCATTTTACGTAGTCTTTCGGAAACATGATCATCATGAAACGCATCGTTTTCTCCTTGAGTGTTGAGCGGACGCCATATCAGGGCCGCTACTTTTCTGAATTTCTATTTTTGGCCCGGCGGGACTTAACGTTTGCCGCTGGATCTTTACATGCTCGGCGCCTGCGTTCCATCGGACCATTTGTCTACTCCTATTAGGAAGACGGACAGTGGTGGGAACGATTTGAGTTGTGGGTAGGTTTCGGCCGAGTTGTACCAGTAATTTACGGCGAGGACTGGGGAGTTTGTGAGATTTGCGCCCCAGGCTGCACCGTCTTTCGCTGTTTGGTAGAACATCAGGTGGGGGCCGTTGTGGCCGCCGTTATCGGTGAGATACGAGCCCTTCGACATCATGTAGGAGACAGTTCCCTGCTCGAGGGGTGGTAATTCTTTTTTGTCGATCGCTGCTTTGATTGCGGCGATGACTTCTTGTTTGGAATGGCCAGCCAGAAATAGTTCGGTGCGTTTGTAGGCATACGGCAGGACGGAGCGGGCGGCGGGTGGGTTGAGGCAATCTGCGGCTCGAACTTTAGGATTCCAAAATTCTGGGTTATCGAACATGGCCATCCAGCCGCGTCCGACCCAGCAGACCCAGCCGTTCTTGCCTTCGACCGCGGTTTCGTAGCCGTGGCGGGTTAGGACGATGACCGAGGCGTCGTGCGAGATGGCGTCTGGAGCGGCGCTGCGGGCGAGAGCAATTTCTGTGTCGCGATCCATTAGATATTGTTCTACCGGGGCCATCGTTGGATATGGTTGGTTGGGGTCTTGTGCGGCTGCGGGCAAGGACGCCGCCGCGATCAGCGCGGCGACGACTGCGAATGCGCTCAGCAAAATGCTGTGTATTTGATTTCGGGTCATCCTTTCCTCCGTACTTTTTCGTTTTCTACTGCTCCATTCATACTTCGACCGAACCCACACTTATCGAGCGTTTAGCGGTCTTCCGTTCCATCTGACCACTTTTGTGTTGGAATGACGAACTGCGTCAGGTGCTCCATGGGATCAGCAATCGCAACGACGGGAGAACCCGGCAGATTCGCTCCCCAGATTGCGGGGTCTGTGTCCGAATAGAAGAACATGAGGTGGGAATGCCAGTGTGGCGCGCTGTCGCCGCCGTATCCCTGCTTCCCCATCATGTAGCACATCGCCCCGGGTTCCATCGGCGGCAGCTCTTTCTTGGCGATGGCCTCGTTAACCTGATCTAGCGTGTGTCCCGCCAACGCCAGCTCGGTGATCTTAGTGATGCGCAGAAGGTAGGAACGCGCGCCCGCCGCATTCACACACATGGGGACGCGCACCTTCGGATTCCAATACTCAGGGTCAGCCGCGGAAGTCCACCCCCGTCCCACGATACACACGAAACCGTTCTTGCCTTTCACCGCTGTTTCGAAACCATGACGTCCCAGAATCAGTACGTCTGCATCACGTGAGATGGAGTCCGGTGCTGCGCTTCGCGCTAGAGCTATTTCCGCACCCTGATCCGTCATGAGGTATTGGTCGACCGGGGCCATGTTCGGATAAGGTGTCGTGGCATCCTGTGCCTTCGCTAGGCAAGCCGTACCGAGCACAACCAGCAGTGCGAAGCTTTTGATGGCGATTGCGCCAACCTTCTTTTTCCGCATTGTTTTCCTCCTGAGAATGGGCCTTTTTTCGCGAGGCCGTCCCTCAGCGTGCAGCGTTCTGTCGCCGTCGCCGCTCACATACCTTCATCTGTTCGTTCAAGTCTGCCGCTCAGTTGCTAGTCGGTTGGCGGATTGAAGAAGATCTCTCGCACCTCGACCCGCCCCGGGTGGCGACGACGCCTTTGCGCGCCCATGCCACCGCCTGGTCCATGTCAGCGGCTTCCAATATCCAAAAACGGCCTATGTGCTCCTTGGTCTCAAGATAGGGCCCGTCGGTGATGAGGACCCCGCCATCGGGCTGCGGACGCAGCGACTTTGCGTTGCTTGCCGGGGACAGGCCGCAAGCGTAGATCCTGACGCCGGCAGCAATCATCTCCTTGTTGAGCGCGTGGATGTCGCGGCCCGTCGCTTCGTCCGCTAGGGACGGGGTCGTAGTTCTCGAGGAGGTAACCAGCTACCGAATAGTGCGGCATGCTTCTCCTGTAATGGTCTTCGAGCCAGCAGCACGGCCTTGCGCGCTGGATCGTTCATCCTATAGTCGTCGCGCGCGGACAAAATCGACATCCTAGACGGACTTTTTTTCAATTCCTCGAGCCGCCTGGCGAGAAAACGGCGCTCCGGTTCCTGCTGCGCCAGGCCAGCGCCTTCTGATACGAAGCACGGGCCTCCGGAATCCGCCCTAATCTGCGGCACAGGTCCGCACGGGCAGAGTGCCCCAGGTGATAGTGGGACAGGTGCTCGCGCGCCAGCAAGTCATCGATAAGACGAAGCCCCTGTTCCGGACCTTCGCACATCGCAACGGCTACTGCGCGTTTCAGTTCGACAACCGGCGATGGCTGAATCCGAAGCAACCGGTCGTAGAGCAGCGTAATCTGGCGCCAGTCCGTGGATGCCGCGGAGGAACTCTCGGCGTGAACAGCCACAATGGCCGCCTGAAGAGTGTAGGCGCCGAAGCGGCGGGACTTCAGGGCTTTCTCCACCCCGGTTCCAAAGTGAGCGATCCTGGTTATCCAGCAAAATCAGCTCTCCGGTCGGAGAGGTTCTGGCGGCGCGAGGGGATTCCTGTAGCAACATCAGAGAAAGCAACCCCATGACTTCCGGTTCGGGCCGGAGATCGGACAGCAACCGTCCCAGTCGAATCGCCTCGCCGGTTAGCTCAGCCCGCGTTACCTCCGCTCCCGCCGCAGCCGAATAACCCTCGTTAAAGACGAGATAGATGACCTGAAGCACGCTCCCAGTCGCTCCGGCAATTCCTGCGGCGTCGGCACCTCGTACGGAATCGGTGTCTCTCGAGTCTTTGCCTTTGCGCGCACAATGCGCTGCGCCAGCGTGCGCGGAGTGATGAGGAAGGCCTTGGCTATCTCCTCGGTTGTCAGCCCGCACACCTCACGCAAAGTGAGCGCGATGCGCGCTTCCGGCGCTAGAGATGGATGACAGCAGGTAAAAATCAGGCGCAGCCGATCCTCCTCAAGGCTGTCCTCTTCATTGGAATTGGACCCTCCGCCGAACTCCATTGCGCTTCGAGATATCGCACGAGCTCGTCTTGAGACGCATCAAATCTTGCCCGTCGACGTAGAGTATCAATGGCTTTGAATCGGGCCGTCGACATCAACCATGGTCGCAGGTTGCCGGGAATACCAGTCTGAGGCCAGGACTCCAGAGCGGCGGCGAATGCCTCATGCATGGCCTCTTCGGCGAGATCCAGATCTCCGAGAAGACGCACGAGCGTCGCTAGAACCCGGCCGGATTCCGATCGGTAAAGAGTCTCAATGGTCCTGCTGAGTTGTTCGGGCACAGGCGGCGGCATCTATGCCCAATAGCAAACGGAACGGCTCGACACAACTGCACTCGGGCTTCCCCTACCCACAATTCAGTGGCCCGCAACTGCGCTGATCGAGGGTTTGCAAAAGGGACAATAGCATTAGGTCCTCGTAAACGCGTTTATCGCCACCAACTTCCGAATTGTCGGCTTTAGCGGCATCTCTGCCCATTCTCAAGGTGTGTGAATTTTGTACGTTTCGGTGACGATCTTGCCAGATTTCAGTGATGACCATGCTCTCTCCAGCGGGAATCCCAACTGGCTCGTTTTCCACGTCAGCATCTCGTTCCGCAGCCGAAGCTCTTGCCGTCCGAGTTCGATTGGCCCCGAAAATGGCCTCTCCTCCCGGAGTGTCCCGGAACCGGGACTTCTCTGCTTGAAGTGAAAAATCCAACTGGAAGAGAATACAACTTCTCACTCTCCAGAAAACGTCGGGTGGCGGTGTCGCAGAGCGCGATTCACTAAATTGGCCGGTAATTTTCGGCCATACGGAAACTATCTCCGAATCCTCGTCACAGTGGGAAGCTCACACAGTGTAGTGAACCAATTCGCTGCGGAACGGAATACTCAAGAATTGTCTATTCGGTACGTATCGGGCCCCCGCAACCATGAACGCCACTGCCGAAATGCAGTGGCGTTCGCCTGTTTAAAGAAGCGTCATTTCCCAGAAGCCGTCCTCAGGTTCCCACAACTCCCTTTCAGGAAAGCTTCCGGTTCGCCCGACAATCTTGGAACTAGCCCATTCGTGGACGCAAGCGCGTTTGTGAGGACTCATCTCGCCTCGTTCGCGAAAAGACGAGAGCGCGCCTATTACAGTCATCGCACTTTCACCACCTGTGCCGTTTCATCTCTTGGGAAAGTGAAGAGCTCGACGAGTGCCCTCACGCGCTCTTTCTGACGGCTGTGCGTAAATCGCTTGGTTCTTGTTAGCTCGGCGATACCATGGAGGCTCGCCCAAAACACTTCCGATATAACCTCTGACTTCGAGCTCTGCCCCTGAAACAACTCCAGGAGTTGGGAAAACGCGAATCGCATCTCCGGAGGAGTAGCCGCGTCATCGAATGGTATGCTCAGGCTGAGCGAAAACATCACTTCATACAGTGCGGGTGAAGACGCGGCCGCTGCCACCGTCACCGATCTCCGGTTCCAACGGGTACTGCCTTGCAGGATCAGGAACTCATCCACGTCCTGAAGCCGAACACTCGCCAGGCAAGGATGCCTTTCGGCGAACCACGCCAGGAATCGCGAAGCCTTCCACCGATGTGAACGCATCGACAGCGGCGATAAACGTGCTCCTCCTTCATCCATTGCGCAAAGTCTTCAAGATGATCCGTGAACCATGTGCGTGGCGCGTGCGGCGAGTGTAGCTTGCCCGTGAAGCGCAACCACTTATTCGCCACATACTCGAAGTAGCTCTCGGAGCGAACGTAAGAGCGGTCCTTAGGATTCGAACGCTGCTCTTCACCCTAACGCCGAGCGGCCGTCTTGATCTCAACAACCTCAACATCACGCAGTGTTTCCAACTTGAGCAGACGAATGACATGCACCAACTGCCCAGACACGTTGCGCAGTGCGGTGCGGCTTGTTCCTTGTTCCTGCAAATACTTGAGAAAAGATATCCGCTCCGAAAGCAACGGAGCTTCACGGTGACGGTTGAGAAAAAACCGACGTTCCCAAAGTGTCTCCAGCATGATCGGGGTCTCCTTGATCCCGGCTCATGCTAAAGCCTCAACTTATGTTGTCTTCAAATCGGCCAAGCCTAATTTTCGCAGCTGCAACTTCGAAGCGATTCGCAGCATCTCAACTGACTTAGCAAAGCGATCGATATTGATGAAGCGCCTACCCACGACTCTGGCCGTCGCCCTTTGCGCCTGCGCCCTCCTTGCGGGCCAGGACCACCACCATTCCGGCCCCATCCCCAAGCTCGGTGCGATTTCGTTTCCCGTCTCCTGCTCAAAGCCCGCCCAGAACCGAATCGAGCACGGCCTCGCTCTGCTGCACTCTTTCCTGTTCGACGATGCAGAAGCCGAGTTCCAGGCCGCCGCGACCGAAGACTCCACCTGCGCTATGGCATTCTGGGCCGAGGCCATCGGGCTCTACCGCCCGTTAGCCTATCGGCCTGGCGACGCTGATGTGAAGCGGGGATGGGAACTGATTCAGCAAGCCCAGGCTCTCGACGCGAAGACGCCCCGCGAACGCGACTACATCAATGCCGCCGCAGCCTTCTATCGCGCCGATGTTCCCAACCACGGCCGCGACTACGACACCCGCAATCATGAATATTCCACGACTTTGGAAAAGTTGTACAAAGCCTATCCGAACGATCCCGAAGCCGCCGTGTTCTACGCATTGTCACTGCTGACCTTCGCCGATAGCCAGGATCCCGTCGCCGACAGTGAGAAGGCCATTGCCATTCTGACTCCAATCTTTCGCGACAATCCCAATCATCCAGGCGTTGCGCACTATCTGATTCACGCCGCCGATTCCCCACAATTGGCGCCGAAGGGCCTGGAGGCGGCCCGGCGTTACGCTCAAATCGCGCCCGCTGCCCCTCATGCCCTGCACATGCCGTCGCACATCTTCGCCCGGCTGGGACTCTGGCAAGAGGATATCCAATCCAATCTCGCCTCGCTCGACGCCACCCGGCATTCTTCAAACGTGCATGTCGGCGCGGAACATCAGTTGCATGCCATGGAATTCCTGGAGTACGCCTATCTTCAAACCGGCGAGGACGCGAAAGCTGAACAACTGGTGAAAGAGCAAACCGAGATCGGCTACGAGCACGTCGACAAGAATCTCATCGATTACGTCAACCAAAACCGCGCCAATTCTCCCGCCATGTTCTATGTCGAAACCCGGAATTGGCCAGCCGCGGCCGCGCTCAATCCCGATCCCAAGGCCGAACCCTACAATCAGGCAATCACCTACTGGGCGCGGGCGGTTGCCGCCGGACATCTGCGCAACCTCGGCGGCGCTCAGCAAGCGGTCCAACAGTACGACGCTTTGCTGGAAGCCACTCGGCAGGGTCCGCGCCCCTCGATCGCCAGGCGCATGAGCACCAAGCACGATGAGGCGCACGCCTGGCTCGCCTTTGTCCAGGGAAAAGACGACGAGGCTTTGGGATTGCTTCGCGCGCTCGCCGCCAAGCAAGACCTCGAGGGCAAGGGAGAAGTCGAATTGCCCGCCCACGAAATGCTCGCCGACATGCTCCTCGAGATGCGCCGCACCCCCGAGGCCTTGGCGGAATTCGAGAAATCGCTGCAAGTCGACCCCAATCGCTTTAACGGCTTGTATGGCGCCGGCAAGGCGGCGGAATCGCTCAGCCACAACGACGAAGCCCGCGGCTACTACGCGCAACTCATAAAAAACTGCGCCGCCGCGCCCTCGCAACGAACGGAACTCACGTCAGTCCGCGCCAGCCCCGTGATGAATCACTAGGGAGGGTCTGAAGTGCGTCTGGAGTGGCTTGGACGTCCGGGGCTGAACGTGGGTTGCTGATAGCTCTCCGCACCAGAACGCAAGACTTCCTGAGTCTGCTGGTCAATGCGCTGCTCGAGAATGACCGTCCGGCCACCTCGGATGGATTGAAAGAGGACAGCTTTGCTGTCTCGGGTCCAATCAAATGGCTCGTTGTCCCACACGTCCGGCGTCAGGCGCCGTGGATTGAATTTTTCGGCTCCGAGGTCTACGTTGCCCACATTTACAGCATCGTTGCTACGCGTGGACAAGTAGATGCCCCCCTATGTCCAGTATCGTGGTGTCCGCTTTGATCCTGTCTACATCGCTCACTGGCTCCGCGCTCGTACCGTGCGGTAAACTACTACTCTGTTGCCTGAAGAGAGTGATGCACTCTCAGCCTTTCTACGCCTCGTTGCGAAGTCGAAGCACGAGCGCTCTGGAGTTTGGGTCGGCACGGGCGAGTCGCGCACTGATGAGAGGTCCGAGCGAAATCAACGGGGGAGAATCTTGATCTCGGATTTGAATTCGTGATAGTTGCGGAAGTCAATGATGTTGTGGCTGCAGTAGCTGGTACCCCGTGCACAACCCAAGGCCTCGGCATGGACCGGAAGCAGAAACGATGTCTCGCCAAGCCTCACGTTCGAATAATCAAGCGCGGTTTCGACCGTATCCATCGGGAAATCTGACGGTAGGTTGCGGGCCTGCATCTCGATTCGCAGGACGCGCGCGGTGTTCGGATCCACCCATACGGAGCCTACGTAAGCCGCAGCCAGACTCTGAGAGCCGGCATGCAACGTCCAGTGTGAATTTTCACTCTGCACTTGAAAGTCGTAAACCTGGGCACTGAAACCCGAAATAGTAGACGCACCACCGGCCCGGAACTGCGCGTGTGTATCGGGGTGAAAAAGTTCCAGCAGTATGGACGCAAATTCTCCGGTGGACCAAGACCCATCGATCTCCTGCAGGGGCTTGTCCGTGGGGCGGTTATCGATCTTGACGTTACGATAACTTTCGTGCCCGTCCTCGTAAATGATTTCTGCCGAAACCAAGTCCAGGGGCGTTTTCTCCTCGCGGCCTCGCTGGGTAAACCGCGACATGAACTCCTGGCAAACAAAATTGGGAAGCTTCTGTGAAAACTGGAACGCCACCTCTCTGGCCCTTTCGATCAAGGATTCGGCGGGAGTCTGCGAACGAGTGGGTACGGAGTCCGCAGGGCGCGACGCGGCCGGCGGCGGGTCAGGACAGGGAGGCGGAGCCGGCTCTGTGCCTCGTTTCAAAATGGGAGGAACGTCCGAGCAAG
>Ga0210389_10003737_pt1 | contig 11883 bp, 7 predicted proteins | sample IncBWH28OmetaG_FD_160127 | JGI IMG/M metagenome (GOLD analysis project Ga0210389, IMG submission 160127) | Forest soil microbial communities from Barre Woods Harvard Forest LTER site, Petersham, Massachusetts, United States - Inc-BW-H-28-O ... | reverse complement strand
GCCGGCGGAGGCATCCACCGCGATGGTCGCCGCGTCGGTGAGGTTCACCACCGACGGCGCGAGGCCGCCCGGTTCGACGGTCGTGTCCAGCGCGGCGAGCGCCTCTCCGGCGAGCGCCGGAGAGGCGCTCGCCGCAGGGGCACCACCGACGAGGAAGGTACCCGCTGCCCCGGCGGCCGCCACTCCGGCGGCCCCCGTGACGATGTTCCTGCGGCTCAGCCCGCGGCCTGGGTCCAGCCCTCGCTGGCGAGCCGCGAATTTCCTGCCCATGACGCCTCCCGCTCCCGACTTCTCCGCGACTTGTCCCGGCTCAGCTCGCCGGGGTGACTTCAACGTCAACCCAGTTGCATTCGCCGTTGCCGCCAGTGGCGTAAGTCCCGGGGTAACCCCAGGTGCCAAGGTTGTAGGTGGACTGGCCGGGACTGGTGGCCGTGGACGTTCCCGGCGCGGTGAGCGGCCCGGCGGTGATGCCGCTGCGTCCGGGGCCGGTGCTCCAGTAGCTGGTGGTGGCCTGGTACCACTGGGTCCCGCCGCCGTAGTAGGCGGAAACCTTGTAGTCCCCGGCGGGCAGCGTGACGCCACTGTAGGCGCACGAGACCCAGCCGGACCCGGCCGCGCCCGACCACGAGGGGGAGCTGTTGCCGGTGCCGGAGACCTCGCTTTGCGAGCCGACGTCCCAGATCGCGCACCTGGTCGGCAACGCCCCCGCGCCGGCCGCGGAGTAGAACCAGATCTTGCCCAGCGTGCAGGACTGCGACAGCTGGAACTCCGTGCCCAGCGTGTAGCCCGCCGTGTCGGAGTCAAGGTTCCCGGGCAGCGTCGGGTAACCCGGCCACAGCCGGTACGACGCGCCCGTTGGCGGGGACGTGGTGACCTGGACGTCCATCCAGAAGTTGGAGGTCTCGTAGCCGAACACCGGCGCTGTCGCCGTGGGATCGGCGCTTGCCGTGCTGAACACCGCCTGAGCGGTGTTGAGCGGCGACGGGAGCGTTCCAGACGAATCGGAATAGGCGGTCAGCGGACCGCTCACGATCCCGCCGCCATAGGTGTCACCGCTGCCGAATTGGCTGCCGGTGACCGGGAAACTGCCGGTGAACCCGGTCGCGGCCACGTAGGTGGCGCCGACTGCCAGCGGCACCGGTGTCGGCAGCGCCACGTAGTTCCACTGCCCCGCCGTGAGGGCACCGGACGTGACGGTGCTGCCGGCGACGAGCGACCCGGTCGTGGCGTTGTTCAGGCACCAGAGCGCGAACTGCTGCGCGGCGGTCGACTGGCCGGACGGGCAGACCCACCACCAGTACCCGTCCAGCCAGCAGCCGCCGGAGGTGACCCCCGTGACGACGCCGCAGACGATCGACCCGGAATACGAGGCCGGAGTGGCCGGCCCGTTCGTCGTGGCGAACAGCCGGAAGGTGCCCGGCGGCTGGGTGACGGTCGTGGAGGCGAACCCGCCGATGAACGCGGCGCACAGCCACTTGCCCTTGCTGGCGTTGTAGATGAAGCCGAGCAGGTCTGTCTGCCCCGGCGTCGTGCTGAGGGTGGGCTGCGGCAGGCCGGCCGAGAATTCGTACCCGCCGCTCCAGGCGAGCGTGAACGACCCGCCCGCGCCCTGAGTCACCTGGACGGTGATCTTCTGGCCGTCGGCTGGATTGGAAGGCGTGCCGACCGTCCGGTTCCCGGCGATGGTCACGCGGAAGTCGTTGCCCTGGGACGCATTCAGCGCGATCGTCGCCGCGTCGGCCAGCACGACGACCGCAGGTGCCAGCGCTCCCTGCTCGACGGTCGTGGACATCGCCGCGGTGAGCACCGCGCGCTGAGTGGCGCCGTCGGCCACCGAGGGCGCCCGGAGGGCCTTGGCCAGCCCCGCTCCCCCGGCAGCGCCAGCCGCCGCCGCCCCGAAAGCACCCCGGAAAATTCCTCTCCGGCTCAGCGCTTGGCCCGGGTCTGCCACGCGCTTGTCACTCGAGGATCGCCGCCTCATGGTCCCCCCACGTCACTTGTTTGAGATAAGACGCCCGTCTGGTGACCCCGGTTGACAGCATTTGCAGCGATTTTGAATTGTTATTTCGCCACCTGCAGAGGCTAATGCAGTCACATATTTAGTACTGCACCACAAGTTGAAGGCTGACCACATCAAGACCAGCTGCCCCACAAGCGTGCGAGAATGTCCGCATGGACCAACGCGCGTGCCCCTGTGGCCTGGGCGAGGACTATGACTCGTGCTGCGGCCGGCTGCACGCGGGCGCGGCGGCGCCGACCGCCGAGTCACTGATGCGCTCCCGCTACAGCGCATTCGCCGTCGGTGACGTGGGGTACCTGCTGCGCACCTGGCACCCGTCAGGCCGTCCGAGGTCACTCACCCTCGACCCGGCGCTCCGGTGGACCCGGCTGGCCGTGCTGGAGACTCACGGCGGCGGGCTCTTCGACGCCACTGGCACGGTCCGGTTCCGCGCCATGTACCTCCAGGACGGGCAGCGTGGCGTCCTCGCGGAAACCAGCAGGTTCGTCCGGCAGGACGGGCTCTGGGCCTACCTCGGGCCGGTCGGCTGACGGCGCGGTAGCGAGGCACGGTCCCCGACGGACACGCGATCCGGCCGGGAGCCGGAGTCGTTTCGCATCGGGGGCTTGGATTACCCGGGGAGGGGCCGTCGGCCCGGCGATGATTTCCTGGCCTTACGGCGGTCTTATCGTCAGTGGAACCGCCAGAGGAGGAGGACAGCCATGAGCGGGCAGCCGCAGGCCCCCGGTACTGGCCCTATAGATGAGGCGGTGCGCCGCTACCTCGACGAGTTGGACAGCGAGCACCGGCCATTGTTTGACCGCCTGCACGAGCTGATCATGGGCGCGTGCCCGGACGCCGAAGTGGTGCTGTCCTACGGGATGCCGACATACCGGATCGGGCGCCGGCGTCTCAACGTCGGGGCCTGGAAGCACGGGCTGTCGCTGTATGTATCGCCGAACCGGGACGGCGGCTTCTCGGCACGCCATCCCGAGCTGGCCGCGGGCAAGGGGACCATCAAGCTGAAGCCGGCACAGGCTGCGTTCATCCCTGACGCAGAGCTCCAGGACCTGGTACGCTCCGCGCTGCGCGGCTGACCGGGTCACCAGAAATTTCCTTGCGCAATGCGGGCAAGACAAGATATATCTCGTATAGGCACTGGGATCGGGTGATCCCGGACGGGACGCGCGCCTGATCGGTGACGGGACGAGACGATGGAGAGGGGCCATGGCCGCTCTACGGGGAATGTTGTACGCGCCTGCGGGACGCCGGGCGAAATGGCTGGTCCTGGTCTTCTGGCTGGTGCTGGTGGCGGTCGCGGGGCCGCTGTCGGGGAAGCTGACCGGGGCGGAGAAGAACGACAGCTCGGCCTGGCTGCCGCCGAAGGCCGAGTCCACGCAGGTGCTGAACCTGTACTCGAAGGTCGTGTCGCCGAACGTGTACCCGGCGGTGCTCGTCTACGACGCGCCTTCCGGGGTGACGGCGGCGGACAAGGCCAAGGCCGCATCGGACGCGGTGAAGATCGCCGCCTTGCCCGGCGTCGTGCACGGCACCGTCACCGGGCCGATTACGTCCGCTGACGGCAAGGCGATCTCGACGATCGCCTACGTCGACCTGGGCAGCAAGGGCTGGTCGGGTGCCACGTCGATCGCCGACTCGCTGCGTGGCGTCGCCGCCACCGGGGCGAACGGCATGACCGTGCATGTCACCGGGCCGCTCGGCACCGCGGCCGACTCGGGGAACGCGTTCAAGGGGATCGACGGCACGCTGCTGTTCTCCGCGCTCGCCGTGGTGATCGTGCTGCTCCTGCTGACCTACCGGAGCCCGGTGCTCTGGCTGCTGCCGGTGATCTCGGTAGGGGTGGCGCTGGTCACCGCCGAAGCGCTCATCTACCTGCTCGCCGCGCACGCGGGGCTGACCGTGAACGCGCAGTCGGCCGGGATCCTCGACGTGCTGGTGTTCGGCGCCGGCACGGACTACGCGCTGCTGCTGACAGCCAGGTACCGGGAGGAACTGCGGCGGCACGCCGATCGGCACGCGGCGATGGCGGTCGCGATCAGGCGGGCCGGGCCGGCGATCGTCGCCAGCGGGGGAACCGTGATCCTGTCGCTGCTCACGCTGTCGCTCGCCTCGCTTAACTCCACCTCGTCCATGGGGCCGGTCCTGGCGATCGGCGTGGCGATTGCCCTGGCCTCGATGATGACGCTGCTGCCGGCGCTGCTCGTGATCACCGGGCGGTGGGTGTTCTGGCCGACCCGGCCAGCGCTGGGGTCCGCGGAGCCGACGACCAACGGCCTGTGGGCCAGGACCGGGCGGCGCATCGGGCAACGGCCGCGGCTGGTCTGGGCCGGCACGGCTGTGGTTCTCGGTGCCATGGCATTCGGCCTCGCCGGGCTGCACGCGAGCGGCCTGACCACCGCGCAGGGCTTCCGCGGCACGCCGGACTCGGTGGCCGGGCAGGCCGTGCTCGACGCGCATTTCCCCGGCGGTGCCGGGCAGCCGGTGCAGGTGTTCGGGAACCCCGGGTCGGGGCCCCGGCTCGCCGCCACGCTCGACTCGGTCCCCGGGCTGACCGCGGTGACCCGGCCGCAGGTCATAGCGGGCCACGACTACCTGCAGGCCACGCTCACCTCGGCACCCGACAGCCAGGCGGCCTACACGACCATTGACCGGGCACGGGCCGCGGTGCACGCGGTTCCCGGGGCGGACGCGCTGGTCGGCGGGAACACGGCGGTCAACCTGGACGTGCAGCGGGCGTCGGCGCATGACCGGAACCTGATCATCCCGATCATCCTCGCCGTGGTGCTCGTCATCTTGATGCTGCTGCTGCGGGCGCTCGTCGCGCCGCTCATGCTGATGGCGACGGTGGTGCTGTCGTTCGCCGCGGCGCTCGGGGTCAGCTCGGTGTTCTTCAACCACGTGTTCCACTTCGGCGGCGCGGACACCTCGTTCCCGCTGTTCGTCTTCGTGTTCCTGGTCGCGCTCGGCATCGACTACAACATCTTCCTGATGACCCGGGTCCGTGAAGAGGCGGCGCGGCACGGCGCCCGGAATGGCGCGGTGGCAGGCCTGGCCGCGACCGGCGGCGTCATCACCTCCGCCGGGGCGGTGCTGGCCGGCACGTTCGCGGTGCTGTCCACGCTGCCGCTCACCGCCTTCATCGAGATCGGGTTCGCGGTCGCGCTGGGCGTGCTGCTCGACACGATCGTGGTCCGCTCGGTACTGGTCACCGCGCTCAACCTGGACCTGGGCCGGTGGGTGTGGTGGCCGAGCAGGCTCGCCAGGCAGCCCGCGCCGGAGGCGGGGGCCCTGCTCGGTGAGCCGAGCACGGCGGGAAGCCCGGCTAGCTGAGGCCGCGTGGCCTCCGGGGCCGAGCGCCCCGGAGGCCACGCAGGCGGCCCCTGGCGCCGCCGGTGACAGTAGCGTTGTGCCAGGAGGTGCGGCCATGAATGGTGCGCAGGCGCTGATCCGGACCCTGGTGGCATGCGGGGTGGAGGCTTGCTTCGCTAATCCGGGAACCTCGGAGATGCATTTCGTCGCGGCGCTCGACGCGGTGCCTCAGATGCGCGGCGTGCTGTGCCTGTTCGAGGGGACGGCGACCGGAGCGGCCGACGGACACGGGCGCATGACGGGCCGGCCGGCGGCTGCCCTGCTGCACCTCGGCCCCGGGCTGGGCAACGGGCTGGCGAACCTGCACAACGCCCGGCGCGCCCGCACGCCACTGGTCGCCGTGGTCGGCGACCACGCCACCTATCACAAGCGCCTGGACGCGCCGCTGGAATCGGACATCGATTCGCTCGCCCGGCCGGTGTCGGCGTGGGTACGGCGCTCGCTGCGCGCCGCCGACGTGGCGGCTGATGCCGCCGACGCCGTCGCGGCGGCGTCGGCGCCGCCCGGCGGCGTGGCCACGCTCATCCTGCCAGCCGACGTGTCGTGGACCGAAGGCGGTGAGCCGGCGGAGCCGCTCGCTCCGCGCCCGCCGCGCCCGGTGCCGGGCGACGTGACCGCTCCGGTCGCGAAGGCGCTGCGCAGCGGTGAGCCGTGCGTCATCCTGCTCGGCGGGGCCGGCCTGCGGCGCCCGGCCCTGGAGGCGGCCAGCCGGATCGCGGCAGCCACCGGCGCGCGGCTGCTCGGCGAGACGTTCCCTGCCCGCCATGAGCGCGGTGCCGGCCTCCCGGCGGTCAGCCGGCTGGCCTACCTCCCCGAGGCCGCGGCCAGGCAACTCGCCGGGACCCGCCACCTGATCCTCGCGGGAGCCCAGTCCCCCGTGTCGTTCTTCGCCTATCCCGGCCAGCCCGGCTCGCTGGTGCCGGCCGGCTGCCGGGCCCACGTCCTGGCCGAGCCGGGCGATGACGTGGCCGGGGCGCTGGAATCGCTGGCCGACCTGGCCTCCACTGCCTCGAACAAGCACAGCGCCTCGCCGCAGCTCCAGCCGGCCGGGCGGGCGCAGCTGCCCGCGCTGCCCGGCGGTGAGCTGACCGCGCAGGCAGCGGCGGCCGTCATCGGCGCGCTGCTGCCCGAGGACGCGATCATCTGCGACGAGTCCGCCACCTCCGGGGTGTTCCTGCCGACCGCGACCGCCGGGGCGCCGCCGCACGACTGGCTCACGCTGACCGGCGGCGCGATCGGCCAGGGCCTGCCGCTGGCCGCCGGCGCCGCCATCGCCTGCCCGCGGCGGCCGGTCATCGCGCTGGAAGCCGACGGCAGCGCCATGTACACCATCTCCGCGCTCTGGACGCACGCACGGGAGCAGCTGGACATCACCACGGTGATCTTCAGCAACCGTTCCTACGCCATCCTCGCGATGGAACTGGACCGGGTCGGGGCAGTCGCCACCGGCGAAGCGGCCCGCAGCCTGCTGAGCTTGTCCCGGCCAGCGCTTGACTTCACCGCGCTGGCCGCCGGCATGGGCGTCCCCGCCTCCCGGGCGGGCACCGCCGGAGAGCTCGCCGCCCAGCTTCGCCAGGCCCTCGCCGAGCCCGGCCCGCACCTCATCGAGGCCATCATGCCCGGACCGTGAGGCACCCGGCGATGACCTCGTCCTCCACCGGCCCGGCCGCATTGGTGAAGCAACCAAGAACAAGGCGGCAAGCCTGGCGCAGCACGGCATGACGACCAGGCAGTTAGCTGCGGATACTTGAATGCTGACGGGTCCGGCAGCGGTGGCAGGGAGACGCAGATGACCGAGCCTGAAGAGTCCGCCGACTACGACATCACGCCGCTTCTCCAGCCGCTCCAGGTCCGCGGCCTGCAACTGCGCAACCGGTTCGTCATGCCGGGCATGCAGCGATACTGGTGCGCTGACGGCGCACCGGACCAGCGGCTGCGCGAGTACTACCGGCGGCGCGTGCTGGGCGGCGTTTCACTGGTGATCTCCGAGTCGTGCGCCGTCGATCACCCGAGCGCCACGAAGAACCCCACGTTCGCGCGCATCTCGCCCGGCACCCGCGAGTCGTGGCGGGCGTGCGTCGCCGGCGTCCACGAGGCCGGCGGCGCCATGTTCTTGCAGCTGTGGCACCAGGGCGCGGTCAACTACGGCGGGGACGCGGAAAGCAACCCCGACTTCGTCGCGCTGAGCCCGTCTGGCCTGTCGCACCCGGGTGAGGCGTTCGGCCGCGCAGCCACCGATGCTGAGCTGGACAGCATCCAGCGCGCGTTCGTCCAGGGCGCGCTGGACGCCCAGGAGATCGGCGCCGACGGCGTGGAACTGCACTCCGCCCACGGCTTCCTGCTCGACCAGTTCCTGTGGCCGGGGACCAACCTGCGCACCGACCGCTACGGCGGGCCGTCGATCACCGACCGCGCGACGTTCCTCGCCGAGGTCGCCCAGGCGGTGCGCGAGGCAACCGGGCCTGACTTCGTCATCTCCATCCGCATCTCGCAGTGGAAGGAGTCCGACTACGACGCAAGGATTGTCGAGGAGCCTGGCGAGCTCGGGCAGCTGATCCCCATGCTGCGCGCGGCGGGAGCGGACATCTTCCACGCGTCGACGCGACGGTTCTGGACGCCCGAGTGGGACGGCTCGGACCTCGGCCTGGCGGGCTGGGTGAAGTCGTTCACCGACGCGCCGGTCATCGCCGTTGGCAGCGTCGGCCTGGACATCGACGTGATGGCCTCGCTGGACGGCCAGGAAGGAAACCCGACCGGCGCAAGCCGGATCGCCGAGTTGGTTCGCCGCTTCCAGCGCGGCGACTTCGACCTGGTCTCGGTTGGCCGCAGCCAGATCGGCGACCCGGAGTGGGTCGCGAAGGTGGCCGATCACAAGATCGCTGACATCAGGCCGTTCCGTGCTGGCGACCCGTGGCTCAGCCACGACGTGGTCACCGCGTGACCGGCTGCACGGGCGGCATGGCAGGCGTCTGCAACCTGACCAGGTGACGGCTTCACGGGCCGGTAGTCGCCGGGGTCGGGGTCGGCGCGCAGCCCGATGAGCAGCCAGTTCCGGAGGTGTCTGATGGCGCCGTGGTCGGGGTGCTCGAATCGGTGGGGGTAGCGGTGGCGGTGGGCGTGGATGACCACGTGGGCTGCGCCGTGGTCGGCCACGTGGTCGGCTGCGTCGTCCTCGGCGCGCTCGTCACAGCGGGCGCGCTCGTGGTGGCGGTCGCGGTCGGCGTCGGGGTGGCAGTTGCCGTCGGTGCCGCCGTGCTGGCCAGGGCCGGTGACGGGCTCGGGACGACGGACGTCGTCTGGCCCGTGTTCACGGTCTGCGTCCCACCTGACGACCCTGTCATCGCGGTGGCCACTCCAGCCACAGCGGCCACGAGGACTGCCGCGGCCGCGGCCGCGAGCAGCCATCGCTTCCGGCCTGGCCGGGGCGGTCCGTCATGCGGGGGCACGAAAGGAGCACCGGGGCCCGGGCTAGGCGGAGCCGGTGCCCACGACTGCGTCGCCGCGCCACCGGGCGGTGGCGTGGAGATGATGGCCTGCGTGTCAGCCCCCCACGCGGGCGCGCTGCCCGCGAACCCGGGCGCCGGCGTCACGGGCCCTGGCGTCACGGGCGCTGCTGGCATGCCGGACGGCGGCGTCACGGGCGCTGGCCTGCCAGGCACCGGCGTGATGGGCGCCGGGGCCCCGGGGCCGGTGCTGGGCGGCACTTCACTGGCCGCCGGGTATCCCGCCCGCGGCTGTGACGCTGGCCCCTGCTGTGACGCTGGCCCCGGCTGGGCGGCGCTTCGCGGTCCGGATGCCGGCGGAGCGTACTGGGCGAATGTCGCCGTGACCGACGCGGGCAGCCATTCCGGCGTCAGGACGCCGACTCCCTCGTCCAGGGACTCTAGAAGCTGGCCAGGAGTAGGCCGGTGCGCAGGCTCCTTCGCCAGGCATGCCTCCAGCAGCGGCCGAAGCTCATTGGGCAGCTGTGTCAGGTCCGGTGACTCGTGCACCACCCGGAACATCAGCCCCAGTGTCGGGCCGCCCCCGAATGGCCCTTCCCCCTTGGCGGCGAACGCGAGCACCGCGCCCAGGCTGAACACGTCGCTAGCCGGACCGACCACCAGGCCGAGCGCCTGCTCCGGCGACATGAACCCAGGTGACCCGATGAGCATCCCAGTCTCGGTCAGCCGGCTCCCTTCCAGCGCCCGCGAGATCCCGAAGTCGATGACGCGGGGCCCGTCGGCCGCCAGCAGCACGTTCGACGGCTTCAGGTCCCGGTGCACCAGCCCCGCCCGGTGGATCGCCTGCAGCCCCTCAGCGAGGCCGGCCGCGAGCGCGAGCACCGAATCCGTGTGCAACGGGCCGTGCTCGTCCACCGCGTCATGCAGGGACGGGCCCTGCACGTAGGCCGTCGCCATCCACGGCGTCTCCCCGTCGGGGTCGGCGTCGATGACGGCCGCGGTGAATATGCCGCTGACGTTCCGGGCGGCGGCCACCTCCTGCGCGAACCGGGTGCGAAATCCCCGGTCTTCCGCGAGCTCTGCCCGGATCACCTTGATGGCGACTATCCGCCCGCCGGGCGACCTGGCCACGTAAACCCGCCCCATGCCGCCGGCCCCGAGCCGCCCGATCAGCCGGTACGGCCCGACCTTCGCCGGGTCAGTGGACTGCAGTTCCTTGATCACGCCGCCCCCATTCCGCTTGCGTGAAGTCCTGTACCCAAGGCTAGAGCAGGCGTGTTCATCCGTTAATACATGTTCTTAACGATTCCTTTACCGATCAATGGCTGGTGCCGGTACGAGTCGGACCTTTGTACCAGCGAGTTAAGCTGAATCACATCAGGCCCGCATGATCCTCATCACCACTTGCGCGGCAGTATTTCCCAGGAGCCACATCTGTCAGGCCGGGCGTGGCACGGGTGCCAGGACCTGCGGTGCCTGTTGGCCACCCTGAAACTGATCTACGCTGTCGTGGTCGTGGTGGCGTCGGCCCCGCTGACGTACCTGACCCGCCGTGTTCCCGTTCGCGTGCTGCTGCCGGGCCAGGGCTGCGCGCCACGCCGCTGGCCGGAGGGCTGCTGGCCAGCATGGCGCTGGCGGTAGTCCTCAGCGAGTCCCTCATCAGCACGGCCATCCGTCGCATCGGGCGCGGAAAGCCCCGGCAGACGCAGGCTGGTTGAGCCAGCGCCGCCCATGGGGGTGCGGCTTGGGCTATCCCCGGCGGAGGGTCCACCCGGGATCGTGAGCTTTGCCCGTTATAAGAAGATTGGCGTCCGCCTGGGCGGCCGGAGGCCGATCTGACCGTTCTGGGGCCGGGGAGTCACGAGCACTGGACGGTACGCATGAGGAAGATCCGCGGTAGGCAGACCGCTGCCGCAGTGGCCGGCATCGTCGTTGCGGCGCTGGGCTGGGCCGGGTTCGCCAGCGCCGGGCCGGCCGGTGCCGCGAGCACCGCGGCCGCCGCCAGCGCGGCGCCGCCCGCCCAGCCGGGCGGCACGTGGGGCGTAGCGCGGCCAGTGCTTGGCCTGCCCACGTCCGGTCAGGGCGTTCAGTTCCCCCAAGGGGCCATGGCCGGGATCTCGTGCGCCAGCCCGGGCAACTGCAGCGCCATCGGGACAACCACAGACGCTGCCTCGGCGACCACGCATCCCTTCGTCGTCAGCCAGGCCGGCGGCGCGTGGGGGCCCGCGACGGTGATGCCCGGCGTCACGGGGACGGCAGGGCAGATCTCGTGCGGCGCGCCCGGCAGCTGCGCGGCGAGCGTGAGCGGCAGCGACGGCAGCACTTACGTCATGGACGAGACTGATGGCACCTGGGGAACTGCCCAGAAGGTGGCCCTCGGAACGGCTGGCGCGATCACGGGGATCTCTTGCGCGTCGGCCGGCAACTGCGCGGCCGTGGGCGGTGCCCTGGGCGTTCCGTTCGTGGCTGATGAGGTCAACGGCACCTGGGGAGCGCCGCGGCAGGCACCCGGGCTTGACAGCATCTCCTCGCCGGCGCCGGCCGGCGCGAGCCTGAGCTCGGTGTCGTGCGCGGCGCCCGGTAACTGCACCGCGGGCGGGTCCTACCGCGCCGACGTCACGCACCGCGTCGCGTTCCTGATCAGCGAGACGAGCGGCACCTGGGGAGCCTCCCACCTGGTACCGGGCCTCGACGCGCTGACCCTGGCCGGCCAGTCCCAGGTCTCCTCGGTGTCGTGCGGCGGCCCAGCCGGCTGCGCCGCCGTCGGCACTTACGCCGCCAGCGCGGGGAAGTCGCATGTGTTCGCGGTCGACGAGGCCGACGGCACCTGGGGAACTGCGCACGAGGTGGACCCGGCAACCAGCTCGGGAGAACGCCTGACCGGCAATGCCCTGTCGTGCGGATCCCCGGGCAACTGCGCGGTGGCGGGCACGTACATCGACGGGTCCACCAACCGCCTCACCGCCTTCGTCGCCAACGAGGCGGGCGGCACCTGGCAGGCGCCGGCGGCGCTCGGCAACCTCCCGCCGGTCGAGAGCTGGGGCACGACGG
>Ga0210389_10003736_pt1 | contig 11885 bp, 9 predicted proteins | sample IncBWH28OmetaG_FD_160127 | JGI IMG/M metagenome (GOLD analysis project Ga0210389, IMG submission 160127) | Forest soil microbial communities from Barre Woods Harvard Forest LTER site, Petersham, Massachusetts, United States - Inc-BW-H-28-O ... | reverse complement strand
CGTAGATGTTGCCTTCCTGGTCGAGAGCGGGATTGGCTACGGGATGAAGATCGCTCGCGATGGCGGATGCGACTTTAACGGCGTGGGCATTGCTGACGCTTCCGTTGGTGCCGACAACGACCGGGCCGGAGGCTGCGCCTTCGGGGACGCGAGCGATGACAAAGTCGTCGGAGCTGATCAGCACGGAGGCCTCGACTTCGCCGAAGCGCACGCTCGGGCGGCGGAGTTCTTGCGGGCGCAGGCTCTTGCCGATGATGCGCACTTCGCCGCCAGGCAAGGCCAGGCTGGGGGCTACCGCTTCGATGTGCGGCTTGCCGTTGGCGCCCTTTTTTCCTAGCAGACGATCGGAGATGCTCATGAGTGCTCAGCCGGGGGAAGACGGAACCCATTTCTTCCTCGTCGGACCTAATCCCTTTATCGGATCTATGCCTTAATCGGACCTACCCCTTTAGAAGACCAAAGTGAAGCAAGAGATGCATGATTATGAGAGCGTAAAGTCCTGCGCCTAGATCGTCGACGACGATGCCTGTGCCTTCAGGAAGCCGCTCCAGTCGCCGGATGGGAAACGGTTTCAAAATATCGAAGACACGAAAGAGTATAAGGCCCGCCAGAAACGTTTTCCAAGTGAGCGGGACGGCGATGAGGGCAGTGAGTTGGCCGGCGACTTCATCGATAACGACAAATTGCGGGTCCTTAAGGCCGGAGGCGCGCGCGGCGCGGGTCGCGGCGGGGATTCCGATGAGCGTGACGAGTGCGGCCGCGACGATAGTTGACCAGGTGCGGGCGGTCGGCGGGATTAACCGGCTCGCGAGCGCCCAGAGAAGTACCGTTGCTACTGACGCCCACGTGCCGGGGCCTGGCTTGATTCGGCCGGCGCCGAAAAAAGTGGCTACTGTCGTGGCCCAGAGCGGGGCGCGCCCGGGCGCAGAGTCGGACATTAGTTGCCATCCTCATCGTCCGGATTCGGGGGGCGGAAGGCTTCTTCGATGTCGTCGGTTTCTACGACCGGAATCACGTATGCGCCGCTGGCCCACTTGCCGAGATCGATCTCGCGGCAGCGCTCGCTGCAAAAAGGGAAGTCGGGAGTTCCGGCGGTAGCGGGTTTTTTGCAGATCGGGCAGCGAAGCTTGGGAGACGATTTGCGCGGCATAAAGAAATTTCAGAGGTAAGAGGTCAGATTGCAGAAGTTAAAACCTGTGCTGCTATTTCTGTCTTAAGATCTGCAATCTGACTTCAGGCTTCTGACATTAAATGATCTCGGCTACCAAATCATAGTCGTGCGCGGCGGTAATTCGGCAGCGATAGAATTCGCCTTCCTGGGGGGCCGCGGCTTCGCCACCATCGTTTGCCGGAAAATCGTTGACGAAGACTTTACCGTCGATCTCGGGGGCATGCATGGCAGTGCGGCCTTCGAGGAGAAGATCGGTCTCGCTTGATGCGCCTTCGAGCAGCAGATCGAATTCCTGCCCGATCAGCGCTTTCTTCTTGGCGCGGCTAATCTTCCTCTGGGCTGACATCAGGGACTTGCGGCGGCTTTCGATCTCGCGCGCCGAAAGCTTTTTGCCGTCAGTGAATGCCGCTGCGCCCTCCTGGTCGGAGTAGCCGAATGCTCCCATCCAGTCGAAGGCGGACTCTTTCACGAAGCTTTGCAGCTCTTCAAACTCTTTCTCAGTTTCGCCCGGAAAGCCCACAATGAACGAGGTGCGGAGCGTGACGCCGGGAATCGTACGGCGCATTTTCTCGATCGAGCGCAGGAATAAATCTGCGCCTCCACCGCGCTTCATGCGCTTCAGGACGCTGGGCGAGGCATGCTGGAGTGGCACATCAATGTAGGAGCAGATGTTGTCGTGAGCTGCGATGGTTTCCAGCAGTCGGCCGGTGATTTTGTTGGGATAGGCGTAGAGGAAACGAATCCAGCGCAGGCCCTCGACGGCTGCAAGTTTTTCGAGCAAGAGCGCTAAGCCATCTTTGAGGCCTAAGTCTTCGCCGTAGCAGGTTGTGTCTTGACCGATTAGTGTGATTTCACGCACGCCGGACTGCGCGAGGCGCTCGGCTTCGGCGATGACGGATTCGAAGCGGCGCGAGCGGAACTGGCCGCGCAGCTGCGGAATGATGCAGAAGGTGCAAGGGTGGTCGCAGCCTTCGGCAATCTTGATATAGGCCGAGTAACCGGGCGTAGCGAGGATGCGCGGGGTGCGATCGTCGTAAAGATAATTGGGCAGATCGGCAACTGCGCCGTCCCAAGCGTTGCGCTCGAAGCGGCCTTGCTCGCGGCGGCTGTCGCCTTCGGGGCGCGAGGTCAGGATTTTGAACGGGCTGTCCGTCTTTACCGGCGTGACGATTCCAGCAGCAGCAAGAATGTTTTCAAGCTCGCCAGTGCCTACTACCGCGTCGACTTCGGGAATGTTCTTCTGAATCTCGTTGCGAAAGCGCTCGACCAGACATCCGGCAACGACCAGGCGTTTTGCTTTGCCACCGGTCTTGTGACGGGCCATTTCGAGGATCGTGTCGACCGATTCTTGTTGCGCGGTGCCAATAAACGAGCAAGTGTTTACGACGATAACGTCGGCATCTTCGGCGTCGGGAGTGAGCACGGCGCCGCCCTGGGCGAGGATCCCCATCATGACCTCGCTATCGACGAGATTCTTGGGACAGCCGAGGCTGACGAAGCCGACTTTGGTCGGGCGCGGGGCTCTTTCGGCCGCCGGCAGAGACGCGGCAGGCCGCGTCTCTACGACAGGAGTCGTGGAGGCGACAAAGGGCGGGCGGCGCGTCAGAGGCAACGACGGGGCTGTACCTGTGGTCGCGGGAATATTTTTCCTGATGGGCACTGGAAGATGATCGGCTGGCTAACGATCTAATTGATTTTAACATCCTCCGGCGCACTCCTCCCGCCCGTGGGCCACTTGTGCATGGGTATCACGAGGGTAACTTCGGTTATACGTCCGGCCGACGTATCGCGTGCTAGTCTGATTGGAACCAAGTACATCCGCGGATACTCCGGGAGGAGTGATGCCGGCAAAACGCCTCTTAGGTCGCCTTGTTCCAGTGGTGTTGCTCGCGTCCAGCGCGTGGGCGCAGATGAACTATTTCCTGCCGGTCAATGATATGTCGGCGACTGTGGGCACGGAATTTGTCAGCACGCAGACGGTTTTCAACAGCGGCCTTTCCTTTGATCCGTCGCTTCATTTTGCCCGGCCGTGGGCCTTCGCTTTCAACTACAGCCGGTTGTTGAAGACGGCGAAGGTTTTTGGGATTCGCGCCGAGTTGCCAGTTGGAATTTATCCGAAGATGGATTTGAACCTGGCGGCGCACGGAATTCCGGCGAACATTGGAGCGTTGTTTATCACGCCGTCGGTGAGAGCGAACATATTTTCGAACGACAGCGTCAGCCCGTGGGTCAGCGTGGGTGGAGGATATGGCCGCTTTCGTTATGCGCATAGCGACGAGTTTTATGGGACGAACACGGGGCCGAGCGGCACGAATACTGGCGTGGTTCAGTTCGGAGCCGGGCTCGATGTTTGGTTCTGGGATCGCTGGGGCTTCCGGGGTGAAGCGCGCGATTTTTATTCCGGCGAGCCTTCTTATAACGTGGATACTGATCGCAGCCGTCAACACAATTATTACGTCGGCGTTGGTGTGATCCATCGGTTCTGATCAGCTTCCCACGAAGGGCCTTAACCACAGAGGACACAGAGACCACAGAGGAATGCCCTGTTTCACGCCTCCCTTTTACTTCTGACCGGCGGTGATTTCTTCGAACAATTTTGGCAGAGCGTCGGCGTCTTCCGCCGATTTGCCGAAGCGTGCTGATTCGTAATGGCGCGTGAAGATTTCGACTTTCATTCTCAGGGCAGGCTCCTGGATCGCCGCCACAAAGTCTGAGGGTGTTTGAGAGGGTGATTTGCGCCAGCCAAGACGCGCCATGCGCGCGATCATACGCTCATACCAGAGAGCGGCCGCCTGCCGGGGCGCGCGGCTGGGATGAGCGCGCAGACTGTAAGCTCGCAACGCGCGGAGCAGCAGGCGAATATTCACTACGATAATCAAGCTGATCGCGATTCCAAGGAGACCGACAAGCCAGCGGACAGGGAAGTTGACGATGTGATTGTGTGCTCGTCGCGCGTGCCTGAGCAGTGCGCGGTGCTGCTGCTCGATCCACCGGCGCGCGTCGTCAAGAAAATGACGGGTATTGTTAGCCGCATTTTTGCCGAGCTCGCGCTGATGGCTGGAGTCGTAGTTGATGATCCACTCGCGCCAGAATGAGGCGGCAGCGTCAACGTAGAGCTGGATGCGCGACCAACCGGTGTGCGTCGGCACGCTCGATGCCGGAGTCGGATCGAAGCTGATCCAGCCAAAGCCTGGGAAAAAGGCTTCCACCCATGAATGCGCGTTGCTGGCGCGGACCACGTACTGTCCGGTTAGGTCGTTAAATTCACCTCCGCGAAAGCCGTTCACGATGCGCGATGGAATGCCAAGAGTGCGCAGCATTACGGCCATGGAACTGGCAAAATATTCGCAATGGCCTTGCTTCCGTTCAAATAGAAAATTCGCCAGTGGATCCTGCGGACGAGCTCGTGGCAGCTGGAGGGTGTAGCCGAAGTGCGTTCGCAGATATTGCTCGATGGCGACCGACTTATCGTAATTGCTGGGAGAGGATGCGGTAATCTGTTCGGCCAGTTGTGAAATACGAAGATCGATGGGCGGAAGTTTCAGATACGCATCGGCGCCCTGAGGGACAGCGCTGGTGGCGAGTCGAAGCGCGTCGCCGTCCGGTTGAGGCAGTTCGGAGTCGGCCTCATAGCGGCTGATGGGATGGTCCAAGTCAAGGTTATAGACTGAGCCGCCGGCATCGATGCTGACGGGGCGATAATTTCCCACGAGGTTGCGCGGCTTCTCGGCGAGAAAAAAAACATTCGTGCCGAGCGGTTCCATGAGGACGTGGTAATGAATGGAAGGCCGCGGAACAGTCAATAAGCCCGGTGGATCGGGCCGACCGAGCTGATAGCTTCCATTGCCAGACGCGCGAATCTGTCTTGATCCGAAGGAATTCGACCACTCGTGGCCATCGAAAACATTGAGGGCGACGCCCCTCCATTTCAGTTCGTAGAGCCCTTGCGAGTCATTGTCGATCTCAATGTGCATGACGACGGAACTGGACTGCTGAATCTGGCCGATGCGGCCCAGTTGTAGGCGATCGGAAAAACCGGTGGAGACGTCGCTGGTCGGAGCATAAGCGGTCAGGTATCGCGAAGAAACGCGGGGTATAAAAAAGAAGATAAGGAAACTTCCAGCGAGGATAAGAACCATGAGCGCCGGGGCGATGGCGACCAGGCTGTATGCCATGCGGCGGGGGAGTGTGATGTCGGAAGGCGGCACGAGGGCCTGTCCCGTTTTCCCCGTTTTCTCGCTAATCACCGAGTGGCGCATTTCCATCAGCACAAAAGTGAGGACCGCAACCAGCAGGAATGCCGCAAAGGCAAACACAAAGGTGCTGCCTACAGTGAGAACGGCGGATGCAAGGACCATCAGAAACGAAAGCGCAGCGAGCAGGTAGTGGTCACGAGGGCGCTGCAAAGAGAAGAGGCGCACGACGACGAGAAACAACACGAGGTGGATTGTGGCTGCCAAAAAGGCGCCCGAGAGAAGGAAATAGTCAGCAAAATAAACGAGGACGTAGATCAGCGTGAGATAAGTTGTCCAGCTTTCGGGAATCTGGAAGATATGTTGGCTGAAAAGCATGTATCCGCGGACGAGCAGAGCCAGGCCAACGAGAGCGATAGCGGGAAGGTCGAGACCTCCGGTTGACGCCAGCATGACGAAGCCACCGAGCACGAGCAGAAAGAGCGCGATATTGAAATAACGCTCAATGGCTTGGGCCAGGTTCGTAGGCATGTCGCCGGGTTTGAGGGCGGACTCCGACATGGGAACTTCTATTGTTGGTGAAATTGGAGCGGAAGGGAAGTGTCCGCGGTAACAGAGAGCAAGGACTGAGGGAGGAGCATCCTGGCAAGGGGGCGCTCTGATTTCCCAGGTGTCGGAGTTTTGTTTGCCGCCGGAATCAAAAACCACTGCGCCTGTACAGATCAGAATTTGGTCTGTTAAAATTCAAATACGGAACATGGACAGATGTTCTCGGTTATTTCCGCTCGTTATTCCCGCGTAGTGATAAGCGGTTCGAAGGGGACGTAGTTCAGTTGGTTAGAACGCTGCCCTGTCACGGCAGAGGCCGCGGGTTCGAGTCCCGTCGTCCCCGCCAATTCTTTTGAATGGTTTACAAAGACCTCGCCATCCGCGTCCGTTTGGGGTCCAATCGGCATTTCTGCATTTGCCGATTCATGCTTCCTCCCATCTAAATGATGTACGAAGGTTACACAGTGAAGTCCTTGCGGTGCGTTTCTTGCTGCACGCTCGTGGGCGCGATCGGTTCACTCGTCTTCGTGGGTGGAGACACGTAGATAAGAACGAAGACCAGACTAATCCAGCGGGCCTGCGCTAATGCCTTTTACAGGGCATCGCCTTCCAGATCATCTGCGGCTCTGCTGGTTCCTGCTAATCCGGGGGGTCGTAGTTGAGATTTTGTCCGAGCCATCGCTCGACTTCGGCTACGCTCATCCCCTTGCGTTGGCTGTAGTCGGCGATCTGGTCGCGGTCGATCTTGCCGAGGCTGAAATAGCGTGATTCCGGGTGCGCGAAGTAGAGTCCACTTACGCTTGATCCTGGCCACATCGCAAATGACTCCGTGATCCGCATTCCGGTATTCGCCTGCACACTGAGCAAACGCCAAAGCGGCCCCTTTTCTGTGTGATCCGGGCATGCCGGATAACCCGCCGCTGGCCTGATTCCGCGATATTTCTCTTGAATTAGATCCGCGTTGCTGAGGCCCTCCGCACAGCCATAACCCCATTCATCCCGGACGCGTTTGTGCAGGCACTCGGCGAAGGCCTCAGCCAGGCGATCGGCGATGGCCTCTGCCATAATCGCATTGTAGTCGTCGTGCTTGGCTCGGTACGAGTCGCATAGTTCCTTCAAGCCGATCCCGCTGGTTACCGCGAACCCACCAATGTGATCGGATAATCCTGTTTCCCTGGGCGCGATGAAGTCGGCGAGAGACCGGCAGGGCTCGCTGCCTTCTTTGTTCGATTGCTGCCGGAGAAAATGAAAACGTTCGAGCATCGTTTCGCGTTGATTGTCCGCGTACAACTCGACATCGTCGCCCACAGCGCTGGCGGGAAACAAGCCGTATACGCCTCGGGCTGAGATCAGGTTTTTCTCAATGATTAAATCCAGAAGAGCATTTCCTTCGCTGAAGATCTGGCTGGCCTGCGCACCATGCTCCGGGTGTTCAAGAATCCGAGGATAAATTCCTTTCAGTCCCCAGGTATGGAAGAAGGGGCTCCAGTCAATGAATTCGCGCAAGGTCGCCAGGGGAAAGTTGTCCAGCACGCGCACGCCGGTGAATGAGGGTGTGGGCAGGTCGTCCGCGCGCCAGTCGATGGGAGTTCGTCTCTTGCGAGCTACCGCAAGAGAGACGACGCTTAATTTCGGCGCGGAGTGAGCTTTGCGAAGCGCCGCATAGTCGGCGCGATGCTGCTCCACGAACGCAGATTTACCTTCGTCGCTCAGAAGGCTGGTGGTGACGGGCACTGCTCGGCTGGCGTCGAGGATGTGAACTACCGGCTCGCTGTAATGCGGCGCGATTTTGACGGCCGTGTGTGCCCGGCTCGTGGTTGCCCCGCCGATTAGTAGCGGCAGCTTGAAGCCTTGGCGCTCCATCTCTCGGGCCACATGCACCATCTCGTCGAGAGATGGAGTGATGAGCCCGCTGAGCCCGATCATGTCCGCCTTTTCCGACTTAGCGCGTTCGAGGATTTTTTCGCACGGGACCATCACTCCCATGTCGATCACCTCATAGTTGTTGCATGCGAGGACGACACCGACGATGTTCTTGCCGATGTCATGAACGTCGCCCTTGACCGTCGCCATCACAATTTTGCCCTGCGCTTTGACGACTTCTCCTGCCGCGGCCCTGGCTTCTTTCTCGGCTTCCATGAACGGCGTGAGGTGCGCCACGGCTTTCTTCATCACGCGCGCAGACTTCACTACCTGGGGCAAAAACATTTTTCCGGCACCGAACAAATCGCCCACTACGCTCATGCCAGCCATGAGCGGGCCTTCGATCACCAGCAGAGGACGACCCAGCTTTAGGCGGGCTTCTTCGGCGTCAAGCTCGATAAAAGTGTCGATCCCCTTGACCAAAGCGTGAGAAAGACGCTCCTCTACCGTGCCGTTGCGCCATTCTTCGGCCTTCTTCTCATTTACCGCCTTGCCGACGCCCTTGAGCTTTTCGCCATAATCCACCAGCCGCTCGGTGGCATCGGGACGGCGGTTTAGCAGCACATCCTCGACCAGCGTCTTCAACTCGGGCTCAATTTCTTCGTAGACCTCAAGCATGCCGGCATTCACGATGCCCATGTCCATGCCTGCGGCAATGGCGTGGTAGAGAAACGCGGAATGAATGGCTTCGCGGACCTTATTATTGCCGCGAAAGCTGAACGAGATGTTTGAAACGCCGCCGCTCACTTTGGCGTGCGGCAGGTTGGCCTTGATCCAACGCGCGGCGTTGATGTAGTCGACCGCGTAGTTGTTGTGCTCCTCCATGCCGGTGGCAACGGTGAGGATATTGGGGTCGAAGATGATGTCTTCGGGCGGAAATCCGACCTCGTCGACCAGAATGCGGTATGCGCGTTCGCAGATCCGGGTCTTGTCTTCATAGGTCGCTGCCTGACCCTGCTCGTCGAAGGCCATCACGACCACGGCCGCACCGTATTTCAGAACCTTTGCCGCATTCTGGCGAAACTTTTCTTCGCCTTCTTTCAGCGATATCGAATTGACGATGCCTTTGCCTTGCAGGCACTTCAGTCCGGCCTCGATGACCTCCCACTTCGAGGAGTCCACCATGAAGGGAACCTTGGCGACCTCCGGCTCACTACCAAGCAATTGCAGGAAGCGTGTCATGGCCGTAACGCCATCGATCATGCCCTCGTCCATGCAGATGTCGAGGACATTCGCGCCACTCTCGACCTGCTGCCGGGCGACGCTTACCGCGGCTTCATATTTGCCTTCCTTGATGAGCCGGGCGAATTTTGGCGAACCGGCGACATTGGTTCGCTCGCCGATCATGATGTAGACACCTGGCTGCTGGGTGAAGGGTTGTGATCCCGAAAGGCGGAGAGGTTTAGCCTTCGTCGCCTCGGACAAATCTACGCGCTCGGACGCGCTCAAGCGGGACTCTCAATCTCGGTCTGGCGAGCGAACGATTGGTCAATGCGCGGCGTCTTCCACTTTCGCGGAGGCTGGCCTTCGAGAGCTTTGGCGATCGCGGCGATGTGTTCGGGAGTGTTTCCGCAGCAGCCGCCGGCGAAGTTGATCAGCCCTCCCCGTGCGAAGTCGCTCAGATAACGAGCCATGTCTTGCGGCCCCAGATCGAAGCCCGTTTCGGACAGCGGATTCGGCAGACCAGCGTTGGGGTAACACGAGATCGCGACATCTGCTTTTTCCGAGAGCTCCTCAAGGAATGGATACATCAGATCCGGACCGAGAGAGCAGTTGAGGCCTACGGACAACGGTTTCACGTGCCGCACCGCGTTCCAGAATGCCTCTGTCGTCTGCGCCGAGATCATCGTCTCGCCGCCACGGCCCACGGCCGCCGAGATCATGATTGGCAGTTCCTTGCCGTCCTTGTCGAACAGCTCGTCGAACACCTCGCGGATGGCAACGAGAGCCGCCTTGGCGTTCAGGGAGTCGAAGATCGTCTCGACCAAGAGCAGGTCCACGCCGCCGGCGATGAGGGCACGTACCTGCTGAGTATAGGCTGTCTTGACCTGATCGAAGGTGACGACCCGAAAGCCTGGATCGTCGGCATCGGGCGAGTTCGAGAGAGAGACGGTTAGCGGTCCAATCGCTCCGGCCACGAACCGCGGACGCGAGGTTGCGGTTCCGACACGATCGGCCCATTCGCGGCATTGCCGCGCCGATTGTTCGTTGATATCCCAAGCCAGGCTGCCGAGAAACGGATCGTCTACGATCTTTTGGTAAAATTCCGGATCCTTGCGGCCTCCGCGCTCGCGCGGATCGTCGACAAAAAATTCGCTCTGGGTAATGCTGGTTGCCCCAAAGGTATTTGTCTCGATGATGTCCGCACCCGCTTCTAGAAACCGGCGGTGGATGTCGCCAATCATTTCTGGTTTTGTCAGCGAAAAGAGGTCACCGTTGTTCAGAAGGCTCTTCGCTGCGTCTTTGAATCGCTTCCCTCGGATATCCGCTTCCGTCATGCCGTAGGTGCGGATGGTCGTGCCCATCGCCCCGTCGATGATGGCAATTCGACTGTCGAGGACCTTTTCAAGCGGATGCTGGTGGGCCTTCGTCATATGCTTTTGATGATCTTGAGCAGCGTACGCTTCAGCCGCGACTTTGCGACATGCTGTCAAAAGACGGCTCTTTTATTATAGCGATGGGAAAGATGCCTACGCGGCTGGGGCTTTGATCACCGAGGTAATCGCGATAGTGTTGAATTCTGCCGTAGACACTAATGCCGGAGGAACGTTCGCTCCACGGTGCGAGCAACGAATTTCGCCGCGGGGACTCGAGAAAAGAGTGCGCGCTGCGGCCATTAAAATCTCAGACCGGCCCGATAGACTTCGTTGCGGCGAGCGAAGAGTCGTCGCCGCGTGTCAAGCCTTCTTCGGCTTTCCGGGAGAAGACAGCGCCACGGCAGCCTCCGCCGTGAGCAGAAGGAAGGTGAATGTTTCCTGCAGGTACAAACGGACGGTGGCATCGGTGTGGCTTAAATATCCGATCGAAAAGTCCTGGCCGATGTGCAGGTCGAAGTCGCCGCCGCGGGTGGTCAGGACGAAAGCGCCTGTGATGGCTGGCGCCCAGATGATTTGATCTTCGACCAGTCGCTTTACATGCTCCAACACCGGGTATCCGTGGTCGCTGGTCTCGGCGAGAGCGGTGTAGGCATCGGCCCCGAGCAGCACTGAATAGGGACCGTTAACGCCTACCAGACGCAACTGGCTCAGGCTTTGGGCGATGGCGTCCGGGTACTGGCGCACGTCGGCGGGGAGCGTCATTACGGGATTGCTGGTTCCTTGACGAATGCCTTCGATGCCGGCGGCGGTGTAGCCCTCGAATATAGCGGCGTCCTCGGCGAAGGCGATCTGGCGCGCTGCATCCTTCGCTGGTTGCCAGTCGGAGTCGTCCGCACCACGATCGACGTCGTCGATCGTTTGGCGATCGAGGTCGAAGGGAACACGCAACTCGACCAGCGCTTTCACCTCGCGCTGCCGGGCGAGGATGCCCTTTGCTGGGGCGGCGATGTTGCGCAGATGGCCGGTTCCAACGGCAGAAACGGCGCTGCCGCCCGGACCTTCGAGATCCACAACCCGGCGTCCGGCAAGGAAGCGCTTGAGGGTGCGAGTCGTTTCCTCTTCGATTTGAGCCCAGGCTGAATCGGAAATGGGGGCAAGCTCGCGATGGAGATTATTCATGTCGTTCGTCTCCTTTGAGAGAACCGATGCCGAGGGAACCGTCGCGCATCGGTGGGATGGGGGAAGATGGTTCTGCGATTACCGACACTCGAGAAGATTCCGTAGTCGCGGACTGGTCTTCTATATTTATATTTCGATCTTCGATACTCTGACCTTCCATACTCTGACCTTCGCCATTCTGCCCTTCGCTGTTTCGGTCTTGAGTCTGGTCATCGGCGAGGTTTTCCAGAAACGTTGCCGACGGGACGAAGAACAGGCTACCCGTGACGGCGCGGCTGAAGTCCAGCAGCCGATCGTAGTTGCCGGGCGGGCGGCCGATGAACATGTTCTCCA
>Ga0210389_10003734_pt1 | contig 11893 bp, 11 predicted proteins | sample IncBWH28OmetaG_FD_160127 | JGI IMG/M metagenome (GOLD analysis project Ga0210389, IMG submission 160127) | Forest soil microbial communities from Barre Woods Harvard Forest LTER site, Petersham, Massachusetts, United States - Inc-BW-H-28-O ... | reverse complement strand
GCCTTGGTGAGGTAGCGGTAGTCGGGGAAGTCCTTGTAGTGGTCGTGGGCGACCAGCCGGAACAGCGACTCCTCGATGTTGGCGCCGGTCACCGACAGACCGTGAATGAGCCCCGCGCGGATGGCCGGGGCCATCGTGATGCCGAGCTGCGCCGACGACATCGCGCCCGCGACCGCCCAGAACATCTTCCCGCCGCGCTCGATGTGGCGCCAGTAGGCGAGGGTGGCGTCGCGGGTGGCGCGCGCGTTGAAGTTCTTGTAGTTCTCGAGGATCAGCTCGAGGACGGGGAGCTGGGGAGACTTCTCGGTCGACATGCGGTGACTCCTGCGGGGTTCCTGTTGGCGGGAATGTATAGCGCTTCCTGCGCGCGCGTTGAAACAGTTCTTGCGGTACCGTTGCGGGCGATGAAAGACCCGCTGGTCCGGTTCGGCGTCGCGGTCGAGGGGTCGCTGCTGCGCGAGCTCGATGCGCTGGCCCGCAAGCGCGGCTGCACCCGGTCGGAGCTGCTGCGCGATCTCGGCCGCGCCGAAGTGGGGCGCGCCAAGGTCCCGGACGGCGTCGACGCGGTCGGGGCGCTGACGCTGGTCTACGACCACCACACGCGCGATCTGAGCGAGAAGCTGACCGCGCTGCAGCACGATCTCGGCGACGACGTCCGCGCCGCGATGCACGTCCACCTGTCGCACGACCTCTGTCTGGAGGTCATCGTGCTGCGCGGCCGCTCCGACCGGTTGGCGGCCCTGGCCGATCAGATCCTGGCCATTCGCGGCGTGAAGCACGGGGGGATCGAGATCGTTCCTTCGATAGAGATTGCCGGGCACACGCACGATGACGGCCACCCGCATTTGCACGACCACCCGCACCCGCATCCCCATCCGTCTCCCAAGCCCGTGGGGGCGCCCGCCCGTCGTCGCTCCCGCGTCCGTCGAAAATAGCCGCGGTTGTGACGACAATGTCGGTGGCACGATTTTTCAGGGTCGTGTTATGACGCCGCTACCTTTCTATGCGTTCGTGCTACCGTTTTGCCGTCGTGACGATGGTGCTGGTCGCCGGATCGCAGGCGTCGGTGCGGGCGCAGGAGGCCGCCGCGCCCCAGCCGGTCACGCCGATTCCGCCCCCCGCGCCCGGGGTCCCGACCGAGATGCCCGAGGTGGTGGTGCGCGGGCGCGCCGAGGACCTCCTCGGAACCGCGCTCGGCGCCTCGCAGGGATCTGTCGGCGGCGCTGACCTCGCGGACCTGCCGGTGCTCCGCCGCGGCGAGCTGCTCGAAGAGGCGGTCCCCGGCATGGTCGTCACGCAACACTCCGGCGACGGCAAGGCGAACCAGTACTTCTTGCGCGGGTTCAACCTGGATCACGGCACCGACTTCGCCTTCTCCGTCGACGGCGTGCCGGTCAATCTCCCCAGCCACGCGCACGGACAGGGCTACTCCGATCTCAACTTCCTGATCCCCGAGCTGGTCGACGCCATCGACTTCGAAAAGGGGCCCTTCTATGCCGAGGTGGGCGACTTCTCGGGCGCCGGGGCGGCCAACATCCGTCTGGTGAACAGCCTCCCGGAAGGGATCGCCAACGTCCAGCTCGGTCAGTTCGGCTACGCGCGCGCGCTCCTGGCCGACAGCCCCGCGGTCGGTCCCGCGACGTTGCTCTACGCCTTCGAGTACAACCACTACGATGGCCCCTGGGATCTGCCCGAGCGCTCCAACCGCTACAACGCCCTCCTGCGCTACCACTCGGACCACGGGCGCGACGCCTTCACCCTGACCGGGAGCGTCTACTGGGCACCGTTTTGGCACGCCACCGATCAGGTCGCCGAGCGGGCCATTCAGGACGGCCTCATCGATCGCTTCGGTGCCATCGATCCGACCGACGGTGGGGAGACGGGCCGGGCGGCGCTCGCCTTCGACTGGCTCCGAAACGACGGCGACACCGTCACCAAGCTGCAGCTCTACGGCTTTTACTACCGCTTGAACCTCTGGTCGGACTTCACCTACGCGCTGTCGTGTCCTTCGGGCGACGACTCCAACTGCGATCAGTTCGAGCAGATCGATCGCCGCTTCGTCACCGGCGGCGAGCTGAAGCGGATCTGGGAGCGCCTCTGGTGGGGCAAGAAGGTCGAGAACACCGTCGGCCTCCAGGTCCGCAACGACTACATTCCGGACTCCGGACTCGACGACACGATCGAGCGCCAGGTCGTGACGGTGGAGATCTACGACCACATCGAGGAGTTCAACACCGGCGTCTACGCCAGCAACCAGGTCCAGTGGACACGTTGGTTCAGGAGTCAGCTTGGTCTGCGCGGCGACCTCTTCGCGATCGACGTCAACAGCAACACCCCCGCCAACTCGGGAAATTCGACCGCCGGTATTCTCAGCCCGAAGGCGACGCTCGTCTTCGGGCCCTGGAAGAAGACGGAGATCTACCTCGATGCCGGCTCGGGTTTTCACAGCAATGACGCCCGGGGCGTGACGATCACGGTCGACCCCGCGACGCAGCTGCCGCAGGGGCAGGTCCCACTCCTCGTGCGGACCAAGGGGGCCGAGGTCGGGGCGCGGACGTCGATCGTTCCCCGACTGGTGAGCACGCTCGCGCTCTGGTACCTGCAGTCCAATTCGGAGCTGACCTTCTCCGGCGACTTAGGCGACACCGAGGCGAACGGCCCCTCCCGCAAGTACGGCCTCGAATGGGCGAACTTCTACAGGCCGACGCGCTGGCTGACGCTCTCCGCGGACTTCTCTTTCAGTCACGCCCGATACACCGAACCGCAGGAGGCCGTCGACGGCCAATCGGGCCTTTACATCGCCAACTCCATCCCGGTCGTCATCTCCGCCGCGGCGGTGGTCGAGACGCCGCGGGGGATCTTCGGCGGCGTGCGGCTGCGCTATTTCGGCTCGCAGCCGCTCATCGAGGACGACAGCCAGCGCCAGCCGGGGTCGACCATCGTCAACGCGCTCGTCGGCTATCGATTCAGCCGCTACGAGCTCAGCGTCGGCGTCCTGAACCTGTTCGACTCGAAGGCCGACGACATCGCCTACTACTACGCCTCCCGCTTGCCGACGTCACTGACGGCGACGCAGCCGGCGCGGGCCGAGCCCGCCGGCACGAGCATGAACGACTTCCACGTTCATCCCGTCGAGCCGTTCCAGGTGCGCGGCAGCCTGACGGTCCACTTCTGATGCGGCGGCGGGGCGCATGCGATTGACGACGAGCCTCCTGGCCGCGACGGCGCTGCACGGCGTGGTGTTCGGCGTCGCGGCGGCGGTCCTGTCGCACGCGCCTGCGAAAGAGATCGTCCCCCTGCCCGTCGAGCTCGAGGTCGAGGTCCTCGCCGCGAGGCCAGATCCGATCGCCGAAATGCCACCAGCGTCCGGCACGGCTGCGTCCTCCCCGCATCGGCAATCGGCGCCTGTCAGACCGCACATCGCTCGTCATTTGCGAGAGGTGGCGTCGGCCGGCAGTCCGACCACGGCGCTGACGGATCCGTCTGCCGCCGTCGATGCGCCCGCCGTCCCCGCGGTCGCAGCGTCGGTCTCGGCGTCACCGGCCGCGGCCACTGCCGGACGCGCGTCGGCCCCCGCGGCGCAGGGTGGGGGCGCTGCGGTCTCCGCCAAGCCTCGCTATCGAAGCAACCCGACGCCCGACTACCCGATTCCCAGCAAGCGTCGCGGAGAAGAGGGGATCGTCCTGCTCAACGTCCAGGTTTCAGCCGACGGAACGCCGGCCGCGATCTCGCTCAACCGCAGCTGCGGCCACCCGCTGCTCGATCGCGCGGCGCTCGACGCCGTCCGTCGCTGGACGTTCGAGCCGGCGCGCGCCGCGGGCGTTCCCGTCTCCAACCTCGTCGTGATCCGCGTGCGGTTCTCGCTCGACGACCGTTGAGCTTCAGTCGCGCAGCTGCTCCGAGAGGTAGCGCTCGCGGCCGATGTCGCCGACCAGCTTGAGCTGCGCCTCCAGCCAGTCGATCGAGTCCTCCTCTTCCTTCAGCAGATCTTCGAGCAGCTCGCGTGTCCCCGCCTCTTGCTTGCTCAGGCAGAGCGCGATCGCCTTGTTGAGCCGGGAGACCGCTTCACGCTCGAGCTCGAGGTCGAGCTTGTGCATCTCGATCGGCTCTTCGCCCACCTTCACCGGCCCGAGACGCTGCAGGTTGGGGACGCCGTCCAGAAAGAGGATGCGCGCGATGATCTTGTCCGCGTGCTTCATCTCTTCGATCGACTCCTCGCGCTTCTTCTTGGAGAGCCGCGCGTAGTGCCAGTTCTCCAGCATCTTGTGGTGGATGAAGTACTGATTGATGGCGGTCAGCTCGCTGGTGAGGATGTCGTTGAGCGCGGTGAGAATTTCCTGATCTCCCTGCATGTCGTCTCCTTGGTCGGGCGGCGGGTCTGTCCGATTCCGCTGGCGCGCCCGATTCTGCTGGCGTGAAGCGGGGTTGTCGAACGGCTGCCGAATCTAGTTGATTTTGATAATGACTATCAATATCCTTAGGCGCTCTTCAGGGAGGTTTCTGTGCTCGTCTGTCACTGCCATCGAATTTGTGACCGAACCATTCGCGAGTCCATCCGTGAGGGTGCCCGTTCGATCGACGAGGTGGGCGACGCTTGCCGCGCCGGGACCGGCTGCGGCGGCTGCCGTCCGGCGATCGCCGGGCTGCTGCAGGCACAACGTGCCCACGAAGCGCCGGCGCATCGCGCGCTGACCGTCCTGCAGCCGATGACGTTCCGTCTGGCCGGCTGAGGATCTTTGGCCATGACGTCGACGTTCTCCCCGACGGCTCCCGTGCGTTCGCGATTGCCGCTGAGCTGGCTCCTGCTCGCCGCGGCGTCGTTGGGGTGCGGCGGCGGCAGCCCGTCGACGGCGACGACCACCCCCGACGCGTCGCCCCTGCAGAACCTGTTCGACGTGCCGGTGTCGGGGATCGGCTCCGACGGAGTCGCCAAGTTCAACGACGGCGACACGTTGTTCGAGGTCATTTTGCGTGAGGCCGACGGCCTCGGTCCTCTCTACACCCGGCAGTCCTGCGGCTCCTGCCACGACGCCGAGGACGGCCTGCGCGGCCCCGGCTCCGCGCAGAAGATGTCAGTCGTCGAAGCGGACGGCCTGACGCCGTCGCCCGACCAATCGGAGCTGCCCTGGGGACCGACCATCCACCCCTTCGTGGTCGCCCCCGCAGTGACGCCGATCCTACCGCCCACCGACCCCGCCAGTCCGGTCCGGGTGACCACCCGGATCGGTCCCTCGGTCCTCGGGCGGGGCTACCTGGAGGCGGTGGAAGACAGCGAGATCCAGCGGGTGGCCGCGGCGCAGGCGGTGCGCACCGACGGCATCCACGGGATCGTCAACACGTACACCTACGCCTCGCAGCCGAACCCGGATCCGACGTTCAACGCGCACCAGCCGGGCGACACCGTCATCGGACGCTTCGGGCTGAAGGCCCGCATCGGCACGCTCGACGAGTTCGTGGCCGACGCGCTCCAGAACGACATGGGCATCACCAGCCCGCTGCGCCCGACGGAGATCCCCAACCCCGACGGGCTCACTGACGACGCCAAGCCGGGGATCGACGCCGTCGTCGACGATGTGAACCTGCGCGCCGACTATGTCCGGACGATCGCCATCCCCTGGCGCGCCGCGCCCGATCCGGCCGCCGTGGCGCTGTTCGATCAAGCGCAGTGCAGCGCTTGCCACGTCCCGACCCTGCACACGAGCCCCAGCTACCCGATCGCGGCGATGGCCGACCTCGACGCGCCGATCTACACCGACCTGCTGCTGCACGACATGGGCGACGGCCTGTCGGACAGCCTGGCCGACGGCGAAGGGGTGGCCACGCCGCGGACCTGGCGAACCGCGCCCCTCATCGGCCTTCGCTTCTCGCGCGAGTACATGCACGACGGCCGCGCCACCACGCTGCTCGACGCGGTGATGGATCACGACAGCAACGGCTCGGAGGCGCACGCCTCGGTGCAGCTCTTCAGCAGCCTTTCCGCGGATCAACAGACCGCGCTGCTCGATTTCGTCATGTCCCTGTAGCCAGATCATTCGTAAAGGAAATTCTTCATGCGTTCACTTCGATTGCTTTTAATCCCTGTTGGCGTCGCGCTGTCTGGCGCGGCCTGCTCGTCGTCGTCGCCCATGAACGACACGCAGTATCAGGCGGCCGTCGTCTCGGGCATGCGGACCTCGTTCATCACCGATCTCGGGAACCTGGTCTCGTACTCGCAGATGCTGCAGGCCGCCGCACCCACGCCGGCCGACCGCGGGTGGGACGCCACCCAAGACGCCGCGGCTTTCACGGCGATGAAGGCCGCCTGGACCGGCTGCCGCGCCGCCTACGAGCACATCGAGGGAGCGACCGCGCCGATCTTCCCGGACATCGACGCCACCATCGATTCGCGCTACGACGACTTTTTGGCCGCGCTGCCGGACGGCGATTCGTATCTGTTCGACGACGTGGGCGTCACCGGGATGCACGCCGTCGAGCGCATCCTCTACTCCGACGTGACACCGGCGCGGGTCATCGCGTACGAGTCGACGCTCACCGGTTACGTCGCCTCCGCCTTCCCCGGCACCCCGCAGGAGGCCAGCGACTTCAAGAGCAAGCTGGTCCAGAAGCAGATCGCCGACGCGCAGACGCTGCAGAGCGGGTGGGAGGGCGCCCAGACCTATGACCTCGGGGCCGCCTTCCAGGGGCTGGTCTCGCTCATGAACGAGCAGCAGGAGAAGGTCGACAAGGCGTCGTCCAACCAGGAGGAGTCGCGCTACTCGCAAACGACGATGGTCGACATCCGCAACAACCTGGTCGGCACCGAGCGGGTCTATGCGCTCTTCCAGCCCTGGATCCAGTCCAAGGCGGCCGCCACGCTCGACGGCGGCGCCGCCGGCGACGGGGGAGCGGCGCAGGACGGCAAGGCGATCGACGCCGCCATCGAGGCCGGCTTCGCCAAGCTGCAGACGCTCTATGATTCGGTGACCGGCGACGCCATCCCGCAGCCGCTCGCCACCTGGAGCAGCGTCAACCCGACCACCGCCGATCAGGCGACGCCGTTCGGGATGCTCTATGAGGGCGTGCACCAGGCGGTCGATCCCAACCAGCCCGGCTCGGTCGTCGCCGAGATGAACGCGGCGGCCGTGCTGCTCGGCTTCCCGCAGTTCGTCGCTGAGTAACGGCGCATGAAGGTCCCCGGTCGTCTCTGGCTGTCCGCCGGTCGCGCGTCGCGGGCGCTGGCGCTCGGCGCGTCGCTGGCGCTCGGCGTGGCAGCCGCAGGCTGCGGCGCCAGCCCGCCGGCGGTCAACGGGACGACCTTTGTGGCCTTCGCCACCGACTTCGACGGCTTTCACAGCTGGCCGTCGGCGGCCGCGATGCCGTCGCCGAACCTCCCGCCCGTCGACGCGGGCGGGGTCGGTCCGGACGGTGGCGCCACCGACGGCGGCGTCCACCCGGTGCCCGAGACCGAGTACTGGAAGATCCCGTCGCCCATCACCGGCAACGAGTTCCCGCTCCGCACGATCATCGTCAAGGAGACCAACGAGGCCGATCCCACCGCGCGCCAGGTCTTCGCGCTGGTCCAGCGCGGCGGCGACTTCAACCCGACGGGCGCCGTCAACTGGGAGTGGTACGAGTTGAAGAACAACGCCGACGGCAGCGTGGTGATTGGCTGGCAGGGCTACGGTCCCCCTTCGGGATCGGCGGACATCTACGGCGGCAACCCTGCCGTCTGCAACACCTGCCACATCAAGGCGGCGGCGAACGACTACGTCTGGTCGGCGGCGTTGCAGCTTTCCAACCTCTGAGCGGAACGTCGAATGTTGATGAAGGGAACGTCGATGAGGATCGATCTGTCTCGCACCGTCGTGACGGCGCTGGTCACGGCGGCGGCGCTGGGCGCGGCGAGCCGTCCGGCGCAGGCCAACCCGCGGCCGCTGCCCTACACCTACATCTACGAGACGCTGCCGGCGGGCGAGGCGGAGGTCGAGCTCTACACCGATCTCACCCCGCTCGAGGTCGTCGACGCGAACGGGAGCCCGACCAAGATCCTCGCCTTTCAGTTTCAGACGGAGATCGAGTACGGCCTGACCGATCGGCTCGAGCTGGGGCTCTACCTCACGCTGGCGCCGATGGATCCGAGCGTGATGTTCGCGCCGAACATGCCGGACGGCACCGGCGTCAAGCAGCGGCTGCGCTATCGCTTCGGCGACGCCGGGCGCTGGCCGATCGATCTGGCGGTCTACGGCGAGGTGACCGAGAACCAGCGCGAGATCGAGCTGGAAGGAAAAGTGATCCTGCAGCGGCGCCTGGGCCCGTTTCGAATCGCCGCCAACGCCTGGGCGGAGCGCGAGTTCTATTTCAGCGGCGCCCGCGAGTGGGTGCTGAACCCGACCGCCGGCGTGGTGCTGGAGAAGTGGATCACCGCCCAGCCGGGGATCGAATACTGGATGCACGGCGAGCACGCCGACGGCGGCGGCTGGGTGGTCGGCCCCGAGCACTACCTCGGCCCCACGCTGATCCTCCAGTTCGGAAAGATCTGGTGGTCGAACGGCTTCTACTTCCGCCTCAACGGCCTGACCACGCCGGCCATCGGCAGCGGCGATCCCTACGGCGCGGTCTGGGCCCGCACGATCGTCGGAATCAACTTCTGAGCGTACGGCCCCGGGGCTATGCCGGTTCGCAGGTGAAGAGAGTGTGCACCGCGAGATGGGTCGAGCTCGGGAAGCTGCACTGATCGACGACCTTGAAGTGAGTCGCGAGAATCTCGCGTTGGCGCGCCGGTGGGCGAATGTGCTCGCCGCGATCGTGATTCAGAAAGAACGTCTGGATGCCGCGGGACGCGTCCGGGTCGAGGTCGAGGACGACGAGGCGCCGCCGGACCACGCGCGCCAGCGTTCCGAGGACCGTATTCGCGGCGTCGTCGGAGAGATGGTGCAGGACACTGGCCATGATGGCCTTGTCGAACTGGGCCTCGGTCGGCAGGTCCTCGAGGAGCATGCGCTCGAAGCGGCGATCCGAAACGCCCCAGCGCCAGCGCGCGAAGTCGAGGTAGTCGGTGTCGAGATCGATTCCCAGGTAGGAGCCGGGCACGACCTGGCAGAACCAACCGGTGCCGCAGCCGGTGTCGAGGACACTCTCCGAGGAGGTGGCGCCGAGCGCGCGACCGACTTCGTTCAGCGCACGGTGTCCGTTCAGGGCCAACCGGGCGTAGTAGAAAAATCCGGCGCCCAGAAATCCGCTGGTCACGGCGACAGGTGTATCAGGGAGGGCGGCCCGGGCCAAGCCCCCTCGTTCAATGTGGAGGCAGCGCAACCGTGGGCGCGCCGGGCCGTTTGAGCAGGCCGATCTCGGGCGTGTCGTAGACGGTGATCCATCCGGCCGCCTGGGACTTCGCGACCTCGGCGCGATCGGGCGGGATCGGATCGATCTTGGTGTAGATGGCATAGTCGGCGCCCTCGGTGCCGACCGCCAGGTTCCAGCACTCGATCCGGTTCGAGACGTGGGGGAGCTCGCGATCGCTGGCGGCCAGGATCGCCTTCTTGGGAACCAGGCGCATCGCCTCGTCGAGCGCCTTCAGCCGGCGGCGCTCCTGCGCAGTCGGTGGGGCGAAGCTGATGACGCTGCCGTAGGTTGAATGAAAGGCGCGCCGCGGGGGGATGGCGCCCCAGTTGGCCGTGGCGATGAACGACGCCAGCAGCAGCGTCGCGGCGGCCGCGCGGCGCCGCGACGTCGCCTCCTCGACCCCCTGGTCGGCGCCGAGCCCCGCGAGTGCCAGCGCCACCGCGGGGAAGACGTAAGGCACGAACTGGCTTCCGTAGTGGAAGCCGATGTCGAGGGTCGGGCCGTAGCTGGTGGTGAGCAGGGTCAGGAACGCCCCGTGGATCAGCCAGACCGCCAGCCATGGTCGCCGCAGCGGCAGGAACGCCAGCGGGGCGAGGATCTGCAGCGCGTACCGCAGCTTGTCCGGCACCAGCAGGGTCCGCAGCGTGTAGAGCGGGTTGGTCACCAGCGTCTTGACGATCCCGACGAAGCCGGCGTCGCCGGGCGGGACGAGGTCTTTGTAGAGATCCGGCAGCGCCCAGGAACCGATGGCGGGCATCAGGAAGAAGCGGATGGCCACGAAGTAGAACCCCGAGACCGCGGCGACGATCGCGCCTTCTTTCGCGCGGTGGCCGGAGAAGACCAGAAGAAGGCCGAGGACGGTGAGGCCGATCGCGACGTCCTCCCGGCAAGCGAGCGCCAAGATCCAGAAGACGACGAAGGTCCGCCTCCGCTTGGCGTCGAAGGCGTCGATCGCCGCCAGGACGAAGGCGGCGGCCACCGGTTGAAAGTGAAAGTCGAAGAACTGCGCGCCGTGCATCGGCGGATAGACGAGGTAGGTGAGGGTCACCAGCAGGGCCATGGGTGGCGAGAGCCGCCGCGCCGCAAATCGGTAGAGCGGAATCGCTCCCAGACCGAGGGCCAGACACTGCAGGACGAGGAGGGTGCTGGCGGCCGGGTGGAGCGCGTAGATCGGCAACAGCGCATAGATCGCAAACGTGGCGTGGTCGCGCAGCTCCACCCAGTTGTTGGGCTCGCGGCCGAGCGGCGTGCAGCGGAATGGGCGGCCGTGAAGCGCGTTGTAGAACTCGTTATCGAGCTGGCCGAGATCCCAGTTGTAGGTGTTGAACCTGGCGTGGTTGCGCAGCGTGAAAAAGATCATGTAGGCGATGTAGCCCGCCACCGCCAGGCCGACGATCACCGCGCACCAGCGTCGGAGCTTGGCCTCGGCGAGGGCGTCGCTTCGACCGGGCGCGGCCGGTCGATAGACGCTGAAGTGCAGCCGCCAGAGCGGCTCGATCGCCAGGACGAAGGCGCCCAGGCACATCGCGAGCATGAGGGCGTCGGACCAGGGGTTCATCGCGAACAGACCGGGGACGACCGCCGCCAGGGCCAAGGGAGCCCCGAGCCGCGCCACCCGATCGAGGCGCGCCGTCGCCACGCCCGGCGATGACCGCCGCCACAGCCAGGCGATCGCGCCGACCATCAGCAGGAAGGTTCCGGCCAGCAGCACCAGCATCCGCTTCCGCTGGGGGGCGGCCAGGAGGTTCTGTGTAACGAATCCAGTGAGGTCGGGCACGGCGAGCTGAGCGAGCGCGAGCGCCACCGAGGCGCCGATGATGATCAGCCCCACAAGCGCGCGCGCTCGAGTGCCCGATCGATCCTGTTCCGGTCCGAGGGGGGGGGCCTCCGCTGTCATGGCGGCCTACCGTATCGCAGATCGGCGATTGTTCTTGGGCTATACATCTCGACCTAGGAGGACAGAGCGATGCAGCTGGGAATGATCGGGCTCGGACGAATGGGTGCGAACATGGTCAGGCGACTCATGCGCGGCGGTCACAGCTGCGTGGCGCACGACGTCTCCGCGGAGGCGACGCGTGCGCTCGCCAAGGAGGGCGCCGCGCCGGGGATGTCGCTCGAGGAGCTGGTGGCCAAGCTGACCCCGCCCCGCGCAATCTGGCTGATGGTGCCGGCCGGGGTGGTCGACGCCACGCTCGCCGACCTGACGCCGCTGCTCGGAAAAGACGACGTGGTGATCGACGGCGGCAACTCGTTCTACCGGGACGACGTCGATCGCGCCAAGCGGCTGGCCGGCCGCGGAATTCACTACGTCGACTGCGGCACCAGCGGCGGCGTCTTCGGTCTCGAGCGCGGCTATTGCTTGATGATCGGCGGCGAGCCCGAGGTGGTGCGCCGGCTCGATCCGCTGTTCGCCACGCTGGCGCCGGGCCGGGGGACGGTATCGCAGACGCCGGGGCGGGAAGGGCGGGCCGGAACGGCGGAGGAGGGGTACCTGCACTGTGGCCCCTCCGGCGCCGGGCACTTCGTGAAGATGGTGCACAACGGGATCGAGTACGGCCTGATGGCTGCCTTC